>OFRV01000022.1_pt1 | contig 28060 bp, 22 predicted proteins | sample 1543231 | NCBI WGS metagenome assembly OFRV01 (sample SAMN05442499, study PRJEB24371) | freshwater metagenome | isolation source: Freshwater Lake | place: Canada: Niagara | collected 2013-08-21 | reverse complement strand
GCGTGCATGGAGCGGGGCGGGCGGGCGCGGTTATTCGCGGCTATGGTTGTGAGAGGGCCGGAACCCCGCGTGGCATCTTATCGCCCCGTTACCCTCAAATCCTAGGCTATTACTTTAAGCCAAATCCCGTGGAGGAACCATGTCATGAAGAGAACCCTGATTGCCTTGCTGGCTCCGCCGGTCGCTGTTGTGCACTACGGTGCCGCGGCGCATACGGCGGCGCCGATTGGCGTGTTCTGGCTGGCCAGTCTGGCCGCCATCGCTTATGGCCTTGCTGATAGCAGTGCGGGACTGCTACTGGGGGGCATGCTGCTGTGGCTGGCCGCTACGGTCTGGGCGCGCCTGGTCATTCGCGGTGTGGAAAGTGATCTGCTGCACGGCCCAGACAGCACGCACGATCATCAGGTGGCAGCGCGCCTCGATGATCCTGATCCGATCAGCGAGACGCACGATCCGCGCTGAAACTGCAGAGCGCGGTGGTCGCGACGCCGGGACCCGCTAGGGGGCCCGGTCGTGGTCTCAGGGCTGCTCGTCCGCCGCTTCCTTGGCGCGGGGCAGCAGATCCTCGCGACTGATGCCCAGGTACAGGGCCGTGGCACTGGCGATGTAGATCGACGAATAGGTGCCAACAACGATGCCGATGATCATGGCCATGGAAAAGCCGCGCATTACTGTGCCACCAAAGAAGTACAGCACGATCACCGACAGCAGGGTCACGAAGCTGGTCATGGTGGTGCGCGACAGGGTTTCGTTGATCGAACCGTTCATGATTTCGACCACCGTGCCCTTGCGCCGCTTGCGGAAGTTCTCGCGGATGCGGTCCAGCACCACCACGGTATCGTTGACCGAATAGCCGATCACCGCCAGCACCGCCGCTAGCACGGTCAGGTCGAATTCAATCTGAAACAGCGAGAACCAGCCGATGGTAAAGAGCACGTCATGCACGGTCGCGGCGATGGTGCCCACCGCCAGACGCCATTCAAAGCGGAACATGACGTAGACCAGAATGCCGGCCAGTGCGCCCAGCGCCGCCAGGCCGCCCTGTTCTACCAGTTCCTGACCGACCTGCGGGCCAACGAACTCGGCACGCACCAGGGTTGCGCCGCTGCCGTCGGGCGCGGACTGCAGGGCATGCAGCACCTCGTTGCTCAGGGCCGCGGCATTGCGCTGATCATGCGGTGGAATGCGGATCAGCACCTCGCGGGCGGTGCCAAAGTGCTGGGTCTGGGCATCGCCGAAACCGGCTCCGGCCAGGGTTGCGCGTACCTTGGGGATCTCCACCGGCTGCGGGTACTGCACCTCGATCACTGTGCCGCCGGTGAAATCGAGCCCCAGGTTCATGCCCCGGATCAGCAGTGAGCCCACCGCGATCAGCAGCACCGCGATCGACCAGCCCATGGCCAGCCTGCGCCAGCGCATGAAGTCGATGTTCGTGTTGTAAAAGTCGAATTTCCACATGGCGGTTGTCCTTGCGCGCTCAGACCGACAGGGTTTGCAGCTTGCGGCCGCCGTAGAAAAGATTCACCAGCGCCCGCGACCCGGTGACCGCAGTGAACATTGAGGTCACGATGCCGATGCTGAGGGTAACCGCGAAGCCCTTGATCGGGCCGGTGCCGAAGCCAAACAGCATGATCGCGGCGATCAGCGTGGTCAGATTGGAGTCGAGAATGGTGTCGAAGGCCCGGTCGAAACCGGCGTGAATCGCCGCCTGCGGGGTGTTGCCGTTACGCAGTTCCTCGCGGATGCGTTCATAGATCAGCACGTTGGCGTCGACCGCCATGCCCATGGTCAGGACGATGCCGGCAATGCCGGGCAGGGTGAGCGTGGCCTGCAGCATCGACAGCGCCGCCACCAGCAGCACCACGTTGGCGGCCAGTGCGGCGGTGGCGATCAGGCCAAACCTCTTGTAGCGCCAGGTCATGAACGCAGCGATCACCAGCAGCGAAATCGCCGCAGCGTTGAAGCCCTGAGCGATGTTTTCCTTGCCTGCGCTTGGGCCGACAGTGCGTTCCTCGATGATCTCGATGGGGCTGGCCAGGGCGCCGGCGCGCAGCAGCAGCGCCAGATTGCGGGCTTCGTGGGTGCTGTCCAGTCCGGTGATCTGGAAGCGCCGGCTGAGGCGGTCGCGGATAGTGGCGACGTTGATCACTTCCTCGACGGTATAGGCAGTCTTTTTCAGCTCGCCGTTGATGCGCTTGGTTTCGGTCTTGTTCTCGATGAACACCACGCCCATGCGCTTGCCGATGTTGTCCTTGGTGGTGTCCTCGAAGCGCTTGGCGCCCTTGCCATCCAGGGTGACGAACACCGCTGCGCCGCCGCTTTGCTGGTCAAGTCCGGAAGCGGCATCGACGATCGAGTCGCCGGTCAGCATCACCCGCTTTTGCAGCAGCACTGGCCGGCCATTGCGATCCTTGTACAGGCGCGAGTTGACCGGAATGCGCCCGGTGCTGGCGGCCTGATCCCAGTCGTTTTCCTCGTCGGCGAGGCGGAATTCCAGTGTGGCGGTCGCGCCGAGGATTTCCTTGGCGCGGGCGGTGTCCTTCACACCGGGCAGTTGCACGACGATGCGGTCAGCGCCCTGCTGCTGAATGATGGGTTCGGCGACGCCCAGTTCATTGACCCGGTTACGCAGGGTGGTGATGTTCTGCTGCAGGGCAAAGTCGCGCTTTTCCTTGATTTCGGGCTCGCTGAGCTTGAGCAGCAGGCTGAGCGCATCGGGCTCGCTCTGGGTCAGGTTGGACAGGTTCTTGCGCAACAGCGCCGCGGCCTTGTCGCGCTCGGCACTGTCCTTGAAATCGACCCGCACACCACCGCCGGCCGCGCGTCCGACCGAGGCATACAGCACCTTGTCATTGCGCAGCTGGCTACGAATTTCATCGACATAGCTGTCTTCAATCTGCTTGACGGTGGCGTCCATATCCACCTGCATCAGGAAATGCACGCCGCCGCGCAGGTCCAGACCAAGATACATCGGATTCAGACCGAGCGCGCGCATGAAGCCCGGTGCTGCTGAAGCAAGGTTCAGGGCAACAACGTAGTCGCGGCCGAGGCGGTCCTTGAGGATATCGGCGGCCTTGAGCTGCAGTTCCGAGTCGACGAAGCGGATCAGCAGACGCCCATTTTCCAGTTCGGCGCGCTTATAGGACAGATGATCGGCATCGAGCAGGCCGACGACCCGATCGCGCAGGGCGGTGTCGATCTGGATGTTGTCGCGGGTACCGGAGATCTGTACCGCCGGGTCTTCGCCAAACAGGTTGGGCAGCGCAAAAAGCAGTCCCCAGAGCATTACCAGCCCGATGAGCAGGTATTTCCACCAGGGATATTGATTCAGAGTGTATGGAGTGGCCATGGCACGGCGGTTTCCGCGAGGCGCCGCAAGGGCGCGATGAGGGAAGCGTTACAGGGAACCTTTGCAGGTGCCCTTGGGCATCAGAGAGCCGACCGCCTGTTTCTGGATGCGGACCTGCACGCCCTCGGCAACTTCCAGTTGCACGAAGTTTTCGCCGACATCGGTGATGCGGCCGAGCACGCCGCCGCCGGTGACGATCTCGTCACCTTTCTTGAGTGCCTCGACCATCTGCTTGTGTTCCTTGGCGCGCTTGGTCTGCGGGCGGATCAGCAGGAAGTAAAAGGCGCCGATCAGGATGATGGGAAAGAGCAGGTTCATCAGGCCCATTTCGGCGCCGCCGGGCGCGCCGGCAGCCTGAGCAGCGGCGGTGGGGATCAGCAGGTTCAGCAGGCTTTCCATCGGGACTCCTCAAGTTTTAGGTTGGCTCCCTGTGCCCGGTTGCGCGGCGCGGTAGCCTGATGGCGGCAGCGCGGACAGTGGGCATGTGTGCGGGGCGGGCGGGGGCCGTTGTTAAAGCGCGGCATTATACACGGGATGCACGGCAGGGCGCGCGACCGTGGCGTGCTGGCATGCTTGGCCGCGTGTCGGTGGGTGGCGGTGTCAGCGCTATTCCTGCACTGCGCCCTGCCGGCGCTGCGCGTAGAACATGGCGATGAAGGCATCCAGACGCTGTTCAGCGATCGCGGCACGCAACTGGCGCATCAGATCCTGATAGTAATAAAGATTGTGAATGGTGTTCAGGCGCGCACCGAGAATTTCATTGCATTTGTCCAGATGGCGCAAATAGGCGCGGCTGTAATGCTGACAGGTGTAGCAGCCGCAGTGTTCATCCACGGGCCGGGTGTCGTTCTGGTAGCGGCTGTTGCGGATGCGCACATCACCGTAATGGGTGAAGAGATGGCCGTTGCGGGCATTGCGGGTGGGCATTACGCAATCGAACATGTCCACGCCCCGGCGCACCGCTTCGACAATATCCTCGGGCTTGCCAACGCCCATCAGATAGCGCGGTGCAGGCTCCGGCAGCAGCGGCACGGTGCAGTCCAGCATGGCCAGCCGTTCCGCCAGCGGCTCGCCGACGGCCAGTCCGCCAATCGCGTAGCCGTCAAAGCCGATTTCGCCCAGACCGGCGGCGGAGATCTGGCGCAACTGCGGGTACATGCCGCCCTGCACGATGCCAAACAGCGCCGCTGGGTTATCGCCATGCGCGATTTTGCTGCGTCGTGCCCAGCGCAGCGACAGTTCCATGGACGCGTGCGCTTCGCTCTCGGTGGCCGGGTAGGGCGTACACTCGTCGAAAATCATCACGATGTCCGCGCCCAGCGCCCGTTGTACCGCCATGGATTCCTCCGGGCCGAGGAACACCAGACGGCCATCTACCGGTGATTGAAATTTCACCCCGGCTTCGCTGATCTTGCGCATCGCTGCCAGACTGAACACCTGAAAGCCGCCCGAATCGGTCAGAATCGGCCCGTCCCAGTGCATGAAATCATGCAAATCGCCGTGCTGGCTAATGATTGAGGTGCCGGGGCGCAGCATCAGGTGGAAGGTGTTGCCGAGGATGATTTCGGCGCCGATGGTGCGCAGTTCCTCGGGGGTCATGGCCTTGACGGTGCCATAGGTGCCAACGGGCATGAAGGCGGGTGTTTCCACCGTGCCGCGGGCAAAGCGCAGCTGACCACGCCGGGCGGCGCCATCGGTTTGGGAGCAGTGAAAGTGCATGGGCGGATCGGTGTGGGTCATGGAGATCGGCGGTAAAGAGCGGTATCTTGGCGGCAACACAGTCTGCCTGGCAAGGCGCGGCGGTCGGGAATGCGAAGAGGATGCGGATGGTGAACGGAAAATCGATGGCGCAGGCGTGGTGCGCGGCGGGCCGGATGCTGCTCATCGTGGTCGCGCTGGCCGGCAGTGGCGCCCTGGCGCGCGACATGCTGCGCGTGGCGGTTGGTGCCGCCCGGTTCAACGTCGAGTTGGCGCAAACGCCTGCGCAGCGGCAGCGTGGCCTGATGTTTCGCCAGGACCTGCCGGGTGAGAACGGCATGTTGTTCGTGCAGGAACCGGGGCCGGCGGTATTCTGGATGAAGAACACCCACATTCCGCTGGATATCCTCTATTTCGATGCCGGGGGTCGCCTGCTGGAGATTGTCGCCGCAGCTCCGCCCTGTCACACGCCGGCGTGTCCACTGTATCCGAGTGCTTCGGCGGCGGTGCGCTATATCCTGGAAATCAAGGGGGGCGAGGCCGCGCGGCGCGGTATCCAGCCCGGCGATCATCTGGTGTTGCCGTAACGCATGGTGGATATGGCCCTGGATTTCCCTAGGAAAAGGCCGGGTTCTGTTCCACAATGACCGGACTTCGGCACGAAATGCATGGGTGGACATTCATGAACAGCGCGTTACCCCATTTTATCCGCTGCGGTCGGGCCTTGTGCGGCGATCTGGTGCAGGCGGAACGGCGCGAGTGGTGGCTGAGCAATGGCTTGGGCGGCTATGCGTCTGGAACCGTGGCTGGCACGCTGACCCGGCGCTATCACGGCCTGCTGGTTGCGCCGGTGCGGCCGCCGCTCGGGCGCTGGCTGGTGTTCGCCAAGGCCGATGCCACCCTGGTGGATGGCGGGCGCGAGATTGCGCTGTTCAGCAATCGCTGGGCCGGTGGCGTAATCAGTCCCCATGGCTATGTGCATCTGGAATCATTCCGGCTGGAAGGGCGGATGCCGGTCTGGCGCTATGCCATCGGCGATGTGGTGCTGGAGCAGCGCATCTGGCTGGAGCCGGGCGCACATACCACCTATGTGGCGTGGCGACTGGCGCCGGGTGCGGTGAACCGTGAGCTGAAACTGCGCGTGCGGCTGCTGATCAATGGCCGCGATCATCACGAGAGCACCCACATGGCGGATTTCCAGCCGGTGCTGGAGGCGCCTGATCCGGCACAGCGTCTGGTGCATACCGAGGCATGCAGCCTGCGTCTGCTGGCGGTTGGCGGTACGATCGTCGATGGTGTCAACTGGTTCGAGAATTTCGACTTGCCCATCGAGCGTGAGCGTGGCCTGGCGCATCGCGATCACCATTTCTGCCTGGGTGAGGCGGTGCTCAATCTGCGCGCCGATGCCTGGAGTGGCGTGGTGGGCAGCCTGCATGCCGAATGCGTGCCGGATCTGGATGCGGCCCTGGAGCGTTTCCAGGCCCGGGATGTGAATCTGCTGCGGCAGGCGGCTACCGTGCAGCCGGCTGCAGCATCACTGCCCGCATGGATTCAGCAATTACTGCTGGCCGCCGATAGTTTCCTGTTCTCCCGGCCCTTGCCGGATCTGCCCGATGGCGAATCGGTGCTTGCCGGCTATCCCTGGTTTGGCGACTGGGGCCGCGACACCATGATCGCCTTGCCGGGGCTGACGCTGGCCACGGGCCGCTACGATATCGCGCGGCGCATCCTGCGCACCTTTGCCCGCTTTGCCGATCAGGGCATGCTGCCCAATCTATTCTCCGCCGCTGGCGAGCCGCTGGCCTACAACACCGCCGATGCTGCGCTGTGGTACATCGAGGCCTGGCGCGCCTATGTAGAGGCCAGCGATGATACCGAGACCCTGACCGAGGTGTTCCCGGTGCTGCAGGAGATCATTGCCTGGCATATTTCCGGCACCCGCTATGGGATTGGCGTTGACGAGAATGACAGTCTGCTGCGCGCCGGCGAGCCGGGCCTGCAGTTGACCTGGATGGATGCGAAACTTGGCGACTGGGTGGTGACGCCGCGTATCGGCAAGCCGGTGGAAATCAACGCACTCTGGTACAACGCGCTGCTGAGCGTGGCCAGCTTTGCGCGCCGTCTGGGCCAATCGCCGATGTTCTATGCTGATCTGGCCGCCGAGGTGCGCTGCGGTTTTCGCCGCTTCGTGCGTCCCGATGGCGAGGGCCTGTTCGATGTGCTCGACGGTCCCGAGGGCGATGATGCACGGATACGTCTCAACCAGGTGCTGGCAGTCAGTCTGCATCACAGTCCGCTTGATCTGGCGGCGCGCAAGGCCGTGGTGCGGGTCTGTGGCCGCGAATTGCTGACCTCTCACGGCCTGCGCACGCTGGCGCCGCGTCACGGCGAGTTTCGTCCCTATTACCTCGGCAATCTGCAGGAGCGCGATGGTGCCTATCACCAGGGCACGGTGTGGGCCTGGCTGCTGGGGCATTACGCGTTGGCCGATTATCAGGTGCATGGTGATGCGGCCCTAGCGCAGTCCTGGCTGGAGCCGATCCGCGATCACCTGAGTGATGCCGGGCTGGGCATGGTGAGTGAAATCTTTGATGGTGCACCACCCCATCAGCCGCGCGGGACACCGGCGCAGGCCTGGTCGGTGGCCTGTACTCTGGAGGCCTGGCTGCGTCTGGAGCGGCTCAAGAACGCGCGGAATACAGCAGCGCCGGCGGCCTAGTCAGGGTTTCACCCAGAGGACGCTGCGGGCGCGTCCCGTCGTTCTCTGGGCATGAACAGCGGTTATCGGCAGGGTATGCACATCGGTGCGGGCAATGAGCGCAGCTTATGCTCTGCGCATTGGTGCGCTGCTGGATTGCAATTGGCGACGCTGTTGCGGTGATGCCGTTTACGGGTCACGCCCTGCTGGGGAACACTGACCGTATCAAGATAAGCAGCGGGATGTACTATGCAGAATTGGCGCGCCCGGCGAGACTCGAACTCACGACCTTTGGCTCCGGAGGCCAACGCTCTATCCAACTGAGCTACGGGCGCCATGAAGAGGAGCATTAGGATAACCTAATGGTACTGGTGCGTCCAGCACTGGATCATGATCCTGCCGCTGCGCGCCCCGGTCGTGCTAGCTGGTTTTCAGGCCAGCGTAAACAACGATATAATCAAGACGGTTAGCGTTGCCCCAACACGTATCAAAAGAGCAAGATCCAAATCAAAACGTTCCCGCTCGCCCCATTGACCATGACCACGCACACGCCCGCGGCCCCGTCTGTTCGGGGTCAGCAAGCGGATCCTGTGCGCAGCCAGATGCTTGGGGACGCGCGAGTCGAAAAAATGCGTTCAGTGAGGTGAGAGTGTGAATGCGCAAGTAGAAAAATCCAGTACCGTCACGTCCGTCACCCTGATTTCGGCGCTGGCCTTGCTGGCGACCGTGGTGTTTTTTGTGGCCGCCCTCATCGGCATTATCATGGCCATTCCTTCTGACGATGGTTCGCGCAAGCAGGCGGCGGCGATTGACCGCATCAAGCCTGTAGCGCGGATTGTGCTCACTGATCCCAACGCGGCGCCGCCGGTTGCAGTGGTTCTGACCGGGCCGGAGGTCTATAACAAGGTTTGCATGGCCTGCCATGCCACGGGCGCCAGTGGCGCGCCCAAGGTCGGTGCCAAGGATCTGTGGGAGCCGCGTTTTGCCCAGGGCCTGGATACGCTGGTAAGTCATGCGGTCAACGGTATTCGCGCCATGCCGGCCAAGGGCGGCAACCCGGCGCTGACCGAGACCAATATCCGCGACGCTGTCGTCTACATGCTGGCTGAAACCGGCATCAAGACCGATGCCGCTGCGCCGGCTCCGGCTGCTGAGGCCGCACCTAAGTAAGCGCTGCAGTAAGCGCTTCCCGCACTCAAAACGTATGACGTGTAAGGGCCATCTTCGGGATGGCCCTTTGTATTTGGGTCGGGGCATGTCGCGCGCGGATGGCCGCCTTAGCCTGGAGGAACGCCAATGGAAAATAACGATTCCATTATTTTGCGTAGCGGCCTGGCGATTGGCGGCATCGTTCTGCTGGCCCTGCTGAGCATGCTCAGCGCGATGTTCATTGCCGAATCCAGCAAGGGCGACGCGACCGCCATCAATCTGGCTGGCTCGCTGCGCATGCAGTCCTATCGTATTGCCACTCGTCTGCAGGATCCGGCCCATCACGCCGATCCTGCCGCTGCCGCGGTCGTCACCGGTGAAATCCAGGCGTTTGAACACCGCCTGGAACAGCTCTGGGGCACCGGCGCGATTTCTACGGCAACCGGCGATTCCCGGCATCAGATGCTCAGGAGCATCGAAAGCGCCTGGCGCGAAAAGCTGCGGCCCACCCTGCAGGCTGCGCCATCCCCAGGCTATCTGCACGAAATCGATGCCTTCGTCGCCCGGCTGGATGCCTTCGTCAAGGTGCTGGAGCAGGACAGCGAGGCCAAGATTCGCCTGCTGCGGCTGGTGCAGGGTATCGCCCTGTTTCTGACCCTGGTGCTGGCGTTTGTCGCCATGCATGAATTGCACAGCCGGGTGGTGATACCGCTGCGCGATCTGGTCGAACTGGCGCGCCGCGCCCGTCACGGCGATCTATCGGTGCGCATTCGCCACGTCGGGCACGATGAACTGGGCATGCTCGGTCAGGCGTTTAATCTGATGGCGGCGGATCTCTCAACTCTGTACGCGGATCTGGAAGCGCGGGTCGAACAGCAAACCCAGGCGCTGCGCATCAGCAACCGCTCGCTGGAACTGCTGTATCACACCACCCGCCAGCTCAGCGAATCCCGGCTGCGCGATGCCACCTATCAGGTGATTCTGAGCGAGGTGGAAAAGATGACCGGTCTAGCCTCGGTGCGGCTGTGCCTGATCGATCCCGCCACTACCCAGGCGACACGAGTGTTCACCGCCGGCACGGCGCCGGCGCCGGTGGCGTCCTTTTGTGAATACCCGCGCTGTCAGCCTTGCCTAGGCGAAGGCTTCACCCACGCGCTGGAGAGCAGCCGGCAGACTTTCTGCATCCCGGTCCGCGATCAGGATCGGCAATTCGGGGTGCTGATCGTCCGCAATGCCGATCTGAACACCAGCGCCTGGCAACTGCCGCTGCTGGAAGCGGTTGCGCGCAATCTTGCCGCTGCGCTGTATGTCAATGAGCAGGCTGAACAGGTCCAGCGCCTGGCGCTGCTGGAAGAGCGCAATGCCATGGCCCGTGATCTGCACGACTCCCTGGCGCAGGCCCTGTCCTATCTGAAAATCCAGGTCAGCCGCCTGCAAACCTCGGCCAGCGGCGCGGCCATGAGTGCGGAAACGCAGGAGATCATCGCCGAACTGCGCCAGGGCCTGAACGATGCCTATCGGCAACTGCGCGAACTGATCACCACGTTTCGCCTGAAAATGCAGCATCCACGTCTGGAGGACAGCCTGCGGGACGTGGCGCAGGAGCTCAGCCAGCGTGGCGGTGGCCTGCCGATTCAATTCGATCATACTGGCTGGACCAGCGTGCTCAATCCCAACGAGCAGATTCACCTGCTGCAGATCATTCGCGAGGCTTTGAATAACGTGGTCAAGCATGCGCGGGCCACACAGGCGCGCGTTCAGCTACGCTCTTTAGAGGATGGCGAGGTGATGGTGGAGATCGACGATGACGGCATCGGCCTGCCGGATGATGCGCAAAAGACCCATCACTTTGGCCTGAGCATCATGCGCGAGCGGGCCGCTTATCTGGGCGGAACGCTGCGTTTGCACTCGCGGCCCGGTTGCGGCGTTAACGTGCATCTGCGCTTTCGGCCCGCCGCCCGGGCACAGATTTCCCCCTGAATGCCTATCGAGGTGTGCCCCATGCCCGAGGATGTGCAAACCCTTCTGATCATTGACGATCATCCCTTGATGCGCCGGGGGATTGTGCAACTGGTGGCCATGGAAAGTGCGCTGCGGCTGGTTGGCGAGGCGGGCAATGGTCAGCAGGGTTTGGCGCTGGCGCGGCAACTGCGCCCCGACCTGATCCTGCTGGATTTGAACATGCACGGTCTGAACGGCCTGGAAACCCTGAAGGCGCTCAAGGCGATCGACCCGGATAGCCGGGTGCTCATTCTCACCGTTTCCGATAGCGAGGAGGACGTGGTCGCGGCGCTGCGCCTGGGGGCGGATGGCTATCTGCTCAAGGATATGGAGCCTGAAGATGTGCTGTATTGCCTGAAAACTGCTGCGCAGGGCCGCATTGCGCTGGGCGAGCGGGTGGCGGTCATCCTGGCCAATGCCCTGCGCCATGAGATCCAGCCCAAGCCGTTCGAGAGCATCCACCTGACCGAGCGTGAGCGGGAGACGCTGGAGCTGATCGCCGCCGGCTACAGCAACAAGTTGATTGCCCGGCAATTGAAAATTGCCGAGGGCACCGTCAAGGTGCATGTCAAGCACCTGCTGCACAAGCTGAACCTGGGCTCGCGGGTAGAGGCAGCGGTCTGGGCAGTCACCCATCTCGGCGAGGGCGCTCATCGCTGAGCAGGGGCTCAGGTGGCTGCGGGAATGCCGCTTCCAGCCGGGCCAGTTCCGCTGGCGTGTTGACGTTGCAAAACAGCGCTGGCCAGTCGGCAAAATCCACCGGCGCCGGCTGATAATGCTGGAGCCAGCGTCCGACGCCACCATGGCCCTGCGCCAGCCAGGATCGTAAATCCTCGTACAGGGTGACCGGCAGCAGAGCAAAGACCGGCTGCCAGCCGGCCGCGTTCCGGGCAACGCTGAGCGTCGCGCCAAACCGGTTCCGCGCCGCCCACATGCGCGCTGCATAGTCGGGCGGCAGGAAGGGTGAATCGCAGGGCGCGGTCAGGATCCACGGTGTCCTGGCAGCGCCCATGGCGGCCAGAATCCCGGCCAGCGGTCCGCGAAAGCGGCAGTCGGGTGGATCGCTGATCACCCGATAGCCCAACGCGCCATAGCGATCCGGATGGCGATTGGCGCTGATCAGCAGTTCCGCAACCTGGGGCCGCAGGCGGCGCAGACCTTGGACAATCAGCGGCGCGCCGGCCAATGGCAGCAGGCCCTTATCCTGCCCACCCATGCGCTCAGCGCGCCCACCGGCCAACAGGACACCGGTGATGGCGGCCATGTCCGATGTTGCAGGGTCGGGCCAGCCGGTCGCTATTGTTGAATCGTCCATAACATCTCCGGTTTTTCGAGTTACTCCTACGGGATTATTCCAGCATGATTACAGACCGGCCCATCATGGAGCCATGGAATTAAATCCCACCAGAAACAGTTTATTAAGCGCACAGCGCGCCTACCTCGAAAGAGGTAATCCACATGCTGAATCGCGTCAGCCCTGCCAATAAGCCTGATTTTTACAGGTTATAAGCGGTTGTAGCATCGGACCCCGGGTATGAAAAACGGAGTTCGCATGGCTACGACGCTGCAAAAAAAACAGATTTCCGTCTTGACCCTGAACACCATGGCTTTCGCGGTTAATTTCGCCGTATGGGTGATGTTTTCTGTGATTGGCATCAAGATCAAGGCCGAACTGAATCTCAATGAAACCGAATTTGGCCTGTTGGTCGCAACGCCCATTCTGACCGGCTCTCTGGTGCGTCTGCCCCTGGGCATTCTCACGGATCGCTATGGCGGGCGGATCATCTTTTTCATACAAATGCTGCTGGTGGCGATTCCGACCTGGCTGCTGTCCTACGCCACTGAATATTGGCAATATCTGGTACTGGGATTGTTTGTAGGTCTGGCCGGCGGTTCATTCGCGGTGGGTATTGCCTATACTTCGGCCTGGTTCAGCAAAGAGCGGCAGGGGACGGCAATGGGTATTTTCGGCGCGGGCAACGCTGGATCATCGCTGACCAAATTTATCGCGCCGCTGATCATTGCCTCGTTTGGTGCCTGGCAAATGGTGCCCAAGGTCTACGCAGTGGCGCTGGTGGTGATGGCGCTGCTGTTTTGGCTGTTCACCTATACTGACCCGCTGCATGAAAAGGGCGCGGATCAGAATCGCGTCCGGCCAAGCCTTGGTCAGCAGCTCTTGCCGTTGCTGGATGCACGGGTCTGGCGCTTCGGCCTGGCCTATTCCTTCGTCTTTGGCGGTTTCGTGGCGCTGGCGCTGTGGCTGCCCAAGTATTACGTCGGCGAATACGGTCTGCCGCTGGCTACCGCCGCCTTTTTGACCATCTTCTTCGATTTGCCTTCGGGTGCGATTCGCGCGCTGGGCGGCTGGGCTTCCGACAAGTGGGGTGGCAATACCGTCACCTGGTGGGTGCTGTGGATCAGCCTGCTGTGCCTGTTCCTGCTCAGCTATCCGCCGACCACGCTGATCATCCACGGCATCAAGGGTGAAGTGTCGCTCAATCTGGCCACCGGCATCGTGCTGTTCACGGTGCTGGTCTTCCTGGTCGGTCTGGCGCAGGGCTTTGGCAAGGCCAGCGTCTACCGCAGTCTGGCCGATCATTATCCAAACCAGATGGGCGTGGTCGGTGGCATCGTCGGCCTGATTGGCGGCCTGGGCGGTTTTGTGCTGCCGATCATGTTCGGGGTCGCCGCAGATGCCGTCGGGGTGCGCAGCAGTTGCTTCATGCTCATGTTCCTGCTGGTGGTGGTCACCATGCTCTGGACCTGGGTGGCCGAGAAGAACGAGCGCGAGGCTATTCTGGGTCGCCATGCCGAGGCGCGTGCCGAGCTGGAACAGGCCGAGCTGATCGAACATGCGCGGCCGCGTCGGCATCTGCTGGTCGACTGGCGGCCCGATGACGAGAGCTTCTGGGTGCAAACCGGGTGCGCCATTGCCAATCGCAACTTGTGGCTCTCGATGCCGGCGCTGCTGCTGGCCTTCGCGGTCTGGGTGGTGTGGAGCGTGATTGTGGTCAGGCTGCCGCAGGTCGGTTTCCAATTCACTTCGAATCAGTTGTTCTGGCTGGCGGCTTTGCCGGGCCTGTCCGGAGCCTTCTTCCGGGTGCTGTATGCCTTTGTGGTGCCGATCTTCGGCGGGCGCAACTGGACGGTGTTTAGCACCGCGCTGCTGCTGCTGCCGACCTTGTGGATCGGTGTAGCGGTGCAGGACCCGAATACCCACTATGCGGTGTTCGTGGTCATTGCCCTGTTGTGCGGACTGGGAGCGGGCAATTTCTCCTCCAGCATGGCCAATATCAGTTTCTTCTATCCGCAGCGCCTGCAGGGCACCGCGCTGGGCCTGAACGCCGGCATCGGCAATCTCGGCGTCGGACTGGCACAGTTCATTGTTCCTCTTGCCATTTACAGTGGCGCGTTGCTGATTCTGGGCGGCGAAGCGCAGACCCTGCGCGAGGCGAACGGCGGCACTACGCTGATCTGGCTGCAGAACGCCGGTTTCATCTGGGTGCCGTTCATCCTCCTCGCAGCATTGGCTGCTTGGTTTGGCATGGACAACATCGCTACGGTCAAGGCCGGTTTCGCCGAGCAGGTGGCGATCATGAAGCATCCGCAGCAATGGCGGATGAGCGTGCTGTACACCGGCACCTTCGGTTCATTCATCGGTCTGGCTGCCGGGTTTCCGATGCTGGTCAATACCCTGTTTCCGGGCGTCGATGCAGTCCAGTTCGCATTTGTCGGGCCACTGCTGGCGGCGCTGGTACGCCCGGTTGGCGGCTGGCTGGCCGATCAGCGCGGTGGCGCCATGATCAGCGTCTGGAGTTTTCTGGTCATGGCTGGCGCGACGCTGCTGGCAATCCCCTTCCTGCCCGGCGCGAGTGGTGGCGGCAGTGTGGCCGGTTTCATGCTGATGTTCCTGATCCTGTTTCTAGCCGCCGGAATCGGTAACGGCTCCACCTTCCGCATGATTCCCATCCTGTTCCGCACCCTGCGCGAACAGCAGGTGGCCGGGCAGGACGCAGCCGCTCTGGAGCAGGCGCGCCGCATCGCTGCTACCGAAGCCGCGGCAACCCTGGGCTTCAGTTCAGCGGTTGCAGCCTTTGGCGGTTTCTTTATCCCCATCGCCTATGGCGCCTCGTTTGATCTGAGCGGCGGCCCCGGCGGTGCACTGTTGTTCTTCAGCCTGTTCTACTTGGTCTGCCTGGGCTTGACTTGGCACGGCTATGCCCGCAAAGGTGCGGCGTTGCCCTGCTGAAACAGTGTCCGACTCGCTAGCGGTAAGGCTGTGTATCTGCATGTATGGCGCAGATCACTGACTTACCGCTGCCCGGATTGCTGCAGATCCATCCGGGTCTTTTGTTTGGGAAAGTGCGAGTAAAACTGTAATAATCTACTCCGAAAGAATGAGTGATTGATGATAAAAAAACTGGTAGCACCTGAAGCTGCTTTTTTGAATCTTGGATTTCGGCCCTTCTTCTTGGGCGCGGCGATTTTTGCCGTAATCTCAATGGCATTCTGGATGGCGATCTATTCGTTCCAGAGGCCACTGCCGCTGGTTGGAGTTTCATTGTTTCAATGGCATGCGCATGCCATGATCTATGGGTTTGCCATGGCAGTAATCAGCGGATTCCTGTTGACTGCAGTTCGTAACTGGACCGGTGTGCAGACACCCTACGGTTTCCAGTTGTTGGGGCTGTTTATCTTATGGGCGCTACCGAGAATCATTGGGCTGTTTGGTACTAATCTGATTATGGTAGCAGCAGTTTGTGATCTGCTGTTTATGCTGGGTTTGATTGGTGCAGTGGTATATCCGATTGCCAAAGCCAGACAGTGGCGGCAATCGGGTATTGTCATGGTGTTAGTGTTGTTGCTGTTGGCTAATGGCTGTTTCTATCTCGGTGCTCGCGGTGTGTTTGATGAGGGCGTCCGGCTGGGAATCTATGGCGGCCTGTTTTTAATTGTTGGTCTGATCCTGCTGATAGGCCGGCGCGTGATTCCATTTTTTATTGAGGCCGGTGTGGGTTATCCGGTGAAATTGGTGAATGTTGCCTGGCTGGATCAGCTCATCATCGGGCTGTATCTGGTATTTTTAATAGCTGAAGTGGGTCTGCAACAGCGGGGATTGATTGCATTGACCGCATTGGGTTTGGCAATTGCCAATTCAGTTCGGATGGTCCGGTGGCACACGCAGGGAATCTGGAGAAAACCATTGCTATGGAGCTTATTCGTTGCGTTTGGTTTTATAAATCTGGGTTTTTTGCTCAGTGCATTCAGTGCGACTTTTAACCTGCCCAACATGATTGCCATTCATGCCTTCAGCATCGGCGGCATTGGTATTGTCACCCTGAGCATGATGGCGCGCGTTACTTTAGGTCACACTGGCAGAAGTGTGCACAATCCATCCAGATCAGTAACATTGCTATTGGCAATCATCATCGCTGCTGCAATTATCCGTGTCGTATTGCCACTGATCGCAGCCCATTATTACGCAGTTTGGGTTCTGACAGCACAACTGCTGTGGATCGCGGCATTTTTTATTTTTGTTATCGTCCACTGGTCAATGCTGACACAGCCGCGTGTTGATGGACAGTCTGGTTAACAGCCACAGTCTCGATGCAGACCTCCAATGCCGATGAGTAGACTTACCGTCCCGAAACAGGCAGGGACGGTACGCTCACGTCGGGGTAATTGACTGATAACGCGGTATGCCGCAACTTGGCCAGCAAATACTATTAGCGATGGGTGGCGGTATTCTGGCCATCAAGACATGTCGACGGTGTTGGTAGTGTTGAATGATCGGCGTCTGGCGAATCAGCTCGGATGAGAGCGGCTATATCCAGTTGTTGCATTGCGGAAATTGCATATTCCCAACGACCTTCAGCGCATAACCCAAGAATGCCACCTGTTTCATAGGCCGCGCGCGCGCTTTCAATGCAGGCAGCGCGTACCGCTTCAGCAAGAGAGTGCGGGTTAATTGGCATTTTTCGTCTCCGTGTGCATTTTGATGTGCATCTGACAAGTATTCATCACGCTGGGCATGCCAGTACTGGTGATGATTAGCGACCATCAGTCATAAGGCTGATGCCGTCTGGCTGTTTTCACCTCCGTCCATTTTCATCCTGACGCCTGCTCAGCACCCGGTTTTTCGGGTTACTCCCATGGAGTCATGCCGGCCAGAACGCAAGGGCCTTTCTGATCTGTCTATCTCATAAAAGTCATCATAATCAAATTGTTGCGGTATCTTTCCTAGTACCTCAAAAGAGGTAATCCACAGTATGAACCGGTAACTGAATACCAATAACCCTGATTTTTTTAGCAATGAGTAACCGGTAGCATTAGACATATAGCACGGGATGGGCAGGTTGTGAGTATTGACACATCGCGACCTGTTCATCTAATGCCCCCACTATTCACCGATCACTCATCGCCTATCGCCATCTTTTCTGGAGCCTGCCCCGAATGATCGAACATAATCCCCGCACTTGGCTGAGCTCATGGACTCCGGAAGATCCGGGTTTTTGGGAGTCTACTGGGAAATCAATGGCCTGGAAAACCCTGATCATCACCACCCTGAACCTGATGATGGCTTTCATCGTCTGGTTTTTGGTCAGTGCCCTAGTGGTGCGTCTGCCGAATGTCGGCTTCAAACTGAGCGCCACCGAACTGTTCTGGCTGACTGCCATGCCCGGTTTGGCCGCTGGTCTGCTGCGCACCCTGCACACTTTTCTGATACCGCTGTATGGTACCCGCCACGTTGTTACATTCTCGACCCTGTCCTTACTGATACCAGCGCTGGGTTGGTTTTACGCCGTGCAGGATCCTTCGATGCCCTATTGGGTATTGCTGACGCTGTCTTTTCTGGCGGGCCTCGGTGGCGGTAATTTCTCCTCTTTCATGCCCTCAACCAGCCTGTTTTTTCCCAAGCGCCTGCAAGGCACCGCGCTAGCGATTCAGGCTGGCATCGGCAACTTTGGCGTGAGCGTGGTGCAGTTCGTGACGCCATGGATTATCGGCTTTGCTCTGTTTGGTACGCTGGCTGGTGAACCACAGGTCTTTGTCCCTACAGCGCCCGGCGCACTTATCAGGCCGATCTGGCTGCAGAATGCTGCGCTGATTTACATACCCTTCATCATGGTATTCGCGATTGCTGCCTGGGCAATGCTGAAATCGGTGCCAGTGCGCGCCAATTTTCGCGAGCAGCTCGATATCTTTCATTTCAGCAATCGGCACGGTTTCTGGATGACCTCGCTCTATATTATGACCTTCGGTTCATTTTCCGGATTCGCAGCTACGTTTCCGCTGCTGATTAAACAGCTTTATACCGGATTGCCGGACGGTCCTGATCCACTGGCCTATGCCTTTCTTGGTCCCTTGGTCGGTGCCGCTGCACGGGTAGTGGCTGGGCCGATTTCCGACAAGTTTGGCGGCGCCATCGTTACGCATTGGTCGGGTATTGGCCTTCTGATCTGCGCGATCGCGGTCACTTTCTACACCCATCCGACTTCAATGGAGCAATTTCCGTTATTTGTTAGCTTGATGCTGGGCGTGTTCTTTTTTAGCGGTGTTGGCAACGCCAGCACCTTCAAGCAAATGCCGATGATCTTCGAGCCGCGTCAGGCTGGCGGAATCATTGGCTGGACCGCAGCAATGGCATCATTTGGCCCGTTCATTTTCGGCATGCTGATTGGATGGTCATTCGCAGCAACCGGATCACCCAACGCTTTCCTGTATGGACTGGCGCTGTTCTATATCTTCAACATTGCCATTAACTGGTGGTACTACGCCCGGAAAGGGGCGGAGAAACCGTGCTGATTATTTCTTCCCTTTTATGGGAGAGAGTGGTGAGGGTTGATCTGATAAACCTGATGCATTTTCCCACCGGCGCGTGGGAGTCTCTGAAACGAGGTCAATTATCATGAGTCATTTCCTGGACCGGCTGAATTTTTTCAAGAAAGTTACTGATACATTTTCGGGCGATCATGGCATGGTCACCAATGAGGATCGTGGCTGGGAGGACGCTTATCGCGCCCGCTGGCAGCATGACAAGATCGTGCGTTCCACCCACGGAGTTAATTGCACGGGTTCCTGCAGTTGGAAGATTTATGTCAAAAATGGCCTGGTTACTTGGGAAACCCAGCAGACCGACTATCCGCGTACCCGTGATGAATTGCCGAATCATGAACCACGCGGCTGCCCGCGCGGCGCTTCCTATAGTTGGTATCTATACAGTGCCAATCGCGTCAAATATCCAATGGTGCGCGGCCGTCTAATGAAGTTGTGGCGCGCGGCACTGGCCGAGCATCAGGATCCAGTGACCGCTTGGGCCTCGATTGTAGAGGATCCGGTTAAAGCAGCGGAATACAAGAGCAAGCGTGGTCTGGGCGGTTTCGTGCGCGCGACCTGGCAGGAAGTGAATCCATTAATTGCCGCCGCCAATGTCTACACCGCCAAAAAATATGGTCCGGATCGCATTTACGGGTTCTCACCGATTCCAGCCATGTCGATGGTTTCCTATGCCGCCGGTTCACGCTATCTGTCCCTGATTGGCGGTGCCTGCGGTTCTTTTTATGACTGGTATTGCGATTTGCCGCCTGCGTCCCCAATGGTTTGGGGTGAACAGACCGATGTGCCGGAATCAGCTGACTGGTATAACTCCACTTTCCTGATGATGTGGGGTTCGAATGTGCCACAGACGCGCACCCCGGACGCACATTTCATGACCGAGGTGCGCTATCGCGGTACCAAGACTGTAGTCATTTGCCCAGATTATTCGGAAGCCTCAAAATTCGCTGATATCTGGCTACATCCCAAGCAGGGCACTGATGCAGCGGTGGCGATGGCCATGGGTCATGTCATTTTGCGCGAATTTTATCTGGATGGTCGGTCCGATTATTTCACGGATTATGTCCGTACCAAGACCGATTTTCCAACACTGGTACTGCTGGAGCCGGGCAAGGATGGCGCTTATGTCAATAGCCGTTTCCTGCGTGCTTCCGATCTAGCCGATAATGCTGGTCAGATCAATAACCCAGAATGGAAAACCCTGGCTTTTGATGAAAAGAGCGGTCATCTGATCGTACCTAACGGCTCGATCGGCTTTCGCTGGGGTGAGAAGGAGGGCATGGTTGGCAAGTGGAATCTGGAGGCGAAGGAAGCATTAACCGGCGCTGAAACTCAACTCAGGCTGTCCGTGGCGGAAATTCGCGATACCGTTGTCCCGGTCGCATTCCCCTATTTTGGTGCAACTCAGCATCCGTATTTTGCCTGCACGCACCATGATCCAATTCAGATACGCCAGGTGCCGGTGAAAAAGGTTCGACTGGCCAATAATACTGAAGCCTTGGTAGCGACAGTCTACGATCTGACCTTGGCCCAATATGGCCTGGATCGTGGTTTGGGTGGCGATAATGTCGCCCTGACCTATGATGACGATGTGCCTTATACGCCGGCTTGGCAGGAGAAAATTACCGGAGTGCCGCGTGCGCAAATTATCACCGTAGCCCGTCAGTTTGCCGAGAATGCGGATAAGACGCATGGCAAATCCATGGTCATCATCGGTGCGGCCATGAACCACTGGTATCACATGGATATGAATTACCGGGGGGTTATTAACATGCTGATGATGTGCGGCTGTGTTGGCCAGAGTGGCGGTGGCTGGTCCCATTATGTTGGTCAGGAGAAGCTGCGTCCGCAAACCGGCTGGACTGCATTGGCCTTTGCGCTCGATTGGCATCGGCCGCCCCGGCATATGAATTCCACTTCATTTTGGTATATCCACAGCAGTCAATGGCGCCATGAAAAGCTATCGATGACTGAGATTCTGTCGCCACTGGTCGATCCTCAGCAATGGCAGGGTACACAGATTGATTATAACGTGCGCGCCGCGCGCATGGGCTGGCTACCGACTGCACCGCATTTTGATATCAATCCACTGCGTGTCGCGAAGGCTGCTGAAGCGGTTGGACAGTCTCCCGCAGCCTATCTGGTGGACAATCTCAAGGCTGGCAATATCGACTTTTCTTTTGCCGATCCTGACAACCCAGTCAATTTCCCGCGCAATCTATTTGTATGGCGTTCCAATTTGCTGGGTTCTTCCGGAAAGGGGCATGAATATTTCCTGAAATATCTACTCGGTACCACCCATGGTGTGCAGGGTAAGGATCTCGGTGAGGATGGTGGTGAAAAACCGCTCGAAGTCAAATGGCGACCTGGCGCCGAAGGCAAGCTCGATTTGCTGGTGACGCTGGATTTCCGCATGTCCACTACCTGCATGTATTCGGATATCGTGCTGCCAACCGCGACCTGGTATGAGAAGAATGATCTCAATACCAGTGATATGCATCCGTTTATTCATCCACTTTCAGCAGCAGTGGATCCGGCATGGGAAGCACGTACTGACTGGGATATTTTCAAGGGAATTGCCCGAACATTCTCGGAAGTTTGTATTGGTCATCTAGGAATCGAGCAGGATATTATTGCCTTGCCAACCTTGCATGACACGCCATCTGAGCTGGCCATGCCTAATGTCAGGGATTGGAAAAAAGGCGAATGCGAATTGATTCCAGGCAAGACTGCGCCTAATCTGGTCATGGTTGAGCGTGACTACCCAAATACCTATAAAAAGTTCACCTCAGTTGGTCCATTGCTGGAAAAAATTGGCAATGGTGGTAAGGGTATTAGCTGGAACACTGAACACGAGGTTTCGGCACTCGGATCATTGAATGGTACCGTGCGTGAGGCGGGTATTTCTCAGGGCCTTCCGTGCATTGAAACCGATATTGACGCCGCTGAAATGGTCATGATGTTGGCTCCGGAAACCAATGGTCATGTTGCGGTGAAAGCTTGGGCAGCATTGAGCCGGATCACCGGTCGCGACCATACCCATCTGGCTCTGCCTAAGGAGCATGAAAAGATTCGCTTCCGCGATATTCAGGCGCAGCCACGCAAGATTATTTCCTCGCCAACCTGGTCGGGATTAGAGGATGAAAAGGTCAGCTACAATGCCGGCTATACCAATGTCCACGAATTGATTCCGTGGCGTACCGTGACGGGTCGCCAGCAGTTTTATCAGGATCATCTGTGGATGCTCGGTTTTGGTGAGGCACTGTGCGCCTATCGGCCACCGGTGGATATGAAGACCGTAGCGCCCATTATGGGCAAAAAACCTAATGGTCATCAGGAGATCGTGCTGAACTTCATTACGCCGCATCAAAAATGGGGTATTCACAGCACCTACACCGATAATCTGTTGATGCTGACGTTATCGCGCGGCGGACCGATTATCTGGATATCGGAAAAGGATGCGCAAAAAGCAGGCATTGAAGATAACGACTGGATTGAGGCTTATAATCTGAATGGTGCTATTGCCGCTCGAGCGGTTGTCAGTCAGCGTGTGCCCGAGGGTATGTCGATGATGTATCACGCTCAGGAAAAGATCATCAATACACCGGGTTCGGAAATCACGGGTACCCGTGGCGGCATTCATAATTCGGTGACCCGAACGATATTAAAGCCCACGCATATGATCGGCAGCTATGCCCAACAGAGTTACGGTTTCAATTATTACGGCACCGTCGGCGCGAATCGCGATGAGTTCATCATCGTGCGCAAGATGGCCCGGATTGACTGGCTGGATGATGAGCAGACAGCCGCAACCGAGATGGCGAATCATTGAGAAAAATTGTTAACCGCAAAAGGCACGAAAGGCGCAGGGGGGGTTCATGGCGCCTTTCGTATCCTAGGTGGTGAACCAGAAGGAATCATGAGATGAAAGTACGCGCGCAAATTGCTATGGTGTTGAATCTGGACAAATGCATTGGTTGCCATACTTGTTCAGTGACCTGCAAGAATGTCTGGACTTCCCGTGATGGCATGGAATACGCCTGGTTTAATAATGTCGAAACTAAGCCCGGCGTGGGTTATCCCCATGAGTGGGAAAACCAGAAGCGCTGGAATGGCGGCTGGAAACGCGGCAAGGATGGAAAAATCGAGCTCAAGCAGGGTGGCAAGTGGCGGATTCTATCCAATATTTTTGCTAATCCTGATATGCCGGCAATTGATGATTATTATGAACCCTGGGATTACGATTATGCGCATTTGCAAAATGCGCCGGAATCCAGGGCGATGCCGGTTGCCCGACCCCGTTCCGCCATCAGCGGCGAGCGGATGCAGAAAATAAATGGTGGGCCGAATTGGGAGGAAATTCTCGGAACGGAATTCGCCAAGCGCTCTCGGGATTATAACTTCGAGAGTGTGCAGAAGGAGATTTACGGCGAGTTTGAGAATACCTTTATGATGTATTTGCCTCGCTTATGCGAGCATTGTCTGAATCCAGCCTGTGTCGCATCCTGTCCATCGGGCGCGATCTATAAGCGCGAGGAAGATGGCATTGTGCTGATTGATCAGGACAAGTGCCGGGGCTGGCGGATGTGTGTTTCCGGCTGTCCTTATAAGAAGATTTACTATAATTGGAATACCGGAAAGTCAGAAAAATGTATTTTCTGTTATCCGCGTATTGAATCCGGTCAGCCGACGGTTTGTTCGGAAACCTGTGTCGGCCGTATCCGCTATCTTGGTGTGCTGCTGTATGACGCTGACCGGATTGAGCGGGCTGCCAGTGTCGCCGATGAGCAGAGCCTTTATCAGGCGCAACTTGATTTATTCCTCGATCCATTTAGTCCGACTGTGCAGGCGGAAGCACGCGAAGCCGGTATTCCAGAGGCATGGTTGCAGGCAGCCCAAGATTCTCCGGTTTACAGGATGGCGATTGATTGGAAGATTGCGTTCCCGCTGCATCCTGAATATCGAACTCTGCCTATGGTGTGGTATGTGCCGGCCCTGTCGCCGATTCAGGCTCGCGCCGAAGCCGGTCAGATTGGCATGAATGGCATTATTCCCGATGTGGGTTCATTGCGGATTCCGCTGCGTTATCTGGCTAACCTGTTAACTGCAGGCGATGAAAAACCGGTCCGGCTGGCCTTGGAGCGGATGCTGGCGATGCGTGCCTATATGCGTAGCAAGACTGTCGATGGCGAAATTCACGAGGAGTTATTGCAATCGGTGAATTTGCGGATCGATCAGGTAGAGTCGATGTATCGTTATCTGGCGATCGCCAATTACGAGGATCGTTTTGTGATTCCAACCTCGCATCGTGAATATGCCAGTGCTACCTATGATGCTTTCAGTGAGCGTGGTGGCTGTGGTTTCAGCTTTGGTAACGGCTGTTCGCCAGGCACCGATAAGACCACCCTGTTTGGCAGCAAGAAAATTACCGTTCGTCATGCTGATCCTATTCGGGTTGAACCACCAAATAAATCCTGAACATGGGAGTGAGTAGCGCACACTTTTGTTAGTTGCAAAAGTGAGTGGATACACATGAGGTGAATCGAGGTTGTATGCATAATCGATATTGCACGCTCGATGCCGCCTCATTCCACTTAAAGATTTATAAGGTAAAGTGATGAAAACACTCAAGATCCTTTCGGCGATGTTGTGCTATCCGCAGTCGGATATGCAAATGGCTCTGGATGAAATGGCTGAGGTTCTGGAGCGGGAGAATCTGCTGCCTGAACGACAGCGATGGGCAGTTCAGGACTTGATGAGGAAGATGGCGCAAACTGATTTGATGGACTTACAGGAACGCTATGTTCGTCTGTTTGATCGTGGTCGGGCGTTATCTCTGCATCTGTTCGAGCATATTCATGGAGAGTCACGGGATCGCGGTCAGGCCATGGTTGATCTGCTGCATATTTATCAACAGCATGGCTTTTCCTTGAGCGCCCGAGAACTGCCAGATTATTTACCACTGTTTTTGGAATATCTGGCACAGCGTCCATTAGCGGAAGCCTTGAATATGCTTGGTGATGCTGTGCATGTGATTGCGCTATTAGGCGCGCGTTTAGCGGAACGTGGCAGCGATTATCATGTGATCTTTGATGCCTTATCGACCTTGGTCGGTGAACCGGCTGATATAAGCGATATTCGTCAGCAGGTTGCTCAGGAGGGACCGGATCCAAGCGTGGTGAATATGGACAAGATATGGGAAGAGGAGGCGGTGACTTTTCTAGCCAGTCAGGATGGTTGCACCGGTAGAAATTTGGGACCGGATGTAGCGCAACCCTTGCAGTGGCGTTCACAGGCCACATCAGGATCATCGCCTACGTCCACCCATTGCCGCTAGCGAGTGCAAGATATCGTGTCAGTGCGCAGTCAGTGCGCATATAGAGTGGACGTGTGGTGTTTTTCTGTTTTTCAGCTTTAGAGGCTACGATCATGAATTATCTGGATGTCTTGCTATTTGGCGTTTATCCTTATGTGGCCGCTACGGTTTTTCTGCTGGGTAGCTTGGCTCGGTTTGAGCGTGATCAGTTCACCTGGAAAGCGCATTCGAGCCAGATTTTACATAAAAAGGATATGCGGCTAGCCAGCAATCTATTCCATGTTGGCATCATTTTGCTGTTTCTAGGACATTTCTTCGGCATGCTGACCCCGCCGGAAATTCTGCATGCTCTGGGAATTTCAGCCAGTGCCAAGCAGTTATTGGCTGTGGTGGCCGGAAGTATTTTTGGCCTGATCTGTTTTGCCGGATTGACGATGCTGGTACGGCGGCGTCTGACCGAGCCCCGGATCAGGGCGACCAGCAGCCGGATGGATATTGTGATTCTGTTGCTGCTTTATGTGCAATTGATTCTGGGCCTGTTGACCGTGCCGCTTTCTCTGATGCATCTGGATGGTCATAACATGCTGAATTTGATGACTTGGGCGCGTAATGTAGTGACGTTTGATCCAGTGGAAGCCGTTGCTGCGGTGGGTGATATTGGCTTTCTATTCAAGCTGCATATGGTGCTGGGTATGACCATTTTCCTGGTATTTCCCTTTAGCCGCTTGGTGCATATCTGGAGCGCGCCCGTCACCTATCCGGCCCGGCCCTATCAAATCGTGCGCCAGCGTTGAACACTCCGCTTTTACAGGCGTTTGATCACTTGATTCAGGGATAATCCATCCATGATGCCGAGCACGCCGTCGCCCGTGACGCCGCTAATAGACCGTTTCGGTCGCCAGGTCACTTATGTGCGTTTCTCGGTGACCGATCGCTGTGATCTGCGCTGTGTATATTGCATGGCGGAGCGCATGACCTTTATGCCCCATGCCCGGATACTGACGCTGGAAGAATTGGCGATACTGGGTCGGACTTTTGTTGATCTGGGCGTGCGTAAGATTCGCCTGACCGGTGGTGAACCTCTGGTACGGCGTAATGTGCTGTGGCTGTTTCGTGAACTGGGTCGCCTGCGGGAACACGGTCTGGCTGAACTGGTGATGACGACTAACGGTTCACAATTGGAACGGCTGGCCAGTGATTTAAAGGCAGCGGGTGTGGCGCGGGTTAATATCAGTCTGGATAGTCTGGACCCGGCACGCTTTCGGCGCATGACCCGCGTCGGCACACTGGAAACCGTGTTGCGCGGGATTCACGCCGCGCGGGCGGCTGGCTTTACGCGTGTCAAGCTGAATGCGGTGATTCTGAAAGACTGCAATCATGATGAAGTCACCGCCTTGGCACGCTTTGCGGTCGAGAATGATCTGGATATCAGTTATATCGAGGAAATGCCGCTGGGTGTGATGGGTGACCATGACCGTGCCCGGTTTTATTATCCGAGTGATGCCATTCGCGCGGATCTGGCCCAGACTTTTAATTTGGTGGCGACCCCGGAAAGCAGTGGCGGTCCAGCGCGCTATTACCGTATTCCCGGTACGAAGACCCGCGTCGGCTTTATTTCCCCGCATAGCCATAATTTCTGTGCTGACTGCAATCGGGTCCGGGTATCGGCAGAGGGTCGGCTGTTGCTCTGTCTGGGTCAGGAGCATTCGGTGGATTTGCGTCATGTACTGCGCGCCCATCCAGGCAATGCCGAGCGCTTGAGGCAGAGCATTATCACCGCCCTGCAGTTGAAACCGCAGGGCCATGATTTTCAGCTCGACGGTCAAGCGGTCATTCTGCGGTACATGAATCAGACCGGTGGTTAGGCGCGGGCGAAGGCGGCAATAAAGTCGCTGATCCGGTCGGGATCGGCCAGAGACAGTGCCGGCAGGTCCGGGCGGCCCTGCGCAGCGGGATCGGGTGGCGGATCGCCGGCGACGGCAATGACGTGCGGATCCCACGGAAAGCGCGGTTGCTGCTCCGGCCGGATGGGACGCCAGATTTCCAGTTTCGGATAGGCGCCGCTTTTCCAGCCTTCCACCAGCACCAGATCAACCGGCTGCAGGTGGCCGAGCAGTTCCGGCAGACCCGGTTCCGCGGCATCGCGCAGTTCGTGCCACAGCAGCCAGCGTTGGCCACTGACCAGCAGCACTTCTTCGGCGCCGGCCTGGCGATGCCGGTCGCTGTCCTTGCCCGGACTGTGCACGGCGATGTCGTGATGGCTGTGCTTGATCGTTGACACGCGCAGTCCGCGCGCCCGCAGCCGCGGCAGCAGGGCAACGATCAGGGTGGTTTTGCCGCAGCCGCTCCAGCCGCTGATACCGAGAATTTTCAATGCTGCACCTGTTATTAAATGGACGCATGAATCAATCGCCCAGGGTTGCAACCATGGCCCGGGCGGCATTGGACAGGGTGCGGCCAGTGTGGCACACCACCCCGAGCAGGCGTTGCAGGCGCAGCCCGGCGACCGCCAGCTCCACCAGTTCACTATCCAGCATGGTGCGCGGCAGCACGCTCCAGCCCAGCCCGACCACCACCATCATCTTGATGGTTTCCAGATAGTTGGTGGCGAAGGCGACCGGTGGCGCCACGCCCAGCCGCGCCAGTCCCTCCTCGATGATCAAGCGGGTGAAGGTTGCCTCGCCGGGCAGGATCGCCGGGTGCTCGCCCAGCGCTGCTGCGGCAGGTTCCGGGCCTTGCGCCAGCGGGTGCGCACGTGCCGCGACCGCGACCAGCGGATCCGGCCACAGCGGCAGAGCCTGCAGCGGTGGCGCGACGCTCGGCGGCAGGGTGATCACCGCCAGTTCCACCTCGCCGCGCAGCACCGCCGCGCAGGCAACCTCCGAATCCATAAAGCGCATATCCAGTCGCACCTGCGGATAGCGGGCGCTGAAACCGCGCAGCACCGGCGGCAGGCGATGCAGGCCGATATGGTGGCTGGTGGCCAGTACCAGCGGCCCGGTAACGCCGCCAG
>OFRV01000021.1_pt1 | contig 28700 bp, 21 predicted proteins | sample 1543231 | NCBI WGS metagenome assembly OFRV01 (sample SAMN05442499, study PRJEB24371) | freshwater metagenome | isolation source: Freshwater Lake | place: Canada: Niagara | collected 2013-08-21 | reverse complement strand
CTCCAGCCAAACGCCCGCCGATTGATACTAAAGATCAGCACCGCCGCCAGCAGCAGACCCACCGGCAAGGCCAGCAGACCGGCGATGGCGCCGATAAAGCCGGTTTGCAGCGACACCAGACCACCGATTTCGGCAGCACTCATCCCGGTCGCGCGCAGCACGGCGAATTCCCGCGCCCGCTCCAGCTGCAGCGCCAGCAGCGCGCTCAGCACACCCACCACCGCGACCAGAATCGCCAGCAGGCGCAGCACCTGAGTGATGGTGAACGTGCGGTCGAAAATATCCAGAGTAAAGGCCTGAATATCGCGATTGGAACGGATCACCAGGGCCTGCACCGTGCCAAGACGCTCCAGCAGCCGTTGCCGCAGTACGCGCGGCTCGACGCCGGGCGCGGCAAAAACCGCTGCTGAACCGATGCTGGCATCCTGCCAGGCGCGGGCATAAGCCGCATGGTGCAGCAGGATCCGCCCATGTTCGGAACCGTAGTCGAGAAAAATCCCAGCGATCGGGAAGGAGCGCAGCCCGGTCGCTGTGGTCAGTTGCAGATGATCACCGACCCGCAACTGGCGTCGATAGGCGAGCGGCTCGGAAATCAGCACCGCCGCGCCGGACTGGAAAGCGGCCCAGGCATGGGCCGGGTCACCGGCGATCAGGTGATAACCGGCCTGCGCCGCTGGGGCCAGTTCTGCCGCGACCAGGGTCACGGGCCGGCCATCCAGATCAAGCGGCACGGCGTGGTAGCTGGAGACCGCGGCCACACCCGGCGTGGTCCGCAGAATGGCCAGCACCGCTGGATCCAGATGCGCCTTATTCGCGCTGCCATCCTCGATGCCCGGAGGCGCCAGATACAGATCGGCGTTCAGCAGGTCGTTGACCCAGATCGCCACCCCGCCGCGAAAACTGTCCACCATCACCCCGACGCCTACTGTGGTGGCGAAGGCGACCATCAGCGCCGCCACTGCTACGCCGGTGCGGCTAAGATGACGGGCGGCATCGCGATTGGCCATCCGTGCCAGCAACCCCAGGCGCGCGACCAGTGGCCGATTGAGCGTGGTCAGGGCGATCACCAGTGGCGGCGCCAGCAGCGCGCTGCCCAGAATCAGCAGGAACAGCCCGGCGAAACCGGCCAGCAGGCTGCTGGACAGGTACAGCACCAGGCCACCCAGTGCCAGCAGCGCCACTGCTGCCAGCAATAGGCGTGGCAACAGCGTTCGCCAGCGGCTTTCCAGATGGGCGCGACTCAGTACCGCTCCCGGCGGCGCATCTGCCGCTTCCCGCGCGGGCAGCCAGGCCGCGGCCAGCGTCGCCAGCAGGCCGAGCGCTGCACCCTTGCTGAGCGACAGCGGGTCGATGAAAAATTCGCGGACGCTGAGCACGTAATACAGATCATTAATGGTCTGCGTCACCAGCTGTACCAGCCCCAGGCCCAGCCACAGGCCGAGCAGCGTGCCCAGGACGGTGCCGGCGATGCCCAGCAGCAGGGCCTCGCCAAGAATGCCAATGAACAGCTCGCGACGGCTGACACCCAGGGCGCGCAGCAGACCGAGCAGGCCGCGACGCTGGACCACAGCAAAGCTGATGGCGTTATAGATCAGGAACATACCGACTACCAGCGCCAGCAGGCTCATCGCGGTCAGGTTAAGCGAAAAGGCTGCACTCAGATTGGCGGTAGCCTGATTGCGCATTGCCGGCTGTTCCAGGCGCAGTTCCGCAGGCAGCAGCGCGCGCAATTCAGCGGCCCGCTGCTCACCAGCAGTCCCTGCGGGCAGAATCAGGTCGATATGGCTCAGTCGCCCCGGCTGACCGAGTAGCACTTGTGCGCTGGCCAGATCGGTAACGATCAGACCGTCCAGTTCGGCGCCGTGCAGAATACCGGCCCGGCGCAGGGTGAAGGATTGCCCGCCACGGCGCAGGGTCACAGTCTCGCCCAGCGCCGCTGGCAATAGCGCGGCGTCCGGTTCGAGCAGCAGCGCGCGCAGGTCAAACGCTCCACGGTCGTTGCCGTTGCCCGGCGCGCTCAGAGCACGAAAGGGCGCCTCAGCGAAGGGATCGACACCGAGAATTTGCAGCAGCGCACCGGGTTGATCGGCGCGCGGCAGATAGCCGCTGAGCACCGGTGCCAGGGTCCAGCCGCCCGCGAGCCGCAGTTGCGCATACAGCGTCTCTGGCACGCCCAGGCTGCCGCCGACAATGCGGTGAGTCGCCTGACCGCTGATGCGCTCCATGGCCAGGGTGAAACCGCGCCGGGCGCTGGTGTTGGCCAGATCCACGGCAATGACGACGGCAACGCCCAGCGCGATGCCCAGCACCGCCAGCACCAGTTGCCAGGGATGGCGCAGCGGATGGCGCAACAGTGCCCGCCACAGCAGCGGCGTCATCGGTGCAGCTCCTGAATCCGTCCATCATCGAGGCGTAACAGCCGGTCGGCGCGATGGGCCACTTCCTGGCTATGGGTGACCATGACAATGGTGGTGCCGGCCTGCCGGTGCAGGGTCAGCAGCAGGTCCAGAATGCGCGCTCCGGTCGCGGCATCCAGGTTACCGGTCGGTTCATCGGCCAACAGCAGCAGCGGCTCATGGACCAGTGCCCGGGCGATGGCCAGGCGCTGCTGTTCACCACCGGAGAGACGCTCGGGGAAGCTGTCACGGCGCGGGCCGAGTCCAACATGGTCGAGCAGCGCCAAAGCCTGATCGCGGCGCGCGGGCGTGGCCAAACCGTTCAGTTCCAGCGGCAGCAGCAGGTTTTCCTGCACAGTCAGGGTCGGGATCAGGTTAAAGAACTGGAATACGAAACCGACCTGGCGGCGGCGAAATGCGGTGCGCGCGCGTTCGGACAGGGTGTTTAAGGTCTGGCCGTTGATGCAAATGTGCCCAGCATCGGGCAGATCGATGCCGCCGAGCAGGTTGAGCAGGGTGGATTTGCCTGATCCGGATGGGCCGAGCAGGGCGACAAACGCGCCGCGTGCGATATCGAGATCGAGATCGGCAAACAGGGTGCGCTGGCGCTCGCCTTCAGCGTAACGGCGACTCAGGCCGCGTATTTGGATGAAAGAGGTTGAATCGTACATTCTTGTTCTATACTCGATTATCAATTTGTTGACCCGGTACACGGCAATCGCCTTTTTTCGTCTGAATGCCCAATCCAATCCAACAGGGATTGAAGCCCATACTGGCGGAGGTAAAGGCGAAATACGCCCAGTTAGCCTGTACAGTCATGGGTGGTGCGGGCAGGCTGCCAGCAGCACGGCACCCGCCGCAGCACCTCCAAAAGGCATTTTAAGGCGACGGGTGTGTAGCCGGTGCGTCCACGCCGAGCCTTCCCGATGCAGCCTCGAGCGCCACAGGGTATGGCTGGGGCTCGGTTTTCCACGATCTCCTGCTTTTCGCATTAAGGATGCGGCACGCTATGAAACCAAGGCAAATGTCGTCGATGGGGTTGGCGCTGGCCACGGCCATGCTGCTGAGTGCTTGCGCCGGATCCAAGGGGCCGACACTGCCGCCATCGACAAGCTACGGTTCCCAAACCGCTTCGCCGGAGCAGTACAACTATTTGATTGGTCCCGGCGACGAAGTGCAGATCTTTGTCTGGCGCAATCCGGAAGTCTCACAATCGATCATTGTGCGCCCCGATGGCAAGATCAGCACGCCGCTGGTCGAGGATCTGCAGGCGAGCGGCAAGACGCCTACGCAACTGGCGCGCGATATCGAGAAGGCGCTGGAAACCTATATCCGCCAGCCGATCGTCACTGTGATCGTCGGTGGTGGTCTTGGCCCGTACAGCGAGCAGATTCGCGTGGTCGGTCAGGCGACCAAGCCGCAGGCCATCGCCTACAAGCGCAAGATGACCCTGCTGGATGTGATGATCGCAGTTGGGGGCCTGACCGAGTTCGCTGACGGCAATAACACCAAAATCGTGCGTGTGGTTGATGGGCAGCAGAAGGAATATCTGGCGCGAGTCGACGATTTGGTGAACGAGGGCGATATTAACGCCAATGTCGATATGCTGCCGGGCGATGTGCTGATCATCCCGGAATCCTGGTTCTAGATGGTGCGCGCATGACAGGTACCCTGGAGTTCCGGCCATGAATGAGATCATCGAGCAGCTGCTGGATTATCTGCGCGGTATTTGGCGCAATCGCTGGCAGGCTCTGGCCTGCGCCTGGCTGCTGTGCGTGGTGGGCTGGGTGGTGGTCTATAAACTGCCCGACCAGTATGAGGCCAAGGCGCAGGTTTATGTCGATACCCAGTCGGTACTGCGCCCGTTATTACAGGGTCTGACGGTGAACGTGAATCCGGATGCCCAGATTGGACTGGTGGCGCGCACGCTGCTCAGTCGGCCGAATCTGGAGAAAATCGCCCGGATGACCGATCTGGATCTGCAGGCGCGCGATCCCGAAGCGCTGGATGCGCTGCTGACCGGGCTGCAGAAAAAGATCAAGCTGACCGGGGCGGGGCGGGAAAACCTCTACGGGGTCAGCTACGAGGACCGTGATCCGCAACTGGCCAAAAAGATCGTCCAGGCGCTAGTGACCGTGTTCGCGGAGAACCTGCTCGGCGATACCCGCCAGGATACCGACGTAGCGCAGCGCTTTCTCGACCGGCAGATCAGCGAGTACGAGACGCGCCTGAGCGAAGCGGAGAACCGGGTCAAGGAGTTCAAGCGCAAGAATGTCGGTCTGATGCCCGCTGAGGGCCAGAACTATTACACGCGCATGCAGCAGTCTCTGACCGAGCTGGGTGTGGCCCGGCTGGAGCTGGCCCAGGCCGAGAATCGCCGCAACTCGCTGCTGCAGCAGATCGGTGGTGAGCAGCCGACCTTCGGGATCGGCCCGCAAGCCGGCGCTACCGGGGGCAGCAGCCTTGCCCTGCCGATCGACGCCCGCATCCAGAGCATGGAGCAGAAGCTCGACGAACTGTTGCTCAAGTACACCGAGCGCCATCCCGATGTCAGCATCATGCGCCAGACCATTGCCGACCTGAAAAGGCAGCGCGAACAGGATCTGACGCAATATCAGGCGAGCATGGCGCGTGTGGCGAGCGAGAGCGGCGGCAGTTTTGGTCCGCAGGGTGTGGATGCCAACCCGGTTTACCAGCAATTGAAGATCGCGCTGGCGCAGGAGGAGGCTAATGTTGCCGCGCTGCAGACCAAGGTCGACACGCTCGACAGGCAGTTCAAGGAACTGCAGGACCAGGTCAACACCATTCCCCAGGTCGAGGCCGAGCTGACGGCGCTCAACCGTGACTATGAGATCAATCGCAAGAAGTACGAGGAACTGATCGCCCGTCGCGAATCGGCGCGCCTGTCGCAGCAGGCCGATCAGACCAACCAGGATGTGCGCTTCAAGATCACTGACCCGCCGCGGGTGCCATCGGAGCCTAGCGGTCCCAATCGGCCGCTGCTGACTTCGCTGGTGCTGGTGGCGGGGCTGGGCGCCGGTTTGGCAGTAGCATTTCTGATTGCGCAGCTGTGGCCAACCTTCGACAGTCGCCGCAGCCTGATGCGTGCTACCCAGGTTCCGGTGCTTGGCAGTGTCAGCGCGATTTTGTCGCCCGCTGCCCGCCGCCGCGAGCGCTGGCACCTGATCGGCTATTTCACTCTGGGTAGCTGCCTGCTGCTGGCGTATGTCGGGCTGCTGGCGATCGAGATCATCGGCTTCACCTTGCCGTTCTGAGGGGACTGAACAGCGACCATGGATATCATCGAACGCGCGATGCGCGGCGCCCAGGAACCGCGGCCGAGTCCGCCCGCCGCCCCAACTCCACCGCCGCCGGCCAGTACCCTGGAGCGATACGCGGCACTGGCCGCGCCGCCGGAACCTGTAGTTCGCGCCACGCCCAAGCGCACCCGGCGCGCGATCGAACTGGACCTGGAACATATTCGCGCGCTGGGCCTGCTGGTGCCTGATACCCGGCGCAGCCGGATCAAGGAGGAATACCGGCATATCAAGCGGCCGCTGCTGATGAACGCCGCCGGTAAAGGGGCTTCACAGGTCGAACATGCCAATCTGATCATGGTCACCAGCGCCCGTCCCGGTGAGGGCAAGACCTTTACGGCCTGCAATCTGGCGCTGAGCATTGCCGCCGAGCGTGATCGCACCGTGCTGCTGGTCGATGCCGATGTGATCCGGCCCTCGGTAGCCCGGACGCTGGGTTTCGAGGCGGGTCCCGGGCTGGTGGATTTCCTGATCAACGAGCAGATGGATCTGGCCGAGGTGCTGGTGGATACCAACATTCCGTCCTTCACCGTGCTGCCCGCTGGCAGTGCTCACCACCTGTCCACCGAATTGTTGGCCAGCGAGAACATGCGCAAGCTGGCCGCTGAACTGAGCAGCCGCTATTCCGACCGCATCGTGATCATCGACTCGCCGCCGCTGCTGGCCACCACCGAGGCCAGTGTTCTGGCCAGTCTGGCCGGGCAGGTGGTGATGGTGGTTGAAGCCGGTCATACGCATCAAGCCCAGGTGCAGGAAGCGCTGGCCCTGCTGAATCCCGACCAGATCATCGGCTTTGTCCTCAACAAGGTGCGTGGTGTTCTGGGCTCGGATTACTACGGTTATAACTACGGATCGCGCTATGGCTACGGCTACCGGCGCGATGATGCCGATACCGATGCCTAGCAGGTTTGTGCCGCTGTGAAATCCGTACGTTGCTGTTGGCTATTGCGCACGCGGCTGGTTCTGGCCGTGCCACTGCTATTACTGAATCCGCTGGCCAGCGCTCAGGAGACTGATGGCCGACCCGCTGGCGAATGGCTGATCACGCCGCGCCTGAGCACCGGCATCACCTACAGCGACAACATCCGTCTGGCGCCGGCGGACCAGGCCGAGGGCGACTGGGTGCTGCAGGTGGATCCTGGGGTTTCGGTGCGCAAGCGGGGGGGGGGTCTGGATCTGCGCCTTGACTACACCGCGCAGATGCTGCTCTACACGCAAAGCGGCGAGAGTCAGGTCAACAACGATCTAATCGCATTCGCCAATGCCGAGCTCTACCCGGAGCACCTGTTTGTCGATGTCTACGGTTCGATTGCCCAAGTGCCGACCAACTCAACCGGCCGGGTTGACGCGGGCAATCTGGGTCTGAGTGGCGGTTCCTCCTTTCTGGGTCTGTTCAATAACATCGATCTGGGTTTGCCCGGCAGTCGCGAGATATTCAATCCGATCGGCATATTCAGCAATCTGGCCCTGACCGATGACCAGACCACTGCGGCCAATTTCGGCATCAGCCCGTATTGGCGGCAGAATTTCGGCGGCTGGGCGGAGGGTACCCTGCGCTATCGCTACGACGATACCGCCTTCGATCAGGGCGATGCCTCGGATGGTCGCAACCAGACCGTGACGCTGGACCTGAACAGTGGTCGCCATTTCAGCCAGTTGAGCTGGAGTTTGAGTGCCTTTTACCAGGCCCAGGATCTGAACGGGAACGATGCTGGGAATGACGGCAACAGCACCGAGCGCAGCATTGACGCGCAGGCCCGCTACCGCCTGAATCCACGCTGGAGCCTGCTGGCCGAGGCCGGCTATGTCAACAATGACCTGGCCACCTTTGCCGATAATCGCAACGGCAGTTACTGGGCGGCGGGCTTTGGCTGGACCCCGAGCCGTTTTATCGGACTCGACGCCCTGTATGGTGTGAACCTGAATCAGGTGGCTTTGCGCTGGACGCCTTCGGCGCGCACCCGTTTTGAAGTGCAGCGCCGCGATCAGGATGTCGGCGCCAGTCCCGGCGTGCACTGGGAAGGATCGGCCGATTACCGCAGCCGTTTCTCCATCTGGACGCTGCGCTATACCGAGGAGGTGACCAGCGTGCAGCAGTTGCTGGCCGGTGATCTGACCGGTGTCGGTCCCGATGGCCAGCCGATTGCCCTGGACGATACCCAGCCGATTGCCGCTGGCGGCGGTCCGTTCGGGCTGAACAATGACCAGTTCCTGCGCAAGCGCCTGGATGCCAGTGTGACCTATCAGCGTGGGCGCAATAGCCTGCTGTTCAATGCGTTCAATGAGGATCGCAGCTACACCACGCCCGACAGCAGCGATGAGAGCGCCTGGGGTATCGGTGGGGTGTGGACCTGGCGCTTCGCGCCGCGCACTGCGTCTTTCCTCGGCACCGGCTGGGAGCATGACAACCCGGGTGACGAGCAGCAGAACGACTACTGGGTATCGGTGATTGGCCTGGCGCGGGTGTTCTCGCCCGACGCCGGCGCCTTGATCAGCTATCGCTATTACCAGAATGACGCTGATCCTAGCGATCAGAGCTTTCGGGAAAACCGCCTCAACCTCCGCTTCAGCATGAAGTTCTAGACACCATGTATATCGGCTACTACGGCTTCAGCGGCAAACCCTTTCAATTAAGCCCGGACCCGCGTTTCTTTTTCGGCAGCAGCGGGCACAGCCGGGCGCTGGCCTATCTGCGCTATGGCCTGAGCCAGGGCGAGGGCTTCATCGTCATCACCGGCGGCATCGGTACCGGCAAGACCACGCTGGTCAAGAGCCTGTTTGGCGAACTGGATGCGCGTCAGGTGGTCGCCGCGCAACTGGTGACCACGCAGCTTGAGGCTGATGACCTGCTGCGCAGCGTGGTGGCCGCATTCGGCCTGCCCTATGAAGACGCCGGCAAGGCGACGTTGCTGAATCACTTCGAGGCCTTTCTGCGCGAACAGGCCCGGCACGGGCGGCGTGTATTGCTGGTGGTGGACGAGGCGCAAAACCTGCCACTGCGCTCGCTGGAAGAGCTGCGCATGCTGTCGAACTTCCAGATCGCCGAAACGCCGTTGTTGCAGAGTTTTCTACTCGGTCAGGAGGAATTTCGCCACGCCCTTCAGGATCCGGGCATGGAGCAGCTGCGCCAGCGGGTGATCGCCTCCTGCCATCTGGGTCCGCTGAACGAAACCGAGACCCGCAACTATATTGAGCATCGCCTGCGGGTGGTGGGCTGGAATGGCAGCCTGCCGGGTTTTGCCGATCCCGCCTATGCCGCGATTCACCGCTATACCGGTGGTGTACCGCGCCGAGTGAATGTGTTCTGCGACCGCCTGTTGCTGTATGGCTTCCTTGAGGAACGGCAGATGTTTGCCGAGGCCGATATTGATGCGGTAGGTACGGAACTGCTGCGTGAGCAGGAACAGCCCGCGATCGGCAGCAAGCCACTGGGCAGCAGTGATCGGCTGTTGCGTATCGGCCATGCCCTGGAGCAGCGCCTGCTGGAGCTGGAGCAGGCCATGGAGACCCTGCTGCAGCATCCGCAATGGCAGGACGCGCAGATGGAACGCCTGGAGCGGCGCATTCAGCAGTTGGAGCCGGTGGTGCGGGTAATGCGCCGGCAACTGAACGAGCTGAAAGCGACGGCCACGCCGGATGCGGCGGCCGATCATCGACCCGACGCCTAGCAGGAGCTGCACAATGTCCAAGCCAGTCCACCACGGCTTGCCACCGCTGCTGAACGCCATGACCGTGGACGTGGAAGATTATTTCCAGGTTTCGGCGTTCGAACCCTATATCAGCCGCGAGCAGTGGGAGCAGTGGCCATGCCGGGTCGAGCGCAATACCCAGCGCATTCTTGATCTGTTCGCTGCGCGCGGTGTCAAAGCGACCTTTTTTACCCTTGGCTGGGTGGCAGAGCGGCATCCGGCACTGATTAAGCGCATCGTCGGCGAGGGCCATGAGCTGGCCAGTCACGGTTATGCGCATGTGCGCGCCACCCGGCAGAGTGCGGCGGAATTTCGCGCTGATATCACCCGCACCAAGGTGCTGCTGGAAGATCTCGGCGGGGTCGCGGTGCAGGGGTATCGGGCGGCAAGCTACTCGATCGGTGCGGGAAATCTGTGGGCGCTGGCCGAGCTGGAGCAGGCCGGTTATCGCTACAGCTCCAGCATCTATCCGATCCGCCACGATCTGTACGGCATGCCGGAGGCGCCACGCTTTGCCTTCCATCCCGGGAACGCACCGACGCTGCTGGAAGTGCCGGTGACCACCGTGACCGTGCTGGGCAAGACCCTGCCCTGTGGGGGTGGCGGCTGGTTCCGGCTGTGGCCGTATGCCCTATCGCGCTGGGCGCTGCGCCGGGTCAATCGGCAGGATCGGCAGTCGGGCCTGTTCTACTTCCATCCCTGGGAAATCGATCCCGAACAGCCGCGCCCGCCCGGTCTCAATGCCAAAACAAGAGTGCGCCATTATCTGAACCTGGGGCGCATGGAGCGGCGACTGGTGGCGCTGCTGCGCGATTTCCACTGGGACCGGATGGATCGGGTATTCCTGCCGCAGGCAGAGGCACCATGAACAACGCCGCTGGCCTGCGGATTGGTGAACTGGATGCCGGCGGTGTGGCGCGCTGGGAAGCATTTGTCGATGCCTGTCCGGAAGCGACCTTTTTTCACCGCGCCGGCTGGGCCGAGGTGCTGCGGCGTGCGTTCGGCCACGACAGTTATTTTCTCTACGCGGAGCAGGATGGTGTCCTGCGTGGCCTGCTGCCGCTGGGTCATATTCGCAGCCGGCTGTTTGGCAATGCGCTGATCTCCAGTCCGTTTTGCGTGCAGGGCGGGGCCATTGGCGATGCGCAGGCCTGCGCGGCGCTGGAACAGGCGGCGATCGCGCGCGCGCAAACCCTGGGCGTCGATTATCTGGAACTGCGCCATGCCCAGGCCCGCCATGCCGACTGGCCGGCCAAGCGTGAGCTGTATGTCAATTTCCGCAAGGCGCTTGATCCCGACCCCGAGGTGAATCTGAAGGCGATTCCGCGCAAGCAGCGGGCGATGGTGCGCAAGGGCATCGAAGCCGGTCTGCAGGGTGAAATCGACAGCGGTGTGGACCGGCTGTACGCGGCCTATTCGGAAAGCGTGCGCAATCTGGGCACGCCGGTGTTTGCGCGCCGCTATTTCGAGACGCTGCGCGCGGTGTTTGGGCCGGCCTGCGAGGTGCTGACCGTGACCCGGCAGCATCAGACTGTGGCCAGCGTGATGAGCTTTTATTTTCGCGATCAGGTATTGCCCTACTACGGTGGCGGCACGGCGCTGGCCCGTGAATGCAAGGGCAATGACTTTCTCTACTGGGAGCTGATGCGGCGGGCCTGTCTGCGCGGCGTGCGCCTGTTCGATTATGGGCGCAGCAAGGTCGGCACCGGTGCCTACAGTTTCAAGAAGAACTGGGGTTTTGAACCGGAGCCGCTGCATTACGAGTTTCATCTGGTCAAGGCGCGGCAACTGCCCGATGTCAACCCGCTCAATCCCAAGTACCGGCTGTTCATCGAAGCCTGGAAGCGTTTGCCGCTGCCGGTGAGCCGCTGGCTGGGGCCGTTTCTATCACGCGACCTCGGATAGCGGCACATGCGGGATCTGCTGTTTCTGACCCACCGCATCCCGTTTCCGCCCAACAAGGGCGACAAGGTCCGGTCCTTTCATATGCTGCGCTGTCTGGCCCGGCACTACCGGGTCTGGCTGGGCACCTTCATCGATGATCCCGACGACTGGCGCCATGTTGACGAAGTGCGCCGCTATTGCGCCGACCTGTATTGCGTGCCGCTGGACCCGCGCCGCGCCAAACTGCTCAGCCTGCGTGGACTGCTCAGCGGCGAACCGCTGACCCTGCCCTATTACCGCGATGCCGGGCTGCGGGCCTGGGTGGAGCGGGTGATTGCCGAACAGAGGATTGAACGGGCGCTGCTGTTCTCCTCGGCGATGGCGCAATACCTGCTCGGTCCGGAGCATGCCGGGCTGCGCCGGGTGATGGATTTCGTCGATGTCGATTCGGCCAAGTGGACCCAGTACGCGGCGAACAAGCCGTGGCCGCTGAGCTGGATCTATCGCCGCGAGGGCGTGCGCCTGCTGGCTTTTGAGCGGGCGGTAGCGGCGGATCTGGACGCGAGCGTGTTTGTCACCGTCGAGGAAGCGGCGCTGTTTCGCAGCCTCGCGCCGGAAATCGGCGCTGAACGGGTGGTTGCGGTCGCCAATGGTGTCGATACCGCCTATTTCGATCCCGCCCGCGCCTATCCTAATCCCTATCCGGCCGGCGAGCGGGTGCTGGTGTTCACCGGAGCCATGGATTACTGGGCGAATATCGATGCCGTGGAGAGCTTTGCCCGGGAGGTGTTTCCGACGATCCGGCACGCCTGTCCCGAGAGCCATTTCTACATCGTGGGCGCGCGGCCTGCGGCCGCGGTGCAGCGTCTGGCCGAGTTGCCCGGGGTGCGGGTGACCGGAACGGTGCCCGATGTGCGTCCCTATCTTGCCCATGCCCGGCTGGCGGTGGCGCCGCTGCGCATCGCCCGGGGTGTGCAGAACAAGGTTCTGGAAGCGCTGGCGATGGCCAGGCCGGTGGTGGCGACACCGGCGGCGCTGGAAGGGCTGGTGCCTGCCGCTGAGCTGCAGGGCTGGGCGGCCCGGGAGCCGGCAGAATTGGCGCGTCAGGTTCTGGCGCTGCTGGCCGATGATGCTGAAGGGGAGCGCCGGGGCCGGCTGGGCCACGCCTGGGTGCTGCGCCACTATGATTGGGAGGGCAATCTGGGACAGATGCTGCCGTTGCTGGAAGGGGAACGGGCGCAGCAGGTCCCGGGAGGCTCTTGCTTCGACTCCCTTCGACTACGCTCAGGGCAAGTCGCTCAGCACAAGTGAGTCCATGTAAGACTGGCGGAGGAGGATCACGGATGAAGCTGCATCCTGCCTGGCGTACAGCATTGCCGGCCTTGGCGGTGGCGCTGACGGCGGTTCTGCTGCTGCAAGGATCGACGATTGCGGCGATGGCGTCGATCTGGTGGCATTTCGAGACCTATACCCACGGTCTGCTGGTGGGGCCGATCGCGTTATACATGGTCTGGGTGCGCTGGCCGGAACTGGCGCGCCTGCAGCCGCAGGTGGCGCCGTGGGGAGTGGCGGTACTGGCCGTGTTGAGCCTGGCGTGGCTGGTGGCGGATGCGGCCGAAGTGGCGGTGGTGCGCCATTTCGCGGTGGTGCTGAGCATTCCGGCCGTGGTGTATACGCTGCTGGGGCCGCAGGTGAGCTGGGCGCTGGCGTTTCCGTTGGGTTTTCTGCTGTTCGCGGTGCCAGTCGGTGAGGCGCTGATTCCGCCGCTGCAACAGGTGACAGCATGGTTCACGGTTGAAGGTTTGCGCCTGACGGGCATTCCGGTGTGGTGGGAGGGGTTGTATCTGTCGATTCCGGCAGGGCATTTCGAGGTGGCGGAGGCCTGCAGCGGGCTGCGCTACCTGATGGCGTCGGTGGCACTGGGCGTGCTGTATGCCTATCTGACGTATCGCAGTCCGTGGCGGCGGCTGGCCTTCGTGGCCTTGTCGATGGTCATGCCGATTGTCGCCAATGGCATCCGCGCCTATGGGATCGTGATGATCGCCCATTTGAGTGAGATGAAATACGCCACCGGGGTCGATCATCTGATTTATGGCTGGCTGTTTTTCGGGCTGGTGGTGCTGCTGATGTTCTGGATCGGTTCGTTCTGGCGCGAACCGGAGGCGAATCGGGCAGCGGCTGCCGGTTCTGGCGAGCAGGCGGGCGCGGATGATCCGTCGCATGCGGTCAGCCCCGCACCGGCGGCAATCCAGACTCGCAGCTACGGGCTGTGGGTGCTGGCGGTGATACTTGCCGCAGCGGTGGGTCCGTTGCTGGCCTGGCCGATGCAGCGCGATGCCGGTATCCGGTTACCACTGCCAGCGCTCGCGGCACCGATGGCGATGGCACCCTGGCAGGGACCGGAAGTCGATAGCGATGACTGGGATCCCCGCTTCAGCGGCGCCGATGTGGTGCTGCGCAGCCGTTACCGCCTGGAGGGCCAGAGCGTGCATCTCTATATTGCCTATTACCGCGAGCAGCGCCCGGAGGCCAAGCTGGTGAGCAGCCAAAACAGCCTTTATGACCGCAGGATCTGGCGTCTGACTGGCGAGGATGCCTCGTCCGCCTGGCTGCCGCAGGCGACACGCTTGACGGATGGCCAGCGCCGGCGGCTGGTGTGGAGTGGTTACTGGGAAGGCGGGCACGTGGTGCGTTCGCCCTACGCGGCCAAACTCTGGGAAGCCTGGGATCGGCTGAGCGGCGCGCGGCGCGGTTCAGCGCTGGTGGCGGTGGCGGCGGATTATGACCAGCACCCGGACGAAGCACAGGCGGTGCTGCAGCGCTTCATGGCCGCCATGCAGGTGGGCATCTCGGCAACGCTGATGCGGGCGGGCGGGGAGCAGCAGCCTTGAGCGAAACCGCGCCGTTGATCGCGCATATCATTCACCGCCTCGACTATGGCGGTCTGGAAAATGGGCTGGTGAACCTGATCAACCACCTGCCGCCCGAGCGCTATCGCCATGTCATCATCTGCCTGAGCGATTACAACCCGGAGTTTCGCCGTCGCATCCAGCGCGCAGATGTCGAGGTGTTCGCCCTGCACAAGCGGGATGGGCATGATCTGGGGCTGTACGGGCGCTGCTGGGCGCTGCTGCGCCGGTTGCGACCGGCGATCGTGCATACGCGCGGCTTGGCAACCCTGGAAATGCAGGTGCCGGCACTACTGGCCGGGGTGCGGGCGCGGGTGCATGGCGAACATGGCTGGGATCGCGATCTGGCGGCGATTCCAGCGCGGCATCATCGCCTGCGGCGCGTCCTGCGTCCGCTGGTTGGGCATTTTATCGCCCTGTCCGGCGAGATCGAACGCTATCTGCGCGAACAGGTGAAGGTGGAGCCGGCGCGGATCAGCCGGATTCTCAATGGCGTGGACAGCGAGCGCTTTCATCCGGGTCGCGACCGTTCGCCATTGCCACCGGGTTTCGCGCCGCCGGATGCCTGGGTGATCGGTACGGTGGGGCGTCTGGAACCGGTGAAAGATCAGGTGAATCTGGTGCGGGCATTCATCGGTCTGCTGGAGGGGCGGCCCGAGGCGCGTGCGCGACTGGTGATCGTCGGCGAGGGTTCGCTGCGCGCCGAGATCGAGGCATTGCTGAGCGCGGCTGGCCTGCGGAACCTGGCCTGGCTGGCGGGTGCGCGCGACGATGTGCCGCAACTGCTGCGGACGCTGGATCTGTTCGTGCTGCCTTCGCGGGCCGAGGGCATTTCCAACACCATTCTGGAGGCGATGGCCTGCGGTGTACCGGTGGTGGCGACGGCGGTGGGTGGCAATGGCGAACTGGTGACCGACGCGCTGACCGGCAGTCTGGTAGCGGCGGGCGATGCCGAAGCCCTGGCAGCGACACTGGCCGGCTATCTGGATGATCCGCAACGGCTGCACGCGCAGGGCGTGGCGGCGCAGCAGCGTATCGAGGCGCAGTTCAGCATGGCGGCGATGGCGGACGCCTATCTGCGCGTCTATGACCACACGCTACGCGGCCAGTCGCCGCGGGCCGACACGGCGAGGTAGCAGCGACGATGTGCGGGATCACCGGCATTTTTGACACACGCGATCGGCGCGCGATCAACCGCGACCTGTTGGCGCGCATGAATGACGCCCAGCACCATCGCGGTCCCGATGAGACCGGTCTGCACCTGGAGCCGGGCGTAGGTCTGGGCCACAAGCGTCTGTCGATCATTGACCTGTCCACCGGTCAGCAGCCGTTGTGCAACGAGGACGGCTCGGTGGTCGTGGTGTTCAATGGTGAAATCTACAACTTCCAGACGCTGGTGCCGGAACTGGAAGCGCTCGGCCACGTCTTCCACACCCGCAGCGATACCGAGGTGATCGTGCATGCCTGGGAGGCCTGGGGTGAGGCCTGCGTGACCCGGTTTCGCGGCATGTTTGCCTTCGCGCTGTGGGATCGCAACCAGGACACGCTGTTCCTGGCCCGCGACCGTCTGGGGGTCAAGCCGCTGTTCTATGCCCTGCTGCCCGACGGTCAGTTGCTGTTCGGCTCCGAACTGAAAGCCTTGATGGCGCATCCCGGACTGGATCGCAGCATCGATCCCTGCGCGGTCGAGGATTACTTCGCCCTCGGCTATGTCGCCGAGCCGCGCACGATTTTCGCCAGTGCCCGCAAACTGCCGCCGGCGCATACGCTGTGCGTGCGGCGTGGCCAGCCGTCCCCGGAGCCGCGCGAATACTGGGATGTGCGCTTCACGCTGAATAGCCGCATGAGCGAGGCGGAGGCGCGTGAGGAGTTGATGAGGCGGCTGCGCGAATCGGTGCGGCTGCGCATGATCGCCGAGGTGCCGCTGGGCGCATTTTTATCCGGTGGCGTCGATTCCAGTGCGGTAGTAGCGCTGATGGCCGGCCTGTCTGCCGGGCCGGTCAATACCTGCTCGATCGCCTTCAGCGACCCGGCCTTTAACGAGGCGCATTTTGCGCAACAGGTCGCCGATCGCTACCAGACCCGGCATTTTGTCGAGACCGTCGATAGCGATGATTTTGACCTGATCGATACCCTGGCCTGGCTGTACGATGAACCCTATGCCGACAGCTCGGCCATTCCCACCTATCGGGTTTGCCAGCTCGCCCGCCGCCATGTCACTGTGGCGCTGTCCGGTGATGGCGGCGATGAAAGTTTTGGCGGCTATCGGCGCTACCGGCTGCATCTGATGGAAGAGCGTCTGCGGGCGCGCCTGCCGCTGGGTCTGCGCCGGCCGCTGTTTGGGCTGCTCGGGCGGCTGTATCCGAAGGCGGATTGGGCGCCGCGGCTGTTGCGGGCCAAAACCACATTTCAGGCACTGGCCCGGGATGCGACGCAGGCCTATTTCCACTCCGTGTCGATCCTGCGCGATACGATGCGCCAGCAATTGTTCTCGGCGGATTTCCGGGCGCGACTGGGTGGCTATGATGCTCTGGAGGTGTTTCGCCGCCACGCCGCCCGCGTCGACAGTGATGAACCGCTGGCGCTGATTCAGTATCTCGATTTGAAAACCTATCTGGTCGGCGATATCAACACCAAGGTGGATCGGGCGAGCATGGCCCATGCCTTGGAGGTGCGCGAGCCGTTGATGGATCATGAACTGGTCGAGTGGCTGGCGACGCTGCCCTCGGCGCTGAAAATCCAGGGTGGTGAGGGCAAACATCTGCTGAAAAAGACCCTGGAGCCGCAGTTGCCCGCAGAGGTGCTGTACCGGCCGAAGATGGGTTTTGCGGTGCCGCTGGCTCGCTGGTTCCGGGGTCCATTGCGGCACCGGGTGCGCGAGGCGCTGACCGGCGAGCGGCTGTTGAGTACTGGCTGGTTCGATGCCGCCTATTTACGCCATCTGGTTGACGCGCATGAATCCGGCCGGCGCGATTACAGTGCGCCGATCTGGACCGTGCTGATGTTCGAAGCATTCCTGCGGCGGCAACAGGCGACCTGAACCTGAAGAGGAGCGCGCATGACAACGGATGCGGCGGCATTCAAGTTGAGTTTCACTCTTGCCGAGATCGGTCGGGTGCTGCGGGCCATCGCGACCAATCAGATCGCAGGCTGGTTTCCCGGCTGGTATGTGCGGATCACCGGGCAGACCGGACGCGGTTCGGAACCGGAGACGCCCGCGCAGGTCGCGGCCTATTTTCGCGCCTGCTTCGACGATTACCGGGCGCGCCTGGTGGCGGATGGCGATATCGTCACCTGTCTAGCCGGCAAGACCGTGCTGGAATACGGCCCAGGGGATGTGCCGGGCGTGGCGCTGTTGCTGCTGGCTCATGGCGCCGCACAGGTGATTTGCGTTGACCGCTTTCCGATGCTGCAACTGTCGGCGCGCAATGCCGCCGTGCTGGCGGAACTGTTGGCCGGGCTGGACGATGCGGCGCGCGCGCGGGCCCGCGCCTGCCTGCGCGATCCTGACGATCCGGCGCAGGGGTTTCGCCCGGAGCGGCTGCGCTATCAGGTTCAGGCCAGCGGCCTGTCGGAATTGAGCGACGCGGTGGACCTGATCATCTCCCGGGCAGTGCTGGAGCATGTCAATGACCTGCCGGCGTCCTTCGCCGATATGTACCGGGCGCTGCGACCGGGCGGGAGGATGATGCATCAGGTGGATTTGCGCAGCCATGGCCTGCATCGCCAGCACCCGCTGGATTTCCTGGTCTGGCCGGCGTGGCTATGGAACCTGATGTTCTCCAACAAGGGTACGCCGAATCGCTGGCGGGTTGACCGCTACCGGGCACTGGTGGCGCAAAGTGGGTTTGTCGACATCCAGGTCGAGGCGACGCATCGCCTGGAACCCGCGCGGGTCGAAGCGATTCGCGCGCATCTGGCCGCACCGTTTCGCACCCTGCCCGCCGAGGATCTGGCTTGGCTGGGCTGCTGGCTGGCCGGGCGCAAGCCGGCTGGCGCTACGGTATGAAAATCGACCCTGACCTTCACCGATCCCAACCCTGAATCCATGCGCATTCTTCATATTCTCGATCATTCGCTGCCGCTGCACAGTGGCTACACCTTCCGCACCGCAGCCATTCTGCGCGAACAGCGGCGGCTGGGTTGGGAGACATTCCATATCACCAGCGCTAAACAGGGTGCGGTGGCAGCGCTGGAGGAAAGCACGGCCGGTCTGCATTTTTTCCGCACGCCGCCGGAAACGGCAATCTGGGCGCGCTGGCCGGTGCTGAATCAGGTGGCGGTGGTGAGCGGTCTGGAGCGCCGGTTGGCGGACGTGGTCGAGCAGGTGCGGCCCGATCTGTTGCACGCCCATTCACCGGCCCTGAACGGTCTGGCAGCGCTGCGGGTCGCCCGGCGGTTCCAGTTGCCGCTGGTGTATGAAGTACGCGCCTTCTGGGAAGACGCGGCCGTCGACCACGGAACGACCACCGAGGGCAGCCTGCGCTATCGCCTGACCCGGGCGCTGGAAACCCATGTGCTACAGCGGGCTAGTGCGGTGACCTGCATTTGCGAGGGCCTGCGCGGCGATATCGTGGCGCGCGGCATCCCGGCCGGAAAGGTTACGGTGATTGCCAATGCTGTCGATGTCGAACAGTTCAGCCTGGGCGGTGAACCGGATCCGGAGTTGCGGGCGCAACTCGGCCTGGATGGGACGCGGGTGCTGGGTTTCATCGGCAGTTTTTACGCCTACGAAGGGCTGGCGTTGCTGCTGGAGGGCCTGCCGGACCTGCTGAAACAGCGGCCTGAGGTGCGGCTGCTGCTGGTGGGCGGTGGACCGCAGGAGCAGGCGCTGCGCGAGCAGGCGCGGGCGCTGGGCGTGGCCGATCGGGTGGTGTTTACGGGCCGGGTGCCGCATGCCGAGGTCAATCGCTATTACGATCTGATTGATGTGCTGGTGTATCCGCGCCTGTCGATGCGCCTGACCGAACTGGTCACGCCGTTGAAGCCGCTGGAGGCGATGGCGCAGGGGCGGCTGTTCATCGCCTCCGACGTCGGCGGTCATCGGGAATTGATCCGTGATGGCGAGACCGGGGTGCTGTTCCGCGCTGGCGATGCCGCTGACTTGACCGCGAAAGCGCTGGACCTGCTGAGCCAGCCCGAACGCTGGCCGGCGTTGAAGGCCAGTGGCCGGCGCTTCGTCGAGGAGGAGCGGACCTGGCGCAACAGCGTGGGGTGCTATGTGGATGTGTACACAACGCTGCGGGCGCTGCGATGACAGCGCCAATGCCCAAAAAGCCAGCCGAATGGCCCGGTGTCTTGATGAGCGGGCCGTTGCCGCCGCCGCCTGGGGGCATGGCCAGTGTACTGGCGATGCTGGCTGCATCCTCTCTGGCCGGGCAGGTTCGGTTGGACCTGTTCGATACCGCCAAGCGCACCCCGGAAGGCCGGTCAGCCTGGCAGGGATGGGGGGCGCGCTTAAGCCTGATGCGGCGCTGGTGGCAGCGACTCGGCGAACTGCCGGCGGCGATCGCCCATATCCATACCTGCAGCGGTTTGACTTTCTTCCTGGATGGCCTGCTGGCGACGCTGGCGCGGGCGCGTGGTGTCCGGGTGATTCTGCATGTGCACGGTGCCCGCTTCGATGCCTTTCTCGATACGCTGGACCCGTTGCGCCGGCGTTGGGCGCAACAGATCGCACGCCGCGCCGATCGGGTGGTGGTGTTGTCCGAGGAGTGGCGCCAGCGCCTGCAGACGCGTCTGCCCGGTGCGCGGCTAACTATCATCGAAAATGGCGTGCCGCTGCCGCTGCCGGTGTCGCGTCAGTACGAATCCGGTCCAGTGCGGGGCATTTTTCTCGGCTCCATCGGCCGGCGCAAGGGTGTACCGCAGTTGATTGAGGCGTTGGCCCGGGCCACTGACAGCATCAGTCTGCGCCTGGCGGGCGATGAGGACTATCCGGGCGATGGCGCTGCCATGCAGGCGCTGGCGCAGCAGCACGGGGTCGCGACGCGTCTGGAATTTGTTGGCGCAGTGAGCGGCACCGCCAAGGAAGCATTCCTGCGCGAGGCCGATTTCTTTGTGCTGCCGTCGCTGGCCGAGGGCCTGCCGATCAGCCTGCTGGAGGCCATGGCCAGTGGTCTACCGGTGATTGCCACCACGGTGGGCGCCGTGCCGGCGGTGATCGAGCACATGCGCAATGGCCTGCTGGTGGCGCCCGGCGCGGTAGCCGAGCTGCGTCAGGCGCTGGAACGGCTGGCAGCCGATCCCGCATTGCGCAGCCGTCTCGGCACCGCTGGGCGGGAAACCTGTATTGCGCGCTATGGTGTGGACCGTATGGCCGATGCCTGTGCAGCGCTTTATGCCGAGCTGTGTCCGGCATTTGACTGGAGGATGGCACCTTGATCCAGGCCGACGGGTATACCCGGCTCGTAGCAAACCTGCTGTTTCCGCTGCACGAGCGCCTCAAGGGGCACGATTCAGTACGACTGCGGCGTGAGCTGGAAGAGACGCAATGGTGGCCGGTCGAGCGCCTTCGGGATTTGCAGTTGATGCGCTTGCAGACCCTGCTTAGTGAAGCGGGTCGCCATGTGCCCTACTACCGCCAGTTGTTTTCCAGCCTGGATTTCGACGCCGGCGCTATCGCCTCGCTGGACGACCTGCAACGCCTGCCCTTCCTGACCAAGGCCATCATCAGGCAGAACCAGGAGCAGCTCAAAGCCGACAATGCCAAGCGGCTCGCGCGTTTCAACACCGGCGGCAGTTCCGGCGAACCCTTGATCTTCTTCATCGGCAACGAGCGTGTCAGTCACGACGTCGCCGCCAAATGGCGCGCTACGCGCTGGTGGGGCGTGGATATTGGCGATCCGGAAATCGTGGTCTGGGGTTCGCCCATCGAACTGGGTGGACAGGATCGCATCAAGGCACTGCGCGATCGCCTGTTGCGGACGCGCCTGTTGCCGGCTTTTGAAATGAGCGAAGCCCGGCTGGATAGCTTTGTGGAGGCAATCCGCGCCATGCGGCCGCGCATGCTGTTTGGCTATCCGAGTGCGCTGAGCCACATCGCCCGCCATGCCGAGAAGCGCGGCCAGCGTCTCGATGATCTGGGCATCGCGGTGGCCTTCGTCACCAGTGAACGCCTGTATGACGAGCAGCGCGCCGCGATCACGCGCGTGTTTGGCTGTCCAGTGGCCAATGGCTACGGGGGTCGCGATGCCGGTTTTATCGCCCATCAGTGTCCGCAGGGCGGCATGCACCTGACCGCCGAGGATGTGATTGTCGAAATCGTCGATGCTACGGGTCAGGGGGTGCCGGCCGGCGTGGCCGGCGAAATCGTGGTCACCCATTTGGCGACTCGCGATTTTCCGTTCATTCGTTATCGGACCGGTGATATTGCGGTGCTGGACGACCAGCCCTGTGCCTGTGGGCGTGGTCTGCCGCTGCTGCGCGAAATTCAGGGACGCACGACGGATTTCGTGGTGGCCGCTGATGGCACGGTGCTGCACGGTCTGGCACTGATTTACACCCTGCGTGACATCGCTGGCATCGAATCCTTCAAGATCATCCAGGAATCGCGCGAGTGGCTGCGGGTGCAGGTGGTGCCGGGGGAAGGTCTGGATCTGGCCGCGGCGACTGCACGCATCGAACGTGAATTCCGCGCCCGCTTGGGTGCCGGGGTGCGGGTCGAGGTGAGCTCGGTCACGGTGATCGCCGCCGAGGCCTCGGGCAAGTACCGCTATGTGGTCAGCAAGGTTGCGCCGGGCTGAACCATGCGCGACCTGATTCTGCTGCCCCTGGTTCTGATTGCCGCTGCCGTCGGTCTGGCGCATCCCTGGCAGGGCATTCTGGGCTGGGTGTGGGTGAGCGTGATGAATCCGCACCGGCTGGCCTGGGGCTTCATGAGCAGTGCCCCGGTGGCGGCGCTGATCGGTGGCTGCGTGCTGGTGGGGCTGTTCATCTCGCGTGATCGCAAGTCGCTGCCGCTGGTCGCGCCGGTTGGCTGGCTGATCCTGTTCATGATCTGGGTCAGCGTGACTTCGGTATTCGCCCTGTTCCCGGACGAGGTCTACCCGATGTGGGATAAGGTCATGAAAATCATGTTCATGACCCTGGTGGCGGCGGCGGTGCTGGAAAGCCGCCAGCATGTGCATGCCCTGATCTGGATGCTGGTCATTTCACTGGGCTTTTTTGGCGTCAAGGGTGGCCTGTTCACCCTGGCGCATGGCGGTCATTATCAGGTGCGGGGTCCCGACAGCAGTTTCATCGGTCCCAACAATGAACTGGCGCTGGCGCTGGTGATGAGTATTCCGCTGATGCGCTATTGCCAGTTGCAGGTACAGGCGCAACAGGTCTGGTTGCGGCGGGGCCTGATCGTGGCCATGTTGCTGACCGGGCTGGCGGTACTGGGCAGCCAGTCGCGCGGTGCCCTGGTGGCGGTCTCGGCCATGGCGCTGGCGCTGTGGTGGAACAGTTCGCGCAAGCTGGCCCTGGGCGTAGCGCTGGTGTTTCTGTCGCCGCTGATGCTGCTGTTCATGCCTGACAAATGGTGGGATCGGATGGCCACCATTCAAACCTACCATGAGGATGAGTCGGCGCTGGGTCGGATCAATGCCTGGAAAATGGCCTGGAACCTGGCGCGCGATCGTTTCTTCGGCGGTGGCTTCGAGATCTACAACGATTACGTCTTCCGTCTGTACGCGCCGATTCCCGAGGATGTGCATGCCGCGCATAGCATCTATTTCCAGGTGCTTGGCGAGCATGGCTTTGTTGGCCTGTTGATCTATCTGGCCTTCTGGATCTCGGTCTGGCGGACGACCCGCTGGGTACAACGCAACGCGGTTGGTGAGGAGTGGCGCTGGGCGGCCGATCTGTCCGGCATGGTGCGAGTCAGCCTGATTGGCTATGCAGTCGGCGGAGCCTTTCTCAGCCTGTCCTACTTTGATCTGCCGTATTACCTGATGGTGGCGATGGTGGTGGTGCGCTACAAGCTGATGCTTGATCAAGCGGCGCCGTCGCGTGTGCTGGTTCCGGGAGGAGGCAGGTTGCTCAAGACCGGTTCACCCAAAGGCAACGGAGTGCGGCGATGAGTGCTACGGGTCTGTTGTATCGCCTGCTGGCGCCCGCCGGTGCCCGTGGTCGGCTGGTGGTGCTGATTTTTCACCGGGTGTTGCCCGAACCCGACGCGCTGCGTCCGGGCGAGCCTGATCTGGTTGAATTCAGGCGACAGATGCATTTCTGGGCGCGCCATTTTCAGGTGTTGCCGCTGCTGGAGGCAGCGCAACGGCTGGCCGAGGGACGCCTGCCCGCCGCAGCGGCCTGTATTACCTTTGACGACGGCTATGCGGATAATCTCGACGTGGCCACGCCGGTTCTGCAGGCGCTGGGTTTGCCGGCCACCTTATTTGTGGCCAGCGGGTTTCTGGATGGCGGGGTGATGTGGAACGATCTGGTTATCGAGGCGTTGCGCCAGGCACCCGGTACGGCATTGGATTTGACGGCGCTGGATTTGGGCATGCTGCATCTGAACGCGCCGGGAGGGCGTGCCGCTGCTGCTGCTGAACTGTTGCAGCGCATCAAGCGCCAGCCGCTGGTGCAGCGGGCCGCACTGGCCGAAGCGGTGCTGGCTGCCTCCGGTGGGGTACGGCCAGTGCTGATGCTGAGCACGGCGCAGTTGCGCCGCATGGCCGAGCGGGATTGGGAGATCGGTGCGCACACCGTGCGCCATCCCATTCTTGACGTGCTGCCCGATGAGCAGGCCCGGCAGGAAATCCGTGACAGCAAGCAGCATCTGGAGCAGTTGCTTGGTCAGCCGGTGCGCAGCTTTGCCTACCCGAATGGACGGCCTGGCCAGGATTACGCCGCGCGACATGTGGCCATGGTCCGTGAGGCCGGTTTTAGCGTGGCGGTCTCGACGCGCCTGGCGGTGGCCCGCAGCGGTGATGATCTGTTGCAACTGCCGCGCTTCACGCCCTGGGACCGTCAGCCGCTGGCCTATGCGGCACGAGTGGCGCGGGCGCTGCTTTGAGTCAGTGGACAGTGGTCAGTTTTTGCCTTCAGGAGGCCGCACCTTGGAACGACGCGCGCGCGTGATCGCTTTATATCTGCCGCAATTTCACCCCATTCCGGAAAACGATCTCTGGTGGGGCAAGGGCTTCACCGAGTGGACCAATACTGCCAAAGCCAAGCCGCTGTTTTTCGGCCACCGGCAGCCGAATTTGCCCGCCGACCTGGGTTTTTATGATCTGCGGGTGCCCGATGTTCGCGAGGAACAGGCCGGTCTGGCGCAGTGCTATGGTGTCGAGGCTTTTTGTTATTACTACTACTGGTTCAACGGCAAGCGCCTGCTGGAGCGGCCGCTCGACGATATGATCCGTTCCGGAGTCCCGGATTTTCCATTCTGCCTGTGCTGGGCGAATGGTTCCTGGACCGGAATCTGGCATGGCGCTGCCAACCGCGTTCTCCAGGAGCAGACCTATCCGGGCCGCGAGGATGACGAGCGGCATTTTCACGAAGTCCTGCTGCCAGCGCTGAGCGATCGCCGTTATTTGAAAATCGATGGCAAGCCGCTGGTCGCGGTGCACGCGCCGCAGGAACTGCCGCATGGCCGGGCGCTGACCGATACCTGGCGGCGGTTGGCTCTGGCGGCGGGTATTGGTGAGATTCATCTACTCGGTTTTGGCCCACAGGGTTACTGGCGGCCCGCCGAGCAGGGTTTTGATTCCGGTTGTTCCGCGAATCTGCCGGGCTTGCGGCCCTGGGTGCCCTGGAGTCGACCGGTGCGCAAGCTGCGCTTCAAGGTCCAGCACTGGCTGCGGCGCCCTACCATCTACCGCTATCGCGAGGAGAGCCTGCGCTTGCTCGACGCGCAGTTGCACGCCGATTTTTTTCCGGTCGTCATCCCCAACTGGGACAACACGCCGCGTTCGGGGCGCAAAGGCCGAGTGCTGCATGGTGCACATCCGGATCTGTTTGGCGCGATGATGCGCGCCGCTGTTGCCAAGGTTGCGCACCGCACGCCCGGGCAGCGCCTGATTATCCTGAAATCCTGGAACGAATGGGCCGAGGGCAACTACGTCGAGCCGGACTTGGAATTTGGTCATGGCTGGCTGGAGGCGATCGCGGACGCAGTTCTGGAGGACGGCTAGCCGCGCGTGGCCCGGCTGATCCCCAGGCGCTGTGCCAGTTGCACGATTTCCGGCCACAGGGGGTGATCGAGGACGCGCAGCCCGGCCAGATACAGGCCGCCGAGCAGGCCACCGAGCAGCGCCAGCAGCAGCAGATCGGGCAGGCGACCCTGCAACAGGGTAGTCCCGATCCAGGCGATTCCGGCCAGCAGCAGGCCAAGCAGCAGGCCTGGACCTGCGGCAGCCGGCACCTGCCGTGCGCTGATCCCCAGCACCCGTTGCATCAGCAGCAGATGCACCGGGATCAGCAGCAGTTGCTCGGCGACCGGTACGAACGCAACCCAAATCAGACCATGACCCGCGATCAGATACAGGCCAGCGGCGCGGATCAGCACGGTGCCAAAGGCCAGGATCATAACCAGTCTGGGATGGCCCAGTGCCAGATACACCTGGCCATTGAGAGCGAAGGGCGCGTTCAGTGCTGCAGCCAGGCACAGGGGTGCCACCAGGGCAATGCTCTCGTCCCATTGGTGGCCATACAGCACGGGAATCAGGAGTGGCGCCAGCCCGGACAGCACGCCAAAGAACGGCAGCGCCACGCCGGTCAGCAGGCGCACGGCGTGCAGCAGTGGCTCGTCGAGCGCTGCGCCGCGATGGTGAATGCGCGAGAAAAACGGCAGGGCCGTGTAGTAGGCTGCCGGTCCAGCCACGGCATAGAACAGGTTGACCGTGCCTTGGGCGCGACTGAACAGACCCACGGCACGCATATTGATCAGCCGCCCGAGCATCAGGTCGTACAGACCACGATTCAATTCATCGAGCATGGCGCCGCCGGTAGACAGCAGACCAAAGTTGAGCGGCGCGCGCCAGCCGCGCCAACTGGGCAACCAGGGCAGACCCGCAGGTCGGAACGCGGTAGCGATCAGGATCGAGACCAGCGTGCCGGCAATACTCGCCCAGGCCAGGCTGAGCGCGCCCAGACCGAGCATCGCCAGCGTGATTGCGGTGACGCTGTGCGCCAGGGTCGAGCCAATGCCAGCGATGGCCTGTTTTTCGGCTTCCAAGTTGCGGCGCAGCAGACTCAGGGTCAGCGAGCCGAACGGAATCAGCAGCATGTTGAACGCCAGCAGTTGCAGTACCGTGGCGACCTGGGGCTCGCGGTAGAAGCGCGCCGCAGGTACGCTGAGCAGCGCCAGCAGCGCGCCAACCAGCCAGGACACTGCCAGCATCAGGCCCAGGACCGCGCGTATTTTCTCTTCGTTCAATTCCGGCTCGCGTACCAGGTAGTTGCCGGTGCCCAGATCGCGCAGCAGGTGGGCCATGCCGACCAGCACCGCCGCGATCGAATAAATGCCAATTTCCGCCGGGGCCAGTACCCGGGCAATCAGGATGGAAGCCACGAACTGGATCAGGACCGTGGCGTTTGAGGACAGCAGAGTGATGAGGATGGAACGGCGTGCGCTGTTCATGGAGATTTAAGTGTCAAGAAGCCGTCGCCGCAGCGCCGCCGGTCCATAGCTGAGCGCCCCGCCGACCAGACAGCGCAGCCGGTGTTTCCAGCGCTGCGCTGCCGGTCGGGTCTGGCCATGACGCCAGGCCAGTGACAACCAATCGCGGGCCCTGGCGCACTCGTGGGTGCGTAGTGCCTCTAATCCCAGATTCAGCGCCTGCACGGCTAGGCGGTCGGCAACGTGGTGCCGGATCGTAATGGGCAATTCCGCATCCGTTAGCAGGCGCTGCAGGGCATCAGTCAGACCAGCAAGGGCATCCGTGTTGCGGGAATGGCTGGTGGGGAACTCGCGGCGTCGTGCCAGCATGCGGCTATCGCAGGCAAAGGGTCCGAGCAGCGCCAGGCGCGCTGCCAGCAGCCAGTCCTCGCCGCCGTGGCGTAGCGTGGGATCGAAACCGCCGACCTGCTCGAATGCCGCCCGTCGCAGCAGCCAGGTGCTGGGCACCTGACAGAACAGATCATCGAGCAGGGGTGTGACCTGATCCTCGGCCACCAGCAGGCGTGTTGTTGCATCAAGCGGCTGGCTGGCCAGGCGCGCCAGTACCGGGCCACGACTGAAGCCGGGCGGTCCGGCCAGTTCGCCAAAGCCGACATAGTTGCAAAAGGCCAGCGGCGCATGCGGACAGGCACGCAGCAGTGCGACTTGATGAGCCAGCTTGTCCGGCAGCCACAGGTCGTCGCTGTCGAGAAAGGCGATGAATTCGCCACGGCTGGTGCGAACGCCGTGATTGCGCGCGGCGGCCTGGCCCTGGTTGCTCTGGCGCAGGCAACGTACCGTCGGCGCGTAGCGGGCGACCACGGCAGCGGTGTCGTCGGTCGAGCCGTCGTCGATGACCACGATATCCAGCGGGCGATAGGACTGCGCCAGAACACTGTCCAGGGTTGCGGCAATCCAGCGACCGGCATTCCAGGCCGGAATCACCACGGCCACGGTAGCGTTGACTGCGCTCACGCGTTGTTGTCCGGGCCGGATTCGTCAAGCAGCTCGCGGTACAGACGCGCATATTCAGCGGCGACCCGTTCCATGGCGTAGCGCTCCTGCACCCAGGCGCGACCCGATTGGCCCATGGCCCGACGGGCGGCGGGATCAGTCGCCAGTGCGGTAATCGCCACCGCCAGAGCATCGCGATCACCCGCCGGTACGTAACGGCCATGCACGCCATCCTCGAACAGTTCGGCCATGCCGCCGATGCGCGAGGCGATCACCGGCACCTGCATGGCCAGCGCTTCCACCACCGTGCGCCCGAAGGCCTCGTACCAGATCGAAGGCACCACCACCAGATCAAAGGCGGCTACGATCGGTTCGGGGTGGGCGATGAAGCCAGCGAAGCGCACGCGCGCCTCCAGGCCCAGCCGGGTGGCTTGTGCCTCCAGTTCGGGGCGCTGGGGGCCATCGCCGATCAGCACGGCGACCACCTCGTCAGGCAGGGTGGCCAGCGCATCGAGCAGATGCTGTACGCCCTTCTCGCTGGACAGGCGACCGAAATAGCACACCACGCAATGACGGTCGCTGAAACCGAAGCGGGCACGGCTTGACTGCCGTTCCGCTGGCATCGGCAGCTGTTGCGGCACGCTGATGCCGTTGTAAATCACCCGCAGCCGGGTGGCGGAAAAACCGTACCCGGCGATCAGGCGCGGCGGGTAATCGTCCCGGTTAACCGACACGGTCAGATGCAGGCAGCGCGCCCAGAGACGCCCAACCAGCAGATCCGGCAGCCGCCAGAGTTGCGGGGCGCGCAGCCGGCCGCCGAGCCACTGGCGGCGCGGGATCAATTCAGCCGGGTCGGGCATGGCCCGCATGCTACCGATGAGACGCGCACGGCTGGCCAGCCGCGCCAGCAGTGGAATCAGCCACATGCCGCGCCGCCAGGAGATATTGAAGTGCAGCAGCCG
>OFRV01000020.1_pt1 | contig 28958 bp, 29 predicted proteins | sample 1543231 | NCBI WGS metagenome assembly OFRV01 (sample SAMN05442499, study PRJEB24371) | freshwater metagenome | isolation source: Freshwater Lake | place: Canada: Niagara | collected 2013-08-21 | reverse complement strand
GAACAGGCGCAGATCTTCGTCGCCCGCCGCGACGATGCCACCCAGGAGGTGGTCGGCATGGTCAGCGCGCAACTGGTGATCTCCACCGCCAGTGGCGCAGCGTCCGCCTGGCTGGAGGATCTGGTGGTTCACGCGGCCTATCGCAGCCAGGGGCTGGGCCGCCAGTTGCTCGACGCAGCCATTGCCTGGGCCCTGGCGCGCGGCGCGCGGCGGGTGCAACTGCTGGCCGATGCCGACAATCAGCCCGCCCTGGATGTGTATCAGCACCTTGGCTGGCAGCCGACCCGACTGTTTGCCTGGCGGCAGTTTCCGGGCACGTCTGCCAGCCATGAATAAAGTGGGCAAGGACCCCACGCCAACCGGCTGACTCCCCCCACCGCAGCGACGAGAGGAGTCCTGCCGGATCCTCAGTGGTGATAGGCGAACTCACCGTGGGTGGTGATATCCAGACCCTCGCGCTCATCTTCCTCGCTGACGCGCAGACCGATGGTCAGGTCAATCAGCTTCAGGGCGATGAAGGACACCGTGCCCGACCAGACGAGCGCGGTACCGGCGCCCCAGGCCTGACAGAGCAGTTGCGCCGCCATATCGTATGCACCCACCTGATTGGCGACATAGTCATAGACGCCGGTGCCACCCAGGGCCGGTGCGGCGAAAACGCCGGTGAGCAAGGCCCCCAGAACACCGCCGACGCCATGCACGCCGAAGACATCCAGGGAATCGTCCATGCCCAGCGCACGCTTGAGGCCATTGACGCCCCAATAGCAGACGATCCCCGCCAGCAGACCCATGATCAGGCTGCCCATCGGGCCGACGAAGCCGCAAGCCGGGGTAATCACCACCAGGCCGGCGATCGATCCGGAAATTGCGCCCAGCATCGAGGGCTTACCCTTGAGCATCCACTCCACCAGGGTCCAGGCCACGGTCGCGGCACAGGTCGCCAGCAGCGTGTTGATGAAGGCCAGGGCGGCGACACCGGTCGCTTCCAGGTTGGAACCCACGTTGAAACCAAACCAGCCCACCCAGAGCAGCGCACCGCCGACCATGGTCATGCTCAGGCTATGCGGCGCCATGCTTTCCCGGCCATAACCGATCCGCCGGCCGACCATGAATGCGCCGACCAGCGCGGCGATACCGGCGTTGATATGCACCACAGTGCCGCCGGCAAAGTCGAGCGCGCCTTTCTGGAACAGGAAACCCGCGGTCGCCGCAGCCTTAGCGGCAGCATCGGCATCGGTGTAGGCATCGGGACCGGCCCAGTACCAGACCATGTGCGCCATCGGCAGGTAGGAAAAGGTGAACCACAGCACCATGAACAGCAGCACCGCCGAAAACTTCACACGCTCAGCGAAGCCACCGATGATCAGCGCCGGGGTAATGGCGGCGAAGGTCAACTGGAAGGCGATATAAATGTATTCTGGCACCACCACACCCTTGCTGAAGGTGGCAGCGATCGAGTCTGGCGTCACGCCCTTCAGGAACAGCTTGTCAAAGCCACCGATAAAGGCGTTGCCCTCGGTGAAGGCCAGGCTGTAGCCATACACTGCCCAGAGCACGCCGAGCAGGCAGAAGATCACCAGGCTTTGCATCAGGATCGATAGCATGTTCTTGGAACGCACCATGCCACCATAGAACAGGCCCAGGCCCGGAGCCGCCATCATCACCACCAGCAGGGTGGCAACGATCATCCAGGCGGTATCGCCCTTGTTCGGCACCGGTGCCGCCGTCTCGGCCAGTACCAGGCCACTGAACGCCAGCCCACTGATCAGGGCCGCGAACGCAACGAGTCTTTTCATGCCATCCCCCTTAAAGTGCTGTGTCGCCCATCTCGCCGGTGCGAATGCGGATCACATCCTGCAGGGCGAAGACAAAAATCTTGCCGTCGCCAATCTTGCCGGTGAAGGCCGCAGAACGGATCGCCTCGACCACCGCATCGACCTGTTCATCGCTAACCGCAATCTCCAGCTTGATCTTGGGCAGGAAGTCCACCACATACTCAGCACCACGGTAGAGTTCGGTGTGACCTTTCTGCCGCCCAAAACCCTTGACCTCAGTGACCGTCATGCCCTGTACATGCAAAGCCGCCAAGGCCAGACGCACATCGTCCACCTTGAAAGGCTTGATGATCGCGATAATCCATTTCATCCGCCGCCCTCCCTGAACCATCGCCCTATTTCCGCCTGAAAAACCAGTACGCCGCGCTCAGGCATAGATACCTCGAAGTTGCATTAAAAGAATTTTTTTTAACTAAATTGAAATCAGCAAAATACGCGCCAAAATAAATATATGCATATAAATCAAATTATTAAAATAAACCCGTGACTATGCTCGTGCCAGCACGCACCAGAAACCGCAAACCTTGCACCAGGTCGGCACACGCGCCATGCAGACCCAGAATCATGCGCAACCCGGAAAATCCAGCAGGACATTTTCGCACCCATGAAAAAAGCCGTTCCTTTTGGAACGGCTTTTGCTAGTTTTGCACCTGCAGCGGCCTTTCTGACCGCACCTCACCTTATTAACTATTCACTCATTAACTATTCACTCAGGGCATGGACTCCGGGACCCGGGAAACCGGCGCGGCGACTGCATCGGCTGCCTTATCGCGCTCAATCATGGCATAGGCCGAGTGATTGTGAATCGATTCGAAGTTCTCCGATTCCACCGCATAGGCGATGATGCGCGGATCCTGATTCAGCTTAGCGGCAATATCGCGCACCATGTCCTCGACGAATTTGGGATTCTCGTAGGCGCGCTCGGTGACGTACTTCTCATCCGGCCGCTTTAGCAGGCCATACAGCTCGCAGGACGCCTCGGCCTCGGCCAGATCGATCAGATCCTCGATCCAGACAAAGCCGTGAATGCGGGCATTGATGGTCACATGCGAGCGCTGGTTGTGCGCGCCATAGCGGGAAATCTTCTTCGAACAGGGGCACAGGCTGGTCACCGGCACCACGACCTTGAGATTCATCGCCGGCTGGCCATCGCGAATCTCGCCGATAAAGGTCACCTCGTAATCCATCAGGCTCTGCACCCCGGACACCGGCGCGACCTTGTTGACGAAATAGCTGAAGCTCATCTCGATGTGGCCGGCCTCGGCTTCGAGGCGCTCGGTCATCTCGGCCAGCATCGCCTGAAAGGAATCCACCGCGATTTCCCGCCCCGGCACATTGAGAATCTCCACGAAGCGCGACATGTGCGTGCCCTTGAAGTTGTGCGGCAGGTTCACATACATGTTGAAGGTGGCGATGGTGTGCTGCTCGCCGCCACTGCGGTCACGGACCCGCACCGGATGGCGGATGTCCTTGATGCCGACCTTGTTGATCGCCAACCGGCGGGTATCGGCACTGTTCTGGACATCGGGGATATGAATGACCGTGGACGTGGCCGCGGAACTCATGGTCGATGGCTGCATGCAATCCTCTCAGCGACGCCTGCGCGTCTTCGTTCAAAACCCACGCTGCATCCAAGCTACCACATGGCAGCCGTGGAACATCAATCGTCACCACTTTGGAGTCGCGCACGGGCCATTAAATTCCCGGGCGCTTCACTCGGATACAGGCGTTGTTGCCAACGCGGGCACCAGCCCCCAAGCCGCCAGTTGTCGCAGAATGCCCTCGGCATCCAGACCGCACTCACTGAGCAGCTCGCCACGTTCGCCCTGCTCGATGAATTCATCCGGCAGGCCGAAGTGATAAACCGGGGTGCGAATCGCCTGCTGCGCCAGATATTCGCTCACTGCACTGCCCGCACCACCAGCTATGGCATTTTCCTCCAGGGTCACCAGCCAGCGGTGCTCAGCGGCCAGTCGCTGCAGCAACGCCTCATCAAGCGGTTTGACAAAGCGCATGTTGACCACCGTCGCATCCACCCGCGCTCCCACCGCCTCGGCTACCTCGACCATGCTGCCAAAGGCCAGCAGGGCCAGCGCCTGCCCCTGGCGGCGCAGTTGCGCCTGACCGATAGGCAGCGGCTGCATCGCGCGCTCCACCGCCACACCCGAACCCTTGCCGCGCGGGTAGCGCACCGCCGCCGGCTGATCGAGCTGAAAGCCGGTGTAGAGCATCTGCCGGCACTCGTTCTCATCCGCCGGCGCCATGATCACCAGGTTGGGAATGCAACGCAGATAGCTGCAATCAAAGCTGCCGGCATGGGTCGGTCCATCCGGCCCGACCAGACCGGCGCGGTCGATGGCAAACAGCACCGGCAGATTCTGCAGGGCAACATCATGGATCAACTGATCGTAGGCGCGCTGCAGGAAGGTCGAGTAGATCGCCACCACCGGCTTGAGCCCGTCGCAGGCCAGCCCGGCGGCCAGGGTCACCGCGTGCTGCTCGGCGATCGCCACGTCGAAATAGCGCTCCGGGAAACGCTCGGAAAATTCCACCAACCCCGAGCCTTCACGCATCGCCGGAGTAATACCGACCAGCCGTTCATCCTCGGCGGCCATATCGCACAGCCAGTCACTGAATACCTGGGTATAGGTCGGGCTGCCACCGGGCTTGGCCGGTTTCAGGCCACAGGCCGGATCGAAACTGCCCACGCCGTGATAGCCAACCGGCTCATCCTCGGCACGCGGATAGCCCTTGCCCTTGCGGGTAACGACATGCAGCAGCCGCGGGCCATCCAGGGCGCGCAGATTGCGCAGGGTCTGCACCAGGGTCGGCAGGTCGTGGCCATCGACCGGGCCAAAATAGTTAAAGCCCAGTTCCTCGAACAGCGTGCCCGCCGGCACCAGCAGGCCCTTGACATGCTCCTCGGCACGGCGGGCCACTTCCAGCATCGGCGGCATGTGGCTGAGCACCTTCTTGCCACCCTCGCGGACGCTGGAAAAGAAGCGCCCGGACATCAGCTTGGTCAGATGCGCCGACAGCGCGCCGACGTTGGGCGAAATCGACATTTCGTTGTCATTGAGCACCACCAGCAGATCACTCTTGATATGCCCGGCATGATTGAGTGCTTCGAAGGCCATGCCCGCGGTCATCGCGCCATCACCGATGATGGCCACCACCTTGCGCTCGCTGCCGGTGCGCGCCGAGGCAATCGCCATACCCAGCGCAGCGCTGATCGAGGTGCTCGAATGGCCAACGCCGAAGGTGTCGTACACACTTTCACAGCGTTTAGGAAAGCCGGCAATGCCGTTCCTGCGCCGCAGACTGTCCATGCGCGCGCGCCGCCCGGTCAGAATCTTGTGCGGATAGGTCTGGTGACCGACATCCCAGACCAGCCGATCCTCAGGCGTGTTGAAGACATAATGCAGGGCAACCGTCAATTCCACGGTGCCGAGATTGGCCGCAAAATGGCCGCCGGTGCGGGCGACCGTTTCAATCAGAAAGGCCCGCAGCTCCTGGGCCAGGGCCGGCAGCCGCGCTTCAGGCAGGGCGCGCAGATCCAGGGGCGTGTCGATCTGTTCTAACAACGGAAAGGTAGCTCCGGTGGTCATCGTGCGAAAATCCGTACCCTTTGGTTCCAGGGGATCGTTATAAGAGAGCGTGCGGCGGAATCGTACCGGGCAACTGCGCCGGCACGACAGGTGGATCAGTAGGCGCGCTCGACGATGTAGGCCGCAATCCAGCGTAATGGATCCGCCTCGGCGCCGAGCGTATCCAGTGCCATCCGGGCCTCATCGTACAGGATCCGGGCGTGCTCACGGGCACCATCCAGACCGAGCAGCGCCGGATAGGTTGGCTTGTTGCGGACCCGGTCGGCACCGGGGATTTTGCCGAGCGTGGCGGCATCGCCAATCTCGTCGAGAATATCGTCGCGAATCTGAAAGGCCAGACCGATGCATTTGGCATAGCGGTCCAGCCGCTCCAGCAGGACCGGGTCCACCGCTGGCTGACTGAGGGCGCCGAGCAGCACGCTGGCGCGAATCAGCGCACCGGTCTTGTGGATATGCATGTTTTCCAGTTCGGCCAGGGTCAGCATCCGGCCAACCGCCGCCAGGTCGATGGCCTGTCCACCGACCATGCCGCGCGAACCGGCAGCCTGGACGAGCACCCCGAGCATGCGCAGACGCACAGCCGGCGGCACATTCAGGGTCGGATCCTGGGCGAGGATCTGGAAGGCCAGGGCCTGCAGCGCATCACCGGCCAGAATGGCCAGCGCCTCGCCATAAGCCTTGTGACAGGACGGCTGACCATGACGCAGATCATCATCATCCATGGCCGGCAGGTCGTCGTGAATCAGGGAGTAGGCATGAATGCATTCCAGGGCGCAGGCGGGCGCGTCGAGTGCGCCCAGCTCCGCGCCAACGGCCACGCCCGCCGCGTAGGCCAGGACCGGGCGCAGACGCTTGCCACCGCCGAGCACCGCGTAGCGCATGGCCTGATGCAGGTCGCCCGGATGCAGGTCCGCAGCCGGCAAGCGCTGGTCAAGTGCCTGATTGGCGCGGGTCCGATAGCGGGCAATCAGTTCCGCTGTCATGGCGCTGCATCCGCGCAAAGCGGCCTGCTCTGTGCGCGCAACACCAGGGCGCTTACCCGAGCCGGTGGAAAATTGCTGTGAGCCGTCATGCCTGCCCGTCCGTTTTGGTAAACCCTTACGTTACCTTGCAGCCGGCAAACGGTCAATTTGAGCGGCGCGCGCCGGAATGGAAGATGACTCCGGCGCGACGCAATCGCGAAGCTCGCGGTTTAGACCAGTGAATCGCTCAGATGGGTTTCCACGCTGGTTTCAGCGGGTTTAGTGGCGCGGGGCTTGCGGGTTTTAGTCTCCGCCTCCGTCATCCGGGCCAGTTCCTGCACGTTGTGACTGAGCATATCGATCTGGGCGAACAACTGCTGAATATCGTCGCGGGTCGGCACGCCCAGACGATGCAGGGCACGCGCCACCCGGGTCTGAAACACCTGCTCCAGCTTGCTCCAGGTCTCGACCGCGCGACCCTGCAGCGCGCCCACGGTGCCCTCGACAGCACCAATGCCTTCCTTGAGCTGCGTCACTTTCGCATCGGCGTTCTGTTTCAGGCGGGCATCTACCGCTTCGCCTTCCTGAACCAGAGTATCAAACAGGCGGTTGCCTTCTTCCTGGGTCTTGGCAAAGGCACCCAGACCGGCCAGCCAGATTTGCCGGGCAAATTCCCGGACATTGAGGGTGAACTGTTTTTCGGACATATCGGCTTTCATCGCGGGGGCCTCTCTTCGCACGTTCTTGGCAAGCGCGCCATGCGCATCAATCGAGCGCAACCGTAGCAAAGAAAATTAGAGTTCACATACTAAGCTGCACGAAGCACCGTTCGCTCTGCAACCCATCGCGGCGCACCCAGGCACCCCTGCTCTCCCGCTGGCTAGCGATCATCGCCGGTCAGGAAACGGACGATGCGCCGCCGATCCTGTTTAGTCGGACGGCCAACGGGCATCGGGGATGCGGCCCGCTGCAGGCGGCGCTGCTCGGCCAGAGCCTCGCGCCGCTGTCGGCTTTCGGCAGTTTCTGCGTACAGCGTTGCCGCCGCCGCAGCCGGCCCACGCCGGGTTTCCAGGGCAGTAACCGTGACCGTGTATTCATCAAAGCCGCGCTGGATGCGCAGCAGCGCCCCCAGGCGCAGACCATGGGCCGGCTTGACCCGCTGGCCATCGACATGCACCTTGCCGCCACTCACTGCATCGGCGGCCAGAGTGCGGGTTTTGAAAAAGCGCGCAGCCCACAGCCACTTATCGATCCGCACCCGCTCGACTGCTGCGGATTCCGCACTACGCCCGCCGTTGTTCACAGCGCGCTACCCGGACGGCTAACGGCGACTGGAGCGCTGTTCTTCATCGGGCAGGGTGATGTTCAGTTCCAGGATCTCGTAGCCGCCTTCACGATCCAGATGCACCTTGATCTGGCTCTGGTCGATCGGCACATACTTGCGCACCACTTCCAGCAGTTCCTTTTTAAGCGCCGGCAGATAGTCAGGGCTGCTATGGCGATTGCCCCGTTCGTGCGCCACGATAATCTGCAGGCGCTCCTTGGCCAGCGCGGCCGACTTGCTCGGCGGTGAACGGAAGTAGTCGAACAGTCTCATGGCTCAGCTCCCGCCGAACAGGCGTTTCAGAAATCCTTTCCTTTGGCTCGTGAGAAAGCGGTGCGGCAGGTTCTTGCCCAGGAAACGGTCAACCAGATCGCTATAGGCGGCGCCCGCATCGCTATCCTCCTCCAGAATCACCGGAACACCCGCGTTGGAGGACTGCAGGACGGTCTGCGATTCGGGAATGACGCCCAGCAGCGGAATACCGAGAATCTCAAGCACGTCATCAACGCTGAGCATATCGCCGCGACTCGCGCGATCGGGCGCGTAGCGGGCCAGGACCAGATGTTCCTTGACCGGTTCGTCACCGTGCTCGGCGCGCCGCGAACGGCTGGACAGGATACCGAGAATCCGGTCGGAATCGCGTACCGATGACACTTCCGGATTGGTCACTACCAGCGCTTCGTCGGCGAAATAAAGGGCCATCAGTGCGCCGCGCTCAATGCCTGCGGGCGAATCGCAGACAATGTAGTCGAAATTCTGCCTGAGTTCGTCGAGGATCCGTTCCACGCCTTCCCGGGTGAGGGCTTCCTTGTCGCGCGTCTGCGAAGCCGGCAGCACGTAGAGATTGTCGACACGCTTGTCGCGGATCAAGGTCTGGTTCAGGTTGGCTTCGTTATTGATGACGTTAATAAAGTCATAGACCACACGGCGCTCGCAGCCCATGATCAGATCAAGGTTGCGCAACCCGACATCGAAGTCGATCACGACAGTCCGGTAACCGCGCTGCGCCAGGCCGGTAGCAAAGCTGGCGCTGGTGGTTGTTTTGCCCACACCCCCCTTGCCGGAGGTCACAACGATTACGGTTGCCAAGTGATTATCTCACGGTAGTTATGTTTGAAAAGTTGATCAGCCCTGCCGGCCCTCATCCGGCACCACCGTGACTCTTAGCGAATCAGCGGTTCGATCAGTAGACGGTCGTCCTGCAAGTAAACCTGAATCGGCTTGCCGCGCTCGGTGCTGTCAAGCTGCTCGCTAATCCGGTAGTGACCGGCGATCGAGACCAGTTCCGCTTCAAGGCTCTGGCAGAAAATACGCGTTTCTGCGCCTCCCTTGACGCCGGCCAGTGCCCGCCCGCGCAAAACGCCATAAATATGAATGTTGCCGTCAGCAATGACCTCGGCGCCAGCACTGACCGTACCCAGCACGATCAGGTCACCGTCCGGGGCGTAGATCTGCTGGCCGGAACGTACCGGGTGGCTGACGATACGGCTGCGCGTCGCCACCGGCTCCGGCCGCTCGGGGCGCTTGGTCGCCACCGGGTTGGCGCGGCTCTCCGGCAGCAGGGGCAAACCCGCTTGCCCGGCCGCGGCCTGCAACTCGGCGCTGCCATTGCGAATACCCACCGGTACCAGGCCATGGCCACGCAGCGCAGCATACAAACCGGCGAAATCTGCGTTATCGGCCTCGACACCCGTCAGGCTGTCCAGGTCAATCACCACCGGTGTATTGTTGAAGAAACTGGGAGCCTGCCGGATTTTCTCGGCCAGAGCACGCTCAATCGCGGCCCGGTCAAGATGAAAGACATGCATGACGGTCAGCGTGAACAGGCTTCCCTTGAGTTCAAAGGGCGGAGCATCTTCAACAGCGGACAACGGGGATCGCAACAACATGGCAGCGCGGAAGGCCTCGAATCAAGTCAAGTTTTTGCTTGGGAACCCTGCATAACCGGTCTCGCGTACACCACTGCCAGTTCTTTGGCGATGCGGGTCACTGCAACCGGAACGCGCGGGTTCCATCCGCCCTAGCGAATCGTCCCGTGACGCGCCTTAGTGATCGGCACCCTGGGCGTGGACGTGGCCATGGTCCAGTTCCTGCGCCGTCGCCTCGCGCACCTCCAGCACCTCGACATCGAAATGCAGGGTCTTACCGGCCATCGGGTGGTTGCCATCCAGAACGATACCGCTGTCGTTCACCGCAACCACGGTGAAGGTCACGATGCCGTGCGCACCTTCGCCCTGCACCTGCATGCCCACCTGAATCTCTTCGTTGGGCGGGAACTGCGCGCGCGGCACTTCGAACACTGCCTGCTGGCTGTATTCACCGTAGGCATCGGCGGGGGCAACCTGCACCACGCTGCTAAAGCCCGCTTCGCAACCATTCAGGGCATTTTCCAGACCGGGAATGATGTTGCCATAGCCATGCAGGTAGGTGAACGGGCCACGTTCGCGGCTGGTATCAAGCACCATGCCGTGATCATCGGTCAGGGTATAGTGCAAGGAGACGACCTTGCCATGGGCTGCTTTCATGGATGCACCTGTACGATTTAATCGAGGAGTTACTATAGCTGATCCGGGGCATATCTGCCGCAAAAAGCACAGGCGGATCCGTGCTGGCTGATGCCGCTGGCCACGCCGCGCACCTATAATGGTCAGCAATGGCACGCAGCTGGCGCCATTGTTCCTGTCCTGTTCCGCCAAGGAATTCACCATGCCCATGCCTGCATCGACCGGTCGATCCTTAGCTGTCATCCTGTCCTTTTGCGCGGCGTTCTGGCTCAGCGGTTGCGCGACGCCGCCACCCGCGGCCGGGCCCGGAATGCGCGCGAACGATCCCCGTATCGCAGCGGCACGCGCGCGCATTCTCGCCACCGCTGAGCACCTGATCGGTACGCCGTATGTGCTGGGCGGCGAGTCGCCGGATGGGGTGGATTGCAGTGGGCTGGTGCAGTATGCCTATCTACAGGCGGGCGTTCCCCTGCCGCGTACCGCCCTGGAACAGTTCCAGGCTGGACAGCCACAGCGGCGGGTGCTACCGGGAGATCTGCTATTTTTCCGCACTGGACAGAACGGGGTGATTTCGCATGTCGGCATTTACGCCGGCAAGGGACAAATGATCCACGCCTCTGCCAGCAGTCGGCAGGTACGCAAGGTCAGTCTAGCGCAGCGCTACTGGCAACAGAATCTAGTCGGCGGTGCGACGTTTCTTGGCAGCCCGGGCGTCGCGGGGAATCCGCCCCTGCTGGCTGATCGCGACCGCTAGCGCGTCCCGCCTAGCCCAGGGTCGCTAGCAGCTCGCCGGCGCGAAAAATGGTCAGGGCACCGGGTGTCAGCACCGTCCATGACTCGTTATCGGTCAGCGGCCGGGTCGCCACCACCGTGACCACGTCATCAGCGGTGGTCTCCTCCTGGAAATCCACCGTCATGTCGGCATCCATCAGCCGCGCCTGACCAAATGGCGCCCGCCGGGTCAGCCATGACAACTGGGTACTGCAATGCGCGTAGAGGTGCTGCGCATCGCTGAGCAGGAAGTTGAACACGCCACGCTGGTTCAGCTCCATGGTCAGGGTGTGAATCAGTTGCCACAGGGCCTGGGAGCGGCGCGGCGCCTGGGGAAAGCGCGCCCGGATATGGTCGAGCAGCCAGCAGAAGGCGTGCTCGCTGTCGGTGCTGCCGATCGGCTGATAAAAACCGAGCGGCAGGTGCTTGACGCCGCTGAGCTGGCCGTTGTGGGCGAATACCCAGTGCCGGCCCCACAGTTCGCGGCTGAACGGGTGGGTGTTTTCCAGACAGACCCGGCCACGATTGGCGCGGCGGATATGGCTGATGACGATGCGGCTCTTGATGGCATAACGCTGCACCAACCGCGCGACCTCGGATTCGGCACTGGGCTGCGGATCATGAAACAGACGGCAGCCGCGCGCTTCGTAAAAGGCAATGCCCCAGCCATCGCGATGCGGACCGGTGCGTCCGCCGCGCTGCATCAGGCCGGTGAAGCTGAAGCGAATATCGGTCGGGACGTTGGCGCTCATCCCCAGCAGTTCGCACATGGGCGGCGTTCTCAGCTCCAGCGCGGCCCGGACATGCCGCCGGCAACCGGTGCTGTCAGGCCGCGCGCACGGCGCACCTCGCCCAGATAGGGATTGCTGCGCAATTCCTCATCCAGTGTAGTGGTGGGTCCATGGCCGCTGCACACCAGCAGATGTCCGGGCAGGGCCAGCAGGCGATGCAGGCTCTGGCGCATCAGCTCTGGATCGCTGAGCGGAAAATCGGTGCGGCCGATGCTGCCGGCGAACAGGGTATCGCCGACGAATACATGGCGGTCGTCGTAATAACAGGCCTGGCCGGGAGTATGCCCGGGAGTGGACAGGACGCGCAGGGTCCAGGCGCCTACCGTGATGGTGTCGCCATCGGTGACGTAGTGATCGATGCGCCCACAGGGGCGATCAAATTGTGGCAGGCCAAACAGGCGCGATCCCTGATGGGGCAGACTCTCGAACAGCGGGCGTTCCAGTGCTGGCAGATAAGTGACCGCATCCGGAAACAGGCGCTGCACGTCCACCAGGCCGCCGGCATGATCAAAATGCGCGTGGGTAAGCAGGATTGCCTGCAGGTCGGGACGCGGATTGAGGGCAGCGAGCGCCTCGGCCAGTTGCGCGCCCTCGCCAGTATCGATCACCGCGCAGGCGCCACTGTTCGGGTCTTCAAGCAGATAGGCGTTGACCTGAAACGCGCCCAGGGTCAGACAGCGGATATTCATCATCGATGACTCATTGCCATTCAACAATATGCTGTTCCAGGTGCCGGGCGCGACGCTCCGGGATGACCCGGCCGCGCACGCCCATGCCAGCGCGCTGGGCGGACTCCGGATCACCGGTCAGCAGCGGGTGCCAGTCCGGCAAAGCCTGACCCTGCGCCCGCAGCCGGTAGGCACAGGTCGCAGGCAGCCAACGCAGATCCTCGACCAGACTCGGGGTCAACTGCACACAGTCCGGCACCCAACGCAACCGCATAGCGTAACGGCTGCAGCGGCCGCTACCCAGATCCAGCAGGCGACAGGCAACATTGGTATGCAACAGTGCGCCGGTCGCCGTATCTTCCAGCTTGTGCAAACAGCACTTGCCGCAACCGTCGCACAGCGCCTCCCACTCCGCCAGCGTCAACTCGGCGAGCGTCTTGTCCTGCCAGAAAGCGGCTCCGGATTCCATGTGAAGCGACCGGGGAGACGCCGGGCGGCGCTCCCCGCGACCTGCTCAGGAATTAATGTATTCGCGCAGGGTCTGCGCTTCGATCGCGGTCTCTTCGAGCTTGGCTTTGACCAAGTCACCGATCGAGACCACGCCAACCATCTTGCCGTCCTCGACCACGGGCAGATGGCGAAAGCGCTTGCTGGTCATGATCGCCAGCACTTCGCTGACCGTATCGCTCGGCTTGCCTACGGTCATGGCGCTGGTCATGCAGCCACTCAGCGGCAGCTGGGCGAAATCGGTCTGGCCAGCGGCGCACAGGCGCAGCACATCGCGCTCCGTCAGAATCCCGACCGGTTCGCCAGTGGCCGCCAGCACCATCACCGAACCGACCCGGTGCGCACTCATGGTCTGGATGGCATCGGCCACCGTGCCCGATGCAGCCACGGTCACCGGCTCACCACCCTTCTTGTTCAGAATTTCCTTCAATTGCATCATTGGATCAGCACCCCCTCTGGTTGGTCACGCATTACGGTCGGCTGGAAGCTCGACTCGTTAATAATCTATCAAACTTGTCGGTTTTGGCTACAGCAGTGAATCCTGCCGGCGCCCATGGTTCCAGACCGCGGGCGCCATCGCCGATCTTGCCTAATGGCCCGCAGCCAGCAGCAGCGCATTCAGCCGCTTGACAAAGCCGGCTGGATCTTCCAGTTGCCCACCCTCGGCCAGCATCGCCTGCTCGAACAGCAGATGAGTCCAGTCACCAAAGCGGGTCGCGTCCGTTTCCCCCTGCAGGCGGCCGATCAGCGGATGCGCCGGGTTCAGCTCCAGATAGGGCTTGCTCATCGGCACACTCTGCCCGGCATCGCGCAGCAGCCGTTCCAGATGGGCACTCAGGGCATAGTCCTCGACCACCAGGCAGGCCGGCGAATCCGTCAACCGCGAGGAGATGCGCACCTCCTTGACCTTGTCGCCGAGAACGTCCTTGACCCGGCCGAGCAGATCCTTGTACTGATCTTCGGCCTGCTTCTGCTCCTGCTTTTCCTCTTCCGAAGCGATCTTGTCCAGATCCAGCGCACCCTTGGCCACCGACTGGAAGGACTTGCCTTCAAATTCGTTCAGGTGCGACATCAGCCACTCATCGACCCGGTCGCTGAGCAGCAGCACTTCCAGCCCCTTCTTGCGGAAGATTTCCAGATGCGGGCTGTTGCGGGCCGCGACGAAGCTATCGCCAACAATGTAGTAGATCTTGTCCTGACCGTCCTTCATCCGTCCGATATAGTCGGCCAGCGACACGATCTGTTCGGCGCTATCGGTCTGGGTCGAGGCGAAACGCAGCAGCTTGGCGATCTGTTCGCGATTGGCGTAATCCTCGGCCGGACCTTCCTTGATCACCCGGCCAAATTCCTTCCAGAACTTGCCGTACTTCTCGGCATCGTTGCTGGCCATGTCTTCGAGCAGGCCCAGCACCTTCTTCACCGAACCGGCGCGGATGCCGTCCACTACCTTGCTGCTTTGCAGGATCTCGCGCGAGATGTTAAGCGGCAGGTCGCTGGAGTCGATCACACCGCGCACAAAGCGCAGATAGCGCGGCATCAGGTTTTCGGCATCGTCCATGATGAACACGCGCTGCACATACAGCTTGACGCCGTGGCGCTGCTCACGATCCCACAGATCAAACGGCGCACGGCCGGGAATGAACAGCAGCGAGGTGTATTCAAGCTTGCCTTCGACGCGATTATGGGTCCAGGCCAGCGGGTCTTCGAAATCGTGACCGACGTGCTTGTAGAATTCCCTGTATTCCTCGTCCTTGATGTCCTGCCTGGGGCGCGCCCACAAGGCAGCAGCCTGATTGATCCGCTCCTCGACCACGGTCGGCGCTGCGTCCTCACCCTCGCCAGGCTTTTGCACCGGCATGATCACCGGCAGAGTGATATGGTCGGAATACTTGGTGATGATCGAACGCAATTGCCATTCGTTGAGCAGTTCGCTCTCCTCTTCGCGCAGGTGCAGGATCACCTCGGTGCCGCGAGTGGGCTTCTCGATCGTCTCCAGCGTGTATTCGCCTTCGCCGCTGGATTCCCAGAGCACGCCGTGTTCGGCGCCCATGCCGGCGCGGCGGGTGCGCAGCACCACCTTGTCGGCAACGATGAAGCTGGAGTAGAACCCGACGCCAAACTGGCCAATCAGGCTGGTGTCTTTGGCCTGATCGCCGCTCAGCTTCTGCATGAACTGACGGGTGCCGGAACGGGCAATGGTGCCGATGTTGTCGATCACTTCCTGGCGGTCCATGCCGATGCCATTGTCGGCAATGGTGATGGTGCGCGCATCCTTATCAAAACTGACGCGGATCCTCAGTTCCGGATCATCCTCGTATAGCGCGCCATCGGTAAGCGCTTCGAAGCGCAGCTTGTCACAGGCGTCGGAGGCGTTGGAAATCAGTTCGCGCAGGAAAACTTCCTTGTGCGAATACAGCGAATGCGCGACCAGACGCAGCAACTGCTGCACCTCGGCCTGAAAACCAAGAGTTTCCTTGTGAGCTTCGACGGTCATCGGGGACGGTCTCCTAAGTGGTGTGCCGATATCGCGGCTCGATATGCGGGCGGGCGGCAAAATTTCAAGCCGGTGGCCAAATCACGCCTTCGTGCCGCAGCAGCCAGCGCTTGATCGCCAGCGGATCGCCGGTCACCGCGCCGGCATAGCCACCCAGACCCTGCTGGCTCACCACGCGATGACAGGGAATCAGGATCGGGACCGGATTGCTACGGCAGGCGCCACCGATGGCGCGCGCGGCACTGCCCAACTGTTGGGCCAGCTCGCCATAGCGCAGCACCGTGCCCGGCGGAATCGCCTGCAGGGCCGTCCACACCCGCTGCTGAAATGCTGTTCCCGACAGCGCCAGCGGCACGCTGAACCGGTGCCGGGGATCGCGGAAATAGGCCGCCAACTGCGCGACCACGGCAGCGCTCGCGGCGTCCGCCGGCGGCCGCTCGGGCGTAGCGGCTGGCAGATAATCGAGCGCGCTCAGAGCCTCTCCACTCATCCGTAGGCCAATCCGGCCCAGTGGCGTCGCCAGCACTGCCTGATACGTCATCGCGCCGCTCATGCGTCACCCTGGCGCGGTACGCAACCCAGCCAGTCGTAGCTGGCATCGCCATGAACGATAAAATGCGGGTTCAGCAATGACTCGCCGGTGTTATAGCGCAAGGGCTGACCGCTATCGGCGGCCACGACCTGACCGCCGGCCACTTCCACAATCGCCTGCGCGGCGGCGGTATCCCATTCCGAAGTTGGGCCCAGCCGCGGATAGACATCCGCCATGCCTTCCGCCACCTGACAGAGCTTGAGCGAACTGCCGATCGTCACCAGTTCATGCGGTCCGAGCGCAGCGACGAATTGCTGCAAACCCAGTCCGCCATGCGATTTACTGCCCACTACCCGCATCGGTGCGCCGGGGCGCAGCCGCTGCACATGAATCGGCTGCGGCGGCTGGCCGGGATCCTCGCGGAACGCGCCATAACCGCGCGCGGCGAAATAGCACACTCCGCTCACCGGCACCCGGACCACGCCCAGCACCGGCTCATGCTGATCAATCAGCGCGATATTGACGGTGAACTGGCCGTTGCGCTGCACGAATTCCTTGGTGCCGTCCAGAGGATCAACCAGCCAGTAGCGCCGCCAGCGCGCGCGCTCGGCAAAGGGCACGGTCGCCGATTCCTCGGACAGGATCGGGATATCCGGGGTCAGGGCACGCAGGCCGGCCACGATCAGCTCGTGCGCGGCCAGATCGGCGGCGGTCAGCGGACTCTTGTCGTCCTTGGCGCTGACGCTGAACGCCGTGGTGTAAATATCCAGAATCTGCGCGCTGGCTTCGGCAGCCAGTGCCCGCACCGGTTCCAACCAGTCCACCCACTCGCTCGTGTCACTCATCAGGCTGCTCCCGGTCCGGACCGCAGACAAAAAAAAGGGGCGATCGTGGCCGATTGCCCCCTGCCCGCACGCATTTCGCGCGCCTTAGGCCAGCTTCTCCTTGATGCGCGCTGCCTTGCCTTCCAGGCCACGCAGGTAGTACAGCTTGGCGCGGCGCACGTCGCCCCGGCGCTTGACGGTGATATCGGCAATCGCCGGGCTGTAGCTCTGGAACACCCGCTCTACGCCCTCGCCATGGGAAATCTTGCGCACCGTGAACGCCGAGTTCAGGCCGCGGTTGCGCTTAGCAATGACCACACCCTCGAAAGCCTGCAGGCGCTCGCGGTTGCCTTCCTTCACCTTCACCCGCACCACCACGGTATCGCCCGGGCCGAACTCGGGAATCTCGCGGGTCATCTGCGCGCGTTCAAATTCTTCAACCAGCTTACTCATGACACTCTACTCCAGGTTGTTCCGGGAGAACGCCAGCACTGCCAGCATCCTCCGTGCTCTCTTGGTATTCGCGAATGAAATCCGCCAGCAATGCCTGCTCCATCACCGTCAGTGGTCGCTGCGCCAGCAGATCAGGCCGCCGCCGCCAGGTGCGTCCTAGCGCTTCGCGCCGCCGCCAACGGGCAATCGCGGCATGATCACCGCTCATCAGCACCGCCGGCACCCGGCATCCGTCAATCTCTTCGGGCCGCGTGTAGTGGGGACAATCCAGCAGCCCATCCATGAAGGAATCCTGCGCCGCTGAGTCCTGATCATTCAGCGCCCCCGGCAGCAGTCGGGTCACCGCGTCGATCAGCACCAGTGCTGCCGGTTCGCCACCGCTGAGCACGTAATCGCCAATGGACCATTCCTCGTCCACCTCGGTCTCGATCAGGCGCTCGTCGATTCCCTCATAGCGACCGGCCAGCAGGATCAGGCGTGGTTCCATTGCCAGTTGCCGTACCCCATCCTGGGTCAGTGTCCGGCCCTGCGGGCTCAGGTACAGCGTACGGCCCGGTGGCTGCACCGCTGACCGCGCTCGGCGCAGGGTATCGCGTAAGGGCTGCACCTTCATCACCATCCCCGGCCCGCCGCCATAGGGACGGTCATCGACCGTGCGATGCCGGTCATATGCGGCATCACGCGGATTCCAGGTTGCCACGTCGAGTAGTCCCCGCTCGACCGCCCGCCCGGTGACGCCAAAGCGCAACAGGTTCTCGACCATCTCGGGAAACAGGGTGACCACGTCGATGCGCACGGCTGTTCCTTGCAAAGCGCCCCGCACCACGGCTTGACGCGGGCAGCGCGCCTAGAACTCCGGATCCCAGTCCACCCGCAGCAGGCGCGCATCGAGATCAATCTCGACGACCACCGTGCCGCGCACGAAAGGCAGCAGGCGCTCACGCGCACCACGCACCACCAGGACATCGTTGGCGCCGGTCGCGAACAGATGATCAACCGTGCCCAGTTCGACGCCATCCAGGGTCACCACCCGCAGACCTTCCAGGTCAGTCCAGTAGTATTCACCCGGCGCCGGGGGCGGCAATTGCGCGCGGCGTATGGCGATCTCGCTGTCCAGCAGGGTGGTTGCCTGATCGCGGTCATCACAGCCGACGAACTTGAGTACCACACCCTCGCCGTGCGCGCGGCCCGCCTCGACGGCAAATTCCCGCCAGCCTTCAGGACGCTGCAAAAACAGCGGGCTATAGCGGACAATGCCCACACGCGGCGCAGTATGGGAAAATACCCGTACCCAGCCCTGCACGCCAAACAGGCCCGACACCCGGCCGAGCACGACCCAATCCGCAGCTCCTTCCGTCATCGCGGTACTGCTCACACCGCGCCCTGCCCAGCAACCGCCTTAGGCCTGCACCTGCCGCTTGCGCGCTTCGGCCATCAGGCTGCTGACCCTCACGGACGGCTGGGCACCGGTGCCCAGCCAGTACGCCAGGCGTTCCTGGTTCAGGCTCAGGCGCTCGTCCTGACCGCTAGCGATCGGGTTAAAGAAACCAATGCGTTCAATGTAACGACCGTCACGCCGGTTGCGGCTGTCGGTGACTACTACGGTGTAGAAGGGGCGCTTCTTAGCGCCGCCGCGGGACAGGCGGATGGTAACCATGCGCTGTACATACCTCGTGCGAATTCCGATACGAAAAGGCCACCCGCAGGGGGCAGCCAGAGTAAGCAGGCGATACTAGCCGAAATTTCGCGTATTTGAAACTGTCCGGCGTGCCAAAAGATGAAAATCAGGGCTTAAGCGGCGGCAGACTGCCCATCGGCAGCTTGCCCTGCAAACCGCGCAGCATCTTCATCAGCCCACCGCCCTTCATTTTCTTCATCATCTTCTGCGCCTGATCAAACTGCTTGAGCAGGCGATTGACGTCCTGGATCTGGGTGCCGGAGCCGGCGGCAATGCGCCGCTTGCGTGAGCCTTTGATGATGTCGGGGAAGCGGCGCTCCTGCGGCGTCATCGAATCAATAATTGCAATCAGGCGCTTGACCTCCTTGTCGGCAGCCTGATCCTTGAGCGCGGCCGGCGCGGCGTTAAAGCCCGGCATCTTGTCGAGCAGGCTGGCGATGCCGCCCATGCTCATCATCTGCTGCATCTGTTCGCGAAAATCGTCCAGGGTGAAACCCTTGCCCTTTTGCACCTTCTGCGCCAGCTTGAGGGCCTTTTCCTTATCGACCTTTTGCTCGATTTCCTCGACCAGGCTGAGCACATCGCCCTTGCCGAGAATGCGCGAAGCCACCCGATCGGGGAAAAAGGGTTCCAGCGCGGTGGTTTTCTCGCCGACACCGAGGAATTTGATCGGCTGGCCGGTGATGTGCCGGATCGACAGAGCCGCACCGCCGCGGGCATCGCCATCGGTCTTGGTCAGCACCACGCCGGTCAAGGGCAAGGCGGCACCAAACGCCTGCGCAGTGTTGGCGGCATCCTGGCCGGTCATGCTGTCGACCACGAACAGAGTTTCAATCGGATTCAGCACTGCATGCAGACGCTGGATCTCGGCCATCATCTCGGCATCGACGTGCAGGCGGCCGGCGGTATCGACAATCAGCACATCAAAACCCTGCCGGCGCGCCTGATCCAGCGCCTGGCGGGCAATCACATCCGGTTCCTGCCCGACAGCGCTGGGAAAGAATTCCACGCCGACCTCGCCGGCCAGCTTACGCAACTGCTCAATGGCGGCCGGTCGATACACGTCACAACTGACCACCAGGCTTTTCTTGCGCTGGCGCTCCTTCAGCCAGCGAGCCAGCTTGGCCACGCTGGTGGTCTTGCCGGAGCCCTGCAGACCGGCCATCAGCACCACCGCTGGCGGCTGCGCGCGCAGATTGAGTTCGGCGTTGGCCTCGCCCATGGTCCGCACCAGCTCTTCATGCACGATCTTGATCAGCACCTGACCGGGCGTCAGGCTGAGCAGCACCTCCTCGCCGATGGCGCGCGTGCGCACCCGCTCGATGAATTCACGCACCACCGGCAAGGCCACGTCCGCTTCCAGCAGCGCCATGCGCACCTCGCGCAGCGCATCCTTGATGTTGTCCTCGGTCAGGCGACCCTGACCACGCAGATTCTTGACGGTGCGCAGCAAGCGCTCACTCAGATTTTCAAACATGCGGGATTCAGCCTCGACGCTAGCGAAATCGGCGGCAGCTGCCTGCCGATCAATATGGACCGATTAAGGAATAATCAGGAATTATAGGGATTCGGCGCATCCCTGGCGCAATCCAATCAGCACCGGCGCGCATAACGACATTCCGCGATCCGGCCATTTTAGTGATAATTCTCTTCTCCTCTTGTCTATTCGCACAACTCGACCTTTCATCATGAACGCGGTCATCGGCGGCCTGGCCGCCCTGCTTTACCTGTTTGCCGGCGGTTTGCTGGCACTGCGCCTGGCCCGGGCGAGCAGCCAAACCGGCCGCATCACCAAAGGTGGCCCGCTGGCGCTAGGCTGGGGCGCGGCGCTGTTACACACCCTGATCCTGGCCCAGACCGTGTTCGAACCGGCTGGCCTTAATCTGGGATTCTTCAACGCCCTGTCCTTCACCGGCTGGCTGATTGCCGTGGTGCTGCTGGCTGCGGCCATGGTGCGGCCGATGGAAAGCCTGGGCATCGTCGTGCTGCCCTTTGCTGCCCTGACCCTGCTGCTGGGGCTGCTGTTTCCGGCCGAGCGCATCGTCGCCGACAGCAGTCGCTGGCCGCTGGAACTGCACATTATCATCGCCATTCTCGCCTATTCGCTGCTCACCCTGGCGGCACTGCAGGCAGCGCTGCTGGCCATCCAGGATCATCGCCTGCGCCATCGCCATCCGGGTGGTTTCCTGCGCGGCATTCCACCTCTGACCGCCATGGAAGCGCTGCTGTTTCAGATGATTGGCGCCGGCTTTATGCTGCTCAGCATTACCCTGCTCAGCGGCCTGTTCTTCATCGAGGATCTGTTTGCCCAGCATCTGGCGCACAAAGCGCTGCTGTCGCTGATCGCCTGGGGCGTTTTTGGCGTACTGCTCTGGGGACGCTGGCGCTTTGGCTGGCGCGGCCGCACCGCCATTCGCTGGACGCTGAGCGGTTTCGCCTTCCTGGTGCTGGCCTATTTTGGCAGCAAGCTGGTGCTGGAACTGATCCTGCGCCGCTATTAGGCCCGTCCGGGCGCGCTACGTCCATGGCTTGACGGCTTCGGCATCAATCCGTAAAAGCCATTTTATCTCCAACGCTTGTTTCCACAGCGAGGTTGCTGCGACTTGGATGATTTTCACATAGGCGTGCTGTGCGTGGCGCTGGTGCTGCTGATTGGCTGTTCCGCGTTCTTTTCCGGTTCCGAAACCGGGCTGATGACCCTGAACCGCTACCGCCTGCGCCATCGCGCTAAGGCCGGGGACAAGGCCGCGCAACGCGCCAGCCGCCTGCTCGAACGACCCGACCGGCTGATTGGCCTGATTCTGCTTGGCAATAACTTCGTCAATATCCTGGCCTCGTCGCTGGCGACCGTTATCGCCCTGCACTTTCTGGGCGATGCCGGCATTGTCGCCTCCACGGTCGCCATGACCCTGATCGTGCTGGTGTTTGGCGAGGTCGCGCCCAAGACCCTGGCGGCCCTGCACCCGGAGCGCATTGCCTATCCGGCTTCGGCGGTGCTGGTTCCGCTGCTCAAGCTGCTCTATCCGCTGGTGTGGCTGACCAACCTGGTGGTCAACAGCCTGCTGCGCCTGTTCCGGGTCACCCTTCAGACTTCCAGCAGTCCGCATTCGCTCAGCGCTGAAGAGTTGCGCACCGTGGTGCTGGAAGCCGGGGTGATGATTCCCAAGCGCCATCAGGCGATGCTGCTTAGCGTCCTGGAACTGGAGGATATCCGCGTCGAGGACATCATGGTGCCGCGCAGCGAGCTGGTCGGCATCGATCTGGAGGATGACTGGCCGGCCATCGTCGGGCAGTTGACCCGCAGCCCCTACACGCGTCTGCCGGTGTATCGCGACAGCATCGAGCAGGTGGTGGGCTTCCTGCACCTGCGCAAGGTGCTGAATCTGATGACTCAGAAGCCGGATTTCAATCGTGCTGATCTGGAAAGCCTGATTCGCGAGGCCTATTTCATCCCCGAGGGCACTTCGCTGACCCGGCAGTTGCTGAGCTTTCAGCAGCAGCGCCGACGCTTGGGCCTGGTGGTTGATGAATATGGCGATGTACTCGGGCTGGTGACGCTGGAGGATATTCTGGAGGAGATCGTCGGTGAATTCACCACTGATCCGGCCACGCCGCTGCACAGCCGCAATCCGGTGGCGCGCGCCGATGGCGGCTATGTGGTCAGTGGCCGGACCCCGGTGCGCGCCCTGAACCGCGCCCTGGGCTGGGCCTTGCCCACCGATGGTCCACGCACACTGAACGGTCTGGTGATGGAACAACTGGAAACCATTCCTGAGCTGGGCGCCCGCCTGAATCTGGCCGGCCATCCGACTGAGATCATCGAAATCGCCGGCAACTGGATCAAGACCGCGGTGATCTGGCCGAATCCCGAGTCGCCGGATTAACCGATGCCGCTTGCCGGGCACAGCCCGGCGTGCCCGGTTGCGCCGCCTGCCAGACCCAATCCTCGATACCCGCATCCGGTTGATATTCGGCGACGGCTTCCCGCAGCAGTGCCCGCACCCCTGCATAGTCGAAGGCATGCGTGGCGCGGTCGAGCCGCTCGAGCCAGTCGCGCAGTACCGGCCACGGTGCATAGTCCTCGCGGGCACGGCGAATCATCGGATGCTCGGTCGGCAGATCATCCGCACTGATCAGCAGCTCCTCGCGCAGTTTTTCACCGCTGCGCAAGCCCGTAAACTCGATCGTGATATCACCCTCGCCCTGCGCATCGCGCACGCGCAGACCCGATAGCTGGATCATCCGCCGCGCCAGGTCGATGATCCGCACCGGTTCACCCATGTCGAGCAGGAAGACATCGCCACCCTGGGCCATGGCACTGGCCTGGATCACCAGTTGCGCCGCCTCGGGAATGGTCATGAAATAGCGCTCGACCTCCGGATGGGTCACCGTGACCGGCCCACCCTGGCGAATCTGTTCGCGAAACAGCGGCACCACCGAACCGGAAGAGTCGAGCACATTGCCAAAGCGCACCATGCAAAACCGGGTTGCGCTACCCTCCCCAGCCAGCCCCTGCAGAATCAGCTCCGCCAGACGCTTGGTTGCGCCCATCACATTGGTAGGCCGCACTGCCTTATCGCTGGAAATCAGCACGAAGGTCTCGACACCGGCGGCCTGCGCGGCCTCGGCGGCATGCAGGGTGCCAAACACATTGTTGCGCACCCCTTCGATCGGGTTGTGCTCGACGATCGGCACATGCTTGTAGGCGGCGGCGTGGTAGACGGTCTGCACTGCGAAGCACTCCATCACCACCTGCAGGCGGCGGCGCTGCACCACCGAGCCCAGCAGCGGAACCAGTTCCACCAGTGGCGGACCCATGTTGACCCGCATGGCACCCAGTTCCTGCTCGATGGCGTACAGGGCGTACTCGGAACGTTCGAATAGCACCAGCCGGTGCGGTCGCAGCGGCAGAATCTGCCGGCACAGCTCGGCACCAATCGAGCCACCGGCACCGGTCACCAGCACCGTTTTACCCGTGACCCGCGCCCGCAGCAGCGCCGTATTGGGCTGCACGGAGTCGCGGCCGAGAATATCCTCGACATCGATCTCGCGGAATTCGTCGATGCGCCGCGCACCGCTGGTCAGCTCCGCCAAAGAGGGCAAAGCCAGCACCCGCGCCGGTAAACCGGCCAGGGATTCGAGAATGGCCCGCCGCCGCCGATGCGAGGCTGAGGGCAGCGCCAGCAGAATCAGGCGGGCATCGTGCTTCGTCACCAGACGCGGCAGCTTGAACGGCGCGCGCACTTTCAGGCCCAGCACCACGCTGCCCCAGAGCTGCGGGTTGTCATCGACGAACACCACCGGCTCAAACTCGGCGCTATAGCGCAAGGTCTGCACCAATTGCGCACCCGCTTCGCCCGCGCCATAAATGATGGCCGGCGCCCGCGGCGCACCGGGACGAAACCAGCGGCGCAGCACACGGCGCAACGCCAGTCGCCCACCGCCCACCAGCGCCACCAGCACCAGCCAGGCAATCAGCCAGGAGGAACGCGGCACCAGCCCCTCGCGCAGAAACACCCACACTGCCATCAGCAGCAGGATGCCGGCGCTCACGCCCAACACGATGGTGTACAGCAGGCTTTCATCGGCATAGCGCAGGATCGGCCGGTACAGGCCCACGGCGGCAAAGGTCGGAATCTGGACCAGCACCGCCAGCGGAAACAGCCACGCCACATCCTGTAGCCAATCCGGCCACCACTCACCCAGGCGCAATGCGAATCCCGCCCAGATCGCGACCAGCACCGCCAGCGCATCACCCACAACCAGCAGGGCGCGGCGCAGCGAGGGCGGCAGATTGAAGAGAAAAATTTCAGGCTTCACGGGGCGGCTACTGTAGCATGCCGCCGCTCCAGTCGCCCCACACCCCACATCAAGCCGCCATAAATCAGCAGCCAGCCCAGCGCCAGAACCGCCTGACCAGTGCCGGGCAGATGCACCGCCAGCAACGCTGAAACGGCACAACTCAGCATCAGCCCATATTCCACCAGCACGGTACGACGGTGCCCCCAACCGAGCAGCACCAGACGCTGGTAATAATGGCTGCGGTGCGCCTCCCAGATTCTTTCGCCCTTCCACAGCCGGCGCAGCAGAGTCACGGTCGCATCAACGCTGAAGGGTGAAAACACCAGCAGCGCCACCCAGAACGGAAATAGACCCATCGCACTGCCCCACAGACTGCAGGCCGCCGCCAGAAAACCCAGCGTGGTTGAACCGGTATCGCCCAGAAAGATTCGCGCCGGCGGAAAATTCCACACCAGAAACCCGGCACTGGCCGCCGCTACCATCAGGCAGAATGCAGCAAAACCGGTATCCGCCCAGCCCAGCCCAGCCAGCGTCGTGAAACCCATCACCGCCATGCCGCCGGCGAAGCCGTCCATGCCATCCATGAAGTTGTAAAGATTGACCATCCAGGTCACAAACAGCAGCGCCAGCAGCAATCCGCCAAAACCCAGCCCGTTCAGCAAAGGCGCGTAACTTGCTAGCAAACTGATCGCAACCCCTAGATGCACAGCCATGCGCCAGCGCGCTGCAATGCCATGCCGATCATCCAGCCAGGAAATCAGCACCAGCGGCAGTAAACCAGGCAGCAGGTATGCGATGGAAAACGTGCTGGCAGTGGAGAATTGCAGCAGCGCACCACCGCACAGACCCGCTGCCAGAATTGCTAGCCCTCCGGTACGCGGTATTGGCTGCTGATGCAGAGAGCGATGATTAGGGCGATCCAGGATGCGCAGACCCGCATCAGGCCGGGACAAATACCGGGCCAACAGTACAGAAACCCCGAAAACTACAGCCATGATCAGAAATAACATGCCCTACCTATAGCGGCGAAAACCAAAAAAAAGTATTATTTACCATACATAGAATCATAAAATTTGCATTTTCCAGCATAAAGGCCGCTGACCATGAACGCGCAATTCGGTGATAGCTTTGCCCAGCCCTTGCCCGCGCAGTCGCATCGATTGGCCCGTCATTGCGTAGGCGGCCTGCTCATCCTCGGAGGATTGGTCACACCGGCGTGGAGTGCGCCGGAAGCCACCACAGGCGATAGTGGCATGGCTACCGCAGCATCGACCGCAGCCAGCGGTGAACTATTCGAACTGGCAGACGATACCGATGCGACAGGTGTAGCGCGTGGGCTTGCCGTACTCAAGGCCAACCCGCCCGGTCGTCATGCCGTGCGCCTGCATGCCCAGCTTGGCCAACCCTTCACAGCACCGCGCACGCTTTCGGTCTCGCTGCCCGCAGGTCCCCGTTACGAGGTGGTCGCCGATGCACCGATGGTTCATCCCAGTGGCAGTTTCACCTGGGTTGGGCATCTGCAAGGGTATGGCGATCATTACCGGGTACTGATCACCACAGGACAGGGTCGCAATTTTGGCCGCATTTTGACACCGGAAGGTGAATTTCTGCTGGAAAGTGACGAATCCGGTACTACTTGGCTGATTGATACCCAGGCCGCCGGACTGACTCATGGCCGTCTGGCTGATGATGTTGCCCTGCCGCCGATCACGACGCCCCGCCCGCAACCGCCACGCCGGCAACTTGCACCGCGCATGACTCCGGAACCCGCCGAAGACCCCGCAATCAGCGATGTCGTTCAGCCACAGGCGGCAACCCAAAGCACCATCGACCTGCTGCTGCTGTATACCGCTGGTATGGTGAATCGCTATGGCAGCGGTATACAGGCGCGCCTTGATCAACTGGTAGCGCTCGGCAATCAAGCCTATATCGACAGCCAGGTGAATATCGTGCTGCGTCTGGTGCATACCGCCCAAGTCGGCTACAGCGATACCACTGCCAACAATACTGCACTGGATGCGCTGACCAACGGTACGGACCCGACGCTGGCCAATGTCGGCGCCCTGCGCGATCAATACGGCGCCGACCTGGTCGCACTGCTACGTCCATTTAGCAAAACCGCACATATCAGTTGTGGCAACGGCTGGCTCAATGGCTATAACCAGCAAGCCGTCAGCCTGTTTGCCGGCTATGGCTATGCGGTAGTGAGTGATGGTACCGATACCGGCGGTAGTAACTCTGTTTGCAGTGATCTCACACTGACTCATGAGCTTGGTCATAACATGGGCAGCGCGCATGATCGTGCCCACGCGTCCAATATCGGTGCTTACACTTACTCCTATGGCTACGGCATTGCCAGCCGTTTCGGCACGATCATGAGCTATATCGATCCCACGGTCGGCAAGTTCTCCAGCCCCAACTTGACCTGCGCCAGCAGCAGCGATGCCTGCGGCACGGCCAATGACGACAACGTGCGTTCGTTGAATAACACGCGGGTGGATGTAGCGAATTTTCGAGCGGCAACCGTCGTCGATAAAAATTCTCGTCTAATCAACATTGCCACCCGCGGCTGGGCCGGGGCCGGTGACAGCGTGATGATTGCCGGTTTCGTCATCAGCGGCACTCAGTCTAAGAAAGTGCTGATCACCGCCAAGGGTCCGGTACTGGCCACGGCAGGCGTGCCCAGCGTGCTCGCCGATCCCAATCTGACCCTGTACAACAGTGCCGGACAGCAGATCCAGTTCAATGAGAGTTGGCAGAGCGCCAGCAATGCCAGCGAGGTGAGCACGCTGGGCCGGGGCATGAGCAGCAGCTATCCGACGGAAGCGGCCCTGCTGACCACCCTCGACCCCGGTGCCTATACCGCCATCGTCCGCGGCGCCGGTGTCACGACCGGTAATGCCCTAGTCGAGGTTTTTGAAGAGTAGTCATTTTTAACCAATGGGCTGGCTTGAAAACAGATTTCGTCGGCTCTTGCAGGATTTGCTCAGCCAGATCAGGTTTAGAACACTGATCTGGCTGGGGCTTTTCTTTTAAATACCTTCATATTCAAATTCTTAGATGGAAATCCATTTCCGACCCAGTCTAGCCCCATAAAACTGACCAAACACGAAATACAGGGTAGTAAGTTACTTTAGGATGTTTGATATTTGATGTTCCAGGTTATAGCAATGCAGAACGAGTTGAATGACAAGTTCATGCATTCTGGGACATTTGGAGAACGTCAGGGTTTCGCAAACCAAATACCACTTGACATAATCACGACTAATCCTATAAATAGCATAAGCATTAAACAGTTTTCTATATCGACTTTTCTCTACCGAATATTCTCAAGAAAGAGAAAATATCTGCAAGAAAACACTCAAGAGCAAAACCAAACATTTCCTCAAAACCAAGCATTTTCTTATGGATCAAAAAACATGGATATCTTGAATAAAATCAATTCACTCAAAAACCAGAACATTCCCCAACACACTTTATTATTTTTAACAGCTTTATCTATTTTGCCGATCATATATTTTTCATATATCAATATCGGCTATCAACTCGATGATGCACTCATTTATCTCAGATACATCAAAAATTTTCTAAATGGCGAAGGGCTAGTTTACAACAAAGGTATTTATTTTAATGGCCTAACTTCACCACTCTATTCTTATTTTATGGTTTTTTTATCATCTCTCGCTGGAGAAAAAAATTTACAGATCTTATCAATTGCAGTTTCAAATTTTTCATTATCGGCAACATCCATCATAGGCGCCATGTTATTTTATAATAAAAATAATATTTGGTATTTCATCTCAATATTGACAATAGGAACATTTCCATACTTTTACTTAACCTATGGAATGGAAACCAACCTTTTTTTATTACTAATAGTAACCAGTCTTTATCTTTATCAAAAAGACAATATCAAGCTATTAGGCATCGCTTGTTCATTTTTATTTCTTACCAGATCAGAAGGGATATTCTTAATAATTCCCATAGCCCTTGCTTATGTATATAAAAACAGAAAAATTCCAGATATAAAATACCTATTAATACCAATAACAATCTTGGCCTTAAATTTCTTTTTCAACAAAATATATTATGGTGCTTTTTTGCCAGAAACAGGATCAGCAAAAATATGGCAAGGCCAGTCAGGCCTGTGGGGTGAAAAGTGGATATTTCTTAATTTTAGCTATCTTTTTTCCTGGGTATTCAAC
>OFRV01000019.1_pt1 | contig 29448 bp, 22 predicted proteins | sample 1543231 | NCBI WGS metagenome assembly OFRV01 (sample SAMN05442499, study PRJEB24371) | freshwater metagenome | isolation source: Freshwater Lake | place: Canada: Niagara | collected 2013-08-21 | reverse complement strand
TTCCGCTACAGGCGGCGCCTTCACCGCTTCCGCAACCGGTGATTCCGCTACAGGCGGCGCCTTCACCGCTTCCGCTACCGGCGATTCCACTACCGGTGCCGCCTTCACCGCTTCCGCTACCGGCGATTCCACTACCGGCGGCGCTTTCACCGCTTCCGCTACCGGCGATTCCACTACAGGCGGCGCTTTCACCGCTTCCGCTACCGGCGATTCCGCTACAGGCGGCGCCTTCACCGCTTCCGCAACCAGCGCAGGCTCAAGCGGTGTCGGCGATGCCAGCACAAACACATCTGGACCCTTGCCAGTTGATTGAGCAGCGGGCATCGTTTCAGATAACAATGGCGCAGTCGGAGCAGGCGGATCTGCAGGCGCAGCCGGTTTTGCCTCTGCCGCTGCCGGTGCAGTTGACGCTGCCGCTGCCGTCGCCTCTGCCGGCGCATTCATACCGGCCAACTGCGCCGCCACTGCCGAACCGGACAACTCGGCAATCTCCCGCAGCGTCGGAATCCGCAGCATCGAGCCGCCCTTCAGCCCGCTAATACCCGCCTTGCTGAAGGCTTGCGGATTGGCCTTGAACAGCGCCTGCATCATCTGCTCGCGGGTAACGCCCGGATCAGGACGCAGCTTGAGCGCAATCCCCCACAATCCCTCACCAGGCAACACGGGACCATACTGATCACCGGGCCGATAGACCGGAACCGGTGCAGCCGGTGCCCCCGCGACCGTCAAAGGCTCACTGGACGGCTTGCCCTCGGCTATGGCGGTACTCACCGTGATCGCACCCTTAGGCATCTCCGGCACCGCGCCCGGCTCATTTCCCGCATCCAAAACCGTCTTGCTGCGTTCCTTACCGCGCCGGGCCAGCCGCTGCACCGGATCCAGCAGCACGGTGTATTCACGAAAGGTCTTACCGCGCGGCCAGCCAAACTCCAGCAGCAGCGCCAGCGATGGCTCACGAATCGGCTGCATCGACACCATCTTCACATACACCTGTCCCTCAGCATCGTACTGGAGTGAAAACACCAGTTGATCGACCGCCCGGGCGCGATCGAGACCAAACTCGCTGAACATCGCCGGTGACGCCACCTTGACCGAAAAGCGATCCAGCTCCTCCGGAGTCAGGTTAGGCAGCGGGATTGTTGCGTCAAACAACTGGTTCAGGGCGGAATTCACCCGAATCTCACCGACCTCGATTGCCAGGGCACACACCGGCCCCAGCAACAGCGGCACCAGCCCCCAAAAACCGGTTCTACGCATCATCAGCATTCCTCTCATCGGATCATGGCGCGGTGTGCACGGGCGCATGACCCGCAACAACCGACGCGCTTGAATTACCCTATTCTAGAATGGCAGCTTGAAGCCTTGCTAAGCGATACCGGCCGCCCATCAATCAAATCGCGGCGCGAATACTGCTCCGGCGCTGTACGTCAATTTCCATGCACACATCTGGACTACCGCCATGCAACCCGACTCCGCTGAACTGCCTATCGCCACGCCCACTACCGCCGAGGCCGCTTCCGTGGACTGCGCCGAGCGCCTGCTCAGCCTGCTACGGGACCTGTTGCGGGAGATTCGCCCGACGGATACCGGCATCACCCTGGACCTGGATAGCCACGTCGATCGCGATCTCGCCCTCGACAGCCTGACCCGTACCGAACTGCTGCGGCGGATCGAACTCGGCTTTCAGGTGCAGCTTGATGAACGGGTGCTGCTAGCGGAAACGCCGCGCGATCTACTGGAACTGATCCTGACCGCCCAAGGCGAACCGGACGCCACAACCCTCGCCGCCCAGTGGACCCTGGCTCCGACCATGACCGCAGCGGCGAGCGGCTTTCCCGATCGCGCCAACACGCTGATCGAGATGCTGGACTGGCATGTACAGCGTCAGCCGGAGCGGGTAGCGATCCAGATTTATGGCAACGACGAGCGCATCGACACCACCTTCAGCTATGCCACGCTATGGCAGGGTGCCCAGGCGGTCGCGGTCGGTCTGCGGGCACGCGGACTGCTGCCCGGTCAGACCGTCGCGATCATGCTGCCCACCGGTCGCGACTACTTTCTGAGCTTTTTCGGCATCCTGCTCGCCGGCGGCGTGCCAGTGCCGATCTATCCGCCGGTGCGCCCCTCGCAGATCGAGGAGCATTTGCGCCGCCATGCCCGCCTGCTCGACAACGCGCAAAGCGTGGTGCTGATCACCGTCCCCGAAGCGACCCTGGTCGCGCGCCTGCTGCAGGCCCAGGTTGAATCCCTGCGCCATGTGGTCACTGCCGACGAACTGCAGCAGGACCCGGCCACCTGGCAGGCACCAACGCTGCGCGATCAGGATCTGGCCTTTCTGCAATACACCTCCGGCAGCACCGGCGACCCCAAGGGTGTGATGCTCAGCCATGCCAACCTGCTGGCCAATCTGCGCGCCATGGGCTCGAAAGTGGCCGCCGGTCCCGATGATGTGTTCATCAGCTGGCTGCCCTTGTACCACGACATGGGTCTGATCGGCGCTTGTCTGGGCAGCCTGTATCACGGCTTTCCGCTGGTGGTGATGTCGCCATTGAGCTTCCTGGCGCGGCCGGCACGCTGGCTGCGCGCCATTCATCGCCATCGCGGCACCCTGTCGGCGGCGCCCAATTTCGCCTATGAGCTGTGTGCGCGTGCCATTCAGGACCACGAGATCGAAGGGCTGGATCTGAGTTCATGGCGCAGCAGCTTCAACGGTGCCGAGCCGGTCAGCCCGGACACGATTGCCCGCTTCACCGCACGCTTCGCGCCCTACGGCTTCCGCGATAATGCCATGGCGCCGGTGTATGGACTGGCGGAATGCGCGGTAGGTCTGGCGCTGCAGCCACCGGGACGCGCGCCGCTGCTGGATCGGGTGCGCCGCGATTCCTTCATGAAATCCGGCCGGGCCGAAGCAGCCACCGCCGATGAGGCCAACCCGCTGGTTTTTCCCGCCTGCGGTCAGCCGATTCCCGGTCATCAGGTACGCATCGTTGATGAGCATGGCCGCGAACTGCCGGAGCGTCAGGAAGGCCGCCTGGAATTCCAGGGCCCTTCGGCCACCGCAGGCTATTACCGCAATCCCGAAGCGACCCGGCGGCTGTTTCCGCATGGCGACGGCTGGCTGGATTCGGGTGATCGCGCCTATATGGCCAATGGCGATGTGTATCTGACCGGACGGGTCAAGGATCTGATCATCCGCGGCGGGCGCAATCTGTATCCCTACGAACTGGAACAGGCGGTCGGCGACATTCCCGGCATCCGGCGCGGCTGCGTGGCTGCCTTCGCCAGCACCGACCCAGCCACCGGCAGCGAGCGGCTGGTCGTGGTCGCCGAGACCCGCGCCACCCAGCCGGAAGCCCAGGCGCGGCTGCGCCAGCAGATTCAAAGCGTCGGCGTCGATCTGCTCGGCGTGCCACCGGATCAGGTGGTGCTGGCACCGCCGCGCACCGTGCTCAAGACCTCCAGCGGCAAGATTCGCCGCGCGGCGATCCGCGAACTGTACGAGCGCGATGCCCTCGGCCGTGGTGGCCGGGCGCTGTGGCTGCAACTGGCGCGCATCGCCCTGACCAGTGCCGGGACCCGGATCCGGCAACTGGGCCGCGACGCGGCGCGTTCCCTGTACGCGGCCTATGCCTGGAGCCTGTTTGCGCTGCTGGCGCCGTTTGTCTGGCTGGGCATCATGCTCTGGCCGGGGCTGGATGGACGCTGGACGCTGGGCCGTGCCGCAACCCGGCTGCTGGCGCGGTTGACCGCTACACCGCTGACGGTGCAGGGCCTGGAGCATCTGCCGGCTGGACCGTGCGTGCTGGTCGCCAACCATTGCAGCTATCTGGATGCCTATCTGCTGATGGCGGCGATTCCGCGCCATTTCCACTATGTCGCCAAGCGTGAACTGCTCGATAACCGCTGGCTGGCGCGGCCACTGCAACGCCTGGGGACGCTGTTCGTCGAGCGTTTCGACCTGCAGCGCAGCAGCGAAGAAGCACGCAAGGTGACGGCGGCGGTGCAGGCCGGGCAAGCGCTGGCATTCTTCCCCGAGGGTACTTTTGACCGGATGCCCGGGCTGTTGCCGTTCCGCATGGGCGCATTCGTGGCGGCAGCACAGGCCGGCGTGCCGGTCGTACCGGTGGCACTGCGTGGTACCCGCTCGCTGCTGCGGGCCGGGTCCTGGTTTCCGCGCTGGGGCCGGCTGGACGTGGTCGTGGCAGCACCGCTGCAACCGGATGGCGAAGACTGGGCGGCAGCGGTGCGCCTGCGTGACGCGGCGCGGGCGGCCATTCTGCGTCACTGTGGTGAACCCGACCGGGGGAATTAAGCGGAATTAAGCGGAACCCTGGAGCGGCTTATTGCAAGACCCGTCATACAGTAAACTAGCCGCTCTCATAGCCCTTTCGGCCATCCCTGCCTACCACCTGCCCACATGAACCACGATTTTCCAACGGCTGCCCACAACGCCGCGCTGCACCCCACTCGCCTGATCGCCTACAGCGTCGCGCTGGCAGCGCTGGCGCTGGCGCTGTCGCCGATCAGCATTCCCACCGGTCTGGCCAAGGTGTCGCCCACCCAGCACTTCATCAACGTCATTTCCGGCGCGCTGGTCGGTCCCTGGTGGGGACTGGCGGTGGCGCTGGTCACCTCGCTGCTGCGCAATGCCCTGGGTCTGGGTACGCCGCTGGCCTTTCCCGGCAGCGTATTCGGCGTCGTGCTGGCCGGGCTGGCATTCCGCTACAGCCGCAATATCTACCTGACCGCTTTAGGCGAAGTCATCGGCACCGGCCTGATCGGCGCTACGATTGGCGCGCTGCTGGTTGCACCCTACCTGATGGGTAAGACCCTGGCCCTGAGCGCGCTGATCCTACCGTTTCTGCTCTCCTCGCTGACCGGTGCAGTGCTGGGCGTCATAGGTCTGCGCGTGCTGCAACAGCTTGGCTATCTGCAGCGCTGAGATGGCCGATGCGCTGCTGCTGTGCCAGAACCTGAGCTATCGCTACCCGGCCGCCACCACGCCGACGCTGCATCACCTGGATATCCGTATCGACCCTGGTGAATTCATCGTGCTGGCCGGGGCCAGCGGCTCGGGCAAATCCACCCTGTGCCGACTGCTGAACGGGCTGATTCCGCACCTGCACGGCGGCGAGATCAGCGGCGAACTGCGCCTCGCCGGCCTCGATCCGCGCCAGATCCCGCCGCGTGATCTAAGCCGCACGGTGGGCCTGCTGCTGCAGCGGCCTGATGCGCAGTGTCTGGGGACCACGGTACTGCGCGATCTGGCCTTTGGTCCCGCCTGCCAGGGTCTGGACCGTGCCACCATCGCCCAGCGGGTGCACACGGTCAGCGCGCGCCTGGAGATCGGCCACCTGCTGGAACGCAGCCCGCAGCATCTTTCCGGTGGTGAACAGCAGCGGGTGGCACTGGCCGCCATTCTGGCCCTGGAACCGCGCCTGCTGGTGCTGGATGAGCCCTTCGCCTTTCTCGATGTCGCCGGCGCTGCACAGTTGCGCGCGCTGCTGCGTCAACTGCAGGCTGCGGGGATCACCCTGATCGTCGCCGAACATCGTCTGGCCGAGATCGCCCATGATGCCAGCCGGATGCTGGTGCTGCATCAGGGGCGGCTGGTCGCCGATGGTCCAGCGGCAACGATTCTGGCCGGGCCCGTCGCTGCATGGGGACTGGAAGCGCCGGCGCCACTGGCCGCGCTGCCGCAACAGCCCCGGCCACCACGACCATCGACCCCGCCGGTGCTCGAATGGGAGGGCATTTACTGCGCGCGTGCCGGTCGGCCGGTGCTCAATGGCGCCAGCCTGCACAGTGCCGCCGGCGAGATCATCGCCCTGCTCGGCGCCAATGGCGCGGGCAAGAGCACCCTGCTGCGGCATGGCAACGGTCTGCTGCGCGCGCAGTCCGGTACGGTGCGCGTGCTCGGACAGGGCGTTGGTCAACGCCCGGTCGCGGAGCTGGCTGGCACGGTCGGGCTGGTGATGCAGCAACCGGCGCGGATGCTGTTCGCGCCCACGGTCGCTGCTGAACTGGCTGCCGGGCCGCGCGCCCTGAAGCGTGACGATCCGGCCTGGCGCGCCACTCTGAGCGCGCGTTTTGGTCTGGAGCCGCTGCTGCAGCGGCCACCGCAGACGCTGAGTGCCGGCGAACAGCGCCGGGTGGCGATCGCCGCCGTGCTGGCATCGCGGCCGCGCGCTCTGCTGCTGGATGAACCGACCGCCGGTCAGGATGCGGTGGCCCGGAGCACGCTGCGCGCCCTGCTCAGCGATTGCGCCGCCGAGGGCATCGCCATCACCCTTGCCACCCACGATTTGAGTTGGGCCTATGCACTGTGCCAGCGCTGGGCGGTGCTGGCCGAGGGGCGCATCGCTGCCGATACCGATCCGGCTACAGTGCTGGCACAACGCGAGCTGTTGCAGCGCGCCCGACTCGCGCCCCTGCCGGTGGCTGCCTGATGGCCATGCCTGATCCGGTCCATCTGGCGCCGCTGCCGACCCGCAGCGGCAGGTTCGACCCGCGCGCACTGCTGCTGGTTTATCTGCTGACCGCGCTGCTGATCCTGTTGGCGACCCAACCCGGGCACCTGCTGCCGCTGTTTATGGCGACGCTGCTGGGCGTGGCGCTGGCGCGCTGCTGGGCGGCATGGTGGCCCATCATGCGCCTGCTGCTGCCCACCGTGCTGCTATTCGCGGTGGTCGTTGGTCTGGGCAGCGGCGGCGAAGCGGCGGGCGGTGCGGTGCTGCGCCTGCTGGCGCTGGTCACGGCCAGCGTGTTGTTATTCAACATCCTGCCGCCGGAAGAACTGGGCGAGGCACTGCTGAGTGCGGGTCTGTCACCGCGCCTGGTGTTCCTGCTTGAAGGCAGCCTGCGCTTTGCGCCAACCATGGCAACGCTGCTGCGCGAAGTGCGTGAAGCCCAGGAAAGTCGCGGCATCCGCCTCGATGGGTTTTATCTGTTGCGCAACGGCGCGGCGCTGCTGGTGCCACTGCTGATCGATGTGATGCGCTTCGCCGATGATCTGGCCGAGGCGCTGGAGGCGCGCGGGTTTGGTGGACAGCAGCGCACACCGCTGATCGAATATCGCTTCCAGTGGTATGACTGGGCACTGGTCACCACTGCGGCGCTGCTCACGGGCACGCTTGTGCGCGCTTTTCTGTTGGCTTAGACGGGGTTGGCAGCCATTGAAAACCTTGTTGACTTTCATGGTCTTTCATTGAAAAAAACCGCTGCCGTTCTCAGGAACCCACCGCCCGTTGGGCGGGACATAACGCTTGCCGAGAGGGCGTGAGACCTGGGGGAATATGCGGTCGCCTCATCGGCGTAAGGTTCCCCACCCGTGGGGCATTTGAGTGGCGAAAACCAAGCCGTATCCCTGGGCAGCCTCGATGAAGCACGCAGTGAGTCATGGAATAAAAGACCATGCTTTGCGCAACGGCTGCGTTTTCAGCCGCGCCGAAACAGCACCACATGGTCAATATCCAGACGGATACCCATGCGCTGCCCGAGGGCATGGTTGTGATGGCTGGGCGCCAGACAGAGCAGCCGCGCCCCGCTCGGCAGCCTGAGGGTATAGAGAAACTCCGCGCCCCGGAACGCCCGTTCCATAATCTCCGCCTGCAGCGCGCTGCTATCGTCATGGATCACGTCATCGGGCCGCACCAGAATATCCACCGCATCGTCCAGCGTCGCATCCGTTAACCGCGGCAGGTCCATCTCACCCAGTTCAGTCCACACCCGACCCTTTGCCACGACCCGCCCCGGCAACAGCACGCCCTGACCGATAAAGTCGGCGACGAAGCGATCCGCTGGCCGGTGGTAGAGGTGATAGGCGCTGTCCCATTGCAGCAGCCGGCCCTCGCGCAGCACACCAATCTCATCGGCAAAGGCAAACGCCTCGAACTGGTCATGGCTGACCAGCAACCCTCCGATACCCTCACGCAGCAGAATACTGCGCACCTCCCGCGCCAGATCCTCGCGCAGGGTCACGTCCAGACTGGAAAACGGCTCATCCAGCAACAACAATCGGGGGCGGGGAGCCAGCGCCCGCGCCAACGCGACCCGCTGCTGCTGGCCACCGGACAACTGGTGCGGATAACGCTGGGCAAGATCCGCCAGACCCACCAGCCGCAACAACTCATTGACCCGCGCCTGCCGCTCACGTCGCTTCCAGCCACGCAGGCCAAAGGCCAGGTTATCGGCCACGTTCAGGTGCGGAAACAGCGCCAGATCCTGAAACATCAGACCGATACGCCGCTGCTCCGGGGGCAAGGTCCAGCCAGGCCGGCTGAGTTCAGCACCTTCCAGACTGATCACCCCGTGCTGCAGCGGCTCAAAACCAGCGATCGCCCGCAATAGCGTAGTCTTGCCGCAACCGCTCGGCCCCAGCAGACAGCTGATACCGATGTTTTCCATGCGCAGCGAAACCGCCTGTACCACCCGCTTCGGTGGATAGGTGATATCGACGGCGTTCAGTTCAAGAAAGGGGGTCATGACCGGGCCTCGCATGGCCGATAGCGCGGCTGAGCAGAATCACCGGCCCGATGCCGGCCAACACGATGGCCAGTGCGAAACAGGCCGAATCCGCCAGGCGCTCATCAGCGGCCAGTTCGTAGGTGCGCACCGCCAGGGTGTTGAAATTGAACGGACGCAGAATCAGGGTCGCCGGCAGCTCCTTGAGCACATCCACGAACACCAGCAGCAGCGCACTCAGCAGGCTGCCGCGCAGCATCGGCACATGCACCCGCCACAGCACCGCGCGCGGCGACGATCCCAGGGCCCGGGCGACATCGTCCATGCTCGGCCGGATGCGGCTCAGTCCGGCTTCGACGCTGTGCAGCGCCACCGGCAGAAAGCGCGCGCAGTAGGCAAACAGCAGCGCGGCCAGCGTGCCGCTGAGCAGCAAACCGGTCGAGACGCCAAACCAGGCCCGCAGCCACGCATCCAGGCCACGATCCAGCGCCGCGAATGGCAGCATCACACCAATCGCCACGACCGTGCCCGGCACTGCGTAACCCAGGGCAGCGCCGTGCACGGCCAGGCGCACGATGGGCTGCGGCCGCAGGCGTCGGCCATAAGCCAACAGCAGCGCCAGCAGCAAAATCAGCAGCGCCGCGCCCAGCGCCAAACCAAGACTATTCCCAGTCAGACGCAGAAAGCGCTCATCAAGCATGCGCGGCGCACTGCGCAACGCCCACACACTTAGCTGGGCGGCTGGAATCAGGAAACCCCACAGCAGCGGCAGCAGGCAGGCCAGCACCGCCAGTCCGCGCCAGCGACCGGTCAACCGCAGGCGCGGCGGGCGCTGCACCCGCTGGCTGGTGTGATGAAAGCGCGCCTGTCGCCGCGACAGCCGCTCAAAGGTCAGCAGGGCGAAGACGAAAAGCAAGAGCAGGGCCGCCAGTTGCGCAGCGGCGCCAGCATCGTCCATGCCGAACCAGACCCGGAAAATGCCAGTGGTGAACGTACCAACGCCGAAATACTGCACCGTGCCATAATCGGCCAGCGCTTCCATTTGCACCAGCGATACCCCGGCGATCAGTGCCGGGCGCGCCAAGGGCAGGCTCACGCTCAGGAAGCGCCGCCACGGTCCTGCACCCAGGCTGCGGCTCACCTCCAGCATCGCCGCTGACTGATCGAGAAATGCCGCCCGCGCCAGCAGATAAACGTAGGGATACAGCACCAGGGTCAGCATCAGCACCGCGCCGGGCAGTGAACGGACTTCGGGAAAGACGTAATCCTGGCGGGTCCAGCCGAACAGTTCGCGCAGCACACTTTGCACCGGCCCGGCGAAATCGAGCAGGCCGGTATAGGTGTAGGCAATGATGTAGGCGGGAATTGCCATCGGCAGCAACAGCGCCCATTCAAAGCAGCGCCGACCGGGAAACTCACAGGTGGCGGTCAACCACGCGGCGGGCACGCCAATCAGCAGCGTGCCGGCGCCGACACCAAGCATCAGCAGCACCGAGTTCAGCATGTAGTCGCTCAACACGGTATCCGCGAGATGGCGCCAGACCTCACCAGCGGGCTGCAGGGCGCTCAGAAACACGGTCAGCACCGGCAGCGCCAGCAGCAGCGCAATGCCGATGACCGCAACGGTCCAGCCATCGAGGCGTTGCATCCACGCCCAGACGCCGCGCCCCTTGTCGGCCAGGAACCGGGCATGAGCGCTGGAACGGTCTATTTCCACCCAGCCCGATCCATCAGCTTGACGGCGGCAGCGTTGAGTTCGCCCAGCCTGGCAACGTTGAGCGTGTCCGCCTTGAACGCGCCCCAGGCCTGCAGGGTGGCGCTGGGCGGAATCGCCGGATTGACCGGATATTCGCTATTCACCTCGGCATACCAGCGCTGCGCGGTATCGCTGGCCAGAAATTCCAGCAGCTTGACGGCCTGATCGCGATTGCGGGCATGAGCGGTGACGCCGGCACCACTGACATTGACATGCACCCCCGTACTCTGGGCATCGGGCCAGAATACCGCTACCTGGGTCGCTGCCTGCTGCTCGGCGCTATCGCTGGATGCCAGCATGCCACCCAGGTAATAGGTATTGGCCAGGGTAATATCGCATTCGCCGGCGGCAACAGCCTTGATCTGATCACGATCGCCGCCTTTGGGCGGCCGTGCCAGGTTGGCGATCAGTCCCTTGGCCCATGCTTCAGTCTGGGTTTCGCCGTGATGGGCAATCATCCCGGCCACCAGCGACTGGTTGTACACGCTGTCCGAGGAACGCAGGCAAAGCCTGCCTTTCCATTGCGGCGCAGCCAGGGCTTCGTAAGTGGACAGTTCAGCGGGCTTGACCCGGTCCTTGGCGTACAGAATCGGCCGGGCACGCATCGACAGCCCGTACCAGTAACCGGCCGGGTCGCGATAAGAGACCGGAATCGCCTGATCAAGCACGGTGGATTTTACCGCTTGCAACACCCCGGCCTTTTGCGCCGCGACGAGTCGCCCGGCATCCGAGGTCAGCAGCAGATCGGCGGGCGTATTCGTGCCTTCGCTGTTCAGGCGCTGCAACAGGGCTTCTTCCTTGCCGGTGACCAGATTGACGGTGATCCCGGTCTGCCTGGAAAAATCGTCCAGCAGCGGCTTGATCAAGTCTTCCTTGCGCGCCGAATAGAGATTGACTTCATTGCCAGCCAGAACTACGGGCGCGGTGAACAGACTGGACAGCAGACCACAGGCCGCGAGCACGGCGCGGGACGTTGCAGGGTAAGGCATGACAGGCTCCGGGAATAATTAATCTGGTAGAGTCGCGGTACGGAAAACAGAAATCTCTACCAAATGATAATTATTCTCATGTGATCAGTAAAGGCCTATCCGAAAAAGATTTATTGATCCGGATCAGCCACGGCACCCTCTCATTCATGGCGCAGCGCCTCGACCGGCTTGAGCAGAGCAGCCTGGCGGGCGGGATAGAAGCCGAAAAACACACCCACGCCAGCAGCGAACAGAAACGACAGGGCGATGGCGCTACCGGTCACCACCACGGCCATTCCCGCCAGTTCGCCAACCAGCCACGCGCCGCCAATGCCCAGCACCACACCCGCCAGTCCACCCAGCACACACAGCAGGAGCGCCTCCAGCAGGAATTGCAGCAGGATATCGGAGCGGCGCGCGCCAATCGCCATGCGGATGCCGATCTCGCGGGTGCGCTCGGTCACCGACACCAGCATGATGTTCATGATGCCGATGCCGCCGACCAGCAGTGAAACCGAGGCGATCGCGCCGAGCATCACCGCCATCGCCCGCGCCGACAGGGCGGCGGTTTCGGCGATGGCACTCAGGTTACGGATGGTGAAGTCGTTATCGGCATCATCGGCCAGGCGGCGACGGGCGCGCAGCAGTTGCGTTAACTCCGCCTCGGCGTCTTCCATGTGCGCGTCGGAACGGGCCTGAACGATGATGAAACGCACCGTGCCCGGGAAGGTGGTGCCAAACAGCCGGGTCTGGGCAGCGGTGATCGGAATCAGCACCGCGTCATCCTGATCGCGTCCATCCAGGGTCTGGCCCTTGCGCTCCAGCACGCCAATCACCACGAAGGGCAGATTCTTGATGCGCAGGGTTTGCCCGACCGGATCGGTGCCACCAAACAGATTGGCAACGATCTGCTGCCCGACCAGCGCTACCCGCGTGCCACGCCGCACATCGCCGCTGGTAAAAGGCTGGCCATCATCCAGGTTCCAGGCGCGCACCGTCAGATAATCCGGCGTCACCCCATACACCGTGGTGTTCCAATTGCGCGCGCCGTAAACCAGTTGCGCACTGTTGGGAAACACCGGCGCCACCGCGCTCAGCGCCGGCAATTGCGCCATCGCCTGGGCATCGCTCAGGGTCAATGGCGGCGCGGTACCGGCACCGCCACGCAGGCCACCGGCGCTGCTGGAACCGGGGGAAATCACCAGCAGCGCACTGCCCATGGCGCTGATAGCCTGGCGCACCGTGCTTTGCGCGCCCTGCCCCACTGCCAGCATCAGCACTACCGCGCCAACCCCGATGATCATGCCGAGCATGGTCAGGGCCGTGCGCAGCCGGTTCGCGCCCAGTGCGCGCCAGGCTTCAGCAGGCGCCGCGTGCCAGCTCACGGCAAGGCCATCCCGTTTTCAGCGTTTTCAGACATTGACGGCGCCATCATGGACGATATGCCCATCCTTGAAGCGCACCAGCCGCCGAGCGCAGCGGGCGATGTCCGGTTCATGGGTGACCAGAATCAGGGTAATGCCCTGCTCGCTGTTGAGCCGGCCAAACAGTGCCATGATCTCGTCGCTGGTGTGGGTATCGAGATTGCCGGTTGGCTCATCGGCCAGAATCAGCGGTGGCCGATTGGCCAGGGCGCGGGCGATGGCGACCCGCTGTTGCTGCCCGCCGGAGAGCTGATTGGGCCGGGCATCGCTGCGCGTGCCTAGGCCGACCTGGTGCAGCAGTTCTACAGCCCGCTGCCGCCGCGCCGCCTTGCCGACGCCCGCATAGAGCAGTGGCAGAGCCACGTTATCGGCGATGCTGATGCGCGGCAACAGGTTGAACCCCTGAAAGACAAAGCCGATCTGGCGATTGCGCAGCATGGCCAGCCGATCCGGATTCAGCCGCGCTACCGCCTGGCCGTTCAGCCAGTAATCGCCAGCGCTGGACGTATCGAGGCAGCCCAGGATGTTCATAAACGTCGATTTGCCGGAACCGGACGGCCCCATGATGGCCACGAACTCGCCGGTCTCAATCGTCAGGTCAATGCCGTGCAGCACCGGGGTCGCACCACCACCGGCCAGCGGATACTGCTTGCGCAGACCGCTGACCTGAATCAGCGTCGCCATATTCACATCATCCGCAAGCGAAAGTTGCTACCCGCGGCAGCATCGCCCTTAGCCCGGACCTCGCGAATCACCACCCGATCACCCGGCTTGAGATCGCCGCTGGTAATTTCAGTGACGGCGTTATCGGTGAGGCCGGTTTCCACCGCCACCGGACGCAACTGGCCGGCGCTGTCCAGCACATGCACCTGGGTTCTGCGTTCCTTCGCTGGCGGGCGCGGGCCGCGCTCTTCACCATCATCACGGCGTGGCTGGAAGCTGAGCGCTGCGTTCGCCACCCGCAGCACCGCGTGCCGCGTGCCGGCGGTGATGCTGACATAGGCGGTCATGCCCGGCAGCAGACGACCCTCGGCATTGTCGACATCGACCACCACGTTGTAAGTGACCACATTCTGCTGCGTGGTGGGATTGAGGCGAATCTGGCGGATGCGGCCCTGAAAGCGCTGCCCGGAATAGGCATCCACGGTGAAGCTGACCGCCATGCCCGGCTGGAGCATGCCGACATCGGCCTCGGCGATGCTGGTGTTGATCTGCATGGCGCGCAGATCCTGGGCGATCTGGAACAGGGTGGGCGTCTGGAAATTGGCGGCGACGGTCTGGCCGACATCGACGCTGCGCGCTACTACGACGCCGGCAATCGGCGAGCGGATCACGCTGTTGCGCAGGTTGATGCGGTCGCGCTCCAGTTGCGCCTCGGTCAGCTTGATCTGAGCAGTCGCGGCATCGACCTGCTGGCGGGCAATATCGAGTTCTTCCCTGGCCACCAGGTTTTTCTGTTGCAGGGTGCTGATGCGCCCAAGCTTGATCCGCGCCAAATCCAGCGCGGCCTGGGCCGCCAGCACATTGGCCTCGCTTTGCCTGACCTGCGCCTGGAACAGGGCCGGATCCAGTTCGGCCAGAACCTGCTCCTCCTTGACCCGATCGTTGAAATCAGCATGGATTTTCCGCACCGTACCGGATACCTGGGTGCCGACATTGACCAGCACCACCGGGGTGAGCGTGCCGTTGGCGGTGATCACCTGGACGATATCACCGCGATCAACCCGCTGGGTGCGGTAGCGCTCCGCGAGCGGCGCAGCCTCATGTGGCCAGTAGGCATAGGCCGCCACGCCGGCAGCGATCAGGGCAAGGCTGATAAGCAGGGTGCGGGAACCGGACATGGACAGTGATTAACGGATCAATCGAAGGCAAAAGGGGCAAGGCCAAGCGCTGCTATTAGACGCGCGAATCCACCACGGTTGCCATGTCACAGCCGATTTTTTCGCGGATCGAAGGCATCGCGCACCGCCTCGCCGACAAACACCAGCAGGCTGAGCAGCAGCGCCAGCACGACAAAACCGGAAATGCCCAACCAGGGCGCCTGCAGATTATCCTTACCCTGGCGCAACAGATCACCCAGCGATGCCGAGCCCGGCGGCAGGCCCAGACCGAGAAAATCAAGCGCGGTCAGGGCGACGATGGAACCGGAGAGAATGAATGGCATGAAGGTCAGCGTCGCGACCATGGCATTTGGCAACAGGTGGCGGAACATGATCTGGCCATCGCCAACCCCCAACGCGCGAGCGGCACGCACATAGTCGAAATTGCGCGCACGCAGAAATTCGGCACGCACCACACCGACCAGCGCAGTCCAGCTGAACAGCATCAGGATTAGCAGCAGGGTCCAGAAACCCGGCGTCACCACGCTGGAGACGATGATCAGAATGAACAGTTGCGGCAATCCACCCCAGACTTCCAGGAAGCGCTGGAACAGCAAATCCAACCGACCGCCGAAATAGCCCTGCACCGCGCCCGCCGCAACACCGACCAGCGAAGAGATCAGAGTCAGCAACAATCCAAACAGCACCGAAATCCGCAAGCCATAGATCAAGCGGGCCAGCACGTCGCGCCCCTGGTCATCGGTACCCAGCCAGTTGTCAGCGGACGGTGGCGCTGGCGCCGGCACCGGCAGATCATAGTTCACCGTGTCATAGCGAAAGCGCACGGGCGGCCACAGCATCCAACCCTGCCGATTGATCAGTTCGGCCAGATAGGGATCGCGATAATTGGCCACGCTTGGAAACACCCCACCGAAATCAGTCTCGGCATAATCCTTAAACACCGGCGCATAGAGCGCACCCTGGTAATACACCAGCAATGGCCGATCATTCGCGATAAATTCCGCGCTCAGACTGCAGCCAAACAGCAACAGAAACAGCCACAGCGACCACCAGCCGCGCCGATTGGCCCGGAATTGGCCCAGCCGGCGCCGGGTCAGCGGCGACAGGTGCATACAAAACAACGTCATGCGATCAATCACGTTCATCATCGATCAAGGATTGTCAGGATTGGTTTTTCAGTGTAGCCATGACCCGATGCATCGGAATTCAGGCCGTTATTCACCTGCCCGCCTTCACGCGGCACCGGCGACTCAGAGCATTTATCTGTCTCTTCAAGGTGGCTTTTCCCGGCCATCAGACCCTGCCTATTGGTGCAGCTTGACAGTATTTCCGCGCCAGAACGGTATTGATATTGCGACCAAAATTGACTTTTAACTTAATGATCATGTAGTTTTTGGATTTTCCAACAGCAGCACGCTAGAAACCGTCTCTTTAAATTACACCTGCACATCAACAATCAATAACATTCTCAGCCGCAAGGGCACACGCATGTTCAAGATTTCGGGGAATCGTATCCTATCCTGCCTGTTCGCCACTCTCGTGCTATTCATGAGCGGTTGCGCGACACCACCGCCGCAGGAAAAACCCGCTCCGCCGCCAACCGATACCCTGTACACCGCCAAGAAGGGCGACACCCTAGGCAAGATCGCCCAGGAAACCACCGGCAGCAAGAACAATGCCCAGGCGATTGCCGACTACAATGGACTCAGGAACAAAAACAGGATTGAAATCGGCCAGCAGTTCAAAATACCTGCTCATCTCAGCCTGGCCAATGCCCAGTCCGCTGAACCGGCCAATGCGGACAACAGCAGTGATCATGCCGCAGACGAGAATTCCTCGGCTGATAGCGAGCAAAACGCTGCGGTGATAGGCGCGGTGATAGGCGGAATCGTCAGCGCGGTGCTGGCCAATCAGGATGATCATAAGAAGGATGATCATAAGAACTCGAAGGATCATGGCCAACAGGGCCGCCATCAGGATGGGCAGACTAGGCAGCAGCAAAGCCAGTCTCCGCAGCATCACGCCGGGCAGCAGAACGACTCGAAGCCCAGGAAGCAGAAAAAACAGCGCCCCGCAAAGGACTGATGCCACCCACGCTCATCGACTTAAACTGGGAAAGGCCAGCCACCCTGGCTTTTCCCAACACTGCGAACCGATGCGAAAATTCAAGAGTCCCTGGTATTACTGGCACACCGGCCATAAGGTCATCGCCCTGTCCAGCCTGACGCTGAGCACGCTGATTCTATGGGCTGTCCTGGGGGTGAGCGCCGGTTTCTCACCATGGGGCATTCTGCTTGCGCTGCTGCTCGATGCCGCCGGTTTCTGGCTGGCCCTGCTGTATCTGCTGGTGCTGCGCCCGTATGTCCCAGCGTTCAGCAGCCTGCAGGCGCAGGTAGATGCGCTGATCATCTACCAGTTCGCCATACCGATGCTGCTAGGCTTCCTGCTCAATCGCGCCAGCAGCTTCCTAGTCGCCAGACTGTCCGGCTATCGCTTCAACTGAAGACCCGGCCCAGGCTCAGGTTTTGCGCGCAGCAAAGTCGATGCGCGGATCAACCAGGTGATAGCTCAGATCGCTGACCAGATTGAGCAACAGGCCAATCAGGCTAAATATATACAGGGTGCCAAACATCACCGGATAGTCGCGTTTTATCACCGCCTCGAAACCCAGCAGCCCGAGCCCATCCAGCGAGAAAATCACCTCGATCAGCAGCGAACCGGCAAACAGCATGCCGATCAGGGTCGCGGGAAAACCGGCAATCACCAGCAACATGGCGTTGCGGAACACATGCCCATACAGCACCCGATGCTCCGATAAACCCTTGGCGCGGGCGGTCATCACATACTGCTTGTTGATCTCATCGAGAAAGGCATTCTTGGTCAGCATGGTCAGCGAGGCAAAGCCGCCAATCACCATCGACAGCACCGGCAGGGTCAAATGCCAGAAATAATCCGCGATCCGCGCCGGCCAGCTCAGATCTGCCCACTGATCCGACACCAGGCCGCGCAAGGGAAACCAGTCCAGATAGCGGCCGCCGGCAAACAAGATGATCAGCAGAATGGCGAACAGAAAGGCCGGAATCGCATAACCGACAATCACCGCAGCACTGCTCAGCACATCGAAACGTGAGCCGTCGCGCACCGCCTTGGCAATGCCCAGCGGAATCGAAATCAGGTAAATCAGCAGCGTGCTCCACACCCCAAGCGAGATCGATACCGGCAGCTTGTCCAGCACCAGATCCAGCACCTCGCGGTCGCGAAAATAGCTCTTGCCCAGATCGAAACGCAGGTAATCGCCAATCATGCGCCCAAAGCGCACATGCAGCGGCTGATCAAAGCCAAACTGGCGCTGCAGATCGGCGATGAAGGCCGGATCCAGGCCCTGCGCGCCACGATAGGCACCGCTGCCGCCCGCGCCCTGGACTGCCTGGGCCGTTTCCGCACCGCTGTTGCCCCCAACCCGCGCGGTGGCGGCCACGGCGGTATTCTTCAACTGTGCCAACACCTGCTCCACTGGACCGCCGGGCGCGATCTGTACAATGGCAAAGTTGATCGCGATGATGCCCAGCAGGGTCAGCGGAATCAGCGCCAGCCGGCGCAGCAGATAGGCCTGCATGGCGCGCGCCTAGGAACCACTGCCCTTGCGCGCGGCCAGGGCCGCCTGCCGGGCCGGATCAATCCACCAGGTATCCAGTTGCACGCCCTGCAGGGGCACGCTGGCCGGATAGGCAAAAATGTCCCAGAAGGCGATGCGTGCATAGGCAATATGCCAGTGCGGAATGACCAGGAACTGCCATTGCAGCGCCCGGTCCAGCGCCCGCGCCCGCGTGGTCAGGCTAGCACGGTCCGGTGCGGCAATCAGTTGATCGATCAACTGATCCACCGCCGGGTTCTTCAGGCCAGCCAGATTGCTGCTGCCTGGCTGTTCAGCAGCGGCACTGCTCCAGAAATCGCGCTGCTCATTGCCCGGTGATAGCGACTGCCCCCAGGTTTTGACCACCATATCGAAGTCGAACTCACGCAGCCGGTTTTCGTATTGCGCTGAATCGACGCTACGCACACGCATCTCGATGCCGAGCCGCTCCAGATTGCGCGCGAAGGGCAAGGCAATCCGTTCCCAGGTCGGTTCATCGATCAGCAGTTCAAAACGGAACGCTTCCCCGGTCTGGGCATTGACCAGTTTGCGATCGCGGAAAATCCAGCCGGCGTCCTGCAATACGTGCAGCGCTTTGGCCATGTTGGCACGCAACTGGGCCTCGTCACGGGCCACCGGCGGCTGATATTCATGGGTAAACAGCCGCTCCGGCAACGCCTTGCGCAGCGGTTCCAGCAGCACCAGTTCCTCCGCCGACGGCAGGCCGCGCGCCGCCAGATCGGAATTATCGAAATAGCTGCGGGTGCGCGTGTACTGGTCGAAGAACAGGTTGCGGTTGCTCCATTCAAAGTCAAAGGCATAGGCCAGCGCCTCACGCACCCTGGCGTCCTGAAACAGCGGCCGGCGCAGATTGAAGACAAAGCCCTGCATCCCCGAGGGCATGCCGTGGGCAAAGATTTCCTTTTTGACCAGGCCCTTTTCCAACGCCGGGAAGTTATAGCCGGTCGCCCAGTTCTTGGCGACATTCTCGACCCGCAGGTCATAGGCGCCGGCCTTGAACGCCTCCAATGCCACGGTGCCATCGCGATAGTAGTCGTAACGCAGCCGATCGATGTTATAGCGGCCACGATTCACCGGCAGATCCTTGCCCCAGTACTGCTCGTCGCGCCGATAAACGATAAAGCGGCCGGCTTCAAAGCGCTCAATCCGGTACGGGCCGCTGCCAAGCGGCACCTCCAGGGTAGTCGCGGCAAAATCCCGGTTCTCCCAGTATTTTTTCGACAGCACCGGCATTTGCCCCATGATCAGCGGCAGCTCGCGATTCTCGCCGGGGACAAAGCTGAACCTGACCTGCCGCTCGCCGAGCTTCTCGGCCTTGGCGATGCTGGCGTAATACATGCGGTAGAATGGCGTGCCCTTGCTTTTAAGAATTGCAAAGGAAAACAGCACATCATCGGCGGTGATCGGGCTGCCATCGTGAAATTTTGCCTGCGGGCGCAGCGTAAAGGTCACCGAACTGCGATCCTCCGGCACCTCGACACTCTCGGCGAGCAGGCCATATGCGCTGAACGGCTCGTCGGCACTACCGGTCATCAGGGTTTCAAACAACTGGCCGATATCAGCGGCCTTTTCGCCCTTGATATTGAACGGATTGAAGGTATCGAAACTGCCGATGGCAGCAAAACGCGCCTCGCCGCCCTTGGGCGCGGCCGGGTTTACGTAGTCGAAATGACTGAAATCGGCACCGTACTTGGGCTGGCCATGCAGGGCGATACCGTGGACCGGCGCGGCGCGTGCCACGCTTAGCGTCAGCAGCGCCATCAGGCCCAGCGCGACCGCGATCCGGAGCACACCATGGGACTTCGCACCATTCATCTTTTCGCGATGCATGCAGTATCCTTTACCGTTCGCTGATTTAACACGTTCAGACTTTTTCTAGACGATGGCAAAACACCACAGGAGTTCATTATGGGCTTTCTCGCCGGCAAACGCGCCCTGATCGTTGGGGTCGCCAGCAACCGCTCCATTGCCTGGGGCATCGCCCAAGCCATGCACCGGGAAGGTGCCGAACTGGCCTTCACCTATCAGAATGACAAGCTGCAGCCCCGGGTCGAGAAGATGGCCGCTGAGCTGGGCAGCAGCATCACCCTGCCCTGCGATGTGGAAAGCGATGCCGATATCGCCGCCGTGTTTGAACAGCTGCGCCAGCACTGGGATGGCCTGGATATCGTGGTGCATTCAGTCGCCTACGCACCCCGCGAAGCACTGGAAGGCGACTTTCTGGAGGGGATCAGCCGCGAGAACTTCCGCATCGCCCACGACATCAGTTCCTACAGCTTTGCAGCGCTGGCCAAGGCGGCACGGCCGCTGATGCAGGGCCGGCGCGGCGCACTGATCACCATGACCTATCTGGGCGGAGCGCGGGCGGTGCCCAACTACAATGTCATGGGCCTGGCCAAGGCCAGCCTGGACGCCAATGTCCGCTATCTGGCGCAGACCCTCGGCCCCGAGGGCATTCGCGTCAATGCGGTCTCCGCCGGGCCCATCCGCACCCTGGCGGCATCCGGCATCAAGAACTTCCGCAAGATGCTCGACACCTTCGAACAGCTCGCCCCGTTGCGCCAGTGCGTGACCATCGAGGAAGTCGGCAATACGGCGGCTTTCCTGTGCTCCGATCTGGCCTCGGGTATCACCGGTGAGATCGTCTACGTCGATGGCGGTTTCAATACCGTCGCCCCCGGCGCGATGGCCTGAGCGATCACCGGCGCGCGCCCGTCCGGTGATCGAATGGGCGCGCGCGGCGACGGCCGCCTTGCTTACAGGCGGTCGTTATGGGTCACGATCTTGGTATTCAGGCGCACACTGTCCACCAGCCCGGTGAACTGGCCGGTACCCAATTGCTGCGTCAATTGCTGCGCCAGAGCCGCGCGTCGCTCCGCGGGCAGGGCGTCAACAGCACCCGGCACGACCTTGCTCACCGCGAGCAGCGCCTGATCGCCATTGGCCAGGGCAACCGTACCCAGCGCAATCTGGCCCTCGGCGGGCTGCGGCAAACGAAACGCCGCATCCAGGGTAGCCCGGTCAACGCCGTTGGCATCGCGACCGATCAGCCCGGCATCCTTGAATTCAGCCCCGGTTTCCGTGGCCAGGGTTTGCAAATGCACCCCCTGCGCGGCGCGGGTCTTAAGCGCGGTGATATCCCGGGCCAGAGCCTCACGGGCCTGCCGCTCGCGCAGCGTCCGGGTGATCTCCTCGCGCGACTGCTCCAAGGTACGCGGTGTTGCATCCTGATGCTCACGCACCCGCAGCACCACCACATGGCCTGGCTCCAATTCCAGCGGCTCGCTGTTTACGCCACGCTTGAGCACATCCTCGCCAAACGCACTCTCGATCACCTTGGGCTGTGCGGTAATCCCCGCGCCACCCTGACGGCTGAACCAATCACTCTCCTGCACCGGCACGCCCAGCGCTTGTGCCACCGGTTCCAGACTGTCGGGATGCTCATAGCTCAGATTGGCCAGGGTCTGGGTGATTTCGTAGAAACGATTCTCGGCCTGCTGCTGGCGCAACTCATGTGCTACCGCGTCACGCACGTCCTCGAAGGACTTGACCTGCGCCGGGGTGACGCCATCAAGGCGGATAACGTGGAACCCGGATGGCATGCGCACCGGCTCACTGACATCACCAGGCTTTTGCAGCGCGAACAGGGCCGTTTCGAAAGCCGGGCTATCGAACATACCCTTGCCGATGGTGCCGAGCTGGCTGCCTTCGATCTGACCAGAGCTGTCAGTGCGGGCATCCTGCAGGGCCTGATCGAAGCTCTTGGTGCCCGAGTGGATGCTGGTGGCGATATCGCGCGCCCGCGCTTCCGCCTGTGCGACCACCTCGGGCGCAGCGCCGGGCGGCAATTTGATCAGAATATGCGAAGCCTGCCGCTCCTCGGGCCGGCCATACTTGTCGAGATGGTCCTGGTAAGCCGCTTTCAGCTGTTCTTCGCTGATCGTGATGTCGGCGGCGAGCTTTGCCGACTGCAACTCGATGAAACTGATCTGAACCTGCTCGGGATTGACGAAGCGCTCACGGTTCTTCTCGAACTCCGCCTGAATCGCCGCGTCATCGACCTTGGCCTGCTCGACATAGCGCGCCAGCGACAGGCGCAGGTACTGCAGCGCCCGCTTCTGGCCGAGCAGCATATTCAACTGCTCCAGCTCGACCGGGGTCAGCAGCGCTGAACCCACTACCCCGTCCCGCAACTGACCGGTAGCCAGCGACTGGCGCAGGCCTTCCTCGAACAGCGCTGGCGTGTAGCCCTGGTTGCGCAGCAATCGCTCGTAGAGATCCTTGTCAAACCGGCCCTGGAACACCGGCAAGGCGATGATCGCATCGTGCAGTTGCCGATCGCTCACGCGCAGTCCCTGCTCATGGGCAAAGCGATTCAGTACCCGCTCATCGATCAACTGCTGCAAAACCTGCTGCTTGAGGCGTGGCCCGTCCAGACCGGCCAGGTCCGCCTGATCGCCGAGCATCGCCTGCAGGCGCTGGCGCTGTTGCTGATAGGCACGCTGGAAATCCTGCAGGGAAATCTTGTCGCCACCGACTGTGGCAGCATCCATCGGCCCGCCACCTTCAAAGTAATAGTTGATCCCCCAGACCGCGAACGGGATGATCAGCAGGCCAATAATGGTGTAGGCAAACCAGCCCTGGGCGTGATCGCGAATTTTCTGTAGCAGCATGACAAGTACCCGGTTTCAGGTCGGATCACTAAGGAGGTGGCGCGTCGCGATGACCACCGCGCAGGGGCGCGACACGCAGGGAGCACATACGAAAAAGGGTGCCGTAGCGACACCCTTCTTGAATTTGGCGGAGCGGACGGGGCTCGAACCCGCGACCCCCGGCGTGACAGGCCGGTATTCTAACCATCTGAACTACCGCTCCGGTATCCAAACCGTGGTGGGTGCTGAGGGGCTTGAACCCCCGACCCTCGCCTTGTAAGGGCGATGCTCTCCCAACTGAGCTAAGCACCCTGGGAAAGGTTTAAGACTTTATCATGTCCTTAAGCGTTTTGCCAGCCTTGAACACCGGAATTTTACTGGCCTTGATTTCCATGGTTTCCTGGGTCTTGGGGTTGCGGCCCGCGCGCGCAGCCCGTTCGCGCACCGAGAAAGTGCCAAAACGGGGCAGCACCACAGAATCGCCACTCTTGAGCGCCTCACCGATCACCAGCAGCAGCGCGTCAACGGCCCTACCCGCTGCAGTTTTTGGCAAATCAGCAGCCTGTGCAACGGCATCAACCAGTTCGGTCTTATTCATGATCCCTTTCCTTTTGCATTTACTGGCGTGGCTCGGATAGGCCCGGGACGGGGTGAGCGCACCTGCCCCGGGTCGATTGAATCACTTGATTTCGACTTATAGCCGGGCCTTGCGACCAGTGTCAACCAAGGGCCGCCGGTCTAGACTAGTGTGCGCGAACAATTTCCGGCGCGCTGCCGGATTTGGCTGCCGGCTCCACAGCACCAGCGCTGGCCGACTCACAGTCCTTGGGTGCTGGCAGGGCCTGCAAAGCAATTTCCAGCACCTGATCGATCCAGCGCACCGGCCGTACATCCAGCTTGGACAGGATGTTTTCCGGGATTTCGGCAAGATCCTTGCGGTTTTCCTCAGGAATCACCACCGTTTCCAAACCACCCCGGTGCGCAGCCAGCAGCTTTTCCTTAAGGCCACCGATCGGCAGCACTTCGCCACGCAGGGTGATCTCACCGGTCATGGCGACATTGGCCCGTACCGGCACACGCGTCAAGGCTGATACTAGCGCCGTGCACATGCCAATGCCGGCGCTTGGGCCGTCCTTGGGCGTCGCCCCTTCCGGGACGTGAATATGCACATCCAGCTTCTGATGGAATTCCGGATCAATGCCCAGCGCCTCAGCGCGGCTGCGCACTACGGTCATCGCCGCCTGAATCGACTCCTGCATCACTTCACCGAGCTGGCCGGTGTGAATCAGCCGTCCCTTGCCCGGCACCAGCGCCGCCTCGATGCTCAGCAGTTCGCCACCGACCTCGGTCCAGGCCAGACCGGTCACCTGCCCGACCTGATCCTGCTCCTCGGCCAGACCATAGCGGAAACGGCGCACGCCCAGATACTTCTCCAGTGACTCGGAATCGACACAGGTCTGTGCCGCAGTCGGGCTGAGAGTCACTTCCTTGACCACCTTACGGCAGATCTTGGCGATCTCCCGCTCCAGGTTGCGCACGCCAGCCTCGCGGGTATGGAAGCGAATCACGTCACGCAAGGCCTCGGCGCTGATCGCCAGCTCATCCTTGCGCAAACCGTTACCGGCGATCTGCTTCGGTACCAGGTAGCGCAGGGCGATGTTGAGCTTTTCGTCCTCGGTATAGCCGGGAATGCGGATCACTTCCATGCGATCAAGCAGCGGCGCCGGGATATTCAACGAGTTGGCAGTCGCCACAAACATCACATCCGACAGGTCGAAATCCACTTCCAGATAATGATCGTTGAAGGTGTTGTTCTGCTCCGGATCGAGCACCTCCAGCAGCGCCGAGGACGGATCGCCACGGAAATCCATCGACATCTTGTCGATCTCGTCAAACAGGAACAGGGGATTGCGTACCCCAACCTTGGCCAGATTCTGCACGATCTTGCCGGGCATCGACCCGATGTAGGTGCGGCGATGGCCACGAATCTCGGCCTCGTCACGCACCCCACCCAGCGACATGCGCACGAACTTGCGGTTGGTTGCGCGGGCGATCGAGCGCCCCAGCGAGGTCTTGCCCACGCCCGGCGGCCCGACCAGGCACAGGATCGGTCCCTTGAGCTTGCGCGCCCGCTGCTGCACCGCCAGGTATTCGAGAATGCGTTCCTTGACCTTCTCCAGACCATAGTGGTCGGTTTCCAGAATATGCTCGGCGGCAGCCAGATCCTGATGAATCTTGGTGCGCTTGCGCCAAGGCACATTCACCAGCCAGTCGATGTAGTTGCGCACCACCGTCGCCTCGGCCGACATCGGCGACATCATCTTCAGCTTGTTCAGCTCGGTCAGGGCCTTGGCCTTGGCATCCTTGGGCATGCCGGCTTTCTCGATGCGCCGGCTCAGATCCTCGACTTCATTGGGCGCATCCTCCAGATCACCGAGTTCCTTCTGGATGGCCTTCATCTGCTCGTTCAGGTAGTACTCGCGCTGGCTCTTCTCCATCTGCTGCTTGACGCGCGAGCGAATGCGCTTTTCCACCTGCAGGATGTCGATCTCACCTTCGACCAGCGCCAGCAGATGCTCCAGGCGCTCGCGCAGATCACGGATCTCAAGAATGCGCTGCTTCTCGTCGAGCTTGAGCGTCATGTGCGCGGCGACGGTGTCCGCCAGGCGACTCGGATCGTCGATGCTGGATACCGAGGTCAGCACTTCGCCGGGGATTTTCTTGTTGAGCTTGATGTACTGCTCGAAGGTGCTGAGCAGGGAACGCATCAGCACATCGCGTTCCTGGGCAGCAGCCTCGTCGAGGATCGGCTGCAGCACGGAGACATCGGCAATAAAACAGGCCTCGGTTTCGGTAAAGCGGTGCAGGATGACGCGCTGGCCACCCTCGACCAGCACCTTGACCGTGCCATCGGGCAGGCGCAGCAACTGCAGGATGTTGGACAGGGTCCCGACACTGTAAATGTCCTCGATATCGGGATCATCCATCTCGGCACTGGTTTGCGCGACCAGCACAATGCGCTTGTCGCTTTTCATGGCCAGATCCAGGGCATGGATGGACTTTTCCCGCCCAACGAACAGCGGGATCACCATATGGGGATATACGACCACGTCGCGGAGCGGTAATACCGGAATCGACGCGCGACTGGCGAAACTGTCCAACGGGGTTTCATTCTGCGGCATGATAGACCCTCTGCGGTTAAGCCAGACGTCGTGAAGGTGGGCACGGCCGGTTAGACAGCGCCTACCCAAAAACCGACCGCGCGAATCAGCCACACAGTGTGTGCGCACGGTCCGCGGGTCGTATCAGGAAAGGCGCCCGGTGCCGTGGCACCGGACGATCGGCAAGCGGCTACTCGTGAGCGGCGGCGCGCCGCTCGGTTTTCTCGTAGATGAAATACGGCTTGGCGTGACCGGCCACCACGGCATCATCAACCACGACCTTGCTGACCTGCGACAGACTCGGCAGGTCATACATGGTATCGAGCAGGATGTGTTCCAGGATGGTGCGCAGGCCACGTGCACCGGTCTTGCGCTCCATTGCCCGGTGGGCGATCGCGCGCAGCGCTTCATCGCGAAACTCCAGCTCGCTGCCCTCCATCTCGAACAGTTTCTTGAACTGCTTGATGATGGCGTTTTTCGGCTCGGTGAGGATGCGCACCAGGGCATGCTCATCCAGCTCAGTCAGGGTCGCGGTCACCGGCAACCGACCCACGAATTCCGGAATCAGACCGTACTTGATCAGATCCTCGGGCTCGACTTCCATCAGCACCTGACCCACCGAGCGGCCGTTGTCCTTACTCCTGACCTCGGCGGCGAAACCGATACCGCCCTTATCGGAACGGCTGCGGATCACCTTATCGAGACCGGCAAAAGCACCGCCGCAGATGAACAGGATATTCGAGGTATCCACCTGCAGGAATTCCTGCTGCGGGTGCTTGCGACCACCCTGCGGCGGCACCGAGGCAATCGTCCCTTCGATCAGCTTCAGCAGGGCCTGCTGCACACCCTCGCCGGACACGTCGCGGGTGATCGAGGGGTTATCCGACTTGCGCGAAATCTTGTCGATCTCGTCGATATAAACGATGCCGGTCTGGGCCTTCTCGACATCGTAATCACATTTCTGCAGCAGCTTCTGGATGATGTTTTCCACGTCCTCACCGACATAGCCGGCTTCGGTCAGCGTGGTGGCATCGGCAATGGTAAATGGAACGTTGAGTAGCCGCGCCAGGGTTTCGGCCAGCAGCGTCTTGCCGGAACCGGTCGGACCGATCAGCAGGATGTTGCTCTTGGCGACCTCGATGTCACCGCTCTTGGCATGGCCGGTGCGCTGCAGTTCCAGGCGCTTGTAATGGTTGTAGACCGCGACCGACAGGACCTTCTTGGCGCGTTCCTGGCCAATCACGTATTCATCGAGAACCTGATTGATGTCGTGTGGCTTGGGCAGCTTGCTAGCGACAGCGGGCGCATTTTCCTCCATCTCCTCGCGGATGATGTCATTGCACAGCTCGACGCATTCATCACAGATGAACACGTTCGGACCGGCAATCAGCTTGCGCACTTCATGCTGACTCTTGCCACAAAAGGAGCAGTACAACAGCTTGTCGTCGTCGCTCCTGTCACTGCGGTCTCTACTCATAATCCCAACCTCGTCGTCGCACGGTCATTGGGTCCGGCATGGCGCGCGACTGCGCCACGCGCCACATGTTGCGGCTTTTCCAGAACGCCGCGCCCCGGGCCGTGTGCGCACCGGCGCCGGGGTTCGCCCTGCTTGCCCTCATTCACAGCCATCACGCCCCTGCCATCAGGAGACGCTCATACCTTTTCCAGGGCTATTGCAGCGCTGCGTTGGTTTAACACAGCATCAATCAGGCCATACTCAACGGCTTCGGCACCGCCCATGAAGTTGTCGCGGTCGGTATCGATAGCGATCTTCTCGACCGGCTGGCCGGTGTGCTTGGCCAGAATACGGTTGAGCCGATCCCGCACCAGCAGGATTTCCCGGGCGTGGATGTCGAAATCTGTGGCTTGGCCCTGAAAACCGCCCAGGGGCTGGTGGATCATGATGCGCGAGTGCGGCAGGCAGAAACGCTTGCCGGCTGCGCCACCGCTGAGCAACAGCGCGCCCATGCTGGCCGCCTGACCGATGCACAGCGTGCTCACGTCGGGCTTGATGAACTGCATGGTGTCGTAGATCGCCAGACCGGCGCTCACCGAGCCACCCGGCGAGTTGATATACAGATAGATATCCTTGTCGGGGTTCTCGGCTTCCAGGAACAGCAACTGCGCGACCACCAGATTGGCAGCATAATCCTCAACCGGCCCGACCAGGAAGATCACCCGTTCCTTGAGCAGGCGCGAGTAGATGTCATAGGCACGCTCGCCGCGCGCGGTCTGCTCGACCACGACCGGCACCAGGTTCAAGCCGCGAATAGCGGTAGACGCCCCGTTTTCAATCATGCGGAAGACTCCTGCTCGCCAGTGGCGGATTCGGATTCGGGTTTAGCATCAGCGACGGCCGGCTTGGGTGGAGCCATGACGGCAGCAAAGGTGCTGGGAGTTTCCATCACCTGCGCCTGCTGCAGCAGCCAGTCGACAATCTGATCCTCCAGCACCAAGGCGCGCACGCTTTCCATCGCCTGCGGATTCTTTTCATACCACTGCACGACTTCGCTCGGATCCTGGTAGGTAGCGGCGACCGATTGCAGATAATCATGCACCTGCTGCTCGCCAATCTGGATCTGCTGCGTGGTCGCAATGCGGGAAATGATCAGGCCCAGAGCCACCCGCCGCCGCGCTTCCGCGTCGAACAGTTGCGTCTTCAACTGACGGCTGCGCTCATCGTCCTTGTCCATCGGCAGACGCAGCTGCCGAGCCAGACTCTCGATTTCGGCTTCGACCAGCGCGCGCGGCAGCGGTACCGTATTGGCTTTCAGTAAGCCCTGCATCACTTGGCGCTTGACCTGGTTTTTGATGCCATCGCGCAGCTCGCGTTCCATATTTTCGCGCAACGATTGGCGCAGCGCGACAAGACCGCCCTCCTGAACATCGAAGGCGGCGGCAAATTCATCATCCACCTCGGGCAGGGTCAGCTCTTCCACGGCATGCAGCCGGACATGGAAGCGCGCCGTCTTGCCGGCGACCTCTGCCGAGCCATAGTCAGCGGGAAAGGTCAGATCGAACTCGGTTTCCGCGCCCGCAGACAAACCGTGCAAGGGCGTTTCGAAATCCTTGAGCATGGTGCCCTGGCCCAGCACCACCTCGGTATTCTCGGCCTTGCCGCCGGGGAATTCCTCGCCATCGATGCGCCCGGTAAAGTCGATCCGCACCCGGTCGCCCTCGCGTGCCGGTCGCTCCGCCACGTTCCAGGAACCGCGCTGCCGGCGCAGGTTCTGGATCATGTCATCGACATCCTGATCGGCCACTTCGGCCACCGGCCGCTCGACGGTGATGGTGTCGAAGCCGCTCGGCTGAAATTCGGGCATGACTTCGAAGGTAGCCGAATATTCGAGATCCTGTCCTTCCTGCAGATTCCTGGGCTCGATGCGCGGACCACCGAGCGGATTCAGCTTCTGCTGAACCAGAGCTTCGTGCAGGCTGTTCTCCATCAACTCAGTGACGGCTTCGTAGCGCACCTGATCGCCATACAGGCGCTGGATCATTTTCATCGGCACTTTGCCAGGCCGGAAT
>OFRV01000018.1_pt1 | contig 31265 bp, 27 predicted proteins | sample 1543231 | NCBI WGS metagenome assembly OFRV01 (sample SAMN05442499, study PRJEB24371) | freshwater metagenome | isolation source: Freshwater Lake | place: Canada: Niagara | collected 2013-08-21 | reverse complement strand
ATTCAACGCCGCGCTCGCCGAACTGGAGCGCGCCGGGCGCGTGGTGAAAAACCGCGCCGGCAGTTTCCTCGCCGCCAAACGCATCGACGTCCTCGCCGGGCGCATCGAAGGCCCAGGGGCGGCCCGCCTCGGCCAGCGACAGCTTGGCCTCGTCCGTCCGGAACAGCATCCGCTCCAGCAGCTTGCCGTCGGCGGTCTTGTAGTAGACGGTCAGGGCGTTGTCACCGACCGGCTCGGTGGTGACGATGCGCACCACCTGCCCGGGCTCCAGGCCCGAGATAGCCGCATTTTTCCGAACGTCCTCTAACTTAAGCATCAGAACTCCGCTCTGAGATGCCTGGATCAAATCTATCCAAGCTGATCGAATGTCGTCTTGAATGTCGCCCTGTTTTAAGGCTCGGATAGGTTACAGTCAACAGTTACGAACCCGCAGATTCCCGCACCAAATCGCGCATAAAGCCGCCAGCAAACACAACAAAAAAAGCGCCCGAAAAGGCGCTTTTTTGTTTTATCCCGTAGGATAGGAATCAGAACCCGATTGAATTCAGCACAGCAATGCCACGGCATGCACGGCAATACCTTCGCCGCGCCCGATAGAGCCAAGTCGCTCGGTGGTAGTGGCCTTGACATTGACCTGCGCGACGCCGACGCCAAGATCGGCTGCGATGTTCTCGCGCATGGCCGGGATATGCGGGGCCATTTTGGGCGCCTGGGCGATGATCGTGGCATCCACATTTACCACGCGCAGACCCTGGCCACCGATCAGCGCCACCACCCGCCGCAGCAGAATGCGACTGTCGATGCCCTTGAACTCGGCGCTCGTGTCGGGAAAATGCTGGCCGATATCGCCCAAGCCCGCCGCGCCAAGCAACGCATCGCACAGCGCGTGCAGCAGGACATCGCCATCGGAATGCGCGACCAGCCGCTGTTGATGCGGGATGCGCACCCCGCCGAGCGTGATATGGACACCGGGACCAAAAGCATGCACGTCAAAACCGTGACCAATGCGCATGGGCGTACTCCAACAAGGTTCAGGCCATCGCCGCGGCGCGGCTGAGATAAAACTCCGCCAGCGCCAGATCTTCCGGACGGGTGATTTTCAAATTGTCCGCCCGGCCTTCGACCAGACGTGGCGCGAAACCGGCCGCTTCCATCGCTGCCGCCTCATCGGTGACCAGCAGGCCGCGCGCCAGGGCCGCGCACAGGGCCTCATGCAGCAGACCCAGGCGAAACATCTGCGGGGTCAGAGCGTGCCAGAGCGCTGCGCGATCCACGGTCGTTGCAATGCGTCCGGCGCTATCGGCCTGCTTGAGGGTATCGCGCACCGGCACCGCCAGCAGGCCGCCTACGGCATCATCGGCCAGCGTGACCATCAGGCGCTCCAGATCGGCGACGCCCAGGCAGGGCCGGGCAGCATCATGCACCAGCACCCAGTCATCAGGTGCAGCCAGCCCGCGCAGTGCATCCAGGCCCCGGCAGACCGAATGACAGCGCTCCGCGCCACCGGTCACCACATGCAGAGGCTTATCCGCGCCGAGCCCGGCCGCAACTTCAGGCCACCACTCATCTTCAGCGCCGATCGCCACCACCACACCGGCCAGCCCGGGATGACGCAGCAGAGTTTCCAGGGTGTGCGTGATCACCGGCCGACCGGCCAGCAGCAGATATTGCTTGGGAATGGCCGCCCCCATGCGCTTGCCAATGCCGGCGGCAGGCACCAGCGCCCAGTAACGCGCATCGCTCATGGTCGTGACGGCGGTGCTGCGGGCTTGGCGGCAGGCTTGGCAGCCGGCGCCGGTTTGTGTGCACCAGGCGGCGACACCGGCGGTGGCACGGCCTGTTCAAGAATGCGGTAGAAGGTCTCGTCACCGCGAATCATGCCCATCTCGGCGCGGGCGCGTTCCTCGATCGCGGTCAGACCGGTCTTCAGATCCTGGATATCGGCTTCCATGGCCCGGTTGCGCTCATTGAGCGCGGCGTTTTCCTCGCTCTGCGCCTGGATCGCGACACGCAAGGCGTAGGTCTGCCGGACACCATCCTCGGCAATCCACAGCAGATAGTGCAGCGCCAACAGCGCGGCGATCAGAATCATCGCCACGAGCTGCAGGCCCAGATCGTCGCCGGACGCAGCCAGCCGAACCTGCCAGCCAGGACGCGGCACGACCGGTGCAGCAGCATCCGCCGGGGCGCGCTCATCACGCGCCGCCGGGGAGTTACGATGGGGATCGGAACCGCTCCGTCCCACAGCCGGTGGGAACGGCAGCGGCATGCGGGCGGGTCCGTTCAGTCGCAGAACACCTTGAAGGCCGCCTTGCCCGGATAGACGGCGGCAGCACCCAGTTCCTCTTCGATCACCAGCAGGCGGTTGTACTTGGCGATACGATCGGAACGGCTGAGCGAGCCGGTCTTGATCTGGCTGGCGGCAGTGGCCACCGCCAGATCGGCGATGGTGGTGTCTTCAGTCTCACCGGAGCGGTGCGAGGAGATCGAGGTATAGCCGGCGGCAGCGGCCATGTTGATCGCGGCCAGGGTCTCGGTCAGGGTGCCGATCTGATTGACCTTGATCAGGATCGAGTTGGCGATGCCCTCGTCGATGCCGCGCTTGAGGATCGAGGTATTGGTGACGAACAGGTCATCACCGACCAACTGGGTCTTCTTGCCCAGCAGGCGGGTCAGTTCCGCCCAGCCAGCCCAGTCGGATTCATCCATGCCGTCTTCGATGGAGACGATTGGATAGCGCTCGACCCAGTCGGCCAGCTTGGCGGCGAACTCGACGGAGGTGAAGGACTTGCCTTCGGCTTCCAGAACGTATTTGCCGCCCTTGTAGAACTCGGAGCTGGCGCAGTCCAGGGCAATGTAGATGTCCTTGCCCGGGGTATAGCCGGCGCTGCGGATCGCTTCCATGACCACGTCGAGCGCCGCTTCATTGGACGGCAGGTTGGGTGCGAAGCCGCCTTCGTCGCCGACTGCGGTGTTCATGCCCTGCTTCTTCAGCACTGCTTTCAGCGCGTGGAACACTTCCGCGCCCCAGCGCAGCGCCTCGCGGAAACTGGGCGCGCCGACCGGCATGATCATGAATTCCTGCATGTCGACGCTGTTATCAGCATGCGCGCCGCCGTTGAGGATGTTCATCATCGGCACCGGCAGATGATACGGGCCAGTGGGGTTGAGGTACTTGTACAGCGGCACGCCCTTCTCGGCGGCGGCGGCGTGGGCGACGGCCATGGACACGCCGAGCAGGGCATTGGCGCCCAGGCGGCTCTTGGTCGGGGTGCCGTCCAGATCGATCATCTTCTGGTCGATGACCGCCTGGTTATCGACCGCCTCCATGCCGATCAGGGCACTGCGCAGCTCGCCATTGACATTGGCGACCGCCTTCAACACACCCTTGCCCAGATAGCGGCCCTTGTCACCATCGCGCAGTTCCAGCGCCTCGCGGCTGCCAGTGGATGCGCCTGACGGCACCATGGCGCTGCCCTTGGCGCCGGATTCCAGCACCACGTCCACGGCGACGGTCGGGTTGCCGCGCGAGTCGAGAATCTCGCGTCCATGGATCGCTTTAATTTTTGACATCGGTGAACTCCTCTCGGTGTATCTGCAGGGATGATCAAGCCTTCAGGGATGCGTCGCGGTTTCCAGAAAACCATGACGCTTGACGGCGGCGTCGAGTGCTTGCAGCGTCGCCAACAGCGGTTCCATCTGGTCCAGTGGCCAGGCGTTGGGACCGTCGCTCAGTGCCCGATCCGGGTCGGGATGGGTTTCCATGAACAGCCCGGAAATGCCCGCCGCCACCGCTGCCCGCGCCAGCACCGGCACGAATTCGCGCTGGCCGCCGGAGGCATCGCCCTGGCCGCCGGGCAATTGCACCGAATGGGTGGCGTCGAACACCACCGGGCAGCCAGTGGCGCGCATCACCGCCAGGGCGCGCATGTCGGACACCAGATTATTGTAGCCAAAGGAAACGCCCCGTTCGCAGACCAGCAGATGATCGTTGCCGGCCATGCGCGCCTTGGTGACCACGTTGCGCATGTCCCAGGGGGCGAGGAACTGGCCTTTCTTGATATTGACCGGGCGGCCCTGCCGGGCGACGTTCTCGATGAAATCGGTCTGCCGGCATAGAAAGGCCGGGGTCTGCAGCACGTCGGCCACGGCGGCGACTTCATGCAACGGCGTGTATTCGTGCACGTCGGTGAGCACCGGTACGCCGATCTGTGCCTTGACCGTTTCGAGGATCTTCAGCCCTTCCTCCAGGCCGGGACCGCGGTAACTCTGACGCGAGGAGCGGTTGGCCTTGTCGAAGGACGATTTGTAGATGAACGGGATGCCCAGCCGCCCGGCGATCTCCTTAAGCCGGCCAGCGGTATCCAGGGCCAGTTGCTCGGATTCGATCACGCAGGGCCCAGCGATCAGGAACAGCGGCCGGTCCAGGCCGACCTCGAAACCGCATAGACGCATCATGACTCACCTCCGGCATGACGCTGCTGGCGTTGACGGATCGCCGCGCCGATAAAGCCGCGGAACAGCGGATGTCCGGCGCGCGGCGTGGAGGTAAATTCGGGGTGGAACTGGCAGGCCAGGAACCAGGGATGATCGGGCAGTTCGATCATCTCGACCAGCCGCCCGTCCAGCGAGTGGCCGCAAAAGCGCATCCCGACGGCGCCGAGCGGCCCACGGTAGCGGTTGTTGAATTCATAGCGATGGCGATGGCGCTCGACGATCACGTCCTTGCCATAGGTGGCACCGGCCAGGCTGTCGGCGGTCAGTCGGCAGGGCTGCGCGCCCAGGCGCATCGAACCGCCCAGATCGCCGCCCTCGCGGCGCTGCTGCACCGAGCCGTCCTCGTCGATCCATTCGGTGATCAGCGCAATCACCGGATGCGGCGTGTCCTTGCGGAATTCGGTGCTGTGCGCGCCTTCCAGGCCGGCGACATGGCGGGCAAACTCGATCACCGCGACCTGCATCCCCAGGCAGATGCCCAGATACGGCAGACGATGCTCACGGGCAAAGCGCACCGCAGCGATCTTGCCTTCGATGCCACGCTCACCAAAGCCGCCCGGCACCAGAATGGCATCCATGTGCTCCAGGCAGGCGGTGCCGTCGCGCTCGACCCGCTCGGAGTCGATATAGTGGATGTTGACCCGGGTGTGGGCGTGAATACCGGCGTGCAGCAGGGCTTCGTTCAGCGATTTGTAGGCGTCGGTCAGATCGACATACTTGCCGACCATGGCGATATCGACCGCGCCGCTGGCGGTTTCGATGGCGCGCACCACCCGTTCCCAGTCGGCCAGTTGCGCGGCCGGCAGACCCTCGAGCTGCAGCTTGCGGGCGACGATGTCGTCAACACCCTGGGCGCGCAGCAGCAGCGGAATGCGGTAGATGGTGTCGGCGTCGGGGACGTTGATCACCGCCTTGGGTTCGACATTGGTGAACAGGGCGATCTTGCGCCGCTCCTCGGCCGGAATCTCGCGGTCCGAGCGGCACATCAGGATGTCCGGCTGAATACCGATCGAGCGCAGTTCCTTGACCGAGTGCTGGGTGGGCTTGGTTTTCAGCTCGCCCGAGGATTTGATAAACGGCACCAGGGTCAGATGGATGAACAGCGAGCGCTCGCGGCCTAGTTCCACGCCCATCTGGCGAATGGCTTCCAGGAAGGGCAGCGATTCGATGTCGCCGACCGTGCCGCCGATCTCGATCATGGCGATATCGGCTTCACCGGCGCCGAGCCGGATGCAGCGCTTGATCTCGTCGGTGATGTGCGGGATGACCTGCACCGTGCCGCCGAGGTAGTCGCCGCGCCGTTCCTTGCGGATCACGTTCTCGTAGATGCGCCCGGTGGTGAAGTTGTTGCGCCGGGTGGCCGTCATGCACACGAAGCGCTCGTAGTGGCCCAGATCGAGGTCGGTTTCCGCGCCGTCGTGGGTGACGAACACCTCGCCGTGCTGGAAGGGGCTCATGGTGCCAGGATCGACGTTGATGTACGGGTCGAGCTTGATCAGGGTGACCTTGAGGCCCCGGGCTTCCAGCACCGCGGCCAGCGACGCGGCGGCGATGCCCTTGCCCAGCGAGGAGACCACGCCGCCGGTGATGAAAATGAATCGAGTCATGCCGGGATGGGAGGGGTAGCGAAAGACGCTACAAGATACCAGAGCGGCCGAACGATGGCGACTGCCGTGTAGCCCTGTTCAGCCGCACCGGCAGCACTCTAGCGGTTCACATCGACCACCAGGCGGCCGCGAATTTTGCCGGCGAGAATGTCGGCGCCGGCCGGAATCGCCTGGCTCAGGCTCAGTTCCTGGGTGATCGCTTCCAGTTTTTCCACATCCAGATCACGGGCCAGGCGCTGCCAGGCTGCGCGGCGCAGGGCCTTGGGCGCCATGGCGCTATCGATGCCGTACAGGGTGACGCCCCGCAGGATGAAGGGCGCCACCGTGGCCGGAAAGTCCATGCCCTGGGCCAGCCCGCAGGCGGCTACCGCACCATGCAGCCGCGTGGTGGCGCAGGCATTGGCCAGAGTATGGCTGCCGACTGCATCAACCACCCCGGCCCAGCGCTCCTTGCCCAGCGGTCGCCCCGGCGTCGCCAGCTCGGCGCGCTCGATAATCGCACTCGCACCCAGGGCACGCAGCGCGTCAGCCGCTTCCGGCCGTCCCGTCGATGCCACCACCCGATAGCCCAGACGGGCCAGCAGCAGAATGGCGACGCTGCCGACGCCACCCTTGGCACCGGTCACCAGAATCTCGCCATCGCCCGGCTGCAGGCCATGCTTCTCCAGCGCCAGAATGCACAGCATCGCCGTGTAACCAGCGGTGCCGATGGCCATGGCCTGGCGCAGGCTGAACACCGCCGGCAGCGGCACCAGCCAGTCACCGCGCACCCGCGCCTTCTGCGCCAGTCCGCCCCAGTGCGCTTCGCCGACGCCCCAGCCATTGAGAATCACCGCATCGCCCGGCGTCCAGTCGGGATGGCTGCTGCTCTCGACCGTGCCGGCGAAGTCGATGCCCGGCACCATCGGATAGCTGCGCACCACCGGTGAGCTGCCGGTGATCGCCAGGCCATCCTTGTAATTGATCGTCGACCAGGCGACGCGCACCGTGACTTCGCCGGCCGGTAATTGCGCCTCGTCGAGTGCCTGCACGCAGGCCTGCACGCCCTGGTCATCCTTTGTCAGTACGATGGCATTAAACATGCTGTTTTCTCTTTACGGTTGGAATAAAGCTTGCCCTGCCGGCGATCCTGCGCTTTCATGGCGAACCGGCTTTGCAGCCGGATGGCTTTTTAAATCGCAGGAGTACGTGCAGTGCATAGGTTAAACGCGCAAGGGCAACAGATCATCGCCGAACTGGCACAGCGCTATGCTGTAAGCAGCGACGCGGTCCTGACCCTGTTTGACGCCGTCGCCGCCGGCAATGGCAGCATGGCCCAGTTCAGCCACCCGGACCTTGGCGGCTCGGGACAGTGGATGCAGGGCGGCATGACCATGGTCGGCGACATGTTCAACTACAACCTCAAGGCCAAGGTTGATGGACTGTGCGCCGAACTGTCGCAACTGGTCTTCCGCACCGACCTGCGCGAGGCACCGGCGTATCCACCACCAGCGGCTACGATGGGTCAGTCCTTTGCACAGCCCGGGGGGTTCAGCGCCAGCGGCTGGCCAGCGGAACTGGGCATGCCCAGCAGTTCCGGAGCGCAGAACCAGATGCGCTATGCCTACTTTCCGGCCACCCGGCGACTGGCGGTGGACAACGCTGGACAGATCACGGTCTATGACACCGGCGATCACCATATCGGCGGCGTTTCCCAGCAGCAGGGCGGCGATACCACGCTGAGCTTCACCAGCCAGTTTGGTACTGTCTCGCTGGCCAGTCTGCCGGTGGTTTCCGGAGGCAACACGTTCGTCGATCAGCCGGTCTATAACCAGAATCCGCAGCCGGTCTATAACCAGAATCCGCAGCCGGTCTATAACCAGAATCCGCAGCAGACGTTCGCGCCCAATTCTGCATCCGGCACCGCCAGCGCCGACGACATTCTCGGCACCATCGAACGCCTAGCCCGGCTGCGCGAAAACGGCATTCTCTCGGAACAGGAATTTGCGGCCAAGAAAGCCGAACTGCTCAGCCGCCTGTAGCACATCCGGCTACAGATGATGGGTCTCCGGACTCAGGCCGCGTTCCCGGTACTGGCGAAAGCGTAGCCGCGACTGCGCTAGCGCGTCCGGGTGCGGTTCCACCACTTCCACCACCCGCGCATAGCGCTCGAAGCCGTCCGGCAGTGCATCAGTACAATTGATCAGCACCGCAGCATCCACCCCGGCCGGCGGCGCCGTGCCGATCAGCACCGGCGACCCTTCAGCACCCGCCAGCGGATAGCGCTCGTGCGGAATGAAACTGTCCTGCCGAAAGGTCCACAGCAGATCATCCAGCGCCGCCGCCTGAGTTTCAGTAGCGGCCAGGATGTAGACCGTGTGGCCAAGGCTGTAGGCCTTATCGGCCAGCCGGCAGGCCAGCAGCGTCCGGCCATTGTCACGCGCCCCATGCTCGGGCAGCACATAGAAATCAATGCGCGGCACGATCACCCTCGCGTTCCGCCTCGGCGGTCCGGTCCAGCAGATATTGCACCAGCAGCGGCACCGGCCGCCCGGTCGCACCCTTGGCCTTGCCGCTCTTCCAGGCCGTACCGGCAATGTCCAGATGCGCCCAGTGGAACTTGCGCGCAAAACGGGACAGGAAACAGGCCGCGATAATCGCCCCGCCATCGCGGTTGCCCGCGACATTGGCCATATCGGCAAAATTGCTGTCCAGCGCGTCCTGGTAATCATCCCACAGCGGCAGTTCCCAGGCACGATCCGCAGCCGACTGACCCGCGGCAATCAGCGCATGCGCCAGCGGCGGATGGTTGCTGAACAGGCCATGCGGATGCCGGCCCAGAGCAATGATGCAGGCCCCGGTCAGAGTAGCGATATCGATCACCGCCACCGGCTCATCGCGCTCGGCATAGCTCAGCGCATCGCAGAGAATCAACCGCCCCTCGGCATCGGTGTTGAGAATCTCGATGGTCTGGCCTGACAGGCTGGTGACGATATCGCCCGGCCGGGTCGCGCGTCCACCGGGCATGTTCTCCACCGCCGGAATCAGCCCGGTGACATTCAACGGCAACTGCAGCTCGGCGCAGGCCTGCAGCACGCCGAGCACGCTGGCCGCACCGCACATGTCGTATTTCATCTCGTCCATGCCCTCACCGGGCTTGAGCGAAATGCCGCCGGTATCGAAGGTCACGCCCTTGCCGATCAGCACATAGGGCTTTTGCGTCGCAGCACCCTGGCGATAGTCGAGGCGGATGAACTGCGCCGGCTGGATACTGCCACGGCTCACCGCCAGCAGCGCACCCATGCCCAACTGCTCCATGGCCGCCTCATCGAGAATCTGCGCCCGCATGCCCGGAAAGCGCGCCGCCAGTTCACGGGCCTGCTCGGCCAGATAAACCGGCGTACAGATATTGGGCGGCAGGTTGCCCAGATCGCGGGTCAGCTTCATGCCAGCGGCAATGGCCATGCCCTCGCGCACCGCCTGTTCACCACCGGGCAATTCCCGCCGCCCGGGCACACTGAGTATAATTTTGCGCAAGGGGCGGCGCGGCGTATCCTTCTTGCTCTTGAGCGTGTCGCAGCGATAGCGCGATTCCTCGACTGCCTCGACGATCTGGCGGATTTTCCAATTCAGATCATGACCGCGGGTGGTCAGCTCGGTCAGATACAAGGTAGCTTCGGTGGCGCCAGCATCGTTCAGAACCGTTGCGGCATGCGTGATGATCTGCCGGAAGCGGCGCTCGTCCAGGTCGCGTTCGCGGCCGCAGCCCACCAGCAGCACGCGCTCGCACAGGGCTTCGGGTACGTTGAACAGCAGCAGCGACTGGCCAGGCTTGCCTTCCAGATCGCCCCGGCGCAGCAGATTGCTAAGATAACCACCACAAGCGGTGTCAAACTGCTCGGCGGCGGGTGTCAACCGCCGTGATTCGTAGACACCCAGCACCAGGCAGGCCGTGCGCTGCTTTTCCGGATTGCCGCTTTTAACCGTAAATTCCATTGATGGGCTACCCCCCGTTTGTTTTTTTCAAGGTTTGAAGGCCAAAATCCAGGATTGCCCGGATTGAAAAGACCTCATCCAGCTCTGCAACCAGGCTCGAAACAAGCATGATGATAGCAGCCGGTCACCCGACACCTGAGACCCGCAGCGCCATTGACCCGGAAACGGTCGCACAGCGCCCTGGGCAACGGATCGCGCGTGCCTTCCCTGATTGATCGCTACCTGATCCGCGAGATCGCCCTGACCCTGCTGGCAACCGCAGTGGTACTGCTGGCGATGGTGCTCAGCCATCGTCTGGCCGGCTATCTGAGCAAGGCCGCCAGCGGGCTGCTGGCGCGCGATGCCATTTTTACCCTGATCGGCCTGCAGGCGCTGCATTTCCTGGTGGTGCTGATCCCGCTGGCCTTTCTGCTCAGCATCATGCTGGCACTGGGGCGGCTGTACCGCGATCACGAAATGGAAGCACTGGCGGCCTGCGGCTATGGCCCATTGTCGGTCTATCGGGCCGTATTCCTGCTGGCGGCACCGCTGGCAGTCCTGAGCGCTGGACTGGCGTTTTTCGTGGTGCCGATGACCATGGAGCTGCAGTTCGAGGTGCTGGCCCGCGCGCGCAAAGAGGCGGAAGTGTCGATGTTCGCGCCCGGTACCTTCCGCGAGGTGCTCCGCGGTCGGCACGTGGTGTACATCGGCGCTCTGGATGAGCGCGAGCTGCGCAACGTCTTCATCCAGAGCCGCGAGGCCGATGGCGCGATCAGTGTCACCACCGGTCTCCAGGGCCGCCAGATCGTCGATGCCGACGGCATCCGTCATATCGTGCTTGAAGACGGCTATCGCTATCAGGGTACGCCCGGGCAGGGCAATTACCAGATGCTGCACTTCGAACAGGCTTCGGTGCGTGTCGATACCGCGCCGCCTACCGAGGCCTGGCAGCACCGCGAAGCCCTGCCCACCCTGCGCCTGCTGCAATCGAGCGAGCCGATGCACGTCGCCGAGCTGCAGATGCGCCTGAACAGTCCGCTCAGCGTGCTGCTGATTGCCCTGTGGGCGCCGCTGCTGGCCCGCGCCCGGCCCCGCGAAGGCCGCTATGGGCGCATCGTCGCGGCGGTGCTGATCTACGCGATCAATTTCAACCTGATCGGCGTCGGCGAGTCCTGGCTGAGTCATGGCGTGGTCAGCGCTGGCGTCGGCCTGTGGTGGGTGCATGGCCTGTTCCTGCTGCTGGGCCTGTTCCTGCTGTTCTACCATGTGGCGGGCACCGCCAGCTGGCGCTGGCTGCAGCGCCGGCTGTGGCGCCCTGCCGCTGCCGGGGCCTGATGCCATGACCCTGATCGATCGCTACATTTTTCGCACCGTCGCCAGCACCACCGTAATCGCGCTGCTGGTGCTGCTGCTGCTGGAATCCTTTCTCAACCTGCTGGTGGAGCTGGAGGATATCGGCAAGGGTGGTTACAGCTTCGCGGCAGCCTTTCATTACCTGCTGCTGATCCAGCCGCGGCAACTGTATGAGCTGTTTCCGATGGCGCTGCTGGTCGGCGGCCTGCTGGGCATGGGCACGCTGGCCGCGGGCAGCGAGCTGATCGTGATGCGCGCTGCGGGCCTGTCGCTGAGCCGGCTGAGCGCCTCGGCTCTGCAGGCCGGTCTGCTGCTCAGTCTGGTGGTGCTGGCCATTGGCGAATTCGTGGCGCCGCCGCTGGAGCAAATAGCCCGTGAGCAGCGCGCGGTGGCCCGGGGCGAAAAACTGGAGATTCGCGGTGGCCGCGGCTTCTGGGCGCGGGATGGTGAATTCTTCGTCCATGTCAGCGCGGTGCTGCCCGGCATTCGCCTGATGGATATTCATGTGTTCCACATCAAGCCCGATGCGCAGATGGAGGCCGTGACCCACGCCCAGGGCGCGCGTTATGAACAGGGCCGCTGGCTGCTGGAAGGCGTCAGCCGCACCGTGCTGGAGGGCGACAGCGCGCGCGTCGGGCAACTGGCCGCGCTGGCGGTGGATTCGGCGATCAGCCCGCAGATTCTTGACGTGCTGGCGGCCAACCCCAGCCAGTTGGCGATCCGTGAGCTGTGGCTGTACATCGACTATCTGGAACGCAATGGTCTGGACGCGCAGAGCTACCGGCTGGCGCTGTGGCGCAAGCTGCTGGCGCCGCTGGTGTATGTGGCGATGCTGGTGGTGGCGCTGCCCTTCGTCTTCGGCCCGCAGCGCGCCGCCGGTGTCGGTCAGCGCCTGCTGATTGGCCTGCTGCTCGGGCTGGCGTTCTTCCTGATCAATTTTCTGCTCGGCAATCTGGTGCTGCTGTATGGCTATCCACCGGTGCTGGGCGCGGTGCTGCCCTCGCTACTGTTCCTCAGCGGTGGCTTTTATGCTCTTAGCCGGCTGCGCTAGTCATGGCCCGCGGTCACACTGTTCGCGTACTACTTGCGTTGTGCCGGCATGCGCGCGATGCTTTTCGCCAGCCTGGAGCCCGCGCCCGGATCCGGAATGCGCGGAAGATGCAACAAAAACCGGGATCCCGTACCCGCGTACCTTAACCCGTGACCGGGCGCGCCCTGGACACCGGTCATCATGGCCTGGCTCCACGCCATGATCCATCCACCCCACCGGGTCTTTCGCATGGCTAAACGCACTCCCCTCTATGACAGCCATCTCGCCCAGGGGGCGAAAATGGTTGATTTCGGCGGCTGGGACATGCCGCTGCACTATGGCTCGCAACTGAACGAGCATCATCAGGTGCGGCGCGATGCCGGCCTGTTCGATGTCTCGCACATGACCCTTGTCGATTTCGCCGAGCCCGGGCCGGCCCGGATGCTGCTGCGCTATCTGCTGGCCAACGACGTAGCCCGCCTGTATCCCGGTAAGGCGCTGTATACCTGCATGCTCAACGAGGCCGGCGGCGTCATCGACGATCTGATCGTCTATGACCGGGGCGCGGCCGGCTATCGGCTGGTGCTGAACGCCGCCACGCGCGATAGCGATCTGGCCTGGATCGCAGCGATCGCCGAGCGCTACGGCGCCGCCTGGACGGTGCGCGACGATCTGGCGATGCTGGCGGTGCAGGGCCCCGAGGCACTGGCGCACCTGGCCGCAGTGCTCGATGCCGATACCCTGGCCGCAGTGCGTGCCAGCCGCCGCTTTCATGCCGTGGACGGCGACACCCTGTTCATCGCCCGCACCGGCTACACCGGCGAGGACGGCGTGGAAATCCTGCTGCCGGCGACGCAAGCCCCCGCGCTGTGGGCACAACTGCTGGCCGCCGGCGTTGCCCCCTGTGGTCTGGGCGCCCGCGATACCCTGCGCCTGGAAGCGGGCATGAATCTCTATGGCAGCGACATGGACACGACTACCACGCCGCTGGTCTCCGGGCTGGGCTGGACGGTGGCCTGGCAGCCGGCGGATCGCGATTTCATCGGTCGCAGCGCCCTGGAACAGCAGCGCGCCGCTGGCGTGCCGCAGACCTTCGTTGGCCTGGTGCTGGAAGAGCGCGGCGTGCTGCGCAGCCACCAGACGGTCCATGACGGCACACGCGAAATCGGCCAGACCACCAGCGGCGCCTTCTCACCGACCCTGAACCGGGGCATTGCCCTGGCCCGGGTCACCGCCGGCATCGGCGAGCGCTGCCAGGTCGAGGTGCGCGGCAAGCGCCTGTCGGCCCTGGTGGTCAAGCCGCCGTTCGTCTCGCGCCCGGTCTAGCCGCACCCATTCCCCGCTCCCTACCGAACCCCTGTCGAGGAACCGCCGATGAGCAGCAACATTCCCGCCGAACTGCGTTACACCGAATCCCACGAGTGGCTGCGTCCCCAGGAGGATGGCATCGTCACCGTAGGCATCACCGACCATGCCCAGCACCTGCTCGGCGATCTGGTCTTTGTGGAAATTCCCGAAGTCGGTCGGGTGGTGAGCGCCGCCGAAAGCTGTGCCGTGGTCGAATCGGTCAAGGCCGCTTCCGATGTCTACAGCCCGCTCGATGGTGTGATCGTCGAGGTGAACGAACTGCTCGCCGACAGCCCCGAACTGATCAACCAGGACCCCTACGGCGAAGGCTGGATCTTCCGCATCAAGACCAGCGCCGCCCTGGACGGTCTGTTCGATGCCAATGCCTACGCGGCCATTGCCCTGGCCGATGATGACGATGACGCCTCGCTCGCCAACCCGAAGCTGGCCGGCTAGGCGAGGCGCTGCCCATGCCCTTCATTCCGCATACCGCAGACGACGTCCAGGCCATGCTGGAGGCGATCGGCGCCCCCAGCATCGAGGCCCTGTTCGACGAGATCCCACCCGCGCTGCGCATCAGCGCGCTGCAGGCACTGCCCGAGGGCCTCAGCGAAGCCCAGGTCACGCGCCTGATGGCGGCCCGCGCCACCCAGGACCCGCCGCTGGCCTGCTTCCTTGGCGCCGGCGCCTACGAGCACCACATCCCGGCGGCGATCTGGGAAATCGTCGGCCGCGGCGAGTTCTACAGCGCCTACACGCCCTATCAGCCCGAGGCCAGCCAGGGCACCCTGCAGGTACTCTACGAGTACCAGAGCATGATGGCCGGGCTGACCGGACTGGCGGTGTCCAACGCCTCGCTGTACGACGGGGCATCGGCGCTGGCCGAGGCACTGCTGATGGCGGTGCGTGCCAATCGCAAGTCGAAATCCAAGCGCATCCTGATACCACGCACGCTGCACCCGCTGTACCGGCGCGCCGCCCACGCCATCATCCATAACCAGGGCCTGGAACTGCTGGAAGTGCCCTACGATCCAGCCGGCGGTCATACCCCGGTCGAAGCACTCGCACCCTGGGCCGGGCAGGACATCGCCGCGCTGGTGATCGCCCAACCCAACTTCTTCGGCGTTCTGGAAGACGTGGATGCCCTGACCGACTGGGCCCATCAGCACAATGCGCTGGCGGTGGCGGTGGTCAATCCAACCACGCTGGCGGTACTCAAGCCACCGGGGCAGTGGGGCGCGCGCGGCGCCGATATCGCCTGTGGCGACGGTCAGCCCCTGGGCGCGCCGCTCAGTTCCGGCGGACCCTATTTCGGCTTCCTGTGCTGCCGGCAGGACCTGGTGCGGCAGATGCCGGGGCGGCTGGTCGGGCGCACCGTGGACCTGGACGGCAAGCCCGGCTTCACCCTGACCCTGCAGGCCCGCGAGCAGCACATCCGCCGTTCCAAGGCCACGTCCAACATCTGCACCAATCAGGGCCTGATGGTCACTGCGGCAACACTGTATCTGACGCTGCTCGGGCCGCACGGTCTGGAACAGGTCGCTGCTAGTTGCCATGCCAACACTCGGGCGCTGCTGGAACAGCTGAGCGCGATTCCCGGCGTCAGCCCGCTGTTCAAGCGCCCGCTGTTCCATGAAGCAGTCCTGAAGCTGCCGCGTTCCGCTGGCGCGGTGCTCGAGGCCCTGCGCACGCACGGCATCCTCGGCGGCCTCGACCTGAGCGGCGACTATCCCGAACTGGGTGATGCTCTGCTGATCTGTGCCACCGAAACCAAGGACGCCGCTGACCTGCGCGCCTATGCCACGGCCCTGGCGGCGGTGGTGTAAGGCACCAGAACAATCCAGGCGTCTGCACGATCTTTCCTTTTCCCGCTGGAGCGCTTTGACATGGCCACCGTGACACTCAAGGGCAACCCGATCAACACTAATGGCGAACTGCCCGCCGTCGGCGCAACCGCGCCCGATTTCAAACTGGTCGCTGCCGACCTCAAGGATCTGAGCCTGGCCGATTTCGCCGGCAGGAAAAAGCTGCTGAACATCGTGCCCAGTCTCGATACGGCGGTCTGCGCGCTGTCAACCCGCACGTTCAACGAACATGCCAAGGCGCATCCCGATACGGTGATCCTGGTCATCTCCGCCGATCTACCCTTTGCCCAGAAGCGCTTTTGCGGCAACGAGGGCCTGGAGAACGTGGTGACCCTGTCGATGATGCGCTCGCGCACCTTCGCCAAGGACTATGGCGTGCTGCTGGAAAACGGGCCGCTGGCGGGCCTGACTGCCCGCGCCGTGCTGGTGCTGGATGAACAGAATGTCGTCCGTCATGCCGAACTGGTGCCCGAAATCGCCCAGGAACCGGACTACGCGGCGGCACTGGCCGTGCTGCGGTAACTGGAGTGGGATCCTCAACCATGCTGATCTTCGAGCAATCCCGTCCCGGCCGTCCGGGCGTCATTCCTACCGCTGCGCCGGCCGATGCCCTGTCCGACCTGCCCGCGCATCTGCGCCGCACCCAAGCCGCACCGCTGCCGGAAGTCTCGGAACTGCAGGCTGTGCGCCACTACACCCGGCTGTCGCAGAAGAATTTCTCCATCGACACCCACTTCTACCCGCTCGGCTCCTGCACCATGAAGTACAACCCGCGGGTCTGCCACCGGCTGGCCTCGCTGCCCGGCTTTCTCGGCCGGCACCCACTGGCGCCGGAAGCGGTCAACCAGGGCTTTCTGGCCTGTCTCTACGACCTGCAGGAGATCCTGCGCGAAGTGACCGGCATGGCGGCGGTATCGCTGACGCCGATGGCCGGGGCGCAGGGTGAATTCGCCGGGGTGGCGATGATTCGTGCCTATCACCGCGCCCACGGTGACGAGGCGCGGCGCGAGATCCTGGTGCCGGACGCAGCGCACGGCACCAACCCGGCCACGGCGATCATGTGTGGCTTCAGCGTGCGGGAAATCCCCACCGATGCCCAGGGCGATGTTGATCTAGCCGCGCTGCGCGAGGCGGTCGGGCCGCAGACCGCTGGGCTGATGCTGACCAATCCCTCCACCCTGGGCGTATTCGAGCGCAACATCAGCGAGATCGCCGCGATCGTTCACGCTGCCGGCGGCCTGCTTTACTACGATGGCGCCAACCTCAACGCCATCCTCGGCAAGGCCCGTCCCGGCGATATGGGCTTCGACGTGATCCACATGAACCTGCACAAGACCTTCGCCACCCCGCATGGCGGCGGCGGTCCGGGTGCCGGGCCGGTAGCAGTCAGCGCCCGGCTGGAACCGTTCCTGCCGGTGCCGATCGTCGCCCGTGACGGTGATCGCTATCGCTGGCTGAGCGAAGCCGAGCGGCCGCAGAGCATCGGCCGGCTGTCGGCGTTCATGGGCAATGCCGGGGTCCTGCTGCGCGCCTATATCTACGCCCGGCTGCTCGGCCGCGCCGGCATGGGCCGGGTCGCTGAATACGCCACGCTCAACGCCAACTACCTGCTGGCGGAACTGAGCCGGGCCGGTTTCGAGGCCGCGTTTCCGCAGCGGCGCGCCAGTCATGAGTTCATCATCACCCTGCGCCGTCAGGCCAAGAGCCTCGGGGTCACGGCAATGGATTTTGCCAAGCGCCTGCTCGATCTCGGCTTCCACGCCCCGACCACCTATTTCCCGCTGCTGGTGCCGGAATGCCTGCTGATCGAGCCGACCGAAACCGAGTGCAAGGAAGAACTGGATGCTTTCGTCGCCGCGCTGCGCCAGATTCAGCAGGAGGCCGAGGATGATCCGGACTGGGTCAAGGGCGCGCCCCACCATCGACCGATCCGGCGTCTGGACGAAGTACGCGCCGCCCGCGACATGGACCTGGCCTGGCGGCCGGCGGCGTCCTGAGCGATGGCCTACCAGCAGCACACCGGCTGGCGCCGGTTGATCAACGCCACCGGCTATTCCTGGGCTGGACTGAAGGCCGCCTGGCGCAACGAGGAAGCGTTTCGTCAGGAAGGGCTGCTGTGCGTGGTGCTGGCGCCGCTGGCCCTGTGGCTGGGCGACAGCGCCGTGGAGCGGGTGCTGCTGATTGGCAGCCTGCTGCTGCTGGTGATCGTCGAACTGCTCAACACCGGCATCGAGGCGGCCATCGACCGCATCGGCCTGGAACGCCATGAACTGTCCGGCCGGGCCAAGGATATCGGCTCGGCGGCAGTCTTCATGGCCTTGCTCAACGCTGCCGTGGTCTGGCTGCTGATCCTGTTCGGTTGAGTCGCGCGGCGATGTGCAACGGGAGCTGATGGTCGCTTGACGATCAATAACGTACACTGCCTGCACGGGCCTGTCTCGTCCACTCCCACACCTCTGCTGCCAAGATTGGTACCCTGAAATGAGCACCTTGCAGAAGAATAATAAGATCATCCGGGCCTGGCACTTTGGACCGGGGGGCCTGCGCGGCCGTGGCGGCATGGGGCGCTTTCTCGCTTACCTGATCCCTACCCTGACGCGTGATGCGCCCCAGGTGAAGTGCCGGGTGGTGGATACCTACGGCCCCGGACCGTTCTGGCAGATGCCACTCTGGTTCGCCCTGGCCTGGCTGCGTCTGGGCTGGCACGCGCTGTGTGGCCATATCGATCTGGTCCACATCCACATGGCCGCCTATGGCAGCGTGTTCCGCAAGCTGCTGTTGCTGCTGCTGGCACGCGCGTTGGGTCTGCCGGTGATTTTGCACCTGCATGGCGCCGATTTCGTTGAATTCATGGACCGGCTGCGCCCGGCCGGCCTGCGTCGCGCCGTGATTCGCACCATGGCAAGCGCCGAGCAACTGGTGGTGATTGGCGGCTACTGGCGCGACTACTTCACCGCCACGCTGGGGATTCCAGAGCAGCGGGTCACCATCATCCACAATGGCGTTCCCGACCCGCGCTACAGCGAGCCACCGATCGCCTGGCGCACGCTGCGCGAGGGTGGCCGTCTGCTGACGCTGGGCGAACTGGGGCCGCGCAAGGGCACGCCGGAACTGCTGGCTGCGCTGGCCGATCCGCGGCTGCGCACCCTGCCGTGGACGGCGATCCTGGCCGGCAATGGCCTGGTGGAGCACTATCGCGCCGAGCTGCAGCGTCTGAACCTGACGGAGCGTGTCCAAATACCCGGCTGGGTGGAACGTAACGAAGCCTGGCGGCTGCTGGCCGAGAGCGATGCATTCCTGTTGCCCTCGCATATGGAAGGGCTGCCGGTGGCGATTCTGGAGGCCATGGCGACCGGCCTGCCGGTGATCACCACCCCGGTCGGCGCCATCGAGGACGCCATCGAGGACGGCGTCACCGGATTGCTGATCCCGGTCGGCGATACCGCCGCCCTGAGCGATGCCATCCTGCGCCTGCTCAACGACCCGGCTCTGGGCGCACGCCTGGCCACAGCGGCCCGGCTGCGCTTCGAGCGGCAGTTCACCATCGAACACACTGCCACCCAGGTCGCGGCGCTCTACGCACGGCTGCTGGCTCCGGCCGGGACTGTGCCGGCCTCTGGCCCATCCTGATCATTCGCGCACCGCTTGCTACGCACTCCTGCCCTGAGATCTCCACTCATGCCCCACACCCCGCTCAAGCCTCTGTTCAAACGCCTGCTGCTGCTCCTGACGCTGCTGCTGCCCGGCTTTGCCACCGCTGCCGAGCTGCCTATCCTGCAACGCGGAGTCAATCTCAGCCATTGGCTGCAATACGAGGGCCGGCAGCCGGTCACCAGCGCCGATTTCGCCCTGATTCGCCAGGCCGGCCTTGACCATATACGCCTGCCCTTCGACCCGGTGCGATTGGGCTGGAATCCGGATGGCGCCCCTGACGCGCCTTGGGCGAATCTGGCCGTGTTGGATCAGGCCGTGGACAGCGCACTGGCGACCGGTCTGGCCATCATCCTCGACTTTCATCCCGAAAGCGCCCTGCGCGCCCGGATCGAAACCGAGGCCAAGGTGCAAAGCGCCTTCGTGGCCGCCTGGCGGATGCTGGCGGCGCGCTATGCCGACCGCGCCTCCGGGCAACTGGCCTTTGAACTGCTCAACGAACCGCAGTACTACTGGACCGGCGGCGCACTGGCCTGGCAGCGCCTGCAGAATGAAACACTGGCTGCGGTACGCCAGCAGGCGCCGGCGCATCTGGTGCTGCTCTCGGGCATTCAGGGCGGCAGCATCGCCGGTCTGCGGCTGATGGCCCCGGTCAGGGATGCGCGGGTGCGCTATGTGTTCCATTTCTATGAGCCGATGCTGTTCACTCATCTGAACGCGCCGTGGGAACCGTTTCTGTCCGGTCCGCAAGGCATGATCACCGGATTGCTCTATCCGGCCACGCCCCAGGTGCTGAGCAGCTACCGGCTGCTGCCCGGCGCCAATGCCAAGGTGGCCAGCGATGCCGTGCGGCGCTATGTCCGCGAGAACTGGAACAGCATGAAAATCGCTCAGGAAATTGCCAAGGCCACCGATTGGGCAAAAAAGAACCGGGTAGCGCTGGTGTGCACCGAGTTTGGCGCGCTGCGCAAATCGCTGGATCCGGTATCGCGTAACAACTGGCTGCGCGATATGCGTACCCATCTGGCCAATGCCGGCATTGGCTGGAGCGTGTGGGATTATGCTGATTTCTTCGGCATTGCCACCGCCACCGGATTGACTCAAACGACCCACGATGGGGTGATCGTGCCCGCCGACCCGCTTAATCCAGGCCGGAAATTCGACGCCAGCACGCTGGCCGCGCTGGGCTTGACGCCGGTGCCGTGAACCGCTGCGGGCGAAAAAAAGGCACGCCGGGCCTGCTGCTGCTGGCCCTGCTTGCAGCGGCGGATGCTGCGTTAGCCGCAGGTTGCCGCAGCGACACCGATTGCAATCCGGGCATCCTGTGCCTGTTCGCCCGCGAGCGCAGCACCGGTGTCTGCGCCAATTGGGAACCGCCAATCCAGATCATCCCCGAGATCGACCCGGCCCAGGTTCCGCTGCGCGAGCGCAGCACCGGCACGCGCTGCCAGTTCAGCGTTGACTGTGCGCCCGGCCAGTCCTGCTACAAGCGCGGCCATCATAACGAGGGCCAGTGCCTGTAGAGGATGACCCGCGCCACAGTTACAGATTCGGCGTGATGTCGCGGTTGGCTGTGTAGCTGAAATTGCTCGAAAAGGCCAGATTGTTATAGATATGCTGGGTCAGCCACAGATTGACCTCGGCCACCTTCGAACGCGGCACAAAGATCACGTCGAAGCGATGCAGCGGCAGATCCGGAGCGCGCCCTTCGAGCAGTTCGCGCACATCCACCACCCGCAGCATCGGCTGGTTATGGCAATTGCGGCGAATCAGCACCACATTGCTGATGCCGGCGGTGTCGCGAAACCCGCCCGCTTCGAGAACGCCCTGCAGCACGCCCATGCGGTGCGCCAGCTTGAGCACGCCGGGCCGCTGCACCTCGCCGCCGACATAGATGATCTCGGAGCTGAACATGCGCGGAATCACCACCACATCGGGCCGGCGCAGCTCGACTGCATAGCGATAGCGCAGTTCGTTCGCAATATCGGCGGGGCTGCGACCGAGCACCTTGACCGGGCCAACCAGGGCCAGATAAATGAAGCCATCCGGCGCAACGATGACCCGGTCACTGAATTCCGGGTTATAAATCAGCTTCACATCCAGCTCGTCGCCGGGGATAAAACCATATTCCGGAAGATCATCGCTCCAGGCGACAAAACCGTCGGTGTTCTGCTCGACCGGCTGAATCGACGCAGCGCAAGCAGCCAGGACCAGACAAAGAACCACAAGAATGCTGCAACTATATCGGAACATGAGTTGTGCAAACCGTCACTGGTTGGGAAAAATGAATGGGCTGACACGGAGATCGGCGACGGCTGTGCTACCGTGCTCTGAACCATTCTAACCGCATGGGGAAGCTATTCGCGATGTCCGCCGCTACACCAAGTGTCGCCCTTTCCGCGCATGCCGATCGCGCCGAATCCCGGCCCTTTGTCGCCCCGCGCCATACCCTGCGCGACATTCTCACCGTGGTGTTCCGCGAACGCCGCATCCTGCTGTGGAGCTTCAGCCTGATTGCGCTCGGTGGCGTGCTGATCGCGCTCAAGCTGCAGACCGTCTACACCGCTGAGGCGCGGGTGCTGGTGCTGCCCAGCCAGGAATACATGCTGCGCCCGGATGTCGGTGAGCTGAGCATGAACATGGGTCTGGGCGATGACCGCATCGTGCGCTCGGAGACCGAAATTTTCAAAAACCCGCAACTGATCGAGCGGGTCATCGAAGATATCGGCCTAAACCATCTGTACCCCGCCCTGAGCGACCCGGAACGCGATACCGAAGACGCTGCCGGGGATCAGGACGCAGCCCCTCAGCCGCCGCCTTCCGGACTGCTGGCGCGCCTGGCCGCGTGGTGGCACACGCTGTTCAGCAGTGGCACACCGCAAGCCAATATGGACCCGCAGCAGGCGCGGCGGAACGCGCGCCTCAATCAGGCCGTGATCCGCTTCGCCTCGCAATTGGAGGTGCTGCCGGTCAAGGACGCCAGCGTGATCGAACTGCGCTTTTCCAATGCCAACGCGGCCATCGCCGCCGAAGCCCTCAACCAGATGATCCTGGTTTATCTGGAGCATCGCCGCAGCATCTTCGCTCTGTCGCGGGCGCCGCTGTTCATCGAGCAGCGCAACAACTTTGCCCAGCGCCTGAACAGCCTGGAGAAGGACATCGAAGCCTTCAAGATGCGCCACGACATCAGCACCTTCAACGACCAGAAATCGCTGCTGCTGCGCCAGCAATCGACGCTGCAGAATGACCAGATGGACACCAGCACCCGCCTGCGTGAGATCGAAGGGCGCATCACCACCATCCGCGAGCAGATGGCGCGCACGCCGCGCACCATTGACCTGTTCGCCGACAACACCGAACAGGACGCCCGCGACACCGCCCGCGCGACTCTGGTCACCCTGGAAGCGCGGCGCAACGAGCTGCTGACCAAATTCAGCGACACCAGCAAATTCATCACCGACCTCGATGACCAGATCGTCAAGCTGCGCGCCATTCTCGGCAATACGCCGCCGAAAAAATCCGATAGCCGGCGCAGCGGCCGCAACCCGCTCTATGACGAACTCGACACCGATCTGACCCGCCGGCAAAGCGAAGCCGCCGCGCTGCGCGCCCGCCAGCAATCCCTGACCGGGCAAATCGGCGAGATCAGCGCGCGTCTGGCCGAATTCGATCGCCTGGAGCGCGATTTCAGCGCTCTGACCCTGCAGCGCACCCTGCTGGAGAAAAACCTGCAGGTCTATGCCCAGAAGGCCGAGGAAGCCCTGATTCAGGAGGAACTGGACCGGCAGAAAAGCGCCAATGTGCGCGTGATCGAAAACGCCCAGATACCGCGGCAGGGCAGCAGCCTGCGCAAGGCGGTGCTGGTGCTGGCGCTGCTTGGTGGTCTGGTAATCGCCCTAGTGCTGGCCTTCCTGAAGGATTTCTTCCGTGAAGTGCTGATTTCCCCGGAAGACGCCGAGCGCTCGCTGGAACTGCCGGTGCTGGTGGCAGTGCCGCTGCGGGAAAGCAACGATCGCCAGCCATGACGCCTTCCCTGCACCGCCTGCTGGCCGGTTATCTGCCGATCAATCTGATCCAGGCCAGCGCGGCGCTGGGCATGGTGGTGATTTTCAGCCGCCTGCTCGATCCTGCCGAATATGGCCGTTATGCCCTGGTGATCACAGCGGTGCTCTGGGCACAAAGCCTGCTGTTTTTCTGGCTGCAGGCCAGCGTCACCCGCTTTCATGAGTACAGCCGCGACCGCAATGAACTGCCGCGCCTGCTGGCCACGGTTTACAGCAGCGCACTGGGGCTGGCGGTTGTCCTGGGCCTTGCCGGATTGCTGCTGGCCCGCCATGTCGGTGACTATGGGCCGCTGATCCTGGCCGGACTGGCGGCGCTGCTGCCACGGGCCCTGCTGGTGATCAGCCTGGAAAGCCACCGCGCCGCGCACCGGGTGCGCCGCTATAGCCTGCTGGAAGGGCTGCAATATCTGCTCGCTCTGGCGCTGGGCACGCTGTTCGTGACCCATCTGGACTGGGGTGCCAGCGGCCCGCTGCTGGGCATGGCTCTGGCTAATCTGATCGTGCTGCTGCTGGATACGCCCTTCCTGATTCGGCAGCTCATCGGCGCGCGCCCAGTGTGGGCCGAGTTGCGCAGCCTGGCCGGTTATGGCCTGCCGCTGACCCTGTCCTTCACCCTGGGGTTGGTCACCGCCAATTCCGATCGTTTCTTCATCGGCTGGCTGATGGATGAGCAGGCGGTTGGCGTTTACGCAGTCGCGTATGCCCTGGCCGACCGGCCGCTGTCGATCCTGTTCAGCTGGACTGGTGCGGCGGCGGTGCCGCTGGCTTTTTCAGCGCTGAACGAAGGCGGTACGGCGGCGGCGCGTGCGGTGATGGCCTCGACCGCGCGCAGTCTGATCCTGATCGCCCTACCCGGCGCCCTTGGTCTGGCGCTGGTGGCCACGCCCCTGGCGGCGGTGATGGTCGGTGAAGACTTCCGCGCCGCAACTACCCATATCGTGCCCTGGGTTGCCGTGGCCGGCCTGCTGAACGGCATCATGTCCCACTACACCGCGCACGCCTTCCTGATCACCCAGCACACCCGGCTGTTGATGCTGACTACCGGACTGGCGGCGCTGGCGAACGTGCTGCTGAATCTGCTGCTGATTCCGCTCTGGGGTCTGGATGGCGCGATTGCCGCGACCCTGGTCGCCTATACGCTGGGCGTAGTGGCGCGGGTGCTGCTGATGCGCAAGCGCTTCCCGATTCCGCTGGTGCCGGTCGATCTGGGCAAGGGTCTGCTGGCCTGCGGCGGTATGGCGGCGGTGCTACTGGCGGTGCACTGGCCGCTCGATGCCTGGGGCCTGCTGGGCGCAATAGGCGCGGGCATGCTGAGTTATGCACTCGCCGCCGTGGTGCTGGATGTATCCGGCGCGCGCCAGTTCCTGATCGCCCGCTGGCAGCGCTGGCACTCCTGAGCACGGTGCAGGGCGGGATCACTGGATCAGCGGAAGGTATCCCAGGCGAACTTGAGAAGCAGGGCGCCGACTACCAGCAGGAATACCCGACGCACGAAACCGCTGCCGTGCTGCAGCGCCAGCCGGGTACCGAGCAGCGAACCGCCCACATTGCACAGCGCCATGCCCACTGCCACCGGCGGTAGCCAATGGCCATGCGGCAGAAAGAAGCCCAGGGCGGCCAGATTGGTCGCCACGTTCACCACCTTGGCCGCTGCCGAGGCGTGCAGAAAATCAAAGCCGAAAAAGCGCACGAACAGGAAAATCAGGAAACTGCCGGTGCCCGGTCCGAAAAAGCCATCATAGAACCCGATCAAGGCACCGAGCAGGGTGGCCCATAGCAGTTCCCGCCGCCCGGAGTGAGCTGGCCGGTGCACCCGGCCCAGATCCTTGTGCCACAGGGTATAGCCGGCGGCGAACAGCAGCAGCAGCAGAATCAGGGGTCGCAGCAGTTCGCGGGGCAGCCAGGCCACCGCCGCCGCACCCAGATAGGAAAAGGCAAAGGCGGCCAGGGCCGCCGGCAGCGTGGTCCCCCAGGGCATCCGCACCTGCCGGGCATAGCGCCAGGCCGCATTGGCGGTACCGAAGACACTGGCGAACTTATTGGTGCCAAACAGGGTAGCCGGACTCTGCCCGCCCTCGACCGCGAACAGGGCCGGAATCTGGATCAGGCCGCCCCCACCCACCACGGCATCTACCAGACCCGCCAGAAACGCGGCCGGGAACAGCAACAGCAGAACGGATTCGCTCATCGGGATTGTCCGCGAACAACCCGTCGCCTGTATAACCGGGCGCACATTGAGGTCAGTACCTCGGCCATGTCGCGCACGAGATCGTCTGTGACTTCTGCAGGGTCAGCCAGCACCAGAGTTCGACCTTGCGCTGCCAGCGCCGCATCAACGTATTCAAACCCAAACTGCATCGGCCGATCCCGGTGTTCAACCACTACAGTGGTCACGGCGGGGGTGCGTAATAACCGTATTAAGCCACGCCGGTGTCCGTTCAGCCCAGAACCGATCATTGATAGTGGAATTGATAGTTAGAATTATTCCAAATCATAAAAAATTATTTAAATCAATGTATTGGGTATTAATATTGGCGGAGAGGGTGGGATTCGAACCCACGGACCCTCGCGGGTCAACGGTTTTCAAGACCGCCGCAATCGACCACTCTGCCACCTCTCCAAGGCCGCTCAGTATAACGATCCGGCACCGGCTTGCACCAGTGCGCTCCGCTCAGGGTAGTGCGCCGGCATTGATCGGCGGACGGCTCCAGAACAGTGCGTGCAGACGCAACAAGGTTTCCGGATCGGCGATCAGCTCACGCCGCTGCGCCGCTGGCGTTTATTTTGAGTATCTGTCCTCGGCATGGCGCAGACAAGCGCGGATAATGGCGATCAACGCGGTTTCGCTGGAAGCCGCAGACGCCAGCTGCACCGGGCTGGCCTTGACAGGCTGGAGCATTTCAAAGATCAATAAAACGCTGATGCACCCTGCAGGAATGGTCAGCGGCGCAAGAGCACTTTTCCACCCTTCAGAAGATATCCCCGATGCGCCGATTGATAAGATGAGACAAGATAAATTGACATGATTTTTGACAGCCATACTCTGCTCTTCATAGCGTCAACCGCGATTATCACAGTCGCTTTCGTCCTTTATCGCCTGCGGGCGATCGGCACTCTGGTCCTAGAAACCACTCGACTTTCCGATGCCCTGGACTTTAACCGGACCATTCTCATCGATTCGCCGTTACCCATGGGCGTGTACGCCGCAACCGGCGAATGCGTATTGGTGAATGAGGCGCTGGCTCAACTGGTGGGCGCATCGCGGGAAACTTTGCAGGCGCAGAATTTCAATACCATTAGCTCCTGGAAGGAATCCGGTTTGCTTGATGAATGTCTGATCGCCCTGGAGCATCACTGTCGGCGGGCGCGTGAAATTCAAATAGTCACTTCTTTCGGCAAAATGTTCTGGGTGGAATGCCGCATCCTGCCGACCAGCATCAACAGTCAACCCCATCTGCTGCTTCAACTGATTGACCTGACCGAACGCAAACACTTTGAAAGTCAGCTCCGCGACAGTGAAGCACGTTACGCCCGGGTGATTCGCGGTACCAGCGACGGTTTCTGGGATTGGGACATTCAAACCGGCAGCGACTATCACTCGCCGCGCTATAAGGAAATGCTGGGTTATGCGGACGATGAATATGAGAATACGGAGGGCGCCTTTGACGCCATTGTCCATCCGGATGACCTGCCGCGAGTGCATGCAGCGCAACAGGCCCATCTGCAACGGCGGGAGCCTTATGACACGCAGTTGCGCCTGCGTTGCAAAAGCGGCGAGTACCGCTGGTTCCGTTCCCGTGGCCAGGCCGAGTGGGATGCAACCGGCCAGCCCCTGCGCATGGCCGGTTCACTCACCGATATCACCGAGCGCAAACAGGCTGAGGAGGCGTTGCAAGCCAGCGAAGCCAAGTTTTCCCTGGCCTTTATGTCCTCACCCCTGGCCATGATCATCACCCGGATCGCGGATGGCGGGATACTGGAAGTCAACCCGGCCTTCGAGTCTATGATCGGCTACTCGCGAGCGGAAGCAGTAGGAAAAACCACGCCCGATCTGTCGCTCTGGGAGGATAGCGCGGCGCGGCAGCATTTTTACGAGGATTTACGAGAGCATGGAGGCGTCGACCAGCGCGAGTATCGTTTCCGGCGAAAAAACGGGACGATCCTGATCGGTCTGTTGTCGGCGCGTCTCTTCATCCTGAATGACGAACGCATGGTATTAGGTAGCGTCAATGATATTACCGCGCGTAAACAGATGGAAGAAGCCTTGCGCGAGAGCGAATTTCGCTGGAAATTTGCCATAGAAGGCGGTGGCGATGGGATGTGGGATTGGAACCCCGAAACGGACGAAGTGAAATATTCCAGACGCTGGAAAACGATGCTCGGCTACGAGGAAGATGAAATCAAAGATCTTAACCGGGAATGGGTAGACCGTATCCATCCCGATGACAAGGACTATGTAGCCGGAACCATGCGGGCGTATCTGGATCAGGAAATTGATGAATATGTCGTCGAATACCGTTTGCGTTGCAAGGATGGCAACTACAAGTGGATTCTCGGCCGTGGCACGGCGGTCAATCGCAGCGAGAACGGTCAAGTCCTGCGCATGATCGGCACTCACACGGATATTACCCAGCGCAAGCAGGCCGAAGAGCAGCTCAAGGAGAGTGAAGAACGCTTTCGGAATATTTTCATCCATGCGCCGGTCGGCATTTTCCACTCCATTCCCGGCGGGCGCTTCCTGATCGCCAATCCCGCGCTGGCCAGGATGCTAGGGTATTCATCGGCCGAAGAGCTGATGGCCGCGATTGCCGATATGAGCGCCCAGCTCTACGTCGACCCGGCAGTGCGCCCGCAGATCGTCGAGGAGATGCTGAGAACCGAGGTCTGGATTCACCGTGACGCCGTGCTTTGGCGGCGCCGGGACGGGCGGATCATCACTGTGGACATGACCGGCCGCAAAGTGCTCGATTCCAAGGGAAAAGTCGCCTATCTCGAAGGCATCGTCGAAGATATCACCGAGCGCAAACAGACCGAGGAGGCGCTGGTCGTCGCCAAACAGACCGCCGAAGCCGCCAGCCGCGCCAAGGGCGAATTTCTGGCCAACATGAGTCATGAAATCCGCACCCCGATGAACGCCATCCTCGGCATGGCTTATCTAGCCCTGCAAACCCCGCTGGACGCCCGCCAGCGCGATTACGTCGCCAAGATCCATGCCTCGGCGGAATCCTTGCTAGGCATCATCAACGATATTCTGGACTTCTCGAAGATCGAAGCCGGCAAACTGGAGCTGGAATTCATCCCCTTTGCCCTGAGTGCGGTGTTTGATCATCTCGCCACGGTCATCGGCGGCAAGGCCAGCGACAAGGGACTGACGATCCGGTTTGCGCTGTCGGAGGAGGTACCGGCGATGTTGCTGGGCGATTCACTGCGCCTGCAGCAGATTATGGACAACCTCGCCAACAACGCCGTCAAATTTACCGAACAGGGCCAGGTGGTGATTGCGGTGGAGCCGGCCGGGGCGATGGAGAATGGCGTCATTCCCCTGACCTTTTCAGTCAGCGATACCGGCATCGGCATGGACCCGGCGCAGATGCAGCGGATCCTGGAACCGTTTACCCAGGCGGACAGTTCCGTCACCCGTCGCTATGGCGGGACCGGGCTGGGGCTGTCGATTGTGACGCGCCTGCTGGAGCTGATGGGGAGTCGCCTGGAGGTAGTCAGTGAACCCGGTCAGGGCAGTCGCTTTGCCTTTACCCTGCGGCTGGCGATCGCCGATGACACCCTGGAGCCGGGCCGCCGCCGGCATGATCCTGCGCTGGCGGAAGCGCTGCAACGGCTCCGGGGCGCGCGGGTGCTGGTGGTGGAGGATAACCGGATCAATCAACAAGTGGCGCGGGAGATCATCGAGCAGGCGGGACTTCAGGTCCAAGTCGCCGCCAATGGCCGGCTGGCGGTGGAAGCACTCCGCCATGCGGCGGATTTTGACGCCGTGTTCATGGACATTCAGATGCCGGAAATGGACGGCTATGAGGCGACCCGCTGCATCCGGGAATTCAAGACCGCGGCCGAATTGCCCATCATCGCTATGACCGCGCACGCCCTGCAGGGTGAACGGGAAAAATGCCTGGCCGTCGGCATGAACGATCATCTGGCCAAGCCGATTATGCCGGGCGAAGTCCAGGCCGCGCTGGTGCGCTGGATCCCGCCAAAGCTTGAGGCGGCTGCGGCGACCCTGTTGACCACTGCAGCGGTTCACCCCGGCGAACTGCCAGCGATCCTGCCGGGCCTGGGCCTGGACGTTGCGATGGGACTGCAACGGGCCAGCGGCAATGCGATGCTGTACCGGCAAATCCTCTCCGAGTTCAGGGAGCAGCACCAGACGGTGGTCTCTGAACTGACGCGCGAACTCGGCAACCATAACCTTGAACGGGCCAGCGCCATCGTGCATTCCCTGAAAGGGTTGGCGGGAACCATCGGCGCGCGTGCGCTATTCGCGACCGCCAGTACGCTGGAAGCGGAAGTCCGCAAAGGCAGCGACGGCTCGCGATGGTTGGCCACGCTCAAAACGCAGATGGACGACGTGCTGGAAACCATTGCCACCCTCGAAACCGCTGCCCCCGATCCGGTGCCCGCACCGCCGCCGCCCTTGCCGCTGGATGCCTTGCCGCCGCTATTCAACGAACTTCAGGGGATGCTGCAAAACAACAATCTGGCAGCCATCCCCTTATTTAATCAGTTGAAAGCCCAACTCGAGCTATCGCCGGAACTGGAAGAAATGGACCGACAGATCACCCGACTCCATTTTGCCCAGGCGCTTGATCAACTCGCAGCGCTTGCCGTTCAATATGGTATCCAGCGATAGGAAATCGTGATGTCTCATCCCAAGCCCGTCATTCTGATTGTGGACGATACTCCGATCAACATTCAGATTCTGAATGAAGCCTTGCAACCGAATTACCAAACCTGTTTTGCCCTGAACGGCGGCGAAGCCCTGGAAAAGGTTCATGCACTCGCGCCGGATCTCATTCTTCTGGATATCATGATGCCGATCATGGACGGTTTCGAGGTGTGTCGGCGGCTGAAAGCGGATGAAGCGCTGCGGAATATCCCGGTCATTTTCATTACTGCGCTGGGCCAAGCGGAAGAGGAATCCGAGGGGTTGCGGCTGGGCGCGGTGGATTACATCACCAAACCGTTTAACCCCGCGCTGGTCCGCCTCCGGGTACGCAATCATCTGGAACTCAAAAGCCAGCGCGATGAACTGGAGCAGCTGGGCCGGGAACTGGCCAGCAGGAATCAGCAACTGGAGCGGCTGGCGCACCATGATCGGTTGACCGGTCTGCCCAACCGGTCGTTGTTCACGGACCGCATCAATCGCGCGCTGGCGGCCGCCCGTCGGCAAGGAACCCGGATAGCGCTCCTTTTTATCGATCTGGATCAGTTCAAACCGATCAATGATGAACGGGGTCACGATGTGGGGGATTGGCTGCTCCAGGCCGTGGCCAGGCGCATGGAGGCGTGTATCCGTGAATCCGATACGGTGGCGCGCATGGGCGGCGATGAATTTGCCATCCTGTTACCGGAAATCCACACCTCTGCCGATGTGCTGAAGGTCGCCGAAAAAATCCGCCTGGCCCTGCAGGAACCGTTTCAGACATCTGACGATCACGTCCTGGCCATTTCATCCAGCATCGGCGTTGCCCTGTATCCGGATCATGGCGATAACGAACGCGACCTGTTGCGGTGTAGCGATGAAGCCATGTACTGGGCAAAAAAAGGTGGACGCAATCGCGTCGAATGGTTTGAACCCCGTTGAAGGAATCCATGGATGGATGACGCCCCCCAGCCCGGTTGCGTAGCGCAGCGGAGCAGAGGGCGCGCGGGCGAATCCGAAGGC
>OFRV01000017.1_pt1 | contig 32468 bp, 27 predicted proteins | sample 1543231 | NCBI WGS metagenome assembly OFRV01 (sample SAMN05442499, study PRJEB24371) | freshwater metagenome | isolation source: Freshwater Lake | place: Canada: Niagara | collected 2013-08-21 | reverse complement strand
TGCGCCGGCAGGGGAAACAGGCCCCAGCGGTCCTGCTGTTCATGGCGCCCGCCGAGCTGACTGGCGGCAGCGCTGTGCCAGGAGATGGGGAGGCTATGCGGATCACCGGCGCTCACGGGCAGCTCTCCGGGCAACGGTGGGTGATGACAGTGTTTATAAGCAGCGGATGCGCGACTGTATCGGCCAGCGCGGGCAGCGTGGCCATCCGCGGGCGCGTCCACGGATTGGCAGAGTCGGCGTGGCAGGCAGTGCGCCCGGGCATGCAGGTCTCCTCGGCGAAAGGCGGTCAAGTCGAGAGCGGCGGCCGCTGGCCCGGCAAGCCAGTAGCAGGGCAAGGCGGGGGCGGCAACCGCGCGGCGGTCTCATTATGGAGGGTAGCGCCGCTTCCGGGTAGACGATCCAGACTTGAAGTGTAGCCGGTTGTGGCATCCGGTGACGCCAAAAAGACTGGAATGCCCTATAGCAGTTGCAGCACTTCCTCGGCATGGTTGGCACAGTCGGGTTTGTCGATGATATGCGCGATGTGGCCGTTCTCATCAATGATGAAGGTAATGCGGTTGGCAACACCGAGCAGGCTCATGGCCGCACCCATCAGGCCACCGCTGCCAATGGCGCCATAGGCGCGGCTGATGGCACCGTCGGCGTCGGCGAGCAGTGGAAAATTGAGCCGGTACTTCTCAGTGAAACGCTGGTGGCTGCTGGTGTCCTGGGTGGAGACGCCGAGGATGGCAGCGCCCTTGTCGCGGATGTCCTGGTTGTGATCGCGCAGCGAGCAGGCCTGCTTGGTGCAGCCCGGGGTATCGTCCATTGGGTAGAAGTACAGCACCAGCTTGGTGCCCAGGTAGTCGCCCAGGCGGATGGTACTGCCATCGGTGGTGGTCGCGGTGAATAGGGGGGCGGCGTCGCCAACTTTGAGTTTCATCGGGATAGTCTCACGGATCGGGTTTTTTTGAGGTTTCTTGAGAATCGCAAGGCGGCTTCCGGAGGCCGGAAACCGCCTTGGCAGGTATGAAGCGCGGCTGAACCGTGCCGAAATGCTTTGACCGCGCGCGGCGCAAAATGCTCACACCGGCGCGGTCGCGCAGTCTAGCGCCGGTGTGCTGTCTTCACCAGTAGATGCCCCGGGTAAATTGGGCAAAGGAAATCTGCTCCAGCGAAGGCTCCTGATCGCCCTGATGTCCTTTCTTGGCCGCCGATGATTCGGGGAACAGCCGGAAGGCGGTGTTCATGATCACGGCGTAAATCTTCGGCGCCACGGCATGCAGCACCTGGGCGAAGATGCCAATCCGCGTGGCGATACGCTCGGGCTTGTAGATGATCGCCTGCACGATCAGGTCGGCAGCTTCCTCGGGGCTGAGGGTCGGCACATGCTGATAGATCTTGGTCGGCGCGATCATCTCGGTGCGCACCAGCGGCATGTTGATGGTGGTGAACTCGATGCCGCTGTCGGAGAACTCGGCCACCGCGCAGCGCGAGAAGGCATCCAGCGCCGCCTTGGAGGCAACATAGGCCGAAAAGCGCGGTGCGTTGCTGAGCACACCAATCGACGAGATGTTGATGATGTGGCCGCGCTTTTTCTGCATCATGCTGGGAATGAAGCCCATGATCAGTCGCAGCGCGCCAAAATAGTTGAGCTGCATGGTGCGCTCGTAGTCGTGGAAGCGATCCAGCGAGTTTTCAATCGCGCGGCGGATCGAGCGCCCGGCGTTGTTGATCAGGATGTCGACACCGCCATGATCATCCAGAACCCGCCGCACCAGCGCGTCACAGGAGGCGATGTCGGAGACATCGGCGGTATAGATAAAGGCCTGACCGCCGCGCGCCGCGATCTCCTTTTGGGTCTCCAGCAGCTTTTCCTCGGTGCGGGCGATAATGATGGTCTTGGCGCCGGCCTCGCCGATCTTGAGCGCGGCGGCTTTGCCGATGCCGGCGGAAGCACCGGTGATCATCACCACCTTGCCCTTGATCGCACCGCTCAGGCTGCGATCGACGAACAGATCGGGGTCGAGGTTGCGCTCCCAGTAATCCCACAGCTTTGCGGCGTAGGTTTCCAGCGGCGGCACGCTGATGTCGGTGCCCTTGAGCGCCTTGAGGGTCTCGCGGCAGTCGAAGCGGGTCGGGTAGTTGATCAGGCCGAGCACGTCCTGGGGAATGCCCAGATCCTTGAGGATCTGATCCTTGATGCGCCGCGCCGGCTTGAAGTGCGCCAGACCGGTTTTGATCACCGATGGTATGAAGGCGAACATCAGCGCGTTGACCCGCAGGCTCATCTGCGGCGCGTGCGCGGCATGGGCGAACAGGTTGAGAATGTCGCCAATCCGGTGCGGGTGGGGATCGACCAGGTGGAAGCACTGGCCATCGAGCCCGTCGAGATGGGCAATATGATCCATGGCGTCAACGATGAAGTTGACCGGCACCAGGTTCAGCCGGCCGCCCTCGATGCCGACCATCGGCATCCAGGGTGGCAGCAGGTTGCGCATCTTCTGAATCAGCTTGAAGAAATAATAGGGGCCGTCGATCTTGTCCATCTCGCCGGTGCGCGAATCGCCGACCACCGCGCCGGGGCGATAAACGCGCCAGGGCCGGCTGCACTCGCGGCGCACGATGCCTTCGGACTCGTGCTTGGTGCGGTAGTAGGGGTTATCGAGTTCCTCGGCTTCGTCGAACATGTCCTCGCGAAACACGCCTTCGTACAGGCCGGCGGCGGCGATGGAACTGGTCAGGTGGAAGCAGCCGACCTCGACCGCTTCGGCGAAGGCGACGACATTGCGGGTGCCCTGGATGTTGACCTTTTCCTGAATCTCGGCGCTGGCTTTCAGGTCGTAGATCGCCGCCAGGTGGAACAGGTGGTCGATGTTGCCCTTGAGCCGGGCCAGGTCGGCCTCGGATACGCCAAGCTGGGCTTGGGTTAGATCACCGATGATCGGCACGGTGCGCGCAGCGGCAGCCCCCCAGCGTTTATGCAGGGTCTCTACCAGAGGCAATTCGCGCTCCAGAATCAGGTAGTAAACGGTGCTGTCGGGGCGCTGGAGCAGCTTTTCAACGAGGCGGCGACCGATGAACCCTGAGGCTCCGGTGATGAAGTAATTCATGGCGAACAGAACTCCTGGCTTAGGTGGTGCTTGAGCGGTATTTGAGCGGTGTTGTAGTGGTCAGGCACGGACAAGGCACTATTATAGTTTCGGGTGGTGGGAAATCTTTTCCTAACCGGTAGCACAGCAGCCCGCGCGTGGGCAGAGGGGATGGCAATCGATGAGTGGTGCGCAGTTGTTGATCCTGGTCGCCGCAACCGCGCTGGCGTCGAGCCTGTTGACCCTGTTGCTGGGCGGATTGCTGCTGCGGTATTGGCTGCTGCCCCGGCTGGAAGCCCTGAGCATGGTCCTGGAGGCGCGGGTGAAGACGGGCGTGAACGCGACAGCGGCTGAGTTGCTGCCCCAGGTTCGGGCGGAGCTGGTGGCGGGTTTCCGGGAGGCGGCCATGGAGAGCCTGCCGGCGTTCCGCGAAGAAGTGCGTAAGGGATTCACCGACGCGCTGACGGCGACGAACGCAGCTGAGCTGCTCGACCGTACGGCCCGCAAGGTAGTGCGCACCGGTTCATCTCTGGTGGAAAGCGGCTTGAACCTGCTGCGCCCGGCGCCCCCGGGTGGCGTGGATGCACCGGTGCGCGGGGATGATCTCAGGCGCCCTTGAGCGACTCGACCAGGTCGACATAGGCCTGCATGGCGGTTTCCTGAGGCATGCCCTTGAGCTTGGCCCAGGCGTCATACTTGGCGCGGCCGACCAGATCAGTGAAGCCGGGACGCTTGCCTTCGACATCGCCGGCCGAGCCTTGCTTGAAGTGCGCATACAGGCTGAGCAGGGTGTCGTTATCGGGACGCTTGCTGAGCTTCTTGCTGTCGTCCTGGGCAGCCTGGAAACGGGTCGCTAGATCGGACATGGCGGATACTCTCGGGTGGGATGGAGCGCGGCCGGGAATTAAGGTGGTCGCGCGAATAAATGAGTTTAGCAAGCTTAGTCAAACCAGCGCGGGCGTGATTGCATGTAGTGGCTATGACCGCCGTCCGGGGCGCATCCGCGCGATGCGTGACCGCCATCGGCCAATTCGTCAAAGCCCATGCCCGCCCGCCTCCCTAGAATGCGCGATCATGCGGGTTGCGATAAAAATAAAGCTGTTGCCAGCACTTATCCTGTCCCTGCCCGCCGCTGCGGCCCGGTGTTGCGCCGAGCGCCCTGCCCGGATCGCGCCCTGACCGCCGGTGTTTCTTCGCCATGATCCTGGATTTTCTCATGCCCAGCAAAAAAGACAGCGAGCGCATTTCCGGTATCGATACCGCCTGGTTGCGCATGGAGCGTCCGACCAACCTGATGATGATCACCGGTGTCATGATCTTCGATCAGCCGCTGGCCTATGCGCGTCTCAAGGAGGTCGTCGAGAGCCGGTTTCTGAAATACCGGCGCTTTACCCAGCGGGCGGTGCAAAAGGCCACGGGCGCGTTTTGGGAGAACGATCCGCATTTCGACATCGGCCGGCATGTGTTGCGTACCGCGCTGCCCGGTCGCGCCGATAAGGTCGAATTACAGCATCTGGCCAGCGACCTGATGAGCACGCCGCTGGATTTTTCCAAGCCGGTGTGGCAGTTCCATTTGATCGAGGATTATCAGGGTGGCAGCGCCCTGATCCTGCGCATTCATCACTGTTACGCCGATGGCATCGCCCTGATTCATGTGTTGCTGTCGCTGACCGATCCCGCTGCCGGCGCCCCGCCGCCTTCACCGGCGGAAAAAGCCGAACATGCCGCTGATGCCGGTTTGTTCCAGCGCTTCTTCGAGCCGGTGGACAAGATGGTACATACCACCCTCAAGCTGGGCCGCGACCTGGTCGGGGAGGGGGCCGATATGGTGCTGCATCCCTCGCATGCGCTCAATTACGCCCGTAATGGCGCCCGTCTGGCAGCGGAAATCGGCCGTCTAGCGCTGATGAGCGACGATTCGCGCACCCGCTACAAGGGCGAGCTGGGCGTGTCCAAGCGTGTCGCCTGGGCCGAACCGCTGTCGCTGTCCGAGGTCAAGGCGGTTGGCAAGGCTCTGGGGGGATCGGTCAATGACGTGCTGCTGACCGCAGTGGCCGGCGCGCTGCGCAGCTATCTGATCGAAAAGGGTGATCCGGTGCCGGACGATCTGCAGATTCGCGCCGTGATCCCGGTCAACCTGCGCTCGCAGGAAAAGGCGGCACGGCTGGGCAACTTCTTTGGGCTGGTGTTTCTGGCCCTGCCGGTGGGCATTGCCAACCCGGTGGCGCGCCTGTACGAGCTGCGCCGGCGCATGAACGAGCTGAAGGAATCGTTCCAGCCGTTGCTGGCGCTGGGCTTGCTGGGCACGGTCGGCATGGGCCCCAATCGCCTGCAGCAGGTGCTGCTGGAGATGCTGAGCAGGAAGGCTTCGGCGGTGATGACCAATGTACCGGGGCCGCGCGAGCCGCTTTACCTGGGTGGCGCGCCCTTGTCCGAGATGATGTTCTGGGTGCCGCAGTCCGGTTCGATTGGCATGGGCGTGAGCATTCTCAGCTATCACGACCGGGTGCATTTTGGTCTGGTGGCTGATTCCAAGCTGGTAGCCGACCCGGAGGAGGTCATCAATCGCTTCGCCGGCGAGTTCGAGAAGCTGCTGTTCATCACGCTGATGAGTCCCTGGGGCGAGGCGGTCGATGCGATACAGGCTGAGCGCGCCCTGCAGGCCCTGGCCGGTCCCGACGCCTGAGCAGCTGGCGGTTTAGGATGTTTATTCTAGGAATTGCGCATAGGCTGTTCACATCGTGAAACCGGCCCCTGCGTGTGGCCGGCCCACTATCTCCAGGGGAGTGATGCAGATGGTCAAGAAAGTGAAAGGCAACGTCGACAGCCAGTTGTCGCAATCGGTTCGGGAGTCCGCCCATCTGATCTGGCTGGCCGGGCTGGGCGCATTCGCCAAGGCCAGTGATGAAGGCGCTAAGCTGTTCGATATGCTGATCAAGGAAGGCGAAAAGATCGAGGAGCACACCCGCGAGAGCGCCAGTACCGCGCTTGCAGAAGTGCGTGAATCGGCGGGCGAAACCCGTGGCGCGGTTGCTGATACTTGGGACAAGGTTGAGCAGGTGTTCGAGGAGCGTCTGGCTCGGGTGCTCGGGCGCTTGGGTGTGCCCGGCCATGACGATGTGCAGGAGCTGGTGCGCCGGATCGATGCTTTGCAGGCGCACATCGAAGAGCTGCGTCAGGCGCGCGATGCCAAGCCCTGATCCGGGTTATCCGGTATCCACTGCGGATCGAGCCAACCTGCCCCAGCGCAGGATTCCGGTTTCCGGATTGCCATCCTTCTCTCCACCTTAATCAGGGGCAGCCCTCATGCTCGTCACGCAGCCCGAGAGCATTCAGCGCCAGGCTAGCGGTCCTCGTATCGGTCTTGCGGTCGCCGGCGGTGGCCCGGTTGGGTTGATTTATGAGATCGGTGCCCTGCGCGCCCTGGATGAAGCCCTGGAGGGCGTCGATCTGAACCGGCTCGACGTTTATGTCGGCGTCAGCGCGGGGGCAGTGATGGCGGCCCTGCTGGCCAATCAGTTCAAGCCCAGCCAGATCTGCCATATCTTCATCAATAATGAATCCGAGGAGCATCCGCTCGATCCGCAAATTTTCCTGGTGCCGGCACTGGGCGAATATGCCCGGCGGCTGGCTACGGTGCCGGGGCTGCTCTGGCGGTCGTTCTGGCGCTACCTGCGTAATCCGCTGGATCTGAGCCTGTTGCAGTCACTGACTCTGCTCGGGCGCGCCTTGCCGGCTGGGTTTTTTGATAACGAGCCGATCCACGATTATCTGCAGCGGATGTGGAGCGCACCGGGGCGCACTGACGATTTCCGCCAGTTGGCCAAGCGTCTGTTCGTGGTGGCGGTGGATCTTGATACCGGCGAATCGGTCACGTTCGGCGCGCCCGGTTACGATCATGTGCCGATCTCGCGCGCGGTGCAGGCGAGTGCCGCGCTGCCGGGCCTGTATCCGCCGGTGGAGATTGATGGCCGTTTCTTCGTCGATGGCGCGCTGCGCAAGACCATGCATGCCTCGGTGGCGCTGCAGGAGGGGCTGGATCTGCTGCTGTGCCTGAACCCGCTGGTGCCGTTCGACGCCCGCCTGAACAAGGCCGCAGGCGCACCCCAGCAAGTCGGGCGACTGGTCGAGGGCGGTCTGCCGGTGGTGCTGTCGCAGACCTTCCGCGCCCTGATTCATTCGCGCCTGCAGGTGGGCATGCAGAAATATGACAGCGAGTACCCGAATTCGGACGTCATCATGTTCGAGCCGAACAGCGACGACGCCAAGATGTTCTTCACCAACGTCTTCAGCTTCTCCGGGCGGCACTGGGTCTGCGAACACGCCTATCAGACTACCCGCCAGGATCTGCTGGCGCGGCGCGAGGAACTGGAACCTATTCTGGCCCGCCATGGCATCCGCATGCGCCTTGATCTGCTGCAGGATCGCAGCCGGCGCTATTACACCGGCCTGCGCGATCCGCAGCCGCGGGCGCTGATTGCCCGGCGCGCCAGTGGCAGCCGCCCGGTGCGCGAACTGCACGCGGCGCTCGACCGTCTGCAGGAGATTCTGCCGGCCACGGCCAGTCGCTAGGCAGCGCTGTTTAACTCAGGTATTCCAGGCTGAGCTGGCGCAGCAGGCGCTGGGCGTCGCCATTGAGGAACGGCGCGACCAGCGCCAGCACCTGATAAACCCCCAGGGCGAGATGATCGCTGTCCATACCATCCGCTGCGGGCGTGGTGCGGATCCGCTGAAAATTGAGCCAGTACGTAGCCACCACCGCAATGTTGCGCGCCAGGGCGGCGATATCCGCAGCCGTCGCGTTCATGACCCCGACCTCGACCAGCCCGCGCAGAATGACCTCAGCGGTGTGGATCTTGCGTTCCAGGATGCGGCGGAAATGGGTGCGCAGCTTCTTGTTGCGGCTGAGGATATTGTCCAGATCGCGATAGAGAAAGCGGTATTCCCAGATGGTTTCAAACACCAGATGCAGATACAGCCACATGTCCTCCATATTCGGCACCCGGCGCTCGGGCACCTGCAGGGCGGCTTCCATCTGCCGCTCGAACTGCTGAAACAGCAGATTGATGATGTCGTCCTTGTTGCGGAAGTGGTAGTAGAGATTGCCGGGACTGATATCGAGTTCGTCGGCGATATGATTGGTGGTAATGCGCGGTTCACCGTTGTCGTTGAACAGGCGCAGGCTGGTTTGCAGGATACGGTCGCGGGTTTTCATCGGGCCGGGCGCGCCTTGGTCGGTTAGCGGATCAGGCCGCAGCGGCTGCGGGGTGCCGCGCGTTTTGCTAATTGTTGATGGGGGGCGGGTGCTTTTCCAGTGGCCCCTGCATCCCGGTGTCAATGCGGTGCGCCCCGGACTACAACAGCAAGCACAGCAGGAGAATAACGTGGAAAAAATCTGGCTGCGTGAATACCCGCCCGGCGTGCCGGCGGAGATCGATCTGAACGAATTTGGCTCGCTCAAGGCTATCCTGGAGAAAAGCTGCGCCCGTTTTGCCGATCTACCCGCCTATTCCAATATGGGCGTGACCCTGCGCTATCGCGATATCGACCGGCTCAGCAGTGCCTTCGCTGCCTATCTGCAACAGGTGCTGGGTCTGGACCGGGGCGATCGGGTCGCCATCATGCTGCCCAATGTCCTGCAGTACCCGGTGGCCCTGTTTGGCATCCTGCGCGCCGGCTTGGTTGTGGTGAATGTGAATCCCCTGTACACGCCGCGCGAACTGGAGCATCAGCTCAAGGATTCCGGGGCGAGCGCCATTTTGATCCTGGAGAACTTTGCCCACACCCTGCAGGAGGTGCTGGAGCGGACGCCGCTGCGCACCGTGATCACCACGCAATTGGGCGATCTATTCCCGTTTCCCAAGCGGCCGCTGGTTAACTTCGTGGTCAAGCGGGTCAGGAAAATGGTCCCGGCCTGGCGGCTGCCCGGCGCGGTGCCGCTGCGCCAGGTATTGCACGAGGGCGCGCGGCGGACCCTGCAGGATGTGCCGGTCGATCACGATGATCTGGCCTTCCTGCAATACACCGGCGGCACCACCGGCGTTTCCAAGGGCGCCATGCTCACCCACGGCAATCTGGTGGCGAATCTGCAACAGGCTTCAGCGTGGCTAGGCCCGGTGTCCAGGCCGGCGGAAGAGGTCATCATCACCGCCCTGCCGCTGTACCACATCTTTTCCCTGACCGCCAACTGCCTGACCTTCATGAAAGTAGGCGGTCACAACATCCTGATTACCAATCCGCGCGACATGCCCGGCTTTGTCAAGGAGTTAAGCAAGGTCCGCTTCACCGCCATTTCCGGCGTCAACACCCTGTTCAACGGCCTGCTGAATACGCCCGGTTTCACGCAACTGGATTTCAGCGCGCTCAAGCTGTGCCTGTCCGGCGGCATGGCCCTGCAGCGGGCGGTAGCGGAACGCTGGCAGCAGGTGACCGGCGTGCCGCTGATCGAAGGCTATGGCCTGACCGAGACCTCGCCGGCGGTGACCTTTAATCCGCTGACCCTGCGCGAATATAACGGCAGCATCGGCCTGCCGATGCCCTCGACTGAGCTGTCGATCCGCGATGACGAGGGCCGCGAACTGGCGCTGGGCGAGGCGGGCGAGATCTGCGTGCGGGGCCCGCAGGTGATGCGCGGCTACTGGAACCGGCCCGGGGAAACCGCCCAGGTGATGACTGCGGATGCTTATCTGCGCACCGGCGATATCGGCTACATCGACGCGCGCGGCTATGTGCGGATCGTCGATCGTAAGAAGGACATGATCCTGGTGTCGGGCTTCAACGTCTATCCGAACGAGGTCGAGGATGTGGCGGCGCTGCATGCCGGCGTGCTGGAAGTGGCCGCGATTGGCGTGCCGGACGAGAAGTCCGGCGAGGCAGTCAAGCTGGTGGTGGTCAAAAAGGATCCGGCCCTGACCGCCGAGGCGTTGATCGAGCACTGCCGCCAGCATCTGGCGGGTTATAAGGTGCCGCGTCTGATCGAGTTCCGCGCCGAGCTGCCCAAAACCAATGTCGGCAAGATCCTGCGCCGGCTGCTGCGCGAGACCTAGCCGGCGCGGTATGGTATGACCTACGCGGACTGGCCGTGCAGCGGCTGTTCCGCCAGCCATGCCAACAGGGCGTCGGCCACCTCCTGCCAGCGCGCTTCCAGCATCATGGCGTGCGCCATGTTCGGGAAAATGCGTGCCTCGGTTCGATAAAAGCGCGCGGTCTCCCTGACCAGCGCCGGTGACACGAAAACATCCTGCTGTGCGCCCAGCACCAGCAACGGCGCGCGCAGGTGCTCCGGACGCAGGCGCAGGGGGTCGGACCACAGCATATCCATTGCCACCCGCTGCGATTCCGCCTGCACCAGATCAAAATAATCGCGCAGCGTGCTCAGCGGCATATCCGCCGAGAACAGCAGCCGGCGCATCATGTCCAGTGTGCCGTAGCTCGGGCCGAGCATCGAGAACAGCACCATCTGCTGAAACAGGAACGGATGGCGCATCGCCATATGCAGGTTGGTCGGCCACAAACCCTGCGGCGGTACCGAGGCCATCAGCACCACCCCGGCCACCTGGGGCTGCTGTTCCAGGTATTTCTGAATCACCATCCCGCCCATCGAATGGCCAATCAGCACGGGCGGCGCGGGCATCTGTTGCATGGCCCGCGCCAGATCAGCGACGTAATCGGCCAGCCGCCACTGATGCAAATGTGCGTGGCCCTCGCTGAGCCCATGGCCGCGCAGGCTGACGGCATGGGCCTCGTAGCTGTGCTGGGTGCAGTAAGGCAGGACATGCACATCCCAGACCCGGGCGTCGGAAAACGAACCGTGCACGAACAGCAGGGGTGTCGGCCGGGGGGTGGTCTCCGGGTAGCGACTGATCAGGTGCAGTTGCATGGCAGCGTCCTTTTCGATGATGAGCCAGGAGAAGCCACAATAGCCGCTGTACGGCAATCATGCTTGTCCACGCGGGTCATACCAGCCCAGCCGACTTCAACGCCCACCTGCGCCAGATCATGCTTGTCCACGCGGGTCATGTGCTATGGACAGGAATTCTTGACCGATGCGACGTATGCGTTGAAAATATCCGGTTTAATTTTCGCCTGAGTTCCGAGGCCCGCCATGCGTATCGTTCAAGAAGCCCTGACCTTCGATGATGTCTTGCTGCTCCCTGCCTATTCGGCGGTGCTGCCCAAGGACGTGAGCCTCGCGACGCAACTGACCCGTACCATTCGCCTGAATATTCCGCTGATTTCGGCCGCGATGGATACGGTGACCGAAGCGCGCCTGGCGATTTCCCTGGCCCAGGAAGGCGGCATCGGCATTATCCACAAGAATATGTCGGTCGAGAAACAGGCGCAGGAAGTGCGGCGCGTCAAGAAATACGAAAGCGGTGTCATCAACGACCCCATCGTCACTGCGCCGACCGCAACCATCCGCGACGTGCTGGCCCTGACCCGTGCCCACCACATTTCCGGCGTGCCGGTGGTCGATGGTGAAAATCTGGTCGGCATCGTCACCAGTCGCGACTTGCGTTTCGAGCACAATCTGGATGCGCCGGTCAGCGCCATCATGACGCCCAAGGAGCGCCTGGTCACGGTGCGCGAAGGCGCCAGCCGTGAGGAAATCGTCACCCTGCTGCACAGGCACCGCATCGAGAAAGTGCTGGTGGTCAACGACTCCTTCCAGTTGCGTGGCATGATCACGGTCAAGGACATCCAGAAATCCAGCGATTTTCCGATTGCCTGCAAGGACGAGTTTGGGCGGTTGCGGGTCGGGGCGGCAGTCGGCACCGGGGGTGACACCGACGAACGGGTTATCGCGCTGGTGGGTGCTGGCGTGGATGTGCTGGTGGTTGATACCGCGCATGGCCACTCGCGCAACGTGCTCAACCGGGTGCGCTGGGTCAAGGAGAACTTTCCCCAGGTGCAGGTGATCGGTGGCAACATCGCTACGGCTGCCGCCGCGCGGGATCTGGTGGAAGCCGGGGCCGATGCGGTCAAGGTCGGTATCGGTCCCGGGTCGATCTGCACCACGCGCATCATTGCCGGGGTGGGTGTGCCGCAGATCAGCGCGGTGGCCAATGTCGCCGAGGCCCTGCGCGACAGTGACGTACCGGTGATCGCCGATGGTGGCGTGCGCTATTCCGGCGATCTGGCCAAGGCGATCGCTGCTGGCGCGCACACGGTGATGATCGGCAGCCTGTTCGCGGGTACCGAGGAAGCGCCGGGCGAGGTCGAGCTGTATCAGGGCCGCTCCTACAAATCCTATCGCGGCATGGGCTCGATCGGCGCCATGACCCAGCAGCACGGCTCCAGCGATCGCTATTTCCAGGAAGGCAGCGCGGTGGAAAAGCTGGTCCCGGAAGGCATCGAAGGCCGCGTACCCTACAAGGGCAGCATGCTGGCGATCATCAACCAGTTGATGGGCGGGCTGCGCTCCAGCATGGGTTATGTCGGCTGCCAGAATATTGCCGAGATGCGAACCAAGCCGGCCTTCACCCGCGTCACCAGCGCGGGCATGCGCGAGAGTCATGTTCACGATGTGACCATCACCAAGGAAGCGCCGAATTACCGGGTCGATTGAGCGTCCGTCCGGTTCCTTTCATCCTGTACCGCTCCCGCGCCGGGAGCGGGGAGCGCCGCCATGACCGCCCGCAATATTCATCTTGACCGCATCCTGATCCTTGACTTTGGCTCGCAGTACACGCAGCTGATCGCCCGCCGGGTGCGCGAGATTGGCGTCTATTGCGAAATTCACCCCTGGGACGCCGATCCGGCGCTGCTGCGTGCCTTTCAGCCGCGCGGGGTGATTCTCTCCGGTAGCCCCGAGTCAACTACCGTAGCTGATGGGCCACGCGCACCGCAGGCGGTGTTCGAACTGGATGTGCCGCTGCTGGGCATCTGCTACGGCATGCAGACCCTGGCGATGCAGCACGGTGGCCGGGTCGAGCCGTCCGATCATCAGGAATTTGGCTATGCGCAGCTGCGCGCCCATGCCCATTCGGCGCTGCTGCGCGACATCGAGGATCACACCAGTCCGGAAGGCTATGGCTTGCTCGATGTGTGGATGAGCCACGGTGACCGGGTAGTGGAACTGCCGCCGGGCTTCGTGCGCATCGCCAGCACCGCGACCTGCCCGATTGCCGGCATGGCCGATGAGCAGCGGCGCTGGTATGGGGTGCAGTTTCATCCCGAGGTGACCCACACCCGTCAGGGCGAGCGTATTCTGCGCCGCTTCGTGCTGGAGATCTGCGCCTGTGCGCCACTGTGGACCACCGGCAACATCATCGAGGACAGCATGGCCGCGATCCGCGCCCAGGTGGGTGGCGACGAGGTGTTGCTTGGCCTGTCCGGCGGCGTTGATTCCTCAGTGGTGGCGGCCCTGCTGCACCGGGCGATTGGCGATCAACTGACCTGCGTGTTCGTCGATACCGGTCTGCTGCGCCTGCACGAAGGCGATCAGGTGATGACCACCTTTGCCGAGCATCTGGGCGTGCGGGTGATCCGCGTCGATGCCGAGGCGCGCTTTCTGGATGCCCTAGCCGATGTCACCGATCCCGAGCGCAAGCGCAAGATCATCGGTGGGCTGTTTGTCGAGATCTTCGAGGAACAGGCGCAGCACCTGCAAAATGCCAAGTGGCTGGCGCAGGGCACTATCTACCCCGATGTGATCGAATCGGCGGGCGCCAAGACCGGCAAGGCCCACGTCATCAAGTCGCATCACAACGTGGGCGGTCTGCCGGCGACGATGCGCATGAAGCTGGTCGAGCCGCTGCGCGAACTGTTCAAGGACGAAGTGCGCCGGCTGGGCGTGGAACTCGGTCTGCCGTTCGAGATGGTCTATCGGCATCCGTTTCCCGGTCCCGGCCTTGGGGTGCGCATTCTCGGCGCGGTGAAAAAGGAGTACGCCGATCTGCTGCGCCGCGCCGATGATATTTTCATCGAGGAGTTGCGCCGCGCCGATCTGTACGACCGCACCAGTCAGGCCTTTGCGGTGTTCCTGCCGGTCAAGTCGGTCGGGGTGATGGGCGATGGGCGGCGCTATGACTATGTGGTGGCGCTGCGGGCGGTGGAAACAGTGGATTTCATGACCGCGCGCTGGGCGCATCTGCCCTATGACTTTCTGGATCGGGTGTCGCGGCGGATTATCAACGAAGTGCGCGGCATTTCCCGCGTGGTCTATGACGTATCCGGCAAGCCGCCGGCGACCATTGAGTGGGAGTGAGAACGGGGCGCGCGGTTTGCAATCGCCGCGTGGCGCGCTGTTCATGGCATCCGGTGGAGGAGCAAGAAATGATCAATTATCCGAAAACTACTCTGCCGAATGTCGTGCGCAATGAACTGGAACTGGCGCGCCTGATTCAACAATCAACGTATCCTGCCCGCATTCCCGCAGTGGAGGGTTACGCGGTTCTCGGCGATACCCAGCCGGCGAGCTGGAGCAATGGTGATTTCTACGATGCCGTCGGGCTGATGGCCCGCCAGGGACAGCCCGGGTTTGTGCTGGATCGCCGTGAGTCCGTGGAGAATCTGCTGCTGGTGCTCGGTGATGCCACGGGGCACGGCACGGGACCAGCCCTGATCGCAACCGAGCTGCGGGCGATTATCCGGGCATCCATTCGCCTTGGCGTCTCGCACCGTAATCTGACCCGCTGTATGAACGATCAGCTTTGTGAGGATCTGCCCGATGGGCATTTCATCACCCTGCTGATGGGGCGCCTGAATCTGGAAAGGCACATGTTCCGCTGGGTGAGCTTCGGTCAGGCGCCGCTGTTCTTTTACTCGGCGCGCAATCATCAGGTGCAGATGCTCGAAGCCCACCAGCCGCCTCTTGGGCTGCTGCCCAGCGCAGCGGATTACACGCCCACCGAAACGTTCTTCGAGCCAGGCGACGCGTTTTTGGTCCTATCCGATGGCTACATGGAAACCGCGAACGCGCATCAGGAACTCTGGGGAGCTGAACGGGCGGCTGAAGTGTTACGCACGCAGGCCAGCCATGGCCCGGCTGCCGTTCTACAGGCCCTGTTGCGGGAAGTGAACGCCTTTGCAGTCGGACAGCCGCAGCAGGATGACCGGACGTTTCTGATGATCCTGCGTCAGTCCGACTGAAGCGATTCCGCTGCCCCGCACCCCTGAGCGGCGATCCCCGATTCCTTCTCAGTCCTTCAGCTTGCCCGGTCTGGCCTCGGCGTGCTGCACTGGCGAAAGCTGTGCTATCAGGAAATCCATCAGCACCCGCACCCGATGCGGCATGTGGCGGTTGCTCGGCAGCATGGCGTAGATGCCCAGCTCGGGTGCGGCGAAGTCAGCCAGGATTTGGGTGACCTGCCCGGCGGCTAGCAGCGGATCAGCGATGAAATCCGGCTGGCAGGCGATGCCTAGACCGCGCGCTGCCGCCTCGGCCAGCACATCGCCGTTATTGGCCAGCACCCGACTGCGCACCGGAACGCTTTCCAGGCGACCGTCGATCTGGAACGGCCAGCTCTGCATGCCCCTGCCCATGGTGTAGCCCAGGCACTCGTGGTGAATCAGCTCGGATGGATGGCGCGGCTGACCGTGCCGGGCCAGATAATCCGGCGCAGCGATGACCCGCAAGCATCCGCGACCCATGCGCCGGACGATATCGCCCGCTTCGAGCTGATGGGTGATGCGAATCGACAGATCGATGCCTTCTTCGATCAGATTCACCCGGCGATCGCTGTAATCCATGTCCAGACTGACATCCGGATAGCGTTCGGCAAAGTCGAGCAGCAGCGGCGCCAGCCGGCTCAGACCAAAGCTCAGCGGCAGGCTGATGCGGATATGCCCGCGCGGCGTCAGCCGTTCGGCGGCCACATCGGTCTCGGCGGCCTCAACCAGATTCAGGATCACCCGGCATTTTTCCAGATAGGCGCTGCCCGCCGAGGTCAGGGCCAGCCGCCGGGTGCTGCGCGCCAGCAGCTTGATACCCAGATGTGCTTCCAGAGCCGCAATCTGCCGCGTCACCACCGAACGCGCCACGCCGAGTTGCTGGGCCACAGCGGCAAAACTGCCCCGCTCGGCCACCCGCACGAACAGATTCATCGCGTCCAATCGGTCCATTGTTGCGCTCTTGGCAATAAAGTATTGCCGATTGTCGCCTATTTAAGCGCCAAATGCTGCTGTACAGTGCGGTCATGGTTTTCAAGGAGCTGCACCCATGTCCCTCGATGCACCGCAACCAAGCCTGTTCGTAGCGCATGGCGCGCCGACCTTCATGCTGCATCCCGGCGCGGCCGGCGCAGCGCTGAGTGCCCTGGCCGATACTTTGCCGGCGCCGCGCGCCATCGTCATGGTCAGCGCGCATTGGGAAACCGCTGTACCTACGGTCGGCTTTGCGCCGCGCCCGGAGACGATGTACGACTTCTGGGGCTTTCCACAGGAGCTGTACAGCCTGCGCTACCCGGCGACCGGCTGTCCCGAGGCCGCCGCCGAGGTGCGGGCAGCGCTGCAAGCCGCTGGCTTTGCCGTCGAGGCCGATGCCGGGCGCGGTCTCGATCATGGCGCCTGGATGCCGCTGAAGCTGCTGTTTCCCAACGCGGATGTGCCGGTGATTCCGCTGTCGATTCAGCCGGCCGCCGGTCCCGGGCATCACCTGCACTTGGGCCGGGCGCTGGTGCCGCTGACCCAGCGCGGATTTCTGGTGATCGGCTCGGGCAATCTGACCCACAACCTGCGTGATTACCAGCAGGCGGCCCGCCACGGTGGCGCAACGCCGGGCTATGTGCGCGCCTTCGCTGATTGGATGCATGCGCGTCTGCTTGCCGGCGATGTGTCCGCACTGCTGGATTATCGCCGTCAGGCACCCGGTGCGGTGCAGGCGCATCCCCGCGATGAGCATCTGCTGCCGCTCCATGTTGCATTCGGTGCGGCCGGAGCAGGGGCGCGGACTCGGCGTTTTCATGCCGGCATCGATGACTATGTGCTGGCGATGGATGGCTTTGTTTTTTCCAACCCGGAGCATGCGCAACCGTGAACAGGCCGAACAACCCGTCCCCGTCCTATACCGGCATGGCCAAGAGCCTGCACTGGCTGATGGCGCTGCTGCTGCTGGGCCTGCTGGCGCTGGGGTTCTATATGAGCGATTTGCCGCTGTCGCCGCGCAAGCTGCAACTGTATGCCTGGCACAAGTGGGCCGGCATTACGGTGTTCCTGCTGGTGCTGATCCGTCTGGGCTGGCGGCTGACGCACCGGCCACCGGCCTTGCCTGCACTGATGCCGCCCGTGCTGCGTATTGCCGCCCATGCCGGTCATGCCCTGCTGTATGTGCTGATGTTCGCCATTCCGCTCAGCGGTTGGCTGATGAGTTCGGCCAAGGGTTTCCAGACCGTCTGGTTTGGCGTGCTGCCGATTCCCGATCTGCTGTCCAAGGATCCGGCGCTGGGCGAATTCCTGCAAAGCGTCCATTTCAGCCTGAACCTGTTGTTCATCGCGGTGCTTGCTGGTCATATCGGCGCTGCCCTGAAGCACCATTTCATCGACCGCGATGACATTCTCACCCGCATGCTGCCGGCCATCGGCGCGGAGAACTCACTATGAAAATGCCTATTGCGCTTGCCCTGAGCTGGACCCTGGCGACCGCGCTGCCCCTGGCTGCATCCGCGGTCGAATATCGGCAGGTCCAGGCCGATAAAAGTGAAATCACCTTTGTCTATCAGCAGATGGGCGTAAACATGAACGGCCGCTTCCGCCAGTTTAGCGCCCAGTTGCGCTTCGATCCGGCGGATTCGGCCAGTGCCCAGGCCACGGTCGATGTCAATCTGGGCAGCATCGACACCGGCTCCAGCGAAGCCGATAGCGAAGTGCAGGGCAAGGATTGGCTCAACATCGCGGTTTTTCCAAGCGCGCGCTTCACGTCCAGCGGCATCAAGGCGCTCGGCGGCGACCGCTACGAACTCGCCGGCCAGCTCAGCATCAAGGGCCAGAGCCGGGCCATCAGTGTGCCGCTGACCGTGGTCGCGCAGGGCAATCAGGCGGTTTTCGAAGGCACGTTCAATTTCAAGCGTGCCGATTTTGCCATCGGCGAAGGCGTGTGGGCTGATGTCGGCACCGTCGCCAATGAGATCCAGGTCAAGTTCCGGGTGTTGGCCAGCGGCACATGATGTGCCCACCCCCGCATTCACTGCTTCATTGATTCACCCTTAACCCGTACCACAGGAGATTTGCCATGACCAAGCTGATTCCCGTTGCCGCCGCTCTGCTGCTGGGCAGCGTTGCCACTGCGCCGGCCCTGGCCGCGCCGCAGACCTTCAACATCGAAGGCACGCACACTTTCCCGCGCTTTTCCTATAGCCACTTTGGCTATTCGACCCAGCTCAGCCGCTTCAACAAGACCACCGGCACCATCGTCCTGGATCGTCAGGCCAAGACCGGCTCGGTCGATGTGACGATCGATATGCGCTCGGTGGATACCGGCTATCCGGTATTCAACGAGCATATCCAGGGTGAGGATTTTCTGGATACCGCCCGCTACCCGACTGCGACCTTCAAGTCCACTGCCGTGCGCTTCAAGGGCGACAAGCCGGTCGAAGTTGATGGTGCGCTGACCATCAAGGGCGTGACCCGACCGGTGACCCTGAAAGTGACCTCGTTCCAGGCCATGCCGCATCCGATGCTGCAGAAGGATGCCATCGGTGCCGATGCCACCACCACCATCAAGCGCTCCGACTTCAACGCCGGCAAGTACGCGCCCCACGTCGGTGACGAGGTGACGATCAGCATTGCCGTGGAAGCGGTCAGCGATCAGGCTTCAGCGGTGTCCGAGCAGAGCAAGTAATCCCCGTTCGTCAATTCGCCGCCCCCGTCAGCGTGCAGGCATGCGCTGGCGGGGGCGTTGGCGTTCCCGGGTCGGGCGCAGTGGGCGCGCGCCGTAACGACAGCGTGCAGCAGGCCGGGGTTTTGGCGGTTTCAGGGCTGTTATGACGGGTGTGTGACCCGTGGTGGGAATAGGGCCGCAAAAGGCGCTAAGATGAACACATCCATGGCGTAACCGCACAGATTCGGATGACGCCGCTCCTGGATTTTCTCCGTGATGTGAGAAGCCCATGTCTGGTAATGACCCGCTTACACAGGCTAACCATCTGGCAGCGATCAGGCCCGATCCTGCCATCGTTCTGATTGTCGATGACACGCCGGAAAATCTCGCTGTGCTGGGCGAGTTGCTGCAGCCCAATTACCGGGTGCTGGTGGCCAACTCCGGCCGGCGCACACTGGTCATTGCTGCTGCCGATCCGCAGCCTGACCTGATCCTGCTCGATGTGATGATGCCGGAAATGGATGGCTATCAGGTCCTGGCCGAGCTGCGGCACAACCCGCGTACGGCGCAGATTCCGGTGATCTTCGTCACCGCGATGGACGCGCTGGAAGACGAGCAGCGCGGCTTTGATCTCGGCGCCATCGACTACATCACCAAGCCGCTGCGGCCGCCGATCGTCCTGGCCCGGGTGCGCGCGCATCTGGAACTGAAAGTCGCCCGCGATCGTCTGCGTGACCAGAATGCTTTTCTCGAAGCCGAGGTAGCGCGGCGCATGGCCGAGAACCAGCTGGTGCAGGATGTCAGCATCCATGCCCTGGCCCGGCTGGCGGAAACCCGCGACTCCGAAACCGGCAACCATATCCACCGCACCCGTGAATATGTGCGCGCCCTGGCAGTGCGGCTGCAGCGCTATCCCCGGTTTACCGCCTTTCTCAGTGACCGCACCATTCGCCTGCTGGTGAAATCGGCGCCGCTGCATGACATCGGCAAGGTTGCCATTCCCGACCATATCCTGCTCAAGCCCGGCAAGCTGACCGCCGAGGAATGGGAATTGATGAAAACCCACGCCCAGCGTGGCTCCGAGGCCATCGAGCAGGCCGAGCGCGACGCCGAGCAGCCGGTCGAGTTCCTGACCCTGGCCAAGGAAATCGCCCACTATCATCATGAAAAATGGGATGGCAGCGGCTATCCCGAGGGTCTGGCCGGCGACGCCATTCCAATCCCGGCACGGCTGATGGCACTGGCCGATGTCTTCGATGCGCTGATTTCGCGCCGGGTTTACAAGCCGCCATTGCCCTTCAGCGAAGCCCGCGCGCTGATCATTGCCGAGCGCGGCCGGCACTTTGATCCCGATGTCGTCGATGCCTTTGTGGCGGTCTTCGACCAGTTCACTGCCATCGCCCAGCGCTACAGTGATAACGCAGCATCCGGCTAGTGCGGCGTCCGGCTGGCGTAGCAGCGGTTGATGGGCGCGGGCGACGGCGACCTCTGTTCTACAGATAGCAGACTGCAACCATGGCTTCGATTGATCATTTGACGCTCGTCGATCTGGTGAGTCGACAGATCCTGGTGGTGGCGCCCGATCAGCCGATTGAAATCGCGGTGCGGGCCATGGCCGCGCGCCGCGTGTCGTCGCTGGTGGTGGTGGACAGTGAGCAGCGACCACTGGGCATCGTCACTGAACGCGACACCATCCGCCTGATGCATCAGTGCGCGCCGGTGGGCGAGCCGATCAGCACGGTGATGAGCGCGCCCGTGCTGACGGTGAGCCTGGACCTCGATTTTCGCACCGCCTATCTGCTGCTCAGCCAGCGTGGCCTGCGTCATCTGGTGGTTGTGGATGATGCCGGCGTGTTGGTGGGCATCGTCTCGGAAAGCGATTTTCGCCAGCATCTCGGTCAGGACGTATTCGCGCGCATCCAGGATTTGCGCGCCATCATGGACAGCGAGGTGCAGTGCTTCGCCCCGGATGATTCTCTGGCGCTGGCGTTGGAGCGCATGAGCAGTGCCGGGCTGGATCATGTCGTGGTGGCAGCGGATCAGCGCGGTCTGGGCATTCTCACCGAGCGCGATATTCCACGTCTGCTGGCCCGACATGTTGACCCGGCGCAGGTGACCCTGGCCGAGGTGATGAGCGCGCCGCTGCGTGCGGTGCCGGTGCAGACCCCGGTGGCGGACGTTGCGGCGCAGATGGCCGAGACGCATGTCCGACACATGGCGGTGGTGGCGACGGATGGCCGGATCGTGGGGGTGATCAGCCAGCATCGTCTGCTGGAGCGGCTGGGCGTCCTGCTCATGGAGGAAAGCCGCCTGCATCTGGAAACCCGTCTGCAACTGCTGCTGGAAACCACAGGCGTCGGCATCTGGGAATACGACCATGTCGCCGACTGCTTCATGCGCAGCCCGGTGCTGTGCGCGATGCTTGGCGATACCGAACGGCAGCGTGCCGGCACCCTGCAATCCTGGCTGGAAAACATTCATCCTGCCGATCGCGCTACGGTGCGCACCTGCCTGGATGCCGCCCTGCGCGAGGAAAACCCGCTGTTCGAGAGTGAGTACCGGACGCGCAGAGTAGACGGGAGCTGGATCTGGGTGGTCAATCGTGGTCGGGTGGTGCAGCGCGGTGCTCAGGGCCGGGCACTGCGCAGCGCCGGTATCGCCATCGATATTACCGAGCGCAAGCAGTCCGAACAGCGCCTGCGCGACAGTGAAGCGCGCTTCCGGCGTTTCATGGAGCAGGCGCCGCTGCCGCTGTGCCATGTGTCCAGCGAAGGCCGGCTGCTGTTCGTGAACGAGCGTTTTATTCAGGTGTTCGGCTATACCCTGGCGGATGTGCCTACCCTGGATGACTGGTGGCCGCGCGCCTATCCGGACGAGCAATACCGGCGCTGGGTGATCACGACCTGGGAGCATGCTGTACAGCGTGCGGCAACGGAAGGCAGTGACATCCAGCCAATCGAATACCAGGTGTTCTGCAAGAATGGCGAACGACGCATCGTCGAGATTTCCGGGATTGTCCTGGAAAATGCCTTTCTGGCGACCTTTATCGACGTCACCGAGCGCCGCCGCGATCAGGCGCTGCTAGCGTTTAGCAACAGCACGCTCGAACGGGTCGCGCGCGCCGCGCCACTGACGGAAACGCTCGACCACATCGCTCGCGGCATCGAATCCCAGCATCCGGACCTGCTGTGTTCCATTCTGCTGCTGGATGCCGAGAGCCAGCGGCTGCGCCATGGCGCCGCACCCAGCCTGCCGCTGGCGTATTGCCGCGCCATCGACGGTGCTGCCATCGGCAAGGCGGTCGGTTCCTGTGGCACCGCTGCCTATATCGGCGAGCCGGTGTTCGTCAGCGATATCGCCAGCGATCCTTTATGGACCGATTACCGCGATCTGGCGCTGGCGCATGGACTGCACGCCTGCTGGTCGATGCCGATTCGCTCCTCGACCAATGTGGTGCTGGGCACCTTCGCGGTGTATCACCGCACGGTGCGTCAGGCCACGCTGCCCGAACAGCGCAGTATCATCCAGGCCACCGCCCTGACCGGCATTGCCATTGAGCGTGCCCGCGCCGAGGCCGCGCTGTGCACTGCCCGCCAGCACCTGAGCGAATTGATGGCGCACAGTCCGGTGCTGCTGTATACCCTGGCGGCCGAGGGCGACAGGCTGCACGCTACTTATGTCAGCGACAATATTACCCGTCTGACCGGCTTTAGCGTCGCCGAGGCGCTGAATCCGCACTGGTGGCAGTCCCATCTGCATCCCGAGGATCGGCCGCGCCTGCTGGAGCGCCATATGGATCGGCGACTGTGGCGGGTTGACGGCAGTGATGAATTTCGCATCCGGCACCGCGATGGCCATTACCTGTGGGTGCGCGACGAGCGTCGCTGTGTCCATGATGCCGCCGGCCAGCCCGGCGAGATCATCGGCGCCTGGATCGACATCACCGCCGCCAAGGCTGCCGAGGCGCGCCTGAACGAGCAGATCGACGAATTGCGCCGCTGGCATGCTTTGACCCTGGGGCGGGAGATGCGGGTGCTGGAACTGAAGCGTGAAGTGAATGCGCTGCTGGCCGAGCGTGGCCAATCGCCCCGCTATCCGAGTGCGGCCGATGGGTCCGGGGGCGCGGAATGAGCGGCGCAGTCCGCGTTCTGCTGCTGGCGCTGTGGCTGCTACCGGCGCTGGGTCCGGGGTCGGCTGCTGCTGCCGCCGCCGCTGCGGGTGCGGATCCGGCAGTTCTGACGGTGGTGGTCGATGACAATTACCCGCCCTATGTGTTCCGCGACAGCAATGGCACGCCCAAGGGCTATCTGGTCGACTGGTGGGCGCTGTGGTCGCAGCGAAGCGGGGTCGCGGTAGATCTGCAGGCTTCCGATTGGGCCTTGGCGCTGCGCCGCATTGAGGATGGCGAGGCCAAGGTGATCGACACGGTGTTCGAGACCGCCGAGCGCCAGCGTTTCCTGGATTTTTCGCCGCCCTATGCCGACATTCCAGTGTCGATCTTTGCCCATGCCAGCATTGGCGGATTGAGCGATGTCGACACTCTGCGCGGTTTCGTGGTCGGCGCCAAGACCGGCGATGCCTGCGTCGAGCGTCTGCGCAGCACGGGCGTGACCGATCTGGCGCTGCATGACAGCTATCAGCAGCTGGTGAATGCGGCCATCGCCGGCAAGATCAAGGTGTTTTGCCTGGATGAACCGCCGGCGCAGTTCCTGCTGTACCGGGCCAATGCCCATCACGATTTTCGCCAGATGTTCACCCTGTACACCGGCCAGTTTCACCGCGCGGTGCGCCGCGGCGATCAGGCCACGCTGGCGCTGTTGGCGCGTGGCAGTGCCGCGATCAGTGCCGGGGAGTTGCAGGCACTGCACGACAAATGGATGGGCAGCGAACTGCACGCTGCGCAGCAGCCCTACGCACAGATGATCGCCTATGGCCTGCTGGCGGCGCTGCTGGCCGGCGCGCTGCTGGCCGCCTGGAGCCTGACCCTGCACCAGCAGGTCAAAAAGCGCACCGCCGAACTGCGCGAGGAACGGCGCCGGTTGCGGGCGCTGATCGACGCCCTGCCAGCCCTGGTCTGGCTGAAGGATCCCGATGGTCTGTATCTGGCCTGCAACCCGGTTTTCGAGCGCTTTTTTGGCGCACCGGAAACAGCGATCATCGGCAAGACCGACTATGACTTCGTTGATCATGAGCAGGCTGACGCCTTTCGCGCCGCTGATCTCAGCACTCTGGCTGCGGGCACCGCCCGTACCTTTGAGGAAGAGATCACCTTCGCCGCCGATGGCCAGCGTGTACGTCTGGAAACCACCAAGATTCCGCTGCATGACACGGATAGGTGTCTGATCGGCGTGATGGGCATTGGCTGGGATATCACCGTCCGTCAGCAGAGCGAGGCCCAGTTGCGCGCTGCCCAGACCGAAGCCACCCGTCTGCTGGCGGCGGCTGATCAATCGCGGCTGGCGCTGCTCAGCCTGCTGGAAGACCAGCAGCGGGCGCAGGAACAGTTGCGCAAGCTGTCTCTGGCGGTGGAACAAAGCCCGAGCAGCGTGATGATCACAGACCTGGAAGGGCGCATCGAGTACGTCAACGCCGCCTTCGTCCGCACCTCTGGTTACACCTTGGCCGAGGTGCTGGGCCAGAACCCACGCATCCTGCGATCCGGGCAGACTCCGCTCGCGACCTATCAGGCGCTCTGGGCCTGCCTGGGGCGCGGCGTGGTCTGGGAAGGTCAGTTCAGCAACCAGCGCCGCAATGGCGAGATCTACATCGAGTTGGCGCGCATCGCCCCGATTCGCCAGCCGGACGGGCGCATAACCCATTATCTGGCGCTGAAGGAAGACATCACCGAGAAGAAGCGCATCAGCGAGGAGCTGGAACGTTACCGTCATCATCTGGAGGAGCTGGTAGCGGAGCGGACCCTGCAACTGGAACAGGCTAAGGCCGCTGCCGAGGCCGCCAGTCAGGCCAAGAGCGCCTTCCTGGCCAATATGAGTCACGAGATTCGCACACCGATGAATGCCATCGTCGGCCTGACCCATCTGTTGCGACGCAGCGTCCATGAGGCCGAACAGCAGGACAAGTTGCGCAAGCTCGCCGATTCGGCGCAACACCTGCTGCAGATCATCAACGACATTCTCGACATCTCCAAGATCGAAGCGGGCCGGCTGCAACTCGAACAGGTCGGCTTTACCCTCGATGCAGTACTGGGCAAGGTGGCTGCTCTGGTGCTGGAGCGGGTGCGGGCCAAGGGATTGGAACTGGTGGTCGATAATGACCCGGCGCTGGCGCAGCCCGTGTGCGGCGACCCGACCCGGCTGGCACAGGCGCTGTTGAACTATCTGAGCAATGCAGTCAAGTTCACCGCAGCTGGCGTGGTGGTATTGCGCGCCCGGGTCATTGCCACGCGGGACGAGGACTGGCTGGTGCGTTTCGAGGTGCGCGATACCGGCATTGGCATAGCGCCGGATGTGCTGGGGCGGTTGTTTCAGACCTTCGAGCAGGCCGATGTCTCGACCACCCGCCAGTACGGGGGCACCGGTCTGGGCCTGGCAATCACACGGCGGTTGGCACAACTGATGGGGGGCGAGGTTGGTGCAGAAAGTCAGCCGGGCGTGGGCAGCCTGTTCTGGTTTACAGCCCGCCTGGGTCGCCTGGCGCCGGCGCCGCTACCCATGGTGCGTACCTTGATCGGTCAGCTCACCGGACGGCGGGCGCTGGTCGTGGATGATGTCGCCGAGGCCCGCGAAACGCTGGCGGCGATGCTGGCGGATCTGGGACTGTGCGTGATGACCGCTGACAGTGGCGCTGCGGGGCTGCGCCTGCTGCTGGAGGCGGATCAGGCGGGCTGTTCGTATGAGTTGCTGCTGCTGGATTGGCGGATGCCGGAACTGAATGGCCTGGACGTGATGGCGCAGCTGCGCCAGCTGGATTTGCGCCAGCCACCGGCGCGCTTGCTGCTGACCGCCTACGATGAACCGCAATTGCGCGATGCGGCGCTGCAGGCCGGATTTCAGGCGGTGTTGATCAAGCCGGTGACCCCATCGACTCTGCACGATACCCTGCTGGACCTGCTGCAGCCGGATACAGCGTGCGCCCCGGTGGTGCTCGCGCCTTCCAGCGTTGAAGCCGAGCTGGCGCAGACCTGTGCAGGCGCCCGGGTGCTGTTGTGCGAGGATAATCTGATCAATCAGGAGGTGGTTCTGGAGTTGCTTAAGGTCGTTAGCCTGCGGGTCGATGTGGCCAGCAATGGCGCCGAAGGTCTGGAGATGATGGCGCAGACGGCTTACGACCTGATCCTGATGGATGTGCAAATGCCGGTGCTCGATGGCCTGGAAGCGACCCGTGCCATTCGCGCGCTGCCTGATGGTGAGCGGGTGCCAATCCTGGCGATGACCGCCAATGCCTTTGGCGAGGATCGTCGCCGCTGTCTGGAGGCCGGCATGAATGATTATGTCACCAAGCCGGTTGATCCGGATGCCCTGTTCGCCGCCCTGCTCAAGTGGCTGCCGCGCCCGGTGCAGCAAGCAGTGCCGGGCGCGGCCGTGCTGTTGCCGCCACCCGTCGTCGATGAGGCTCTGCGTCAGCAACTGGCGATGCTGCGGATGCTGGATGTTGAGCAGGGCCTGCGGGCGACGCTGGGCCGGGTGGATGCCTACCTGCGCCTGCTGCACGCCTATGCCCAGCATCATGCTGCTGATCTAGCGCTGCTGCGCGCCAGCCTGGCTACGGGCGATTATGCCGAGGCCGTGCGGCTGGCCCATACCCTCAAAGGTGTCAGCAGTACCTTGGGTGCACTGGGCCTGCAGGCGGTAGCGGGCGAACTGGAAAGCACTCTACTCGCGCGTAGCGACAGCGCCGTGATCGAGGTCTTGATTGCCCGTGCCGATCTGGAGCAGCGCAGCCTGCTGGCCGGAATCGCCAGCCTGCCCGAGGGGGTCTGTGCCACGCCGCCGGCCATGACCGGGGATAGCGACCAGCTCGCGGCGCTGCTCGATCAGTTGGAGCTGCTGTTAGCGGTCGGTGATCTAAAGGCGAGTACGCTGCTGCGCGCTGCTGCGACCCTGCTGAATACGCTGCCCAACGGCGCCGGTGAGCTGCTGCAGCGTCAGATCGAGCGCTTTGACTATGAGGCTGCGCTGGCCACCCTGCGCGCAGCGCGTGCCGCTGCCTCGCCATACTGAGCGAACGATGATCATGAACGATAGTTCCGAGCAGCAGAGCGAGCCCGGCGCGAATCCGGGTCTGTCCATTGCCGAGCGCGGCGCCCGGACCCTGGCCTGCCTGGATTATCTCAACGAAGCGATCAGTATTTTCGATGGTGAGCTGCGCCTGCTGGTGTGGAACCGGCGCTTTGTCGAACTGCTCGATTTCCCCCCCGATCTGCTGCGCGTCGGGCTGCCGTTCGCGGCGGTGATTGCCTATAACGCCAGTCGTGGCGAATACGGCCCCGGTGATCCACAGGTCCAGGTCGCGGAGCGGGTGCGACTGGCGCGCGCCTTTCAAAGCCACTGCTTCGAACGCATCCGCCCGGATGGCACGGTGCTGGAAATTCGTGGCGAGCCGATTGCCGGCGGCGGTTTCATTACGGTCTATGAAGACATCACCGCTCGCAAGCACGCCGAGGCTGCGCTGCGCGAGAGTCATGAACGTCTGGAAGCGCGGGTGCACGAGCGCACCACCGAACTGCTGGCGCTCAACGCCCAGTTGGCGCAGGAAATCGAGGAGCGCCGGCGCATCGCCGCCGCGCTGGGTGAGAGTGAGAGCCGCATTCGCCTGATCACCGACACCGTGCCGGCGCTGATTGCCTACCTTGACGCCGAGCGCCGCTACCAGTTCGCCAACCAGAAGCATGCCGAATGGTTCGGTCAGCCCGCCGAAAGCCTGCTCGGTCATACTCTGGATGAACTGCTGGACCCGCTGCTGGCGCGGCGCCTGCAGGATCACGTTGATGCAGCTCTGGAGGGGCGCAGTACCCATGTCGAATACGAATGGATCACGTTGGCCGGGCGGCGCTACGTGCGCTCCTTTTTTATCCCGCACGCGCCACCGCAACCGGACAGCGCTCGCGCGGTGGTGGTGGGCTGCTTCGTGCTCAGCGAGGATCTGACCGAATACCGTCAGGCGCAGATGGCGCTCAATCAGGCGCAAAAGCTCAAGGCGGTCGGTCAGCTTACCGGCGGCATCGCTCACGATTTCAACAACCTGCTGACCATCATCCTCGGCCATCTGGCCATGCTGGAGGAGGGGCTGCGTGATAACCCGGAGTTGCACAAGTCGGCGCACACGGCGATGAATGCGGCCCGGCGCGGCGCCGACCTGACCCGGCGCCTGCTGGCCTTTTCCCGCCAGCAGACCTTGCTGCCGCGCCTGCTGTCGCCGCCGCAGCAGTTGCAGGAAATCGCCGAACTGCTGACCCGCACCCTCGGCGCCAGTGTCGAACTGGAAACCGAAGCGGCGGCGACGGTCTGGAATATCCGCGTCGACCCGGGGCAGTTGACCAATGCCGTGCTCAATCTGGCGATCAACGCCCGCGACGCCATGCCCAACGGCGGCCAGCTGCGGATCAGCGCCGACAACGTCACCCTCGATAGCGCCTATGCCACCCGGCATCCGGATGTGGTGCCGGGCGACTATGTGCGCCTGGCGGTAGCCGACAGCGGCTGTGGCATGACGGTGGACGTGCTGGAACGGGCCTTCGAGCCATTTTTCACCACCAAGGCGCTCGGTGCCGGTACCGGACTGGGCCTGAGCATGGTCTACGGCTTCGTGCAGCAATCCAGCGGCCATGTGCGCATCCGCAGCCAGCCCGGCGTCGGCACCACCGTTGAGTTGTATCTGCCGCGCCATGTGCCGCGTGGCCGCGAGACGGTAGCGATGGTCGAGACGCCACTTGATGACAGTCATCTGCGCGGCCATGAAGCGGTGCTGCTGGTTGAGGACGATCCGGATATTCGCGATTTCGTGGCCCGCGCCCTGACCAGTCTCGGCTATCGTGTGCACGAGGCGGCCGATGGTCGCGAGGCGCTGGCGCTGCTGGCGATGCCGCAAGCGCTTGATCTGCTGCTAAGCGACATGACCATGCCCGGCGGAATCGGTGGTCATGAGTTGGCCTTGGCTGCGCGCCGCCAGCGGCCCAGCATTCGAGTGCTGCTGATGTCTGGCTATTCGGAACAGGCGGTGGCGGTCGGTCTGCCCGCAGAATGCGCGCTGCTGGAAAAGCCGTTTCTGAAACCGGATCTGGCGCGGGCGGTGCGGCGCACCCTGGATCGTCCGCCAGCAGGACCGGTAGCCGATGGCTGAGGAGTGGCCCGGCGACGATGCCTGCGACCGCTACTGGATGCGGCGGGCCCTGGAGCTGGCGCAGCGGGCTGCTGAAGCGGGCGAGGTGCCGGTGGGTGCGCTGCTGCTGTGCGAGGGCGTGGTGATCGGCGAGGGCTGGAATCAGCCGATTGGTGCCTGTGATCCGACCGCTCACGCCGAGGTGCGGGCGTTGCGCGCGGCGGCGGCGCGGCTGGGCAATTACCGTCTGGTGAACAGCACGCTGTATGTGACTTTGGAGCCGTGTCCGATGTGTGCCGGGGCATTGGTGCATGCGCGGGTGGCGCGGGTGGTGTTCGGGGCCGCTGAGCCACGCAGCGGTGCCGCTGGCAGTGTCTTTAATCTGTTGCAGGCGGAAGCGCTCAACCACCGGGTGAGCGTAACCGGGGGTGTGGAAGCCGAGGCGTGTGGGGTGCTGTTACGGGATTTTTTCCGCGCCCGCCGGATCAAGGCCCGGCCTGACGCGGAAGTGGACGTGTTGCCTAGCGTTGGTTGAAGCCACTGTTGTCTTCATGCTGCGGCGGCTGTTGCCACCAGGAGGGCGTTTGCCGTGTTTCCTGGGCGGCGCGCTGGGTTTCCTCCTGACGTTGCTGTTGCTCGATCTGCTGACGTTGCAGTTCCTCCATCTGGGCGCGCTGTTCCTCGCGTGCGCGCTGTTTGGCCATCTGTGCTGCCTTGCGCAGTTCGATCAGCGTGCTGTCGTCGGGTGTAGCGCTCAAGCCGCGCCGGATATAGCCGAGGCTTTCATCGGCCTGCCCGCGGCGCAGGCTTTGCTCAGCGGCACCCCGGTAGTAGGCGGCAATGCGCTGAATGCCATCGAGTGCAACCGGGTTGTTGGGCTGCAGTTCCAGAACGCGCCGGTAGCTGGAGAGGGCATTGGCGTTGGCCGGAGCGGTGAGCCGGCGGTTATCCATTTGCTGGCGCGCATCGGCGAGCAGTTGGTCAACGGTCTGCTGCGGTTCCGGGATTGGAACTGGAACTGGAACTGGAACTGGAACTGGAACTGGAACTGGAACTGGTGGTGTTGGACTGAGCGCGGTGGTGTCGGTGGCCGGGCTGGTGTCGGTGGCTGGCACGGTGGCGTCAGTGACCTGGACGGCATCCGTTGTGGGTGCGACAGGGTTGTTATCGGGTTCGACCGTTATGGGTGCTGGCACCGGTTCGGGTTTGGCCGGTTCGGGTTTGGCCGGTTCGACCGGTTTCGTGGCCGTCGCCGGGTTTGCAGCAAGCCGATAGGCGGGCTTTGTCGTGGGTGCTTCCTCGGTGTTGCGCAGGAACTGTTGTACATCCTGGATCCCCGGCAGTTGCCAGAGGAAATACAGCCCGATGGCGAAGGCAACCGTGACTATGCCTAGGTAGAGGGCGAAGTGCTTGAGCCATTGACGAAGAGCCAGAAGAGCGCCTTCAGGGCTGTTGCGCTCGGGTGGCGGTGAGTGCGCCTGGGGCTTGGGAATGGGGGTCGCCTGTTTCATCGGAAAAGGTAGCGGATACCAAGGTTTGCCGGGTTCAGGGACAGCGCGCCAATGGGGGATTGGCAAAACGCTCGAATCAACTATAATATATAGCTCTTTTCTGGCTGCTCCAAGCAGAACCCTCTGGAGAGGTACCGAAGTGGCCATAACGGCGCCGACTCGAAATCGGATGGGGGCTTAGCCGCCCCACGTGGGTTCGAATCCCACCCTCTCCGCCAATTCAGCAGGTTACGCTGGCTCCGATTTTTCAGCTACGCAGTTTTTTACAACGTAGCGAGATCGTAGCGATGTTGCCTGCGGCGCTGTGCAAATGCTCGCCCGCCAAGTGAGCGTAGCGCAGCACCGTGTCATACAGTTCCGGCTTGATAGTTCTAATTCGGCTCATCAGTTCCTCCTCGTAGGGGTTAAACGCGCTTGGTTTTTCTGTTCAGCAGAGGGCACCTTTCGTGTGTCATCCGTATGGCTGCCGTGAGGGAATGAGTCATGTGGCGTTATCGTTGCTGTCTGCTGTCGCCAGCAGCTTGTGCAGCTCTCTAGCCGTTGATTCGCGCGGCGTCATGTCATGCGTTTTTGCATAATCATTGAGTAGGGTTTTCGTTTAACGTTGGGGATGACCAACACATGCCCACAGTTTCGGAAATCTTGACGAAGTTGATGGCGCGGTAGCAGTTGACGGACAACGAGCTTGCAGATCGGGTGGGTATTCCTCAGCCGACCATCTCTCGGATCAAGAATGGAGATTTACGCGATCCTCGCGACACGACGCTGCGCCCGCTGGCCGAATATTTCGGCCTGACAATCTCGCAGTTGCGCGGCGACGTGCCGTTGCCCGCAGATCAGGTGAAGGTCGCGGCGAGCGACAAGGTTCAGGAGGTCAGCGTAGAGGCGCTGCGCCTGGCGCTGGCGATTGATTCGCTCGCTTCAGATGAACGCGGTGCGGTGCGAACGCTGGTTGATGCGCTTTCCCGGCCTAGATTTTGAAGTCTTGATCCAGTACACCGTGCAGGTGCTGCGTGTGCAGGAGGTGCCGTGGGTGGCCTGTTTCGATGGCATCTGGGCCTGTGCCAGTCTGCTGCATGTGCCCATGCGTGAACTGCCCGAGGTGCTGGGTCGCCTGACCGTGGCCCTCAAGCCCGGTGGCGTTCTGTATCTGTCGTTCAAGTATGGCCACGGGGAACGGCACCGCGAAGGCCGGCATTTCACCAATTTGGATGAGGCGGGGTTGTTGACGCTGCTGGATGCGGTGCCCGGTCTGCTGCTGCGGGAACGGTGGATCACGGCGGATCAGCGCCCGGAACGGCACGGGGAACAGTGGTTGAATGCGGTCGTGGCTGGATCAGCGTAAAGACCGGTAATGCCGTATTGCCGCAGGGTCGATCATCGTTGAGGTGATCCACGGCGTTCATTAAAGTTTTGTACAAACAGCATATTTTAACTTAATAAGCGACTTGTTGAATCAAATTTTTTACTGATGTAACATAAATACCAACAAACTTTACTTGTGACAAATCAAAAATTTTCAATAACAAAAATTATAGTAAAAATAATCAAATAACATTTTTGAAGGGTATCAATGTGGACACACTGTCACCATCAGATCTCAAGAGCATTCTCTATTCAAAGCGCGCCAACATCTATTACCTCGAACATTGCCGCGTGTTGGTCAACGATGGTCGCGTTGAATACGTCACTGATGAGGGCAATCGTTCGCTCTACTGGAACATCCCCATCGCTAACACCACCAGCGTGTTGCTGGGTACCGGCACCTCGGTGACGCAGGCGGCGATGCGCGAGCTGGCCAAAGCCGGGGTGATGGTCGGTTTTTGCGGCGGTGGCGGCACACCGCTGTTT
>OFRV01000016.1_pt1 | contig 32598 bp, 27 predicted proteins | sample 1543231 | NCBI WGS metagenome assembly OFRV01 (sample SAMN05442499, study PRJEB24371) | freshwater metagenome | isolation source: Freshwater Lake | place: Canada: Niagara | collected 2013-08-21 | reverse complement strand
CGCCAAATCCGCAGCTCAGCAACCGCCCAAACCTATCGACGAACTGCTCAAGGACATCGATTTCGGTTTGGGTGATCATGTCGCGCCCGCGCCCGCGCCCGCGACAGAAGCACCCGCCCGGCCCAGTCCCGGTGGTGGCACTATCGCCGGTCGTTTCGCCCTGCAGGAAAACGCCTACGCGGTGCGTGATCAATACCGCAGCCAGAACATCCGCGCCTCGGTCGAGCAGGTCAATACCGGCGGCCGGCCGATGTATCAGGTGCGAATTTGGCGCTAGAACGGCCAGCCGCATTTCTGGCCATCGGTGATTCTGCTAACATCCAGTTCCCTGAACCACCACCGGAAATAGCCAGGTACTGGGCATGGCGGACATGAGCGAGCGGTTCGACCTTAACCGTGGTAATGCATGAACTGGGCTGACTATCTGATCGTGGCGCTTGTGGCGCTATCCATGCTGATTGGGCTATGGCGCGGCCTGCTGCGCGAAGTCATTTCGCTGGCGACCTGGATCGCCGCCTTCGTCATCGCCATGCTGTTCGCCAATGATGCGGCCGCGCATCTCGCCGCCGCCATCGACATCCCGTCGCTACGCCTTGCTGCTGCGTTCGGCGGCCTGTTCCTGGTGACCCTGCTGATCGGTGGGCTGATCGGCATCCTGGCCGGGCGGCTGGTACATTACACGGGGCTGATCGGCACTGACCGCTTTCTCGGCGCTCTGTTTGGCCTGATGCGTGGCGCCGCAGTCGTCACCGCACTGGTCCTGGCAGCCGGCCTGACGCCCCTGCCCCAGGATCCGTGGTGGCAGCAGTCACCGCTGCTGCGCCAATTTCAACAAGGCGCGATCTGGCTACGGGATTTCCTGCCGCCGGATCTGGCGCAGAACATTCGTTTTCCTTGAGGCGCTTTCCACTGACGGCAGTAGCGGCCGTCCTGGCTGGGGTGGATACACATGTGCGGAATCATCGGTATCGCGGGGCGTAATCCAGTCAACCAGAGCCTGTTCGATGGCCTGACGGTGCTACAGCATCGCGGTCAGGACGCGGCAGGCATCGTAACCTGCGACGAGAGTCGCCTGTTCCTGCGCAAGGACAACGGCCTGGTCCGTGACGTCATCCGCACCCGGCATATGCGCAATCTGCACGGCAACCTCGGTATCGGCCACGTCCGTTACCCGACCGCCGGCAGTTCCGATTCCGCCGAGGCGCAGCCGTTCTATGTCAACTCACCCTTTGGCATCACCCTGGCCCATAACGGTAACCTGACCAACGCCACCGAGCTCAAGAAAGAACTGTTCCACTCCGACCTGCGCCACATCAACACCAATTCCGACTCGGAAATCCTGCTCAACGTCTTCGCCCATGAGTTGCAGCAGCGCAGCAAGCTGGCAGTCGATGCAGAAGACATCTTCGCGGCCATCTCGGCGGTGCACCGGCGGGTGCGCGGCGCCTATGCCGCCGTAGTGCTGATCGTTGGCGTTGGGCTGGTGGCCTTTCGCGATCCACACGGCATCCGCCCGCTGGTATTTGGCAGCCGCGAGAGCGAGGACGGCATGGAATATATGGTGGCATCGGAGAGCGTGGCCCTGGATGCTCTGGACTTTCAGCGTATTCGCGACGTGGCGCCGGGTGAAGCGGTGCTGTTCGACATCGAGGGACGCATGCATGCCCGGCAGTGTGCTGAGCATCCTCGCTACGCGCCCTGCATTTTTGAATTCGTCTATCTAGCGCGGCCCGATTCGATCATGGATCAGGTCTCGGTGCACAAGGCCCGCCTGCGCATGGGCGAATATCTGGCCGAGAAGATTCTGCGCGTCTGGCCGGAACAGGACATCGACGTGGTCATCCCAATTCCCGACACCAGTCGCACTGCCGCGCTGCAGATGGCCTCGATCCTGGGTATCAAATACCGTGAAGGCTTCATCAAGAACCGCTACATCGCCCGCACCTTCATCATGCCCGGGCAGAAAATCCGCAAAAAATCGGTGCGCCAGAAGCTCAACGCCATCGATCTGGAGTTCCGCGGCAAGAATGTGCTGCTAGTAGATGACTCCATTGTCCGCGGCACCACCTCCGGTGAAATCATCCGCATGGCCCGTGAGGCCGGTGCCCGCAAGGTTTATTTCGCCTCGGCGGCGCCGCCGGTGCGCTATCCGAATGTCTATGGCATCGACATGCCTGCCGCCCACGAGCTGATCGCCCACGGTCGCAGCGAAGAGGAAATAGCCTCCGCCATCGGCGCCGATCACCTGATCTTTCAGGACCTGAGCGATCTGGAGGAAGCGGTGCGGCGCGGCAACCCGGCATTGCAGCACTTTGATACTTCCTGTTTCACCGGCAGCTATGTCACCGGCGATATTGACTGCGCCTATCTTGACCGGCTCGCCCGCACCCGTGCCGACCACGTCAAGAACGACCGCTCGAACGGCGACAACACCATCATCGACCTGCACAACAATGCCTGAGCGCTGCACCCGGTTTTGACAGCCGCGCGCCCGCGCCCTAAGCTTGTAACCCGCGCCGATTTGAATGCCCAGCTTGCAGGCGCTTAACAAATTTAGCTAAAGCGCGCTGAAACCTGCCCCAAGTCCTAGCCGCGCGGGTTTTTTCATCCCTGCGCACCGCGTGCCCGTGGGTGCCTTGCGGTGCTCCCCTTTTTTCGCAGCCCCGCGGAGACTTCCAGCCATGACGTTCGACGATCCTGCCCAACTCGGCTTTGCCAGTCTGGCGGTACGTGCTGGCCAAACACGCACGGCCGAAGGCGAGCATGCTGAACCGATCTTCGCCACCTCCAGCTTCGTTTTCGCCAGCGCCGCCGAAGCCGCCGCCCGCTTCAGCGGCACCACCCCTGGCAATATCTATTCACGCTTCACCAATCCCACGGTGCGCATGTTTCAGGAACGACTGGCAGCACTGGAAGGCGGCGAAAGCTGCATCGCCACCAGTTCCGGCATGGCGGCAGTGCTGGCCACCTGCATGGCCCTGTTGAAAAGCGGTGATCACATCGTCTCGGCTAACAGCATCTTCGGCAGCACCATCTCGCTGTTCACGAACTACCTGAGCAAGTTCGGCATCGCTACCGACTATGTACAACTGTCCGACCTGGCGGCCTGGGAAGCGGCAATCCGCCCGGAAACCCGCCTGCTCTATCTGGAAACCCCATCCAATCCGCTGATGGAACTGGCTGATCTGCCGGCGCTGGCCGCGCTCGCCCGTGCCCGCGGCTGCCTGCTGGTGGTCGATAATTGTTTCTGCACGCCGGCCCTGCAGCGGCCACTGGAACTGGGCGCTGATCTGGTGATTCATTCCGGCACCAAGTATCTGGACGGTCAGGGCCGCTGTGTCGGCGGCGCGGTGGTCGGCGACCGACAGCGGGTCGGCGTGGATATCTACGGTTTCCTGCGCACCGCCGGCCCAACTCTGAGTCCGTTCAATGCCTGGGTCTTCCTCAAGGGGCTGGAAACCCTGCAACTGCGGATGCGTGCGCACAGCGCGGCAGCGCTGCACCTGGCGCGCTGGCTGGAAGCGCAGCCGGCGGTGGCCCGGGTCTACTACCCCGGATTAGCCTCGCATCCGCAACATGAACTGGCCCAGCGCCAGCAGCGTGATTTTGGCGGCATCGTCTCGTTCGAACTGCACGGCGGGCGCGCAGCGGCCTGGACGCTGATCGACAACACCCGGCTGCTGTCCATCACCGCCAACCTGGGCGATGCCAAGAGCACCATCACCCATCCGGCGACCACGACCCATGGCCGGCTGACGCCAGCGGAACGCGAACGCGCCGGCATCGGCGAAGGTCTGGTGCGCATCTCGGCAGGTCTGGAAGAGGTAGCCGATCTGCAGGCGGATCTGGCCCGCGGCCTGGATCGGCTGGCGAGCGCCTGATGATGCACGCCGCACACAGCCGAATCACCGCACTGACCTTTGATCTGGACGATACTCTCTGGGATGTCTGGCCGGTGGTCGAGCGCGCCGAGACGCTGCTCCATGAGTGGCTGGCGGCGCGCTATCCGCGCATCCCGGCGCGCTTTAGCACCCTGGAACTGCGGGCGCTGTGTGGCGAGGTGGCTGCTACCTGCCCGCAGATGGCCCATGACCGCACCTGGCTGCGCAAGGAAGCGCTGCGGCTGGCCGCACGGCAGGCTGAGTATCGGGACTTCGATGTCGAGGGCGCGTTTGCGGTGTTCTTCATCGCCCGCAATGCTGTGGAACCCTTCGCCGAGGTGCGACCGACGCTGCAGCGGCTCGGTCAGCGCTACCGGCTGGCGACTCTGTCCAATGGCAACGCCGACCTGCGTCTGATCGGTCTGGACGATCTGTTCGTATTCTCGCTGAATGCCATCGATGTCGGCGCCGCCAAGCCGGATGCGTCGATGTTCATCGAAGCCTGCCGGCGTCTGGCGGCGCGGCCGGAACAGATCATCCATGTCGGCGACGATCCCGAGCATGACGTGCGCGGCGCGGCGGACGCCGGTTTGCGCACGGTCTGGCTGAACCGCACCGGCCGCGCCTGGCCGGGCGGCCCGGCGGCGGATGCGGAACTTCGCGACCTGAGCGAACTGGATGCGCTGCTGGCCGACTGGGATGCCGACCGCGCCTGATCGCTGCCCGGTCTACCAGGGGATCGGCTGACCGTCGCGAAAGAAACCACCGTTTGGCCCATCGTCTGGCAAGGTAGCCGCCCAGACGATGCCGGCGGCACCCTGTTCAATGGAGCGCTCTGCCTGGGGACCGCCCATATCGGTCCGCACCCAGCCCGGACAGACCGAATTGACCAGAATATTAAAACCCTGGGTCTCGGCCGCCAGAATGCGGGTCAAGGCATTCAGCGCGGTTTTCGAAATCCGGTAAGCCGGCGAGCGTCCCTCCATTTCGCTGAGCTGGCCCATGCCGCTGGAGATATTGACGATGCGCCCGTAGTGCTGCTGCTTCATCAGCGGCACCAGTTCCTGCGCCAGCAGCAAGGGCCCAAACAGATTAGTTTTCAGCGTCGCCGTGAGGGTTTCCAGGCTGGCGTTGAACACACTGGCGTTGCCGGTCTCCTCGCTGCCGTGAATGTCCAGGAACACCCCGGCGTTGTTGACCAGCACATCGACCCGACCGCAGCGGCTGTGAATGAAGGATCCTAAATCGGCGACGCTGGCTTCCGAAGCCACATCCAGCGGCTGAAACAGGATATCAAGTCCCTCACGCAGCAGATTTTCCACCGCCGTTTCGCCCTTGCTGATGTTGCGGCTGGTGACGATCACGCGCAGGCCACGCTGGGCCAGCTGGCGCGCCGTTTCCAGGCCGAGGCCCCGGTTGGCACCGGTGACCACCGCCACGGGTTTGGTGTTCTTGCCGTCTAGCATCGTTCTCTCCCTCCGGCCAGCGCCCCAGGCAGTGGGCAGGCTTCAGCGTGTTGCAGCGAATATGACTGTTGTTTTCTTCACACGATCTTGTTGTAAATACTAACAGCATCATGCCATCAACAAAACAAAACCCCACCGCGATGGGTGGGGTCGGAGAGCAGTCCGGCATCAGCGCGCAGCCGGACCGGTCACGCTGCACGCTGATCAGGTATTGATCTTGTGCAGGGCGCGGCCGTGGACAGCCAGCGCTGCCTCGTGCATGGCCTCGTACAGGGTCGGATGACCGTGGATGGTGCGGGCCAGATCCTCGCTGCTGGCATGGAATTCCATCGCCAGCACCGCTTCCTGAACCAACTCGGACGCGAAGGGGCCGATGATATGGCAGCCCAGCAGGGTGTCGGTCTCAGCGTGAGCCAGCATCTTGACCATGCCAACCGCCGCTTCCATGGCCTTGGCACGGCCATTGGCGCTGAACGGGAAGGTGCCGACCTTGTAGGGAATGCCTTCCGCCTTGAGCGTCTGCTCGGTTTTGCCGACCCAGGCAATTTCCGGGTTGGTGTAGATCACCCAGGGAATGGCATCGTAGTTGAGATGCCCGTGCTGGCCGGCGATGTTCTCGGCGACCATGATCCCTTCCTCGGAACCCTTGTGCGCCAGCATCGGCCCGCGCACCACGTCACCGATGGCATAGACGCCGGGGATGTTGGTCTCACAGGCATCATCGACGTGGATATAGCCGCGTTCGTCAAACAGCAGATCGGCCTCGGGCGCGGCGACGTTGTCGGTGTTGGGCCGGCGACCGACCGACACCAGCAGCTTGTCGACCGTGATCTCGTGCTCGCCATCCTTGTCCTTGAAGTGGACCTTGACGCCGCTGCCGGTCTTCTCGGTGGCGGTCACCCGGGTGCCGAGGCGAATATCCAGGCCCTGCTTCTTGAACTGGCGCAGGGCGTCGCGGGCAATCTGCTGATCCGCCAGGGACAGGAAATCCTCGACTGCCTCCAGCATGATCACCTTGGCGCCGAGACGGTTCCAGACGCTGCCCAGTTCCAGGCCGATGACGCCGGCGCCGATCACGCCCAGGGTCTCGGGCACGACGCGGAAATCCAGCGCGCCGGTCGAATCGACGATCAGGCCCTCGGCGTTGTCCACCGGCGCGGCACCGATGTCGATTGGCCGCGAGCCGGTGGCAATGATGACGTTATCGGCATTGACTACTTCTACCGAGCCATCCTGGGCCGTAACCTCGACCTGACGGTCGGCGAGCAGCTTGCCGTGGCCCCTGAGCCACTCGACCTTGTTGGCCTTGAACAGCGCGCTGATGCCATTGGTCAACTGCAGGACGATGTCCTCCTTGCGGGCCATCATCCGGTCGAGGTTCAGCGAGACGCCTTCGACATGGATGCCGTGGCTGTCGATGCCTTCCTTGAGCTGATGGTAGTGCTCGGAGGATTCGAGCAGGGTCTTGGAGGGAATGCAGCCTACGTTCAGACAGGTCCCGCCCAGCGCCGGATCACCCTTGAAATTGATCCATTTTTCCACGCAGGCCGTTTCCAGACCGAGCTGCGCGCAGCGGATCGCCGCCACATAGCCGGCGGGACCGCCGCCGATGACGACCACATCGTAAGTCTTAGCCATGCTTGCACCTTCCAATCATCGTGAGGAGTGAGCAGTGCGACACGGGGACGCCTCCGGGCAGGATCCCCGGGCCGTCCCCGCAGCCTGCGCCTTAGACGTTCAGCAGGATCCGCGCCGGATCCTCGATGCATTCCTTGATGGTGACCAGGAAGGTCACGGCCTCGCGACCATCGATGATGCGGTGATCGTAGGAGTGGGCCACGTACATCATCGGCCGGATCACGACCTGACCATTTTCAGCCACCGGGCGATCCTTGGTGGCATGCATGCCGAGGATGCCGCTCTGCGGCGGATTGAGGATCGGGGTCGACATCAGCGAGCCGAACACGCCGCCGTTGGTGATGGTGAAGGTGCCGCCGGTCATCTCCTCGACGGTCAGCGTGCCATCCTTGGCCTTCTTGCCAAACTCGCCAATGGCTTTTTCGATGTCGGCCAGGCTCATCTGGTCGGCATTGCGCAGGATCGGCACCACCAGACCCCGCGGCGAGGACACCGCTACGCCGATGTCGTAGTAGCCGTGATAGACGATATCGTTGCCGTCGATCGAGCCATTCACCGCCGGGAAGCGCTTGAGACCTTCCACCACCGCCTTGACGAAAAAGCCCATGAAGCCCAGGCGCACGCCGTGCTTCTTCTCGAACTGATCCTTGTAGCGGGCGCGCAGATCCATCACCGGCTTCATGTTGATTTCGTTGAACGTGGTCAACATGGCGGTGGTGTTCTTGGCCATCAGCAGCCGCTCGGCGATGCGCGCGCGCAGCCGGGTCATCGGCACGCGCTGCTCCAGGCGACCCTGGGCATCCGGTGCCACCGGAGCCGGCGCGGCAGCGACGGGCGCAGCAGCGGCAGGTGCCGGCGCGGCGACGGGCGCAGCCACCGGACGGCCCTGCTTCTGGGCTTCGATGAAGGCCAGCACGTCGGCCTTGGTCACCCGGCCACCCCGGCCACTGCCCGGCACCTTGGCGATGTCCAGGCCATGGTCGGCAGCCAGGCGGCGCACCGCCGGGCTCAGTCCTTCCAGATCTAGCTCGGCGACCGGCGCGGCCGGCGCGGCAGCGACCGGCGCGGGCGCGGCAACCGGAGCGGGAGCCGGCGCGGCAGCAGCGACAGCACCCTCTTCCAGAGTGGCAATTACTTCACCCGTGGTGACGATGTCGCCTTCCTGATGCAGGATCGCGCCCAGTACGCCATCGGCCGGTGCGGGAATATCCAGCACCACCTTGTCAGTTTCCAGATCGACCAGGTTCTCGCCGCGCTTGACCGGATCGCCCGGCTTTTTCTTCCAGTTGACCAGGGTGCCGTCGGAAACGGATTCGGGCAAAGTGGGGACTTTCACTTCTACGGTCATTTTATTGCGCTTCCCTTTGGTTTCGGGTGGTCTTTACACCAGTGTGATTTTTCAGCCTGAACCGGAATTACTGGCCCAGGGCCTCGTTGACAAGTCTCTGCTGCTGCTCGACGTGGACGCTGTAATACCCCACGGCCGGCGACGCCAGCGGTTCGCGACCGGCATAGTGGACCGTCTGGTGCGGCTTCAGCCCGCGCTCCAGGTGATGCAGGCTCTGGTACCAGGCGCCCTGATTCTTCGGCTCTTCCTGACACCAGGCGATATCGGTCAGGTTGGGATACTGGTCGAGGATCTGGTTGTAGCGCGCCTGCGGGAACGGATAGAGCTGCTCGATGCGGATGATGGCCACATGCTCCAGCTTACGCTCGCGACGGGCTTCCAGCAGGTCATAGAAGACCTTGCCGCTGCAGGCCACGACCCGGGTGATCTTCTCCGCGTTGTGGGCGTCGATCTCGGGGATGATCTCCTGGAAGCTGCCCTCGGTGAGATCTTCCAGACTGTTCACCGCCAGCCGGTGACGCAGCAGGCTCTTGGGACTCATCGCGACCAGCGGCTTGCGGAAGCCGCGCTTCATCTGCCGGCGCAGCATGTGGAAGCATTGCGCCGGGGTCGAGGGCACCACGATCTGCATGTTGTTCTCGGCGCACAGTTGCAGATAGCGCTCCAGGCGCGCCGAGGAGTGCTCCGGACCCTGGCCTTCGAAGCCGTGCGGCAGCAGCAGCACCAGCCCGCACAGCCGGCCCCACTTGGTCTGCCCGGAGGAAATGAACTGGTCGATCACCACCTGGGCACCGTTGGCAAAGTCGCCAAACTGCCCTTCCCAGATCACCAGCCCCATCGGCTCGGCAGTGGAATAACCATACTCGAAGCCCATCACCGCTTCCTCGGAGAGGATGGAGTCGATGACGATGAAGGTCGGCTGGTTCGGGGAGATGTGCATCAGCGGCGTGTAGCTGCTGCCGTCCTTCTGGTTATGCAGCACCGAGTGGCGATGGAAGAAGGTGCCACGGCCGCAGTCCTGACCGGAAATGCGCACCTGATAGCCTTCATGGAGCAGGGTGGCATAGGCCAGGTTCTCGGCAAAGCCCCAGTCCACCGGCAGGGCGCCGGCGGCCATCTTGCGCCGGTCGTCCATGATCTTGGCCACGCGCGGGTGCATTTCCAGACCTTCCGGCACCTTGAGCAGGCGCTCGGACATGTCGCGCAGAGTTTCCAGCGGCACGGCAGTGTGCACCGGCGCCTGCCAGTCCTCATTCAGGAACGGCGCCCAGTCGATCGAGTACGGGCCCTTGACCGGCGGCAGGGTCGGCCGCGAGACCTGACGACCGGCGTCAAGGTCGTCGCGGTATTTGGTCTGCATCGCCTGGAATTCCGCCTCGGTGACGACACCGGCAGCGATCAGCTTTTCGGCATACAGCGCGGCAGTGGTCTTCCGGGCGCGGATCTTGCGGTACATCATGGGCTGGGTCGCGGCCGGCTCATCGGCTTCGTTATGGCCGAGCCGCCGGTAGCAGACCATGTCAATGACCACGTCCTTGTTGAAGGTCATGCGGTATTCGACCGCCAGACGGGTGACGAACAACACCGCCTCGGGATCGTCGCCATTCACATGGAAGATCGGCGCCTGCACCATCTTGGCCACGTCGGTGCAGTACAGCGCCGAGCGGGTGTCGAGCGGATTGCTGGTGGTGAAGCCAATCTGGTTATTGACCACGATGTGCACCGTGCCACCGGTGCGATAGCCGCGCACCTGCGAGAACTGGAAGGTTTCCATGTTCACGCCCTGGCCGGCGAAGGCGGCATCGCCGTGAATCAGCACCGGCAGCACCGCGTTGAACGGCGGGGTTTCCGCGCCGGGCTGGCGGCGGCGCTCCATGCGCGCACGCACCGAGCCTTCGACCACCGGGTTGACGATTTCCAGATGCGAGGGGTTAAAGGCCAGCGCCAGATGCAGCGGACCGCCGGGGGTTTCCACGTCGGAGGAAAAGCCCATGTGGTACTTGACGTCGCCGGCGTTGCCGACGCGACGCTTGCCCTCGAATTCCGCAAACAGTTCGTTGGGCGACTTGCCGATGATGTTGACCAGCACGTTCAGGCGGCCACGATGGGCCATGCCGACGACGATTTCCTGCACGCCCTCGGCGCCGGACCGCTGGACGATTTCATCCATCATCGGGATCAGACTGTCGCCGCCTTCCAGCGAGAAGCGCTTCTGGCCGACATAGCGGGTGTGCAGATAGCGCTCCAGACCCTCGGCGGCCACCAGCCAGTGCAGCAACTGGCGGCGTTCCTCGTTGCTCAAATCCAGCCGGGCGCGCTGCCCTTCCAGACGCTTCTGGATCCAGCGCTTTTCGGCAGTCTCGTTGATGTGCATGTATTCGGGGCCGATGGTACCGACGTACACATCGCGCACCAGATCGAGGATCTCACGCAGTGAACACTGCGAGGGCGCTACCAGGGAGCCCGTGTTGAACAGGGTGCCCATGTCGGCTTCGCTCAGGCCGTGATAGCCCGGGTCCAGTTCCGGCACCGGCGGACGCTCGCGCAACTGCAGCGGGTCCAGGTCCGCGGCCTTGTGACCACGGGTCCGGTAGGCATTGATGATGCGCAGCACCGAGGACTGTTTCTCGGCGGCGACCGGGCTCAGCACCGCAGCACGACCGGTACCGGCGGCCGGCTGCAGGGCCATCTGGGCGAAGGACTCACGAATCGGGCCATGGGCCACGTCGCGCCCGCCCTGCATCTGCGCCTGCAGGTTACGGAAATACTGCCGCCAGTTTTCGCTGACCGACTCGGGATCGCTCAGGAAACTTTCGTAAAGCTCTTCGATAAAGGCCGCGTTACCGCCGAACAACGGCGAGGATTGGCGAAATTGCTCGATGAGTGTGCTCATTGAAGGTCATCAGCTCCCCGGTGTGTTATGGGATGCCCATGCGGACACGCATGGAGGTTTTGGCGTGGAAGACGGCGGGAATGCGCACGACATACTCCCACCAGAGCACGGGCGAGGGTACATCTACCCGGGCCGGAATGGCGGGAAATCAGGACATGACGCCGCTCTGCACGGCCGCGCCGGTTATTTATAGTCATTCATTATTCCGGTCGTGACCACTGGCTGCCGCAGTCCTCCCCGCGATGCCTGCATCTCCGGATGGAGGCGCGGGCCGCACCGGGCGGTCGCCGTGGTTTGGGTCCAGAAGTTGTGGTTTTGGTGGTTTGGTGGTTTAGGCGTTGGCAGCATGGATTATAGCGATGGCACCGGCGCGGATAAACCCGCGTTCCCTGTTTTCCTGAGTAGCGCGGTCGCGGTTTTTTTGCCACGGCAAAACGCCTGCTGTACATTCCCTCGTCGATGGCATCACGCAGCATCGATGCCAGTGCCGCGGCGCCTGTCTGGCGATCTCCCCGTGCCGGAATGCACGACCCCAAAATCCCGCCGGTTCCGCCGCGCTGGCCTGGCCCCATAGCAGGAGGGAATCGCGATGGCTACTTTTGAACCGGTCGCGCAGGACGCGCCTGTATTACCTTACCAGCCGGCGCCCGGCGAAGCGTACATGAGCGCGGCGCAACTGGCGCATTTTCGCAAGCTGCTGCTGGACTGGAAACAGAGCCTGCTGCATGAAGCCGACCGCATGGTCAACCACATGCAGGATGACTCCTCGACCTTTCCCGATCCCAATGATCGTGCCACCCAGGAAGAGGAATTCAGCCTGGAGCTGCGCACGCGCGACCGGGAACGCAAGCTACTGCGCAAGATTGATGAATCGCTCGCCCAGATCGACAGTGGCGACTACGGCTACTGCGAGTCCTGCGGCGTGGAAATTGGTCTGCCGCGCATGCTGGCCCGGCCAACCGCGACCCTGTGCATCGACTGCAAGATCGTCGAGGAAATGCGCGAGAAGCAGGGTGGTGCATGAACAGGCCTCGCTGCCGCCGGCCCCGTTCAGCCTGGCTGGTCTGATTCCTCCGTCTGCGCATCCGACCGGGCTGAGCTGATTGGTGTGACATCGCGGGTCCGTGGCCGTTTCGCGCCGTCACCGAGCGGCCCCCTGCATGCCGGCTCCCTGGTGGCTGCGCTAGGCAGCCTGCTCGACGCCCGCCAGCAGGGCGGCGAATGGTGGGTGCGGATCGAGGATCTGGATCTGCCGCGTAGTGTGCCGGGCGCGGCCGATGCCATTTTGCGCACCCTGGATGTCTTCGGCCTGCACTGGGATGGCCCGGTGCTGTACCAGAGCCACCGGCTCGACCGTTACCACGCCGCTCTGGAACAACTCCACGACCGGGGCCTGACCTATGCTTGCAGTTGCACGCGGCGCGAAGTCGCCCGCGGCGCCCGCCCCGGATGCGGCGGGCCGGTCTATCCCGGTTATTGCCGCACCGGCGTCCGCGATCCACGCCGACCCTCGGCCATCCGCCTGCGCACCGATCACCGCCTGGTCAGCTTCGAGGATGCAGTTCAGGGACGCCATGACCAGCGCCTGGCGCGCGATGTCGGGGATTTTGTCATCTACCGCGCTGATGGCCTGTTCGCCTACCAGCTTGCAGTCGTCATCGATGACGCCGAGCAGGGCATCACCCAGGTGGTGCGCGGCAGTGATCTGCTCGACTCGACGCCGCGCCAGATCTACCTGCAGCGCTTGCTCGGCCTGGCGACGCCGCGCTACGCGCACCTGCCGGTAGCCCTCGACGCCCACGGCCACAAGCTCAGCAAGCAGAACGGCGCGCCAGCGCTCGATCCGCGCCATCCCGGACCAGCGCTGTGGGCGGCACTATGTTTTCTCGGTCAGCAGCCACCGCCGGAACTGGCCCGCGCCACCCCAGCGCTCCTGCTCGACTGGGCGCAGCAGCACTGGCGCCTTGAGCGGGTTCCGGGGCGCAGGCAGCGGCCCTGGGACGGAAACGGGCACGGTGAATCCACGCCGGTGGATTGACTCATGCGCTTCACGCTATAGACTAGAAACAAAACAAGTTCCCGAACCGCTTTACGAGCCCAACGTCCATTCGCGCCGTTGGCTCAGGTCCTGGCGATCACAACCCACCATCACCACCAAGGAGAATCACAGTAATGTCCGAAGTCAAGGTCTATCCCGTACCCGCCGAAGTTGCCGCGCATGCCTGGATCAACAAAGACCAGTACCAGGCCATGTATCAGCGTTCGATCGACGACCCGGAGGGCTTCTGGGCTGAGCAGGCCAACCAATTCATCACCTGGTTCAAGCCCTGGGACAAGGTCCTGGACTGGGACTTCACCAAGGGCCACATCCGCTGGTTCGATGGCGCCAAGGTCAATGTCAGCTACAACTGCCTGGACCGCCACCTCGAAACCCGGGCTGACCAGGTCGCCATCATCTGGGAAGGCGACAGCCCCAACGAAGACAAGAAGATCACCTATCGCGAGCTGCACGAGGAAGTGTGCCGTCTGGCCAATGTCCTCAAGGCGCAGGGCGTCAAGAAGGGCGACCGGGTCTGCCTGTACCTGCCGATGATTCCGGAAGCGGCGGTGTCGATGCTGGCCTGCGCGCGCATTGGCGCCGTGCACTCGATCGTGTTCGGCGGCTTCTCGCCCGACTCGCTCAAGGACCGCATCGCCGACGCCGAGGCCAAGGTGGTCATCACCTCCGACGAAGGTCTGCGCGGCGGCCGCAAGGTGCCGATGAAGGCCAATGCCGACAAGGCGCTGCAGAGCACCCCGTCGGTCGAGAAGATGATCGTGGTCAAGCGCACCGGCGGCAATGTCGCCTGGCAGGAAGGCCGTGACATCTGGTACCACGAGGCTCTTGCCGCAGTCAGCGCCGACTGCCCGGCCGAGGCAGTGGACGCCGAGGATCCGCTGTTCATCCTCTACACCTCCGGCTCGACCGGCAAGCCCAAGGGCGTGCTGCATACCACCGGCGGCTACATCCTGTACACAGCGATCACCCACAAGTACATCTTCGACTATCACGATGGCGACGTGTACTGGTGCACCGCCGACGTTGGCTGGGTGACTGGCCACAGCTACATCGTCTACGGCCCGCTGGCCAACGGCGCTACCACGGTGATGTTCGAAGGCGTGCCGACCTATCCCGATGCCGGGCGTTTCTGGCAGGTGGTCGACAAGCACCAGGTCAACATCTTCTACACCGCGCCGACCGCGATCCGCTCGCTGATGCGCGAAGGCGAAGGCCCGGTTCAGGCCACCTCGCGCAAGAGCCTGCGCCTGCTTGGCTCGGTCGGCGAACCGATCAACCCCGAAGCCTGGGAGTGGTATTACCACCATGTTGGCGACGCGCGCTGCCCGATCGTCGACACCTGGTGGCAGACCGAAACTGGCGGCATCCTGATCACCCCGCTGCCGGGTGCGACCGACCTGAAGCCCGGTTCCGCCACCCTGCCGTTCTTCGGTGTGAAGCCGGCGCTGGTCGATGCCGAGGGCAGCTTCCTCGAAGGCGCCACCGACGGCAATCTGGTCATCACCCATCCCTGGCCGGGCATGATGCGCACCGTGTATGGTGATCACCCGCGCTTCATCGAAACCTACTTTGCCATGTACAAGGGCCTGTACTTCACCGGTGACGGCGCGCGTCGCGATGAGGACGGCTACTACTGGATCACGGGTCGCGTCGACGACGTGATCAACGTTTCCGGTCACCGCATGGGCACCGCCGAGGTCGAATCGGCGCTGGTGCTGCACCCGGCGGTCGCCGAAGCGGCTGTGGTCGGCTATCCGCATGACCTCAAGGGCCAGGGCATTTACGCCTATGTCACCCTGAAGGTTGGCGTCGAGCCCACCGATGCGCTGAAGAAGGAACTGGTTGCCCACGTCCGCAAGGAGATCGGCCCGATCGCCACGCCGGACGTGCTGCAGTGGGCGCCGGGCCTGCCCAAGACCCGTTCCGGCAAGATCATGCGCCGCATTCTGCGCAAGATCGCCTCCAACGAGGTCGAGGCCCTGGGCGATACCTCGACCCTGGCCGATCCGAACGTGGTCACCGATCTGGTCGACAACCGCGCGGTGAAGTAAACCGTAGCGCCGTATAACGACAACAACCCGTCGTACACCTGAACCCGGTCATCCCTCTGCGGGGTGGCCGGGTTTTTTCGTGCCCGGCAACCGCGACTGGTGGGTGCCGACATGATTTCGCGGTTGAATTGTGCTCGGTTCCTTGTTCAAAATCCGCGCATAAACCGAGAAGAAACGAGTCCTCGCGCGGTGACGGTGCTACCGGCCCGGCGGCGACCCGCGCACCCCCACCGCAGCAGGAGAACCGCCATGAGCGACGTCGATCCCATCATTGGCAACTGGTATCGCAACCAGGAGACCGGTAACGACTTCGAAGTGGTCGCCCTCGACGAGGACGGCCAGACCATCGAAATCCAGTACTTTGACGGCGAACTGGAAGAACTGGATTTGGATGCCTGGTATGAGCTGCCCATCGAATCCATCGAGGCGCCCGAAGACTGGTCCGGCCCCTATGACGAGATCGAAGCGGACGACCTCGGTTATGACGAGGAGGACGAGGAGGAGGATGCGTTCAATGAGGACGAGGATATGCTGGTTGATCCGGATCAGGACGAGGACCGGGACTGAAACACGGTGCCCGGACCACGCCCAGTCTGCTCCGCTTCTGCCGCCATTCCCGTTCCAGCGGGAATGACGCACCCAATGGCCGCGCCAGCCATGCCCAAGGCAAGGCGCGGCGATGCTCAGAGACAGCCCCTTCATATTCCCAAGCCCCGTGCATCGGCCCCGTGCCAGGGGCAACGAACTTCCAACATGCTGAAAGTTCTGATTTTCCTGTTCACCTGCTCGTTCGCCGCCCAGACCATGGCTGAGGATCGCGTGCTCGCCGAACTCCTGGCGCAGCACGGCGTCACCGGTACGATGGTCATTGCTTCATTGCAGGGCGCGCAAACCTTTATTCACAACGATACGCGCGCCCATCAGCCTTTCACGCCCGCATCGACCTTTAAAATACTCAACACGCTCATTGCCCTGGAGGAAAAGGTCGTTGTGGAACAGGGCACTGCCTTTAAATGGAACGGGCATCCCTACAGCATCCCGGACTGGAATCGGGATCAGACCCTGGAAAGCGCATTTCGGGCCTCCTGTGTCTGGTGCTTTCAGGAACTCGCCCGCAGGATCGGGGCACGAAACTACCGGGATTACCTGGAAAAATGCGCTTATGGCCACTGGCGCGAACCGTTCGTGGACACGACCTTCTGGCTGGATGGCTCACTGCTGATCAGCGCGGTCGAACAGGTCGAATTTCTGAAGCGGGTTTACCGGCGCACCCTACCCTTCAGTGCCTCATCCTATGACACGCTACGCCGTATCATGCTGGTCGAACAGACTCCGACGTTCACCATCCGCGCCAAAACCGGCCTGGGCGGCTCGTCAAAACCGCAGGTCGGCTGGTATGTGGGTTATGTGGAAACAACCCAGGATGTCTGGTTCTTCGCCACGAATCTTGCGATTGAAAACCCGGGCGAATTACCTCTGCGCCTGCAGCTGACACGCGCAGCGCTGCAGGCAAAAGGCGTTTTCGACTGATACGGACTGCGGATGTGCTATGCCGCGCAAGGCCGCACAGCCTGCCCCTAGCCCTTATCCCGCGCCCGGGCAAAGGCCTCGGCCAGAGCACCGGGCCGGGGCACCGGCTGATCCGGCGCGCGCGATCCCCGCTCGCGTGCAGGTCGCGCTGCCGCGGCTGCTGCCGGATGGGCCGCTTCCACCGCCTGCGCCGGCTCGTTCAGGCGCATGCTCAGCGCGATCCGCTGCCGCTGCAGATCCACTTCCAGCACCCGCACCCTGACAATCTGCCCGGCCTTCACCACCTCGCGCGGATCCTTGATAAAGCGTTCGGCCAGCGCCGACACATGCACCAGCCCATCCTGGTGGACGCCGATATCGACGAAGGCGCCAAAGTTGGCCACGTTGGTCACCACCCCTTCCAGCACCATCCCCACCTGCAGATCGCTCAGCTTCTCCACACCCTCGCGGAACGTGACAGCGCGAAAATCCGGACGTGGATCACGACCGGGCTTTTCCAGCTCGGCCAGAATATCGCGCACCGTCGGCAGGCCAAAGCGCACATCGGTAAAACGGACCGCGTCCAGGGTCTTCAGAAACGCCGCGTTCCCCAGCACCTCATGCAGGCCGCGACCGCTGGCGGCGAGAATGCGCTCGATCACCGGATAGGCTTCTGGATGCACGGCGGAACGGTCCAGTGGATTATCGCCATTGACGATGCGCAAAAAGCCAGCCGCCTGCTCAAAGGTCTTATCGCCCAGCCGCGCTACCTTCAGCAACTGCTCGCGGCGCCGGAATGGACCGTTGGCATCGCGAAACTCAACGATGTTGCGCGCCAGCGTCGCGTTCAGCCCGGCCACCCGCGCCAGCAGCGGCGCTGACGCGGTATTCACGTCCACACCCACCGCATTCACGCAATCTTCAACCACCGCATCCAGACTGCGCGCCAGCCGGGTCTGGCTGACATCGTGCTGATACTGGCCGACACCAATCGCCTTCGGCTCAATCTTCACCAGTTCAGCCAGCGGATCCTGCAGGCGGCGGGCAATCGACACCGCGCCGCGCAGCGACACATCGACCTCGGGAAACTCCCGCGCCGCCAGTTCCGAGGCCGAATACACCGAAGCACCCGCCTCCGACACCACCCGCTTTTGCAAACGCAGCTCCGGACAGCGCTGCAGCAGCTCGGTCACCAGCCGATCGGTTTCGCGCGACGCGGTGCCGTTGCCGATGCTGATCAGCTCGACCCGATGCCGCGCGCACAGCTCGGCGAGCAGGCGCAGGCTGTCCTGCCACTGATTGCGCGGCGGATGCGGGTAAAGGGTCGCGGTCTCGACCAGCTTGCCGGTGGCATCGACCACAGCCACCTTCACCCCGGTGCGCAGGCCCGGATCCAGGCCGAGCGTGGCCCGGGCGCCCGCCGGCGCGGCCAGCAGCAGATCGCGCAGGTTGCGCGCGAACACCCGGATCGCCTCTTCCTCGGCGGCCTCGCGCAGGCGCTGCTTGATTTCGGTATCCAGATGCGGCAACAGCTTGATTTTCCAGGCCCAGCGCACGGTTTCCCGCAGCCAGGCATCGCCCGGCCGACCGTGCTCGCCGATGCGAAAATGGGCGGCGACCCGCTGTTCGCCTGGATCGGGACCGGGCGCATCCGGAGCACCGATTTCCAGCGTCAGGTGCAGCACACCCTCATTGCGGCCGCGAAACAGCGCCAGCGCGCGATGCGAGGGAATCCTGTGGCACGCCTCGCGGTAGTCGAAATAGTCGCGAAACTTGGCACCCTCCTCAGCCTTGCCCTCGACGAGCTGGGCGCGCAGCACCGCGTTCTCCCACAGATAGTCGCGCAGGCCGCTCAGCAGGACGGCATCCTCGGCGAACTGTTCCATCAGAATCTGCCGTGCCCCATCCAGCGCGGCCTTGACATCGGCCACGCCGCGTTCGGCATCGATGAAGCCAGCGGCCAGCGTTTCCGGCACCCGGGAAGGATCATCGCGCAGGCCCTGCGCCAGCGGCCCCAGTCCCGCCTCACGGGCGATCTGCGCCTTGGTGCGGCGCTTGGGCTTGTACGGCAGATATAAATCTTCCAGCGCGGTCTTGGTATCGGCCGCCTGCACCGCCGCTTCCAGCGCGGCGCTGAGCTGGCCCTGATCGCGGATGCTGGCTAGGATCACGCCACGCCGCTCCTCCAGCTCGCGCCGATAGCCGAGGCGCTCTTCCAGCAAGCGCAGTTGCGTGTCATCCAGCCCGCCGGTGGCTTCCTTGCGGTAGCGGGCGATAAACGGCACGGTCGCGCCACCATCCATCAAGGCAACGGCGGCGGTGATTTGCCGTTCGGACACGGCGAGTTCACGGGCGAGGGCGGGAATGATATCGGGCATGGTGCAAAACGCGCGGGCTAGGAAACATGGGGATCTTGAAAACACGACGGGGGAGAGCGCTACCGCCCTCCCCCGCTGCGTGGCCAGGCGAGTTAAATCAGCGGCTTTTCCGCCAGCAGCAGACCATCCTCGTCGGCATAGAGATAGTGACCGGGCACGAAGGTCACCCCGGCAAAGCGCACCGGGATGTTGCGCTCGCCGACGCCGCGCTTGACGCTCTTGAGCGGATGCACGCCCAGGGCCTTGACGCCGATGCTGATGTCGGCAATGGCGGCGGAATCGCGGATGCAGCCGTTCACCACCACGCCGGCCCAGTCATTCTCCTCGGCCAGTTCGGCGAGCTGATCGCCAAGCAGCGCGCAGCGCATCGAGCCGCCGCCATCAACCACCAGCACCCGGCCCTCGCCCGGCTCTTCGAGCGCCGCGCGCACCAGCGAGTTATCCTCGAACACCTTCAGGGTGACGATGGGGCCGGAAAACATCAGTTCGTTGCCATAATCGCCAAAAATCGGCTCCGCCACCTGCAGGCGGTCGGCAAATTCATCACATAGATCGGTCGTCTTGAAGTCCATGGCTCTGGGTCTCGGGGAGTGGAAACGGGATTGTCAGGAGTCTAGCACAGGATGCAGCGGCCCTTAGCGGCTGGTGATCTTCAGCTCGATGCGCCGGTTGCGGCGATAGGCTTCGGGGTTGTCAGCCGGGTCGATCGGGTGATATTCAGCCATGCCGACTGCGGCCAGCCGCTGCGGCGGCACGCCCTGCTGCACCAGATAATTGACCACTTCCTGGGCGCGGGCGGTGGACAGCTCCCAGTTGGAGGCAAAGCGGCCACCGCGCACCGGCACCCGGTCGGTGTGGCCCTGCACTTCGATGATCACCGGCAGATCCGGCGGCAGACGCGCCGCCAGTTGCTGATAGACCATGGCGAACTTGTCCAGATCGCCGCGGCCATTGAGTGAGAGCGTCGCCTCGCCGGAACCGAACAGCACCTCGGACTGGAACACAAAACGGTCGCCGACCACCTTGATATCCGGATTATTGGCGAACACCTCGCGCAGGCGGCCGAAGAAATCGCTGGCGTATTTCTCCAGCTCCTCGACCCGTTCCAGCAGCTTCTTCTTCAACGCGCTGTCGAGTGCTTCGATGCGGCCCTTCTGCTGCACAATCACCGCATCGCGCTGCGCCAGTTCCTGCTGGTTGGCCGCCAGGGCGCGATTGAGCCGCTCTAGTTCCGCCGCCAGGCGCTCGGCACGCACGCTGAGCAGGGCCGCCTGGGCCTGGGCCGTGCTCAGGCTCTGCTCGACCTGGCTCTTGTCACTGCTCAGGGCCTCACGCGCCGCCTGTGTGGTCGCCAGTTCGGCGCGCAACTGCGCCAGCACGCGCTCACGCTCGCTGACCGCGCCTTCCAGGCCCTGCACCCGGCCGCGCAGCCGCGCCGCTTCCTTTTCGGCATCGCCAGCCAGACCTTCCAGATGCTCGACGATGCGCTGCAACTGGCCAATCGCGGTGTCCTTGCCCATGATCTCGCGGCCGATCAGCACCTCGGTTATCACGAATACGGTAATCAGGAAGATCAACACCATCACCAGCCCACCGAGCGCGTCGGTAAAGGCCGGCCAGATGTTGAACTCGCTCAGTGCTTCACGGCGGCGGCGCATGATCCGCGTCTCCCGGTCGCGCCAGCAGGCGGGCGATGGCGCGCAGTTCGTGGCGCAGATCGGCAGTACGGTCGTGCTCGATATCACCCAGGGTCACGCGCAGCGACTCGATGCGCTCGCCGAGGCTGGCCACCTGCTCAGCAACCCGGGTAATGCCCTCGCCACGATTGGCCAGATATTCGGTAGTCGCCGCGACCCGCTCCAGGCGATCGGTGGTCGCCTGCAACAGGGCTGCCAGATGGCGCGGCGAAATGGTCTCGGTCTGCGCGGTCACCGTCACCACCGGTTGCCACAACGGTACCAGATCGCTGACGACCAGCGCTTCCAACTGCGCGTGGTGGTCGTTCTGGGCGTGGAACAGTTGCAGCTCCATGAAGCCCAGTGCCAGCGCTCCCATCAGACCAAACAGCGAAGCCGAAAACGAGGTGCCCATGCCGCCGAGTGGTGCCGCTAGCCGCTCCTTGAAGCTGGCGATCAGCGCCATGGTATCGGCGGCGCGCTCGGTGGAAAGCCCGGCGATGACATCGCGTACCCCGGCAATGGTCAACAGCAGACCATAAAAGGTACCGATCAGGCCCAGCAGCACCAGCGCCCCGACCAGATAGCGCACCAGCGCCCGCCGGTCATCGCCGCGCGTGGCCAGCGAGTCGAGCAGATAGGGCAAGGTCGCGGCGGCGTCGCCATGACTGATCACGCGCTGGACCTTGTGCAGGAAATCGCCCACGGGCCGGCCACCGCCATCGAGCAGGGCCTCGTTGACCTGCTTGAGCGACAGCTCGTGGCGGCGCGCCTTGAGCACCACACCGGCGGCCTGATCGGCGGCGCGGGTATCGCGCAGCGCTTCCTGCAGCGCTTTGAGGGTGTAGAGCACGCCAAACAGGAATGCCGCCGCGATGCTGCCATTCAGGTAGGGATTAGTCAGAAATGCAGCCGTCAACGGGCGCTGGAACACGGCCGCCAGCGCTACCAGCGCGGCCAGGAAGATCAGGGAACGTAACAGATAGCGCCCAGCACCACGCGCCGGCCGCCGTTCAGGAAGGGAAGTTGCTGCCATCGGTGATCCATCAACAGTCCAATCGGGAGCGCGTCACTATACAGGGTCGCGCTGGACAGCGGCATGGGTGTTACGGATTGCGCCTGCCGCTGTTGTACCGTGGCCGTGCCTCAGTCGGCCGGAAATGCCGCGTCCCAGCGCCCCTCGAACACGAACTGCGCCAGCGGCTTGCGGCTGCGGGGCGCCTGTTCCTTGTCGCGCAGCGCTTCCGGCAGGGTTTCCAGCGCGCCCGGATGACCGACCGCGATCATGGCCATGCAACTGTGATCGGCGGGAATGGCAAAGCGTGCCTGGGCCTGTGCCGGATCGAAGCCGCCCATCTGGTGCGCCACCAGCCCCAGAGCGGTGGCCTGCAGGCACAGGTTCTCGCTGGCGGCGCCGGTGTCGTACTGCGCCCAGCGGTTGGTCTGGCCGTTATGGCTGAACTGCGGCGCGGCCACCGCCAGCAGCAGGATCGGCGCGTTCCTGGCCCAGATCTGATTGCCTTCCGCCAGACAGGCGAAAGCCTGCTGCCAACTGTCACCATCGCAGAAGCGATCCCAGACCAGATAGCGCCACGGCTGATCGCCAAAGCAGGATGGCGCCCAGCGCGCCGCTTCCAGCAGTGCTGTCAACTGTTCACGGGTGACCGGGCGATCAGGATCGATGGCACGCGGACTCCAGCGATGGGCAAGCAGATCGGCGATGGCGACCACGGTTGATGCGGGTTTCTCCAACATGAGACAAGTTCTCCAGGCTGCCAGGGTTGAGTTATCCGCAACTGTGACCACAATCGAGGTAAAAAAAGCGAAAATGCCCGGTCTTTTTCTGCCATCCAATCAATCCCGCGCTGCGCGCGTTCTGGAGCCTTGCATGTCCTACATCCAGGAAATCAACGACTATCTTAATCGCCATGTACCGCTGTTCCAGGCCATGCAAGCCCGGCTGGAGCGCTGTGACGAGCAGGGCCTGAGCCTGGTCGCGCCCCTGGCACCGAACATCAACGACAAGGGCATTGCCTTCGGCGGCTCGATGGCGGCGATCACCTCGCTGACCGGCTGGGCGCTGACCCGCATCACCCTGCGCGAAAACAGTGAAAGCGCCGAAATCGTCATCACCGATGGCATGCTCAAGTTTCTGCGCCCGGTGCGCGATGACATCGTCGCCGAGTGCGTCCGTCCGGATGCCGAGACCGTAGCGCGCTTCCTCGACAGCTATCGCCAGCGCGGCAAGGCCCGCTGGAGCATCGAAGTGGTGATCCGCGCCGGCGGCGAACCGGCCATGACCTTTACCGGTCAGTATGTGATCTATCGCCCGGAATCCGCCTAGCAGCGCCAGCGACGCTTGTTCCGTCCTATCCACATCGGGTTGATTCGAGTATTCTGAGGTTATTGTGCACATCGCAAGACAGCCACGGCGGGGCACGCCGAATGCCGGTCGCGCGGCGCGAGCACGATCCGCCGCCCGTCCCAAGCCCGGCTGAACAGGCTGAACCGGCGTCCGGGCCATGCCCAGCGCATGGCCCGGACACCCAACCCGGAACTGGCGCGCATAATCCGAGCTGCCCTGCCCTTCCGGCAACCCCCAGTGCGGTTTACCCCTTCCATCCCCTAGCGCCAGTCCGCTGGACCGGCCCCATAGCCGCGCAGGATGCCCGCGCCGCCAGCGGACGCACCTGCCCACCCGCGAACCGGCGGTGCCAAGCCACCGCTCTTCGCCCAAGCTGACCCAACAGGAGGTCGCGCATGAAGACCATCTTCGTCGGCAATCTGCCGCCAGACGCCACGGAACAAGAAATCACTCTGCTATTTTCGGCCCATGGCCGCGTACGCTCGCTGCGCCTGGTCCGCGACGTATTCGCCGGCACTTGTCGCGGCTTCGGTTTTGTGGAAATGGAAGGTCATGAGGCGCGCGCCGCGATAGGCGCCCTCAACGGCCTGGAACTGCGCGGCCGGCAGATCAAGGTGAACGAGGAACGGCCGGCCAAACAACGTGCCGGCGGTGGCCGCCACCGCTGATTTGTCTGCCGTATCCGCGTGGGCCTTGCCGATCCTCACGATCATCAGCCCGGCCCACGCCATCATGGCGGATTCATACCAGCAGTAGCGCGGGCGGCGCGCTAGAATGGCCGGCACAGGGATGCAGACTCACTTTGGAGGTCCGCCATGCCCGCCCTTGATCTGTCCGGCTTTGCCACCACCTTCCTGGCCACCACCGCAGCGCTGTTTGTGTTTGCCGTCGGCGTCGGCGTGCTCCTGGTCATCATTCTTTACATCATCGACATCACCCAGACTCAGCACGCCATCCGCCGCAATTTTCCGGTGATCGGGCGGCTGCGCTACATGCTGGAACATGTCGGCGTATTCCTGCGCCAGTACTTCTACGCCATGGACCGCGAGGAAATGCCCTTCAACCGGGCCCAGCGCAGCTGGGTCTACCGGGCGGCCAAGAACCTCGACACCACCCAGCCGTTTGGCTCCACCCGCGATCTGCGTCCGCCCGGCACCCTGCTGTTCGCCAACGCTACTTTTCCAGCGCTCGACAGTGAAGCGGTCAGTGCCGCGCCCTTGATCATCGGCCCGGACTGCGCCCAGCCCTATGCAGCACCGAGCTTCTTCAACCTCTCGGCGATGAGCTACGGCGCCATTTCCCGGCCCGCCGTGCTGGCCCTGTCGCGCGGGGCGCACCTGGCCGGCTGCTGGATGAACACCGGAGAGGGTGGCCTGTCGCCCTATCATCTGGAGGGCGGCGCCGATTTGATTTTTCAAATCGGCACCGCCAAGTACGGGGTGTGCAATGCGCAGGGCGGGTTGGACGAAGCCCGGCTGCGCGCGGTGGCCGCACATCCCCAAGTGCGGATGTTCGAGATCAAGCTCAGCCAGGGCGCCAAGCCCGGCAAGGGCGGCATTCTGCCGGCCGCCAAGGTCACGGCGGAGATCGCAACGATTCGCGGGATCCCGGCCGGCCAGGACTCGCGCAGCCCCAACCGCCATCCCGAGATCGCCAGCAGCGCCGAACTGCTGGACTTCGTCGCCCGGGTGCGCACTATCACCGGCAAGCCCACCGGCTTCAAGCTGGTGATCGGCGATCCCGATTGGCTCGCTACCCTGTGCCAGGAGATCCAGCACCGTGGACCGGCCAGTGCGCCCGACTTCATCACCGTGGACAGCGCCGATGGCGGCACCGGCGCGGCGCCGATGAGTCTGCTTGACTATGTGGGTCTGCCGATCCAGGAAAGCCTGCCGCGCCTGGTGGATACGCTGCAGGCGCACGGCCTGCGCGAGCGCATCCGGGTGATCGCCTCCGGCAAGCTGATCAATCCGAGCGATGTGGCCTGGGCGCTGTGCGTAGGGGCCGATTTTGTCAACTCGGCGCGCGGCTTCCTGTTCGCGCTCGGCTGCATCCAGTCGATGCAGTGCGACAAAAACACCTGTCCGGCCGGCATCACCACCCACAATCCACGCCTGCAGCGCGGCCTGGATCCGCACGACAAGGCCGAGCGGGTGCGCCATTACGTGGAGAATATGCGCCACGAAGTGGAAATCATCGCCCATGCCTGCGGCGTGACCGATCCCCGCCACCTGCAGCGCGCGCACTGCCGGATCGTGGTTGAGCCAGGGCGCTCGCTGCCGCTGGATGAACTGTACCAGCGCCCGCCAGCACCACGGCGCGACGCTGCCTGAACCGGTCGCAGCCACAACCCCCGCTCATCGCCCTGGTGAACACCATGCCCCACCTCAATCACGGCCACCTGCCTCGCCGGCTCGATCCCGCCGAGGCCTTTTTCTGGTTCCTCGACCACGTCTCGCCGATGAATTTCGCGGTGATCGCCGAAGGCCACGGTCCGCTTGACGATGCGGCAGTGCAGGCCGCCCTGACACGCGCCCAGCAGGAACACCCGCTGCTGCGGGCAGCGATCAGCACCGATGCCAACCAGCATCTGATCTGGGTGCCCGCACCCGAAGCAACTCTGAATTACACGATCAGCGCCACGGGAAACGCCTGGCAGGCAGCGCTGGCCCACATGCTGGTACAGCCATTTCCGCTGCATAGCGCGCCGCTGGTGCGAGCCTTGCGCTTTAACCTGGATGATGAGCGCTGGGTGGTGGCGCTGGTGTTCCATCACAGCGCCGGCGATGGGCGTTCCGGCTGCCGGCTGCTGGCAGATATCCTGGCCAACGCCGCCCAATCCGAGCAGCCGCCACAGCCGCATCCCGGCTATCCGCCTCTGCATGCTCTGTATCCAGAGCATTATCAGCAGACCGCAGCCCTGCACGCCTTCAAAACCCAGCGCAAGGAGGAATTGCAGCGCTACGGCCGTTTCGATGAATTGCCCGGCTTCAACCGTCAGGCGCCGGAATTGCAGCCGCGCATCCAGACCCTGCGCCTGAACGCAGCGCAGGTGCAACGCCTCAGCGAGCACTGCCGCGCTGCTGGCGCGACCCTGCACGGTGCGATCAGCGCCGCCCAGTTGCAGGCCGTACACCGCGCCTTTGGCGCTGCCGAACCGCGCACCCTGGGCCTGACTACGCCCGCCGATCTGCGGCCGCATTTGCGCGAGCCGCTGGATGATGCATCGCCCCTGATGTGCGCTACCCTGGTGACCAGTGTTTACCGGCTGGAGGCCGAGGGTGATTTCTGGGCGCTGGCCCGGGCGATTTCCGGCGATTTGAAGCGCCAGTTACGGCGCGGCGACGGGCATCTGTTCTATGGCCTGTTTCCGCCGCCGGCCGATTTTCCGGCTACCGCCGAGGGCATCGCCGCGTTCAGCGCGATGATGGCGAACGCGCCGCAGGTGTCGATGGTGAGCAATGTCGGCCGGCTTGCTCCACTGCCGGCGGCCACGCCCTTCACGGTCGAGGCGCTGTCCTTCGCCCTGTGCCCGATGTTCAGTCACCTGCTGTTCAATGCGGTCAGCACCTTTGCCGGACGCATGACCCTGAACATCAATTTTGATGCTGCCCGGCTATCGCCGGAACGGGCGACCGCCATCATCGCCGATCTGGAAGCGACGCTAGCGCGCGCTGCCGCGTGAACCGCTTCAGGTGCTGCTGCCGGTCAGCCGCTGCAGCGCTTCACGGTACTTGGCAACGGTGCGCGCGACAATCTCCGCCGGCAATTCCGGACCCGGCGCCTGCTTGTTCCAGTCCAGAGTTTCCAGATAGTCGCGCACGAACTGCTTGTCAAAGCTGGGCGGATTAGCGCCCGGCTGGTACTCATCCACCGGCCAGAAGCGCGAGGAATCCGGCGTCAGCACCTCATCCATCAGCACCAGCCGGTCCTGCTCGTCCAGACCGAACTCGAATTTCGTATCGGCGATGATGATGCCCCGTTCCAGGGCATATTCGGCAGCCTCGCGGTACAGGCGCAGACTGACTTCGCGCACCTGCTCGGCCCGTTGCGGACCGATGCGGGCGGCGATTTGGGCAAAGCTGACATTCTCATCATGGCTGCCCAGCGCCGCCTTGGTCGAGGGGGTAAAAATCGGTTCTGGCAGGCGCTCGGCCAGGCGCAATCCCGCCGGCAGCGCAATCCCGCACACCGCGCCGCTGCTCTGGTAATCCTTCCAGCCCGAACCAATCAGATAGCCGCGCACGATGGCCTCGACCGGCAGGCCGCGCAGGCGCCGCGCCACCACGGCGCGATCCGCGACCCGCGCGCGCTCCAGCGGATCGGGCAACGCCTGCTCCAGAGTTTTCCCGGCCAGATCCAGATGGTTGGGAATGATGGCGCGGGTGCGCTCGAACCAGAAGCGCGATACTGCGGTGAGCACCGCGCCCTTGCCGGGGATCGCTGTCGGCAAAATGACGTCAAAGGCAGAGAGCCGGTCGCTGGCCACCATCAGCATATGCTGCTCGTCGATCGTGTACAGATCACGCACCTTGCCGCGATACAGCAGCGGCAGACTGTGCACATCGGGCGGGGCAACGGAAGTAGTAGACATAAGCAGGCGACTCCTGACGGCAAGGGAACGGATCGGCGCCGCGCATTGTACCGGCCCGGCCCGCTGCGGAAAATGCGCACAGCGGCCGTGATGTTTCGCAATGCCCCCGGAACAGGCGGATCGCTACTCTGCGGACTGCGCACCGCATGCCGCCCACTCACATCAACCGGACTTCGCCATGAATCTGCATGACACGCTGCTGCCCGCCGACCTGCTGCTGTTCGCCAACTTCATCTGGCTGCTGATCGGCCTGCAGGCCCTGCGGATGGCGCCCTGGCGGGTGTTCCTGACCAGCGCCAGACTGCAGCATCTGTTTCTCGGCGCATCGCTGAGCCTGTTCATGCTGTGGCTGCTTGGCGTCGGCGTGCGCCCGGGACTGGGTTTTCATTTCCTGGGCGTAACAGTGTTCACGCTGATGTTTGGCTGGTCGCTGGGCGTGATCGGCGTCAGCCTGATCATGGTCGGCATCACGGCGACCACCGGTCACTGGTCGGCCCTGGCGATGAACACGCTGCTGCTTGGCGTCCTGCCGGTGTCGGTCAGCTATGGCATCTATGCGCTGGTCTACCGCTATCTTCCGCACCACCTGTTCATTTATATTTTCCTGTGCGCCTTCTTCAATGCCATGCTGGCCGCCGGCGCCGCCATCCTGATGCTGGTCATGCTGCTGGTGATGACGGAAACCTACAGCTTTACCCGCATCAGCAACGAATACCTGCCCTTTCTGCCGCTGTACCTGTTCCCGGAAGGCCTGCTCAATGGCATGACCACCATGGCGCTGATCGGCCTGCGCCCGGACTGGCTGAAAACCTACCACGACGATATCTATCTAAAATCCTGAATCACACCAGCGAGGTTCTACATTCACTGTGTTAGGAAAACTGTTTGGCGGTGCTTTCGGTTTCATGGTTGGCGGCCCACTCGGCGCACTGATCGGCGCGGCTGCCGGCCATAATCTGGATCAAGGCGCCTGGAATCCGACCACGACTGGCAAGGCTACGGGCCAGACGGACTTGGAGCGCGCCACATTTCTGGCCACGACCTTTCAATTGCTCGGCTGCATCGCCAAGGCCGATGGCCGGGTGTCGGAACCGGAAATTGCCATCGCCCGCGCTGCCATGGATCAGATGCGGCTGAACAGCGCCCAACGCCAGGCCGCCATCGACTGCTTCACCGAAGGCAAGCAGGCTGCCTTTGCCCTTGACGCGGCGCTGGACCGTTTCCAGCAAAGCTGTAGCGGCCAGCCGGCGCGGCTGCAGCAACTGCTGGAATTGCTGCTGCTCATCGCCTATGCCGATGGCGCACTGCATCCGCAGGCCCATACCCGGCTGTTGCAGATCAGCAGTCGGCTTGGCTTTGCCCGCCTGCAGTTTGAGGCGCTGCATACCCTGTTTCGCGCCCGGCATGGCGCCTGGCGCGGCAGTGATGCAGGCGCGGGCCGAGGTGATGGCAACCCGCGGCGGCCGAGCACGGCGGTCAACACGCTCAGCCAGGCCTACCAGATCCTCGGCCTGAACCATGACGCCAGCGTTGATCAGATCAAGCTCGCCTATCGGCGCCTGATTCGCCAGCATCACCCCGACAAGCTCGCCGCACAGAACCTGCCGGCGGCGGAACTGGCCCGCGCCACCGATAAGACCCGCGAAATCACCGCTGCCTACGAGCGCATCCGCGAAGAGCGCAGGTTTTGAATCAAAAGGCCGTTAGCGCCGCAGCAGACCGGCCAGCCATACTGATCACCTCGCACCTACAGCACCCCGCGTTCGGCCAGCGACACCGTTTGTCCATCGCCGACCACAACGTGATCCAGCAGGCGCACATCGATCAGGGCCAGCGCCTCCTTCAGCCGCAGGGTAATCGCCTCATCGGCGCGGCTCGGTTCCGCCACGCCCGAAGGATGATTGTGGGCGATGATCAGAGCGGCGGCGTTGTGATGCAGCACCCGCTTCACCACCTGACGTGGATGTACCGCTGCGCTGTCAATCGTCCCTTGAAACAGCTCTTCGTATTGAATCACCCGGTGCTTGTTATCCAGAAACAGGCAGGCAAACACCTCGTGGGCGTAGCCACGCATCCGCGCACTTAAATACCGGTGCACATCAGACGCACTCTGAATCACATCGGTACGCTGCAGGGTTTCTGCCAGATGGCGCCGCGCCAGTTCCAGCACCGCCTGCAACTGCACATACTTGGCCGGCCCAAGACCAGGCGTCGCGCAGAAGGCCGCCTGATCCAGATCGAGCAGTACACGCAGGCTGCCATGCTGCTTGAGCATGTCGCGGGCCAGATCCACCGCGCTGCGCCCCGGCACACCCACGCGCAGAAAAATCGCCAGCAGTTCAGCATCGGATAAGGCCGCAGCACCGCGCTGCAGCAGCTTTTCCCGGGGTCGCTCCTCATCGGGCCAATCACGAATCGACATGTGCTGTTGTCCTGAGTCACTGAATTGGATCCAGACAGCATGGTCACATAAAAAGGACATGGCAAGTTTCAGCCGCGCTTCTTGCCATAACCGCACGCCACCGGCTTTAGCAGCGCTTTGGCAGTCATGCCTTTTGCGCCATAGCGACCGGCTTTACTTTGAAGGCCGCGCCCCATGGTGAAGCAACAATGCCCTGTCGGGCACCAATGCGGAGCACGCCACAGTAGACTTTTACAGGCAAATACACTGGCCGATTGCGCATGAAAAATAAAAAATAATTTAAAAACAGATAAATAAAAAACATGGCAAGTGTATTGCTCTTATCACTCGCAAGGATTCGCGCTCAGGGGCCCGTGGTGGCCCAGCGGTAGCGCGGATCCGGGCGGCTAACGGGGGCCGCCGTCGCGGACTATGACGTCCGATCTCGTATCACCACGATGCGCGCTCGGACGTCCTTTTTTTTGCCCGCTTTTCTCTCATCCTAATGTCGATCCGCGCTTGGGCACTGCTGCCGGCTACGTTAAGCTTGCCCGCTGCACTCGTCCCTTCTCTTCGCGGAGCCCCGCCATGCTGCAACCTCTGGCCCAGATACGCATCCTGCTTGGCATCACCGGCGGTATCGCCGCCTACAAGAGCGCCGACCTGACCCGGCGGCTGATCGAGGCCGGCGCCGAGGTACAGGTTGTGATGACCGCCGCGGCCACCGCCTTCGTCGCGCCGCTCACCTTCCAGGCTCTGTCCGGACGGCCGGCACGCAGCGGACTGCTCGACGAACAGGCCGAAGCCGGCATGGGCCATATCGAACTGGCACGCTGGCCGCACCTGATTCTGATCGCCCCGGCCAGCGCCGATTTTCTCGCCCGGCTGGCGCATGGCCTGGCCAATGATCTGCTGAGCACCCTGTGCCTGGCCAGCGACCGGCCGATCGCGGTTGCGCCGGCGATGAACCGCCTGATGTGGCAGAACGCCGCTACCCAGGACAATTGCCGACTGCTGGCGCGGCGCGGCGTGCGCCTGTGGGGCCCGGGCGTCGGTGAGCAGGCCTGTGGCGAAATCGGTGCCGGGCGCATGCTGGAAGCGCTGGAATTGCGCAATCAGGTGGTCGAACTGCTTGGCAGGCGCGAAGCCGGCATGCCGCCCGCCGAGCAGACTCTGCCCGGTATTGCGCTGCCCACGCCACAGGATTTGCAGGGCCTGACCGTGCTGCTCACCGCCGGACCGACCCGCGAGGCGCTCGATCCGGTGCGTTTCATCAGCAACCGCAGCACCGGCCAGATGGGCTTTGCCGTAGCGGCAGCGGCGGCACAGGCTGGCGCGCGAGTGATCCTGGTCAGCGGCCCGGTGCACTTGCCGACCCCGCCCGGCGTGGAGCGTATCGACGTGGAAAGCGCTCTGGACATGCACGCGGCCGTGATGCGCCAGATCCACCAGACCGATATCTTCATCGCCACCGCTGCGGTTGCCGATTACCGCGCCGCCGAACCGGCGCAGCGGAAAATCAAGAAAACCGGCGCAACCCTGAGCCTGGAACTGGTGCGCAACCCGGATATCCTGTCCGAGGTCGCCGCGCTGCGTGAGCACCGACCCTTCACGGTCGGTTTCGCTGCCGAGACCCACGATGTACTGCACTACGCCGATGACAAACGGCGGCGCAAGCATCTGGATATGATCGCCGCCAATCAGGTGGGCCAACCCGGCAGCGGCTTTGAAAGCGCGCAAAACGCCCTGCATGTCCTGTGGGAAGGCGGTGAACGGGAACTGCCCCTGGCCGATAAGTCGCTGCTGGGGCAGCACCTGATAGCGCTGATCGCTGAGCGCTATCGGAGCTGGAGCGCCACGCAGTAAGATGGCATGCCCTACGCTACCGCGATGACCACCGCCGTGACTGCCCGCAGCTTTGAATTGAAAATCCTTGATCCGCGCCTCGGCCAGGACATTCCGCTACCGGAACATGCCACCGCCGGCTCGGCCGGGCTAGACCTGCGCGCCTGCCTGCCGGAGCCGCTGACCGTGCAGCCTGGCGAAACCCGCCTGATTCCCACCGGCATGGCGATTCACATCGCCGATCCGGGCCTGGCGGCGCTGATCCTGCCGCGCTCGGGGCTGGGTCACAAGCACGGCATCGTGCTGGGCAATCTGGTCGGGCTGATCGACAGCGATTACCAGGGCGAATTGCTGGTGTCATGCTGGAATCGCGGCCATGCCCCCTTCACCATCGCCGTCGGCGAGCGCATCGCGCAGTTGATCATCGTGCCGGTGATTCAGGCGCGCTTCGACATCGTCAGCGAGTTCACGCCCAGCGGGCGCGGCAGCGGCGG
>OFRV01000015.1_pt1 | contig 32726 bp, 22 predicted proteins | sample 1543231 | NCBI WGS metagenome assembly OFRV01 (sample SAMN05442499, study PRJEB24371) | freshwater metagenome | isolation source: Freshwater Lake | place: Canada: Niagara | collected 2013-08-21 | reverse complement strand
CTGCATATCGTCGGCAGCGTCAGATGTGTATAAGAGACAGCTTCAGAATCCGTTAGGGGATTAAAAAGCATGGATGCCGAGTGGCTGCCGTGCCATGGAATACCAGCGACATTCCTGTAATTCTGTAGTTTAACCGGCAATCCGGCACGGACGCGAACCGGCAGAAGCCGTTTTCCCAAAATTTATTATAACATCTTGTTAAGATGCCAGACCTCAGAAACCTTACTCACGATCACGATAAGGTGTGCGATAGCGATGCACCCGAATCGAGGGCAAAAACGATTGATCCTCGATCCGCACATCAGCACGACGCAAGCGCAGTGCCACAGGCGGATCAGGCGGTACCGCGACAAACTCGGGCAAACTCTCACCGGGACGCAGCGGCACCAGCACTGGCAACGGTACCTGCATCAACCGCCGATACACGCCCCCGGATGCTCCGGCAAACACGATATTAGCGCGCAAATGAGGGCAAACGCTGCGCACCCGCGCCAGCATTTCGCCCTCATCAATATCAGCCAGTCGCTGCAATTCCAGACGCACCTGCGGTGTTTCCACACGCCGCTCCAGCAGTTGCCGAGCCATGGCAACACTGGTACGCTGAATCACACGCCCCTGCTTGGACCAGGTAAAACCAATCTTCAAGGGGCGTCGTTCCAGCAACGGCACATGCCGGTAGGCCTGCTTTAGATTCATGCGCGATGCCCCCATACGTTGAAGGGCCAAGGCCACGATTTCCTGACGTCGATGCAAATCCGCCAGCACCGCCACGGCATCAGTACGGTCCAGCCCCTTTAGGGCCAACACCGCCTGCTTAAAGGCATCCCTAGCTGCATTACAGGCCTGTGCGACAGCCAAGGTGGCAAGGCTGGCGCCAACGATTCCCGGACAGGTCAGAGTCTCGCGACCATCCTGACTGTGCTCATACCACAAGGCACGATAGAGCAGAGCGGCCTTCTGACGCATATCCAGCCCATCCTGAATCTCAGCATCACTGCGTGACACCCATACCGGCAAACCTGCATCAGCATGCACCGCCGCCGTCAAATCATCCAAGGCAGACAGCAGACCCTTAAAACGCTCCAGAACATCCATACGCAGTGTTACCGCAAGCGGCTTCATCACGAGTCTCCAGCTCCCCTGGCATCACAGGACAATCCACTTAATACACGGGCAGGCGCACACCGGCAAACAGCGCATTAATCTCCTCAGTCGATTGCGCCCGCTCGACCATGCGCACCCGCTCACGGCTCAGATGTGACGCGAACAGCTCCATAAAATCATACATATAGCAGCGCAGGAACATACCACGGCGAAACCCCACCTTGGTCACGTTCGAAGAAAACAAATGACCGGCATCCAGACGCAATAGATCCTGATCATACAGCGGGTCATAAGCCATGCGCGCCACAATACCCACACCCATGCCCAAACGCACATAGGTCTTGATGACATCGGCATCAGTCGCAGTAAATGCCACCTGTGGCTTCAATTGCGCACTGCGAAAGGCATCATCAAGCTGCGAGCGCCCAGTAAAGCCGAACACATAGGTCACCAGCGGATACTGGGCCACATCCTGCAAAGTCAAATGCTCGATACTGGCAAGCGGATGACCGCACGGCACCAGCACGCAACGCTGCCAGACGTAGCAGGGCATCATGACCAGATCATCAAACAGCTCAGGGGCCTCGGTGGCGATCGCGAAATCGACATCACCCGAGCGCACCAGCTCAGCAATCTGCGCGGGCGAACCCTGATGCACCTGCAAGGTCACCGCCGGATAACGCTCGCAAAACGCCTTAATCACGGGCGGCAGGGCATAGCGAGCCTGAGTATGCGTAGTAGCAATGGACAGACTGCCGCGCCGATCATCACGATACTCCTCAGCGAGAATCTGGATATTGTTCACTTCACGCAGAATGCTTTCAGCCTTGAGCAAAATCTGCTGGCCCACTGCAGTGACCTCGGTCAGGTGCTTGCCATTACGGCTGAACAGTTCAACACCGAGTTCCTCTTCAAGAAGGCGCAACTGCTTGCTGATCCCCGGTTGTGAGGTATACAGGCTTTCCGCGGCGGCGGAGATATTCAGATTATTGCGGACAATCGCAGTCAGGTAACGTAATTGCTGCAGTTTCACGACAGACAGCACTCCCAAAACGGACTCTAGGAATCGACAGCGACGCCCACATCCAGCGCCGGCGCGCAGGGTACCAGCAACACGCCGGTCAGCGGTGGCAGATCCAGCAGCAGTGAACAGGGTTGCCCCATGTGGCTGTCTGGCTCTGCGCAGGGATCAATGCACTGTGCACCGGTGCCGCCATAGCGCACATCATCAGAATTCAGAACCTGCCGATAGCGCCCTGGCACGGGCACACCAACCCGATAACCAGAGCGGGCCAGCGCCGAGCAGTTCAGCACTACCACCGCCAGTTCATCAGTAAGACTGCGTCGCACATACACAACTACCGAGCGCGCGGCATCATGGCAATCCAGCCATTCAAAGCCCTCGCGCACAAACTCGCATTCATACAAGCTAGGCAGGGTGCAATACAAGCGGTTGAGATCAGCAATCAGGGTTTGCACGCCACAATGCGCCGGCTGGTCGAGCAGGGTCCAGTCAAGCGTGCCATGGCAGTCCCATTCGCCCTCCTGCGCCAGTTCATTACCCATGAACAGAAATTTTTTGCCCGGATAGGTCCACATATAGATATAAAGCAGGCGCAGGCTGGCCAAACGCTGGCGACGATCGCCAGGCATGCGCGCCAGTAGCGAGCCCTTGCCATGCACCACTTCGTCATGGGACAGCGGCAGCACAAAGTTTTCGGTAAAGGTATAAAGCAGACCGAAGGTCAGCAACTCGTGGTGATGGCGACGCAAGGCCGGATCCTGAGCCAAATAGTCCAGCGTGTCATGCATCCAGCCCATGTTCCATTTCATGCCAAAGCCTAGCCCACCCATCCACGAAGGTCGCGTGACCAGCGGCCAGGCGGTGGATTCCTCGGCGATCATCAGCACACCGGGACAGCGGCGATGGATCACATCATTCAGTTCGCGCAAAAAGGCAATGGCTTCCAGATTTTCATTGCCGCCGAACGGATTTGGCAACCACTCGCCAGACTCACGGGCATAATCGAGGTAGAGCATCGAGGCCACGGCATCGACCCGCAGGCCATCGAGATGGCATTCCTCCAGCCAAAAGCAGGCGCTGGCCATCAGAAAGTTCTTGACCTGGGTGCGGCTGTAATCGAACACCAGAGTTCCCCAACCGCGATGTTCACCGCGCGCCGGGTCGGCATATTCATATAGACAGGTACCATCGAAACGCGCCAGAGCGTGCGCGTCCTTGGGAAAATGGCCAGGCACCCAATCGAGAATCACGCCGATACCAGCCTGATGACAGTAATCGACGAACTGGCGAAAATCGTTGAAATCGCCATGCCGGCTGGTTGGGGCAAAATAACCCGTAGGCTGATAACCCCAGGACGCATCAAGGGGATGCTCGGTGATAGGCATCAACTCCAGATGGGTAAACCCCATGGTCTTAACATAAGCCACCAGGCGCCGCGCCAGCTCCGGATAGCTCAGATAGCCGCCATCGGCATCGCGCTGCCAGGATCCCAGATGCACCTCGTAAATGGCCAGTGGTGCGCGCGTCCAGTCACGGCGGCTGCGTTGCAGTACCCAAGCCTCATCGCCCCAAGAATGGTTAGTATCGTTGGTGACAATTGCTGCTGTGGCCGGGCGGAATTCAAAGCAGCGGCCATAAGGGTCGGTTTTGCGCAGCACTTCGCCATCGTTCTGGGTACGAATCTCAAACAGGTAGCGCGCGCCGCAGGACACGGCCGGTACGAACAGCTCCCAGACTTCGCCGCGGCGGCGCATCGGGTGGCGGCGGCCATCCCAGGCATTGAACTCACCGAGCACACTGACCCGTGCGGCGCAGGGTGCCCAGACCGCGAACACCACGCCAGCGATGTCATCCACGGTGCGCGGGTGTGCACCGAGCATGCGATAGGCATGCAGATGGCGTCCCTCGTTGAACAGATGCAGATCATACAGGCTCAGCTGTGGCCCGAAGCTGTAGGGATCGCAGACGCTGTGACTATGACCGGCGCGGTCTATCCAGCGCAGCCGGTAATGCAGCGGCAGAGCCTCAGCCGGCCCGCGCCATTCGAACAGATCGGTTTCGGCCAGACGCCGCAATGGCCAGGCACCCTCGACCAGGAATACGTCGCAGGCATCGGGCAGGAAGACCCGCACGGCCACCTCGGAACCGCAGGAATGACGGCCGAGCACCGTGAAGGGCTCAGCGTGGCGCCCTTCATGGAGCAGAGCGGCCTCGGCGAGCAGCCAGGCGTCATTTGGACCGGAAGCGCAGATGTCAGGGTGGCTGGAATCGGGATGCGTCATGAGGACCGTCGAGGACAATCGGATCTGGCCAGTCTGCGACCGGCAGCGCCGTACCCGAGATTGGATACGCGCTACAGTCGCAAACCGCGCGCTGCAAAACTACTATAATTTTTTGGAGTTCGTCCGGTGCGTCAACCGCTGAAAAATAAAAGGTGAAAGATTAAAAAAGCAGGGGTCTTTTACCTTTACCTTCCGTTGCCGGTACCTGGTGCGTCGGTCAGCTCCATAGCCAAAACCGGGACAGCATAGCAAAGAGGGACACTAAACGCATGAGCGCTGCCGCAACCTCCCGTTTTGTTAGCCGAATTACCCGGAACACGCTCGCGCTGGTGCTGGCTGGGGGCCGGGGCAGCCGACTCCAGCAACTGACCCTGTGGCGGGCCAAGCCGGCGACGCCGTTTGGCGGCAAGTATCGGATCATTGATTTTCCGCTGTCCAACTGCATCAACTCCGGCATCCGGCGGATCTGCGTGCTGACCCAGTACAAGGCGCATTCGCTGATCAAGCATGTGCAGCGGGGCTGGGGATTCCTGCGTGGCGAATTTGGCGAGTTCGTGGAACTGTTGCCAGCGCAGCAGCGAATCGACGAGGAATCCTGGTACAAGGGCACCGCTGATGCGGTTTACCAGAACCTGGATATCATCCGCAACCACGATGCCGAGTTTGTGCTGGTGCTAGCCGGCGATCATATCTACAAGATGGATTATGGGCCGATGCTGGCACGGCATGTTGAGAGCGGTGCCGATGTCACGATCGGCAGTATTGAAGTGCCACGGCGGCGGGCCCGTGAGTTCGGCGTCCTGGGTGTGAACGATCAGGACGAGGTGGTGCGCTTCGTGGAAAAGCCGCAGGAGCCGGAGACCCTGCCCGGGCGGCCTGATGTGGCGCTGGCGTCGATGGGTATTTACGCCTTCAGCACCCGCTTTCTCTATGAATGCCTGATCGAGGATGCCGATCGTGCCCATTCACGGCATGATTTTGGTCAGGACATCCTGCCGGCGCTGCTGGCTGCTGGCCACCGGGTGATGACTTATCCGTTCCGCGATGTGCAGACCAAAGCGCAAAGCTACTGGCGGGATGTCGGGACGGTGGATGCGTTCTGGGCAGCGAACATGGAGTTGATTGGCGTCGATCCGGAACTGAATCTGTATGATGGGCACTGGCCGATCTGGACCTATCAGGATCAGGCGCCGCCGGCCAAGTTTGTCTTCGACGATGCCGGGCGGCGCGGTATGGCGGTGGATTCGATGGTCGCGGATGGGTGTATCATCTCCGGCGGTTACGTGAACCACTCGCTGCTGTTTCCACGGGTGCAGGTGCATTCCTATGTAACGATGCACGATGCTGTGGTGCTGCCGGATGTCGATATCGGCCGCTACTGCCGACTGCGCAAGGTGATCATCGAGCGCGGCTGCCGGATGCCGCAGGGCACGATCATCGGTGAGGATGCTGGTGAGGATGCCCGGCGCTTCTATCGTACTGAGAATGGTGTGGTGCTGGTGATTCCGGAGATGCTGGGGCAGGTTTTCCACCATGTGCGCTGAATTGCCCAGCCATCCGGCGCGCCCATCTGGATGGTTATTTTCGTGGATCATGCAATCCTGCACCGTCACCGCATGTTTTTCGCCCATTGGCCCAGCGGCCTGTTAAATTTTTTGCCCATTGACCTTCCTGGAACTCAAGACACCCATGACTGGACTTGCGCCCTTAGCCCGGCGGCGCGCCGGCATTCTATTGCATCCCACCTCACTGCCGGGCCTGTATGGCAACGGCGACCTGGGGCCGCATGCCTACCGCTTTGTCGATTTCCTGGCGAACTGCGGCTTCAGCGTCTGGCAGACCCTGCCGCTGGGGCCGCCGCATGACGATTTGTCGCCCTATTCGGCGCAGTCAGTGCATGCCGGTAATCCGCGCCTGATTGCCCTGGAGCCGTTGCTGGATGCGGGCTGGCTGACGCCGGATGGTGGTCCGGGCCAGGGGGAAAGCGGCTGGGCATACCGGCAGCGGCGGCTGCGCGAGGCGCGAGCCGGCTTTGCGAGCCATAACGGCAGCGCCCGCGAAGCCTATGCGGTTTTCCAGCATCACCATGCCGATTGGCTGGATGACTATGCCCTGTATCAGGCGATCCGCGCCGCGCAGCAGCAGCGGGCCTGGTTTGACTGGCCCGTGGAGTTGCGCGATCGACACCCGAACGCGCTGGCCCTGGCACGGCAGCAGCAGGCCGAGGTGATCGCCCAGTGCAAGTTTGAGCAGTTCCTGTTCTTCAGTCAGTGGACGGCGCTGAAGCGCTATGCCAATGCCCGCGATATTTTGATGTTCGGCGATATTCCGCTGTTCGTGGGTTACGACAGCGCCGATGTCTGGGCGCAGCGCGCGGCGTTTCTGCTGGATGCAGCGGGGCGGCGCGAAGTGGTTGCCGGAGTGCCGCCCGACTATTTTTCCGCCACCGGGCAGTTGTGGGGCAATCCGCATTACGCCTGGGAGACGATGCGCGCCGATGGTTTCCAGTGGTGGAAGGCGCGCATCCGAACGCAGTTGACTCAATTCGATCTGTTGCGCATCGATCATTTCCGGGGCCTGGAAGCGTATTGGGAAGTGCCGGCCAGCGCCGAAACTGCGGTGGGCGGACGCTGGCAACCGGCGCCGGGCGATGCGTTGTTCCGGGCTTTACGCAGTGAATTTGGCAGTCTGCCGCTGGTCGCTGAGGATCTGGGCATCATCACCCCGGAAGTTGAGGCTCTGCGCGATGCCCACGGTCTGCCGGGCATGAAGGTGCTGCACTTTGCCTTCGGCGGCGGCGCTGATAATCCCTATCTGCCGCATCAGCATGTGCCGAATGCGGTGGTGTACACCGGCACGCATGACAACAACACCACGCTGGGCTGGTTTGCTGAGCTGGACGCGGGTACGCGCGCGCATCTGTTCGATTACCTCGGCGGCGACGCAACACGGATGCCGGACTTGCTAACGCGGGCGACGCTGGCGTCGGTGGCGCGGTTGGCGATTCTGCCGATGCAGGATCTGCTGGAACTGGGTGGGGAACACCGTATGAACCGGCCGGGCATTGCCAATGGCAACTGGACGTGGCGCTTTACCTGGGAACAGTTTGCCGAGGGGTCACTGGTGGCGCGCTATCGGCGTTTATTGGCTCTGTACGGGCGGTGCTGAGGAGAGGCTTCAGTATGCGTATCGAAACCGATCTCAAGCTGGGCTTCAAGGATGTGCTAATTCGCCCGAAGCGCTCGACTCTGGGCAGCCGCGCTCAGGTCAGTCTGGAACGGAGCTTTACGTTTCGCCATACCGGGCGCAGTTGGAGCGGCATTCCGATCATGGCCGCCAACATGGATACCGTAGGCAGCTTTGCCATGGCGACGGCTCTGGCCCGGCATGGGCTGCTGACTGCGGTGCATAAGCATTACAGCCCGAATGACTGGGATGCCTTTGCTCTGCAACTGCGGGTTGCCGGTCAGGATGCGTGGCTGGCGAACGTTGCAGTGAGTACCGGCATTCTCGATAGCGACCTGGAACGGCTCGATCGCATTCTGGAGCGGCATCCAGCGCTGACCTTTATTTGCATCGATGTCGCCAACGGTTACAGCGAGCCGTTCGTGGAGCGGGTCAGTGCGATCCGTACCCGGCACCGCAACAAGGTGATCATCGCAGGCAATGTGGTGACCGGCGAGATGGTGGAAGAGCTGCTGCTGGCCGGAGCGGATATCGTCAAGGTGGGGATTGGGCCGGGCTCGGTGTGCACGACGCGGGTCAAGACCGGGGTCGGTTATCCGCAGCTTTCCGCGATTATCGAATGCGCCGATGCTGCGCATGGTCTATCCGGGCAGATCATTTCCGATGGCGGTTGTACCTGTCCGGGCGATGTAGCGAAGGCGTTTGGCGCCGGGGCCGATTTTGTGATGCTCGGTGGGATGCTGGCCGGCCATGACGAGGGCGGCGGCGCGATTCTGGAGGACGATGGGCAGCGCTGGGTGGAGTTCTACGGCATGAGTTCGAAGACCGCCATGGAGCGCTACAGCGGTGGTGTGGCCGATTATCGTGCTTCGGAGGGCAAGACCGTGCGCGTGCCGTACCGGGGTCCGGTCGAGGAAACGGTGAAGGATATTCTGGGTGGGCTGCGCTCGACCTGTACCTATGTCGGGGCCAGTCGCCTGAAGGAATTGACCAAGCGCACCACCTTCGTGCGGGTCACCGAGCAGCACAATCCGATTTTTGAAGGTTGAAGGCTAACGCAGCGCTGGATTCCCGCATGCGCGGGAATGACGAAAGCCTACTGAAAATGGGTATAGCCCTTTACCTTTCACCTGAAGTTCATCCAAGCGAGGGTTTTCATGTTGGCAGCAGATCCGGTGGACGCTGTGTCCTGTGATGCGGCGGTGGTGGCGGCGGTGGTGGCGGCGGTGCGTGCGCAGACGCCGCTGGTGCATAACATCACCAATTTCGTGGTGATGAATAACAGCGCCAATGCGCTGCTGGCCCTGGGCGCGTCGCCGGCGATGGTGCATGCGCTGGATGAGGTGGAGGATTTTGTGCCGCTGGCGCAGGCGCTGGTAGTCAATATCGGCACTCTGTACCCGGAACAGGTTGCGGCAATGAAGTTGGCGGTTGCAGTTGCGGCCCGCGCGGGTATTCCGTGGATTCTCGATCCGGTTGGGGCGGGGGCTACGCCTTATCGGCGGCGCACCGCGACTGTGCTCAGTCAGCGACAACCGGCGGTGATTCGCGGCAATGCCTCGGAAATTTTGGCGTTGGCGAGTGCGGGTGGTACGACCGGCAAGGGCGTCGATAGTCTGCACGGTGCGGAGGCGGCGTTGGAGGCCGCGCGCGGGCTGGCGGGCGACACAGGCGCAGTGGTGGCGGTGACGGGTGCGGTGGATTATGTGACCGATGGCCAGCAGGTCGTCGCTATTGCCAATGGTCATGCGCTGATGGCGCGGGTGACCGGTCTGGGGTGTTCAGCGACAGCGCTGATTGGCGCCTGTCTGGCGGTAGAGCGTGATCCCTTGCGGGCGACGGTGGCGGGTCTGGTCCTGCTGGGTGTGGCGGGCGAGGTGGCGGCGGAGCAGGCGGCGGGGCCGGGCAGTTTGCAGGTGGCCTTGCTGGATGCGTTGTACCGGTTGGATGAGGCGACGCTGATGGCGCGGGCGCGGGTGACTGTTCTTTGACTGGAAACCCCTCTCCGGGGGGAGAGAGGGGAGTTGAGGCGTTTTAGGGTGCGGTGGTGCGCCGCGCAGACAGCCATAGTGTGTCAATGGCTAATGCCGGGTTGATACGGGCCGGAGGGTTCAGGTCGGCAACTCAGAGCGGCCCATCAGAAACTCATCAACCGCGCGCGCGCACTGCCGACCTTCGCGGATCGCCCAAACCACCAGCGACTGCCCACGGCGCATATCGCCCGCGCTGAACACCTTGTTCAGCGAAGTCTGATAATCCTGATCAGTCGCCCGCACATTGCCCCGGCCATCCAGACCCACGCCGAGGTCCTGCAGCAGCCCCTCCCGCACCGGATGGACAAAACCCATGGCCAGCAGCACCAGATCCGCCGGGATTTCAAAACTGCTGCCTGGCACTTCCACCATGGTCTGCCGACCCTTGACTGACTGCCACTCCACGCGCGCCAAGCGGATCGCCTGTAACTGCCCGGCATCGCCAACGAAAGCCTGCGTCGTCACTGCCCAGTCGCGGGCACAGCCTTCCTCGTGCGAAGTAGACGTGCGCAGTTTCAGCGGCCAGTTCGGCCAGGTGAGCAACTTGTTCTCCTGCGCCGGCGGCTGGGGCATGATTTCCAACTGCGTGACGGTGCGCGCACCCTGACGAATCGAAGTACCGACGCAATCGGAACCGGTATCGCCACCGCCGATCACCACCACATGCCGGCCCGTGGCGAGAATGTCACGCTCGCTGGATAATTTCTGCCCGGCAACGCGGCGATTCTGCTGGGTGAGGAAATCCATGGCGTAATGAATGCCGTGCAACTCGCGTCCCGGCACCGGCAGATCGCGCGGCTGCTCGGCACCACCGGCCAACACCACGGCATCGAACTCGGTCAGTACCTGACGGGCGGGCAGATCAGCACCACCAACGTGACTATTGGGCCGGAATTCGACCCCCTCGGCCTGCATTTGCGCCAAGCGCCGGTCGATCAGCCCGGTTTCCAGCTTGAAGTCAGGGATGCCATAGCGCAGCAGACCGCCAATGCGGTCATTCTTTTCAAACACCACGACGCGATGCCCGGCGCGCGCCAGTTGCTGGGCACAGGCCAGACCCGCAGGACCGGAACCGATGATCGCCACGCGCTTGCCGGTGCGATGCGCGGCAATCTGCGGGGTGACCCAGCCTTCCGCCCAACCCTTGTCAATGATCGCGCACTCGATGTCCTTGATGGTCACCGGCTGATCATTGAAATTCAGGGTGCAGGACGCTTCACAGGGCGCCGGGCAGATGCGGCCGGTGAATTCGGGGAAGTTGTTGGTGGAATGCAGCACCTCCAGTGCTTCGCGCCACTGGCCGCGATAGACCAGATCGTTCCAGTCGGGAATGATGTTATGCACCGGGCAGCCGCGGTGGCAGTAGGGAATGCCGCAGTCCATGCAGCGCGCGGCCTGTTCGCGAACCTGCGGCTCCGGCAGCGACACGACAAAATCACGAAAATGCTTGACCCGTTCCTCGACCGGCGCGTAGCCGTGATCGTGACGGGTGATCTCCAGAAAACCAGTGGGCTTGCCCATGATGATGCCTCGGTCATGAAATCAAAAAAGCAGGCGAATTAAGGCAAAGGTTAAAGGTTGAAACGGCATGAGCCTTTCGCCGTTCATCCTTCGACACGCAACCTGCATTTAATACCAATTCTCAGTAGGTTTTCGTCATTTGCTTCGACTGCGCTCAGCACAAACCCGCGCATGCGGGAATCCAGCGCTGTGCTGCAATGCTGACTGGATACCCGCCTTCGCGCATACGGTATAACGATCTACGCTGTCACGCCGGCCTTTTCGACGCGGTTCGCGGCGCGGGCCTGGGTAGCGGCCAGTTCCTGCATGGCGCGCCGGTAGTCGAGCGGCATGACCTTGACGAACTTCGGCGCCAGCTCGGACCACTGCGCCAGAATGCGCCGCGCCGGCACGCTGCCGGTGTGCAGGGCATGACGGGCGACCAGAATCTGCAGGCGCTGGGCGTCGTGGCGCAGGGGATCCTCGGGCAACGCAGCAGTGGCGATTTCGGTCCAGTGCGCTTCATCGACGGGTGCCTTGAGGGTTTCCTCCAAGTCGTTGAGCGGCTCCAGCGCCACCATGGCCTTGTTGGTCCGGCGGGCAAAGTCGCCGGCTTCGTCGAACACATAGGCGATGCCGCCGCTCATGCCAGCAGCAAAGTTGCGCCCGGTTGCGCCCAATACCACGACGATGCCACCGGTCATGTACTCGCAGCCATGGTCGCCGGTGCCTTCCACCACGGCGCTGGCGCCGGAATTGCGCACCGCAAAGCGTTCGCCGGCAATGCCGCGGAAATAACACTCGCCGGCAATGGCGCCGTACAGGACGGTATTGCCGACGATGATGTTCTCTTCGGCACGCAGCGGGCTATCCGGAGCGGGCTGGATGGTGATCCGCCCCCCGGAGAGGCCCTTGCCGACGTAGTCGTTGGCTTCGCCAATCAGTTCGAGGGTCACGCCGCGGGCGAGGAAGGCGCCGAAGCTCTGCCCGGCGGTGCCGTGCAGGCGGATGTGCACGGTGTCATCAGCCAGGCCGGCATGACCGTAGCGCTGGGCAATGCGCCCGGAGAGCATGGCGCCAACGGTACGATCGGTGTTGCGCACCGGGGTATCGATGCGCACTGGCTGGCGGGATTCCAGCGCCGGCTGTGCCTGCTCGATCAGGCGGTGATCGAGTACGCCATTGAGGCCATGGTCCTGTTCTTCGCAATGGTAGATGGCGACGCTGGACGCAACCGGTGGCACGGCGAGCAGGCGGCTGAAGTCAAGACCACGCGCCTTCCAGTGGTGAATGGCGCGGCGCATGTCGAGGCGGTCGGCGCGACCGATCATCTCGTCGAAGGTGCGGAAGCCGAGCTGCGCCATCAATTCGCGCACTTCCTCGACCAGGAAGGTGAAGAAGTTGATGACATGCGCCGGCTGACCGGGGAAGCGCTTGCGCAGTTCGGCATCCTGGGTGGCGACGCCGACCGGGCAGGTGTTGAGATGGCATTTGCGCATCATCACGCAGCCGGCGGCGATCAATGCACCGGTGCCGAAACCGAACTCGTCAGCGCCGAGCAGGGCACCAATGATCACATCGCGGCCGGTGCGCAGGCCACCATCGACCTGTACGGCAATCCGCCCGCGCAGGTGGTTGCGGACCAGGGTCTGGTGGGTTTCGGCCAGGCCGATTTCCCAGGGCGAGCCGGCATTCTGGATCGAGGTGATCGGGCTGGCGCCGGTGCCGCCGTCCTCACCGGAGATGGTGACGTGATCGGCATGGGCCTTGGCGACGCCGGCGGCGACGGTGCCGACACCGATTTCCGAAACCAGCTTAACGCTGATCGCGGCCTTGGGATTGACGTTCTTCAGGTCGAAGATCAGTTGCGCCAGATCCTCGATCGAGTAGATGTCATGGTGCGGCGGCGGGGAAATCAGGCCGACGCCGGGGGTGGAATGGCGGACCCGGGCGATCCAGTCGTTGACCTTGTGGCCGGGCAACTGGCCGCCTTCGCCGGGCTTGGCGCCCTGGGCCATCTTGATCTGGATGGCGTCGGCATTGACCAGGTATTCGGCGGTGACGCCAAAGCGGCCGGAGGCGACCTGCTTGATGGCCGAGCGGATCGAGTCGCCATTGTCCAGCGGGATGTAGCGCTGTGGATCCTCGCCGCCTTCGCCGGTGTTGGACTTGGCGCCGAGCCGGTTCATGGCGATGGCCAGCGTGGTATGCGCTTCCCAGGAGATCGAGCCGAAGGACATGGCGCCGGTGGCTAGGCGCTGGACGATCTGGTGGGCCGGTTCGACCTCGTCCAGCGACAGCGGCTGGTTGGCAAAGCGGAACTCGAACAGGCCGCGCAGGTTGCGCAGGTGATCGCGCTGGTTGTTCATCACCCGGCTGTAGTGCTTGAACTGCTCGTAGCTGCCGGAGCGCACCGCATGCTGGAGCAGGGAAATGGTTTCCGGCGTCCAGGCGTGTTCCTCACCGCGGATGCGAAAGGCCAGTTCGCCGCCGACATCGAGGTTGGAGCGGTACAGCGGGTTGTCGCCAAAGGCCTGCTGGTGGCGGCGGACGGTTTCCCGGGCGATCTCGGTCAGGCCGACGCCTTCGATCACGCCCTGGGTGCCGGTGAAGTAGCGATCGATGAAGTCGCTGGCCAGACCGATGGCTTCAAAGATCTGCGCCCCGCAATAGGACTGGTAGGTGGAAATGCCCATCTTGGACATCACCTTGAGGATGCCCTTGGCGATGGCCTTGGTGTAGTGCTCGTGGGCATCGGTCTCGCTGAGCGGCTGGGGCAGACGGCTGAGCGAGGCGGAGAGGGTGTCGAAGGCCAAATAGGGGTTGATGGCTTCGGCGCCGTAACCGGCGAGCAGGCAGAAGTCATGGACCCGTTTGGCTTCGCCGGTTTCCAGCACCAGCCCGACCTCAGTGCGCAGTCCGGTGCGGATCAGGTGATGATGCACGGCGGCGGTGGCGAGCAGGGCAGGGATAGCGAGGTGGTCGGCGTCGAGGGCACGATCGGAGAGGATCAGGATATTGTGACCGCGGCGCACCACGTCGGCGGCTTCGCGGCACAGGTCTTCCAGGGCGCGGGCCATGCCGTCGGCGCCGCGCTCGACCGGGTAGCAGATGCTCAGGGTTTCGGTGCGGAAGGCACGGTCGACGTGGTACTCAATGCGGCGGATGCGCTCCAGGTCGATGTTGTCGAGGATCGGCCGCTTGACCTCGAGGCGCTTATGGGCGCCGCCGCTGGCCAGATCGAGCAGGTTGGGGCGCGGGCCGATGAAAGAGACCAGCGACATGACCAGTTCTTCGCGGATCGGGTCGATCGGCGGGTTGGTGACTTGGGCGAATTTCTGCTTGAAGTAGTCGTAGAGCAGCTTGGCGCGGCTGGACAGCACCGCTGGGGGAATGTCGCGGCCCATCGAGCTGATCGGGTCTTCGCCGCTGATCGCCATCGGCGTGAGGAAGGCGCGCAGATCTTCCTGGGTGTAGCCAAAGGCCTGCTGGCGGCGCAACAGGGTCTGGGCATCGGGAGCCATGGGGCCGACTTCGGCGGGCAGGTCGCGCAGGTGGATCTGGGTGGCGTCGAGCCAGGTCTGATAGGGATGGGTCGAGGCGAGCTGGGCCTTGATTTCGCTGTCGTCGATGATGCGGCCCTGTTCGAGGTCGATGAGCAGCATCCGACCGGGCTGCAGACGCCATTTCTTGACGATCTTTTCCTCGGGGATGGGCAGGACACCCATTTCCGAGGACAGGATGACCTGATCGTCACAGGTCACCAGATAACGGGCGGGGCGCAGGCCATTGCGATCGAGGGTCGCGCCGATGCGGCGGCCGTCGGTGAAGGCGATGGCGGCGGGACCGTCCCAGGGTTCCATCAGCGCGGCATGGTACTCATAGAAGGCGCGGCGCTGCGGTTCCATCAGCGGGTTGTCCGCCCATGCCTCGGGCACCATGAGCATCATGGCGTGGGGCAGTGAGTAGCCGCCGGCCAGCAGCAGTTCCAGAGCGTTGTCGAAGGTGGCGGAATCGGAGGCACCATCGCCGATCAGCGGCCAGAGCTTGTCAAGATCGGCTCCGAGCAGCGGCGAGGCCATGTTGTGGCGGCGGGCAAGCATCCAGTTGATGTTGCCGCGCAGGGTATTGATTTCGCCGTTATGGCACATATAGCGGAACGGCTGTGCCAGCGCCCAGGACGGGAAGGTATTGGTGGAGAAGCGCTGGTGCACCAGGGCGAGAGCGGATTCCATGCGCGGATCGCGCAACTCGGGATAGTACACGCCGATGTTGCGGGCGAGAATCATGCCCTTGTAGATGATGGTGCGCGAGGACAGCGAGGCGATGTAGAACTGCTGACTGCCGAGCAGTTCGCGGTTCCAGATGGCGTGATGGGCCTGCTTGCGGATGACGAACAGTTTGCGCTCGAAGGCATCCTGATCGGTGCAACTGGCGCCGCGCTTGATCAAGACCTGACGGATGACCGGTTCGGTGGGGCGCACGCTGCGGCCGAGGCAGGAGTTGTCGGTTGGGACGTCGCGCCAGCCGAGCAGGATCTGTCCTTCGGCGGCGATGGTGCGCTGCAGGGCGGCTTCGCTTTGGGTGCGGGCGTGGTGATCGCGCGGCAGGAAGACCATGCCGACGGCATAGTTGCCTGGCGTGGGCAGTTCGATGCCAAGGTCGGCGCATTCGGCGCGCAGGAAGCCGTCGGGCAATTGCAGCAGGATACCGGCGCCATCGCCAGCGAGCGGATCGGCGCCTACCGCACCCCGGTGACTCAGGTTGGCCAGTATTTCCAGCCCCTGGCGAATCGGTTGGTGGCTTTTGCGGTTCTTGATGTCGACGACAAAGCCGATACCACAGGAATCGTGTTCGTTGCGCGGATCGTAGAGACCCTCAACGGACGACAGGGGGGTGATGCTCATGAGCGTTCCTCAATGACGGCGGGCTGGAGGCGCTCCTTGCCGGACGGCTGGCCGGGTTCGGCGCGCGAAGCCCGTCCAGCGTCAAATCATCCATGGAATTGGAAAGCGGAATACTACCGACCCCCTGACTGTTCACGCAACCGTTGCGATAGTGGCACGGGGCGCGCCCAGCCTACCGTATCATCACACGACGCCCTGATCGATCATGGCATCGGCGACCTTGCGAAAGCCGGCGATATTGGCGCCGAGTACCAGATTGCCGGGCTGGCCAAATTCCTGGGCGGTTTCGCTGGCGGTGCGGTAAATGTTGGCCATGATGCGCTGGAGCTTGGCGTCCACTTCCTCAAAGGTCCATTGCAGCATGCTGGCATTCTGGCTCATTTCCAGTTGGCTGGTGGCGACACCCCCGGCATTGGCGGCCTTGGCGGGACCGTAGGCGATGCCGGAGGCCAGGAAGGCGTCGATTGCGCCCTGGGTGGAGGGCATGTTGGCGCCTTCGGAGACGCAGATGCAGCCGTTGCGCAGCAGGGTCCTGGCGTCTTCCTCGTTGACTTCGTTCTGGGTTGCGCTGGGGAAAGCGGCATCACAGGGGACACACCAGACGCCATTGCGTCCGTCGGGGTAGTGTTCGACCGGGGTATAGACCGCGCCGGGACGTTGCTCGGCGTAGTGGGTCAGGCGGACGCGCTCGACTTCCTTGATGTGCTTGAGCAGCTTGAGATCGATGCCACGTTCGTCATAAATCATGCCGTTGGAATCGCTGACCGTAACCGGCCTAGCGCCGACCTGATAGAGCTTTTCGACAGTGTAAATGGCGACATTGCCGGAGCCGGAGACGGTGCAGACCTTGCCTTCGAGCGAATCGCCGCGCGCCGCCAGCATGTTCTGGGCGAAGTAGACTGCGCCGTAGCCGGTGGCTTCGGTGCGGGCCAGCGAGCCGCCCCAGTTGAGTCCCTTGCCAGTGAGCACGCCTTCATAGCGGCCAGTCAGGCGCTTGTACTGACCGTAGAGGTAGCCAATTTCGCGGCCGCCGACGCCGATATCGCCGGCGGGAACGTCAATGGTGGCGCCGATATGGCGGAACAGTTCGGTCATGAAGGACTGGCAGAAGCGCATGATCTCGTGGTCGGACTTGCCCTTGGGATCGAAGTTGGCACCGCCCTTGGCACCGCCGATGGCTAGTCCGGTCAATGCGTTCTTGAAGATCTGTTCAAAGCCGAGGAACTTGATGGTGCCGGCGGTGACGTTGGGGTGGAAGCGCAGGCCACCTTTGTAGGGACCGATTGCGGAGTTGAATTCGATGCGGTAGCCCTTGTTGACCTGGACATGGCCACGGTCATCAACCCAGGCAACCCGGAACAGGATCTGTCGTTCCGGTTCAACGATGCGCTGGATGATGTTGTGCTTCTGGTACTTGGGGTTGCGGTCGAGCAGGGGCTTGAGGGAAACCAGAACTTCCTCGGTAGCCTGATAAAACTCGGTCTGTGCGGGGCTGGTTTGCTTGAGATAGTGAATCGTCTCGGTGATATAGGATGAAGAGGACATACGGGAATTTTCCTGATTTTTAAACTGTTTTTGATGGGTCGCGAATTGCCCGGCGTTGGCCTGTTCAGGTTAGTAGCGGGCGATAGGAGTTTAGCTCAGCGATTCATTTTTTGTCGGGCGGACAGTCTTGGTGAGGGTCTGCCGTGACTGTTTCTTTCCCTGTGCCGTTAACTGCTAATCGATGGCGTTCCATGGTTTCATGCCATTCCTTTTCCTCGGCGTGGAGATAAAGGCCGGTGGTATCGATGCGGGCGTGGCGGGCGTTGCGCTGCAGGAATTGCAGGCTGATGCCGGCATCAGCCTGATGGGTGATGCTGGTATGACGGAACCAGTGCGTGGAGGCGCGGCGCAGCTTTTCGGCCTGATGAGGGTCAGCAGTTTCCATGCGTGCTGCTGTCCGGATGACCAGGTTCTTGACGATGCGATAGATCATGTTGTCGCCAATGCCGGTTTTGCCCTTGAGGTTCAGCACCAAGGGTGTGGTTTCATCTGGGGTAGGCAGGGGCGGCAGGCCATAAAAGCGGCGATAATCGCTCAGGGCATTGAGCATGTCCTGGTTGACCGGCACGCGTGCTTCCTTACGACCCTTGCCCACCACCTGCCACCACCAGCGGCCGCGGACACGAACAAAGCTGCCCATGCTGTGTTGTGCAACTTCGCTCACCCGGGGACCGAGCAGATAAAGCAGAGCGACCAGATAGCGGGCGCGGGCATGGTGTTGGCATTCGCGCTCGGTTTCGCGCGGCAGATTGTCGACGGTGGCGAGCAGGGCCTGCCACTGGTCGTGTTCGAGGAAGCGCTCCACTTGACGCAGGGGCTGTGAATTACGGCTGCGGTGGCGAGCCAGCGCCAGCGGATTACCCGCCAGATAGCCGGCCTTGACCAGATAGCTGAACAGGGCATTGATGATCAGCATGGCCTGTTTGCAACTGACCGCCTGCAGGGGCCCCAGGAACGGTCGCCAGCGGGCGCTGAAGCGCGGTGCTTTCTGCCCGCACCAGCGGGCGCGCGGCTGCGGATCGGCCAGAAAAACCTCGTACAGCAGGCAATCCTCGCGGGTCAGGCTGGACAGGGGCTTGCCGCGTTCCAGCAATGCCCAGAGCAGCAGGCGTTCAGCTTCCTTACGGTAGGCGCGCAGGGTTTGCGGCGAATCGTGAAACTCGGCCAACCAGACCTGAATGGCTTCAAGATCGTTGCGGGCTGCCAGTTGGCACACAACATCCGGCCCGGCGCGATTCCCGCCGGTGTGACCGTCGAGTGCCGCGGGTAGTTGCAGTAGCTGCAAGCGTTCCAGGGGCAGGGGCAGGGCCTGCTGAGTGGCCAGGAGCGTGATGGGCGGCGCTGTCATGGGGCTGACTCTTTTCGGTAGGTTCGGCAAAGTGATGGCAGCAGTCTATCGGTTATCGTAATTAAATTTTGTGTGATTTTGCAGCGCGGGCCGGAATCGTGATGAATTTACAGGAGAGCAGGTAATGGCGGCGATTGATGCACGAGTCAGTACTGGTCTGAGTGGTCTGGATCGGGTGTTTCGGGGGGTAATGGCGGGCGATAATATCGTCTGGCAGGTAGACAGCGTGGATGATTATTACCCTCTAGTGGAGCCTTTTTGCCATTACGCCCGCGAAAAGGGTCGCAAACTGGTGTATTTCCATTTTGCCCGCCATGCGGCGCTCGTTGCCGAAGGGCCGGGTGTGGATGTGCGGGTGCTGGATCCGGGTGAGGGTTTCGAGCCGTTCCTGACTATAATTCATAACACCATCGAGCGTACGGGGCGGGGCGCATATTACGTGTTCGACTGTCTGTCCGATCTGGCAGCGGACTGGTATAGCGACCAGATGCTGGGCAATTTTTTCACGCTGACCTGCCCGTATTTATATGATCTGGAAACGGTCGCTTACTTCGCACTGTTGCGTAGCCACCATTCCTTCCATGCGACTGCGCCGATTCTTGAAACGACACAGTTATTCAATGATGTTTATCGGCATCGCAATGAATGGTATGTGCGGCCGCTGAAGGTACAGCAGCGCTACTCACCGACCATGCATATGCTGCATGTCTGGAGCGGTGATGATTTTATTCCAGTCGCCGATAGTATCACCATTGCCGAGATTCTGACGCTGACGCCCTGGAGTGGCCTGAAAACAAATGATCCGCGTCTGGATATCTGGAATCGCACTTTCCTGGAAGTCGAGGAAGTTCTGGAGGCGCAGCGTGATCAGATGCATTGCGCTGATCTGGCCCGCGATCTGTTGCAACATACCCTGCGGATGACGGTATCACGGGATGAGCGAGTGATCAGACTGGCTGAGCGCTATTTGAGCTTGGGCGATATTCTGGATATCAAGCGAAGGATGATTGGTACGGGTCTGATTGGCGGCAAAGCAGTGGGCGTGTTGCTGGCGCGGGCGATTCTAAAGCAGACCGATCCACGCTGGCGCGAGTTGCTGGAAATCCACGATTCGTTCTTTATCGGTTCGGACGTATTTTATACCCATCTGGTACGCAATGGCTGCTGGTGGGTACGGGAGAAGCAGAAGAATCCGGCAACCTTCCTGGATGGAGCGGAAACTGCGCGGCGTCGCATCCTGCGCGGTGATTTTCCCGATTATATCCTGCAACAGTTCTCCGACATGCTGGACTACTTCGGCCAGTCGCCGATTATCGTCCGCTCCAGCAGTCTGCTGGAGGATAACTTTGGCAATGCTTTTGCTGGCAAATACGATAGTGTGTTCTGTGCCAATCAAGGACCGCGCGAGAAACGACTGGAGGATTTGCTTGCGGCGGTGCGCACTATCTATGCCAGCACCATGAGTGAGCGGGCGTTGCAATATCGGGCACGGCGGGGGATTCTGGACCGAGATGAGCAAATGGGTGTACTGGTGCAACGGGTATCCGGGGTCCGGCAGGGTAATCTGTTTTATCCGCATGTGGCTGGTGTGGGTTTGTCGTTTAATCCCTATGTATGGAGTGAACAGATCGATCCAGCCATGGGCATGGTACGACTGGTTATGGGTCTGGGCACGCGGGCAGTGGATCGTTCTGATGATGACTATACGCGAGTGGTGTCACTGAGTGATCCGGAGCGGCGCCCGGAAAGTAATTTCGACAGCGTGCGCCAATACGCGCAAAAGCGGATCGATGTCCTGGATCTGGAGGATAATCAGTTGACTACCCGGCAGTTTTCCGAGGTGGTCAGGCACAGTCCAGAACTGCCGTTAGCGTTGTTGGCGACTGTGGATGATGAATTGGAGCAGCGGGCGCGGGAACGAGGCATGAAGGATGTGTTTCCCTGGGTGCTGACTTTTGAATATCTGCTGCGTGATACATCATTCGTAGTCGATCTGCGCGAGATGCTCAGGATTTTGCAGCAGGCCTATGATTACCCAGTTGATGTGGAATTTACCGCCAATTTTATCGATGATCAGCACTACCGGATCGATTTGGTGCAATGCCGGCCATTTCAGGTTCGCGAGGCGGGTACGATTGCTAATCCACCGACATTGATTGCTCCGGAACGGTTGGTGATCGAAACACACGGTGCGGTGATTGGTCACAGCCGGGTTGGTACACTTGATCGACTTGTTTATGTGGTCCCAGCGGTTTACGGTCAACTGCCTTTAAATGATCGACATAAGATTGCCCGTCTGATTGGGCAAATTACACGGTTGCGGGGAATGCATGAGGCCAAGTCGATACTTCTGATTGGGCCGGGACGTTGGGGAACGACTTCACCAGAACTGGGTGTGCCTGTTCGGTTTGCGGAGATTAACAATGTGTCGGTGCTGTGTGAGATGGTGACCATGCAAAATGGCTTGGTTCCTGATGTGTCACTGGGCACACATTTTTTCAGCGATCTGGTCGAAACCGATATTCTGTATTTGGCGCTGTTTCCACAGCGGCAGGATAATCAATTGAATACAGCTTTTTTTGATCAGCAGCCTAATCGCCTGGCTGAGTTGTTGCCGAATGCGGTGAGATGGGCAGATTGTGTGCGAGTGATTGATCTGCCGAACACGCAGTGTCAGGCGGTGCTGCGGTTGAACGCGAATACGCTGAAGCAGAACGTGTTCTGTTATCTGGATGCGCCGTAGGTATTTTTACGGTCGCTAGCTGTAGATGCGCGGATGTGCAAATCCCCCGTAACCGATTTTGGTGGTCACGGGGGATTTTTTATTGCGCTGTGAAGCTGTTAGCGCGATGGCGTCGCTGATTATGAAATTCCTGATAATGGTAATTATCTTGAATTTTGATCTGAAAAATGATGTAAAAATACGTTTTATGTAATCATGTTTTTCGAACGAAATGCCCTGGGATGCGCTAGAATATGGTTTCCTTCTCCCTGTCCAGCCAGGAACATGCCACGATGGGTCGTGCCGGTATCCGTTACGAAGACGTCAGTGAAGCCGCCGAAACCTTATTGAGCCGCGGCCTGAATCCCACGATTCAGCGGGTGCGCGAACTACTCGGCACCGGCAGCAACACCACCATTAGCGACCACCTGAAGCGCTGGCAACAAACGCTAGCTGAGTCGCCCCACGCGATTCTGCCGCCCACAATTCCCGAGGCTGTAGCCTCGGCGCTGGAGTCCTTCTGGCGTGTGGCCGTACAGCAGGCCGAAGCCGCCTTTGTCGAGCAGCGCCTGGCCGCTGAACAGGCGGTTGCTGCTGCCGAACAGGCGCGCACCGCAGCACTGGATAGAGAACAGCAGGCCATCGCCGAGGCCGAGGCGCAGCGACAGGCACGCGAACACACCGAACAGGCTGCACGGAAACTGCAGGCTGATGTGCTGCGTGAACGGGAACGGCGCGCCGCCGCTGAAGCCGCCATCGCCGCCGCCGAGCAGCGTGCCAAGGCCGCTACCATCGAACAGGCCCAGGTGCGTGAAGAAGCTGCCGCTCGCCTTGCCCAGCTTGATGCACTCCTGCACCAGTTACGTCGCGATCACGAACAGCAGCGCGAAGAGGCCGAGCAGCGCCTGGCTGCTGAACAGGCGCGCGGTGAAGCCAATGAAACCCGCCTCATGCGCCTGCTCGATCAATTGCGCACCGAACACGCCGCCGAACGCCAGGTCTTCACGGCGGATCGGCAGGATTGGCGGCAGCGTGAAACCGTCTGGCAGGCACAACTGACCGCCCACCAGCGCGAGACCTACGAGGCCCTGCGCGCCCAGGCCATCGCCGAGGACCGCCAACAGGCCTTGCGCGATGAACTGGAACGGGCACGCGCCGCACAGCAGGCCAGTGAAGAACGCTATCGTCAGGCCCTACATGAGCAGCAAACCCTGCGCACCGCATTTGACACGGCGCAGCAGCAATGCCAAACCTTGCAGAATCGCCTGGAACAATTGGAAAAACAGCAGGATATCGATAAGTCCACTGCGCCGACGCCAGAATCACGCTAATTCCCTGTGGCGCGCTCCCTGTTTAGGTCGCGCGGGAATCGCTAAACTTTCCGTTTTGGTCAGCGTCGCGCCTTCGCCCTGACTCCCCTGTACCGCCGATCCGTTTGTCCGCGAGGTTTGTTTGCATGCCCAATCCAGCACAACACGCCAAGGTCGAAAACCGTCACCTGCTCTCGGGCAATGAGGCGGTCGCGCGCGCGGCCTGGGAGGCCGGCGTCCGGGTTGCTGCCGCCTATCCCGGGACGCCCGCTACCGAGATCCTGGAAAATATCGCCCGCTATCCAGATATTTATTCCGAGTGGTCGGTGAATGAGAAGGTCGCGGTGGAAGTCGCGATTGGCGCTTCGCTGGCCGGATCACGCGCCCTGGCGGCGATGAAGCATGTCGGCATGAACGTCGCGTCCGATGCCTTTATGACCCAGGCCCTGGCTGGCGTGGTCGGTGGCCTGGTGATTGTGGTCGCCGATGACGTCGGTCTGTCCTCTTCGCAGAATGAGCAGGATTCCCGTTACTGGGGACGCTTTGGCCACATGCCCATCCTGGAGCCGGCTGATTCCCAGGAGGCCTATGAAATGGTCAAGGCCGCCTTCGATCTCTCCGAGACCCATGAGGTACCGGTCATTGTGCGCATGACCACCCGCGTCTGCCACGTCAAGGCCATGGTCAGCTTCGCCGGCGAGCGCATCGAGCATCCGGCACCCGGCTTTCAGAAAAATCCGCAACGCTGGGTGATGACGCCGGCCAACGCCAAACCGCGCCTGCCCCTGATGCACCAGCGTGACCAAGCGTTGCGCGCCGCTGCCGAAGCCAGCGACCTGAACCGGACGCTGACCGGTAGCGATCGCCGCCTCGGCTTTATCACCTCCGGCGCAGCGTTCATGCATGTGCGTGAAAGCTTTCCCAATGCGCCGGTGCTCAAGCTCGGCTTCAGTCACCCGCTGCCCCTGGAGCAGGTGCGCGCCTTCGCCGCTACGGTCGATACTATGGTCGTGGTTGAGGAAACCGAACCGCTGATCGAAACCGAACTGCGCGCCGCCGGTATCGTGGTGCATGGCAAGGATCTGCTGCCGCGCTTTGGCGAACTGGCGCCCAATGTGCTGCGCCCGGCCCTAAAGCCCCTGCTGGGCGAACCGGTCGCGGTGCCGACGCTGGCGCAAACCGGCGTGTTTCCACGGCCGCCGACCATGTGCGCCTCCTGCCCTCATCTCGGCCCCTACTTCGCCCTGTCCCACATCCGCAACCTCAACATCGTCGGCGATATCGGCTGCTACACTCTCGGCGCCGGTCATCCCTGGAACGCCCTCGACACCTGTACCTGCATGGGCGCCTCGCTGAGCATGGCCCACGGCATGGATAAGGGCCGCGGCGCCTCCGATGAGAAAAAGCACCTGGTCGCGGTCATCGGCGATTCCACTTTCCTGCACATGGGCATGCAGGGCCTGCTGAACATGATTTACAACCGCGGCAACGTCACCGTGCTGCTGCTCGATAACCGCTCAGTGGGCATGACCGGCGGCCAGGAAAATCCCGGTACCGGCCTTGATCTGCACGGCGTCGAAGCGCCACGGGTCGATTTCGTTAAGCTGGTCGAAGCTCTCGGCGTGCGTCCCGAGCGCGTGCGCACCGTCGACCCCTATCAGTTGCCCAACGTGGTCAAGCTGGTGCGGGAAGAAATCAAGATGAACGAGCCCTCGGTGATCATCACCGATCGCCCCTGCTCGCTCACCGACCGCTTCGAGCGCTTCAAGCCCTATACGGTCATTGACGAGCAGTGCACCGGCTGCGGCAACTGCATTGATCTGGGCTGCCCGGCGATCTTCGTCGACCGTCGTGAAACCGCACCGACCAAATCCGGCAAGACCAAGGAACTGACCTTCGCCCGCATTGACAGCAGCGCCTGCACCGGTTGCCACATGTGCGTCGAAACCTGCGCCCCGCTGGCCATTGTCCAGCTCGCCGCCCAACCCACTCCACCTCAACCGACCGCACAGCCCATCCAGGTGCATCGCCATGCGCACTAACCGCGATCCGGACGCCGTCACCAATATCCTGGTGGTCGGCATCGGCGGCCAGGGCGTCATGACTGCCGCCGAAATGCTCGCCCGCGCTGCGCTCGCTCAGGGTTACGATGTCAAGAAAACCGAGGTTGCCGGCATGGCGCAACGCGGCGGCATTGTCTCCTCCCATGTCCGCTTCGGACCCCGGGTCTATTCGCCGCAGATCGAACCCGGCGAGGCCGACCTGCTGATCGGTTTCGAAGCCGCCGAGGCCCTGCGCTGGTGGCCGCATCTGCGCCCAAATGGTGTGGCCATGATCAACACCCTGCGTATCGCCCCGCCGATAGTATCGGCCGGCCTATACGACTATCCGGCTGATCCGCTAGCGACCCTGGTCGCGACCGGTCTGGAAGTGCACGCCTTCGATGCCGGCGCCCTGGCCGAGGCTTTGGGCAACCCTAAAATGGTCAACACGATCATGCTCGGCGCGATCAGCGATTACCTGCCCTTCCCCGCTGAGATGCTCAAGGCCTGTATCGTCGATGGTTTTCGCGCCCACAAACCTGCACTGGCCGAAATCAACGCCCGCGCCTTCGAGGCCGGACGCGCCGCCGGTCACGAGCGCACCCGCAACATCTGAACGCCCGGTTCTCTCCTGGAAGCGGGATTGGGATGGTAGAGCATTCAATAACTGCCCTCGCCCGTACCCGAGCGAGGGATTGGGATGAGGTCACAATGCGATCTGATGATTTGCCTGCGTCCCGTGCCGGGACACCTGTACGCCCGAGGCTGTGGAGCCGGCTCGCCGTCTGGCGTGCCGCACTGCTGGCCACGCTGCTAGGCCTCATTGCGCCCTGGGCCAGCGCTGCGGAACCGATCCACATTGGCGCCTTCCTGGCAGTCACCGGGCCAGCTTCCTTTCTCGGTGATCCCGAACTGAAAACCCTGCAAATGGGCATCGCCGAAATCAACGCCCAGGGCGGCGTTATCGGCCGGCCGCTGGAGCTCATTCATTACGATACCGGCGGCAATGCCCGTGAAGCGGTCAATTTTGTCAAGCGCCTGATTCGCAAAGACAACGTTGATCTGATCATCGGCGGCACCACCTCGGGCGATTCCCTGGCGGTGATCCCCGAAGTGGAAAAGGCCGGCATCCCCTTCATTTCCCTGGCCGCTGCCGTCGAAATCGTCGAACCGGTCAAACCCTGGGTCTTCAAGGTCGCGCCTACCGATCGTATGGCCGCTGCGCGTATTCTTGCCGACCTGCGCCAGCGCGGCCTGACCCGGCTGGCCCTGATCAGCGGTGATGGTGGCTTTGACAAGTCCGGGCGCGAGCAACTGCTGGCCCTGGCACCGCAATACGGCATCACCCTGGTCGCCGACGAGTTCTACGGCAACAAGGACACCGATATGAGCGCCCAGTTGGCCAAGATTCGCGCCACCGATGCGCAGGCGATTCTCAACTTTGGCTTTGGCCAGGCGCCGGCGATCGTCACCCGCAATATCAAGCAGCTGGGCATCACCCTGCCGCTGTACCACTCGCACGGCGTCGCCTCCAGAACCTTCATCGAGCTGGCCGGCGATGCCGCCGAGGGCGCACGGCTGCCTGCGGCTGCCCTGGTCGTGGCCGAGCAGTTGCCCGATAGCGATCCACAGAAACCCGTGCTGCTCGCCTATCAGCAGCGCTATCAGGCCGCGCACGGTCCGGTCTCGACCTTCGGGGGTCACGGCTATGACAGCCTGCGCATGGCCGTCGCCGCCATCACCCGCGCCGGCAGCACCGACAAGGCCAAGGTCCGCGCACAGATCGAGCAAACCCAGGGCTTTATCGGCACCGCCGGCATTTTCAACCTCAGTACCGCCGACCATCTCGGCCTGGGTGCCGAGGCCTTCCGCCTGGTGGAAATTCGCGGCGGCAACTGGCGCATTGTCAACTGAGCATGCCCGAGCAACTGCTGCAATTCCTGGTCACCGGCGTGACCGTCGGCGCGGTATATGCGCTGGTCGGGCTGGGCTTCGCGCTGATCTACAACGCCTCCGACGTGGTCAATTTTGCCCAGGGCGAGTTCGTCATGCTCGGCGCGCTGCTGGCCATCGCCCTGCTGGGTACCGGTCTGAGCCTGCCCTTGGCGGCGCTGGCCGCGATCCTGATCACCGTGCTGGTCGGGCTGCTGCTGGAACGGGTCGCTATTGAGCCAGCCCTGGGTGCGCCCGTGGTCAGCACCATCATCATCACCATCGGCGCCGCCATGGTGCTGCGCGGCGCCGCCCTGCTGCTTTGGGGCAAGGATTTTCATGCCCTGCCGTCCTTTTCCGGCGATGCGCCCCTGAACCTGGGCGGCGCAACCCTGTTGCCTCAGAGCCTGTGGGTGCTGGGCGTCACCGCACTGCTGGTGCTGCTGGTGCGCGCCTTTTTCAACCGCACCCTGCTCGGCAAAGCCCTGCTGGCCTGTTCCTGCAATCGCGCCGCTGCACAACTGGTCGGCATCAACGTCCGCGTCATGCTGCGCCTCGCCTATGGCCTGTCCGCCGGATTGGGTGCGGTGGCCGGTATCCTGATTGCACCGATCACCTTCAGTTCCTATGATGCCGGCGTCATGCTCGGCCTGAAAGGCTTCTGCGCCGCCATCGTCGGCGGTATCGGTCACCCGCTCGGCGCAGTGGTCGGTGGCCTGCTGCTGGGGGTGCTTGAAGCGCTCGGCGCGGGGCTGCTGTCCTCAGGCTACAAGGACGCCATCGCCTTCCTGTTCGTACTGATGGTGCTGTTTTTCGAGCCGACCGGCCTGTTCGGCGCGGCCAGTGCCGAGCGGGTCTAAACGATGCGTCTGGCCGGTTTTTACCTGTTCGCCGCCGCCATTCTGCTCCTGCCCTGGCTGGGCATTGATCCCTATTTCATCACCGTGGTCGGCGTCGCCGCCGGACTGCACATCATTCTCGCCGTGGGTCTCAATCTGCTCATGGGCTACGCCGGCCAGATTTCCCTTGGCCACGCCGCATTTTTCGGCATCGGCGCCTATACCTCGGCGATCCTGACCACCCGCTATGCCTGGCCGGGACTGCTGGCCCTGGCCGCGGGGCTGGTGCTGGCCGGTGCCATCGCCTGGCTGCTGGCCCGGCCGATTCTGCGCCTGCGCGGCCATTATCTGGCCATGGCCACCCTCGGCTTTGGCGTTATTGCCCATGTCATCATGGTGCAGGCCAGCGGCTGGACCGGCGGTCCCGACGGTCTCGGCGACATCCCGCCACTGAACCTGTTCGGCTGGGCGGTGGACAGTGATACGCGCTGGTACGCGGTGATGGCTGCCGCTACCCTATTGGCGCTCTGGCTGTCGCTGAATATCATCGATTCGCGCATTGGCCGGGCGCTGCGTGCGGTGCGCAGTTCCGAGTTCGCCGCGCAAATTATGGGCATCGACACCGCCCGCGCCAAAACTCAGGTGTTCGTGGTCTCGGCCCTGTTCGCCGCCTTCGCCGGCAGCCTGTTCGCCCATCAGCAGGGTTTCGTCAGCCCCGATTCCTTCAATCTGGCGATCTCGGTGGAACTGGTCACCATGGTGGTGATCGGCGGCATGGCCTCGACCTTTGGCGCGGCCTTTGGCGCAATTGCCCTGACCCTGCTGCGCGAGGGTCTGGTGGTGTTCGAGGATTACGAAATGCTGATCCACGGCGCCCTGCTGATGGCGGTGATGATTATCCTGCCGCAGGGTCTGTTCGTCGGGATCGGTCAGGGCCTGCGCCGGGTTGTCGCTCTGGCGCGGAGTCGGCGGCCATGAGCCCTGCGGCCGACGCCTGCGCCCCGCTGCTGACGGTGAGCGGGCTGGAGCAGAGTTTTGGTGGTGTCATGGCTCTGGCCGGCGTTGATTTCCAGGTGCCCGCCGGCCTGATCTACGCGGTGATCGGGCCGAATGGCGCTGGCAAGACCACGCTGTTCAACGCCCTGTGCGGCTTTTGCCAGCCGGCTGCCGGCTCGATTCGCCTGGATGGTCGCGAGTTGCTCGGTCAGCCGCCCTACCGTATCGCCGCTGCTGGCGTGGCCCGGACCTTTCAGAATCTGCAACTGTTTTTCAATATGAGCGTGCGCGAGAACGTCATGGTCGGTGCGCATCTGCGCGCCCGCACGGGTCTGCTGGCGGCCGCCTTGCGTCTGCCCCGGGTGCGCGCCGAGGAAGACCGCCTGCGGACCTGGGCCGATGACGCGCTGGCCTTGTGCGACCTGTCTGCCTGGGCGGAACGGCCGGCCGCTGTCCTGCCCTATGGCCTGATGAAACGGGTTGAAATCGCCCGCGCACTCGCTGCTCAGCCGCGCCTGCTGCTGCTCGATGAGCCAGCCGCCGGCCTGAACGATACCGAAACCCTCGATCTGCGCGAACTGATTACCCGCATTCGCGCCAGCGCAGTGACGATCCTGCTGGTCGAGCACCATATGCCACTGGTGATGAGCATCGCCGACCGCCTGCTGGTGCTGGATTATGGCTGCGTGCTCGCCGAAGGCAGCCCCGCCGTGATCCAGGCCGATCCCCGTGTGATCGCCGCTTATCTCGGTGGCGCGGAGTCCTGTCTTGATGTCGAGTGACCCTGCAGCCGCATCCGTTACGCCCCTGCTCGCCGTGACCGGCTTGTGCAGCAGCTATGGACCGGTGCGCGCCGTCGAACAGCTTGATTTGCACGTCATGCCCGGTGAACGCGTCGCCCTGGTCGGCGGCAATGGCGCCGGTAAGAGCACCCTGCTGCACACCCTGTCCGGCCTGCATCCGGCCCGCGCCGGCACGATCCGCATCGCCGGCCAGGACAGCACCCGCTGGCCTGCACATCGCATCGTCGCCGCCGGCCTGTGCCAGGTTCCCGAAGGCCGCCAGGTGTTTGCCCCGCTCAGTGTCGAGGATAATTTGCGCCTGGGTGCCTATGGCCGCCGCGATGCCGAGGGCGTGCACCGCGATCTGGAGCAGGTCTACACCCTGTTCCCGATCCTCGCCGAACGCCGCCAGCAGCGTGCCGGCACCCTGTCCGGTGGCCAACAGCAGATGCTGGCCATGGGTCGCGCCCTGCTCGGCCGGCCGCGCCTGCTGCTGCTCGATGAGCCCTCCATGGGCCTGGCGCCGCTGCTGGTCGAGGAAATTTTCCGCGTCATCGTCGCCCTGAACGAGCAGCAGGGCGTCGGTATCCTGCTGGTCGAACAGAACGCCCGCGCCGCGCTGGCCATCGCCGCACGCGGTTATGTCATGGAAAATGGCCGTATCGTCAAAACCGCGCCGGCAGCGCAGCTACTGGCTGATGATGCTGTGCGCCGCGCCTATCTGGGCGGCTAGGCCGGTCCGGGTTTCAACAGGGGTTGATGGCATCCCATGATGCAGTCTCGCTCGCGGTTCCATACCGCTTCGCTCGTATACACCGCTTCAAGGTTGAAGCTGGAGGTGAGGCATGTACGTTGAGCAGATCATGACCCGGCAGGTTATCCAGGTCAGTGAGGATACCCACCTGCCGCGGCTGGCAGCGCTGATGCGCGACCACCGGATCCGCCATTTGCCCGTGGTGCGTGACGGACACCTGGTCGGCCTGATCACCTCCCATGACCTGGAACGGGCCGCGCCATCGCCGGCCACCACCCTCTCGATCGGCGAGGCCCATTACCTGCTCGGTCAGATCACCGCCGCCCGCATCATGCGCCGCGAAGTGGTCACTTGCGCGCCGGAAACCCTGGTCGAGGAAGCCGCCCGTCTGCTGCGCCACGAGCACATCGGCTGTCTGCCGGTCGTCACCCCGCAAGGCACCCTGGTCGGTATCCTCACCCATGAGGATCTGCTCGATTTCTTCCTCGATATCACCGGCTGCCTCATGGAGGACACCACCCGCATCGCTGTGCACCTGCCCGACACCACGGGTCAGCTCGGTCGCCTGCTCGCCGCCATCAACGCCGCCGGCGGCTATATCGCCACCGTGGTCTCGCCGCTGCATCCCGATCAGACCGGCCTGCGCATCGCCGTGGTCCGCTACCGCGCCGCTCATCCGCGCGCTCTGAACCAAGACTTACGCGACCAGGGCTATGATCTGCTGACCGAAACTTTGCCGCCTGGCGCCTGAACCGTTCCCGACACCCCCCTGACTACTACGGAACTCCGCCGATGATTCTGGATATCGACCAGGAAACCCTGCCCCGCGAGGAATTGCAGGCCCTGCAACTGCGCCGGCTGCGCGCCACTGTCGAGCGCTGCTATCAAACCGTCAAATATTACCGCGAGGCGATGGATGAACTCGGCGTCAAGCCCCAGCACGTCCAGAGCCTCGCCGACGTGCGCCTGCTGCCGTTCACCAAGAAAGAGAACCTGCGCGAAAACTACCCCTTTGGCATGTTCGCCGTGCCCACCGATCAGGTGGTGCGCATCCACGCCTCCAGCGGTACTACCGGCAAACCCACCGTGGTCGGCTATACCCGCCGCGATATTCACACCTGGGCGCGACTGATGGCGCGCAGCCTGTCCGCGGCCGGCTTGCGTCCCGGCGACCGTCTGCACAATGCCTATGGCTATGGCCTGTTCACCGGTGGCCTGGGCGTGCATTACGGCGCCGAAGAGCTGGGCGTCATGGTGACCCCGGTATCCGGCGGCCAGACCCAGCGCCAGATCATGCTGATCCAGGATTTCCGCCCGGACGGCTTGTCCTGCACCCCATCCTATGCGCTCAACCTCGCCGAGACCGCCGAGGATCTGAATGTCGATCTGCGCAAGCAGCCGCTTAAGGTCGGCATCTTCGGTGCGGAACCCTGGACCGAGGAGATGCGCTACGAACTGGAATCGCGCCTTGGCATCGACGCGGTCGATATCTACGGCCTGTCCGAGGTCATCGGCCCCGGCGTCGCCATTGAATGCCTGGAAGCGAAGAACGGTCTGCACGTCTTCGAGGACCATTTCCTCATCGAAGCCGTCGATGTCAACACCGGTCAGCCGCTGCCTTATGGTGAAGCCGGCGAAATCGTCATTACTTCGCTCACCAAGGAAGCCTTCCCGATCCTGCGCTATCGCACCCGCGATGTCTCGGTGCTCGATCCCGCGCCCTGCCGCTGTGGCCGTACCCATGTGCGGATGAAACGGGTGACCGGCCGCACCGACGACATGCTGATCATTCGCGGCGTCAACGTCTTCCCCTCGCAGGTCGAAGCGATCCTGATGCAGACTGAAACCCTGTCGCCGTTCTATCAGTTGGAAGTGTTCCGCGAGGGCAATCTCGATCTGCTGACCGTCAATGTCGAAGGCAGCCCGCCGCTGGTCGCCCAAGGTCAGGCAGCCATGGATCGGGTCGCCAACAAGGCGCAGAAGGACATCAAGGACTTTATCGGCGTGACCGCGCGCGTCTTGGTCAAACCCACCGGCTCATTGCCCCGCTCCGAGGGCAAGGCCGTCCGCGTCATCGATCACCGCAGGAAACCATAACGCTTAAAATCCGCCTCTCTTTCCTGATCAGGAAAGAGGAGTTTCCCCGAAGTCGGTCAGGTTCCGCTCCACCAGCCCGGTCCGTCCGACTTGAACAAATCCCAGCCCGGCGAATCCGCGGGTTCTATAGTTAATTCAGTACACGGTGGCTGTACGGGCCACCGTCTTCTCGCTCGATCCTTTCCTGTATCCGGAGGCACGCCACGATGCCGAATCCGAACGAAACCCCCTCGCCTGCTTCGTCCACTACCGTTCCAGAAACGACCGCCGAAACGACCGCCACGTCCCCGCCGGCCGGGTGGCTACGGGTGCGGCCGGCGGGG
>OFRV01000014.1_pt1 | contig 33536 bp, 29 predicted proteins | sample 1543231 | NCBI WGS metagenome assembly OFRV01 (sample SAMN05442499, study PRJEB24371) | freshwater metagenome | isolation source: Freshwater Lake | place: Canada: Niagara | collected 2013-08-21 | reverse complement strand
CATTGATAGCGTTGCCGATGTTGTGCAGCAGCGTGGTGCTCATCTCCGCCAGTCCAGCCTGAAAGGAGGCATAGCTGAGGGCTTGCTCGGCGCGCAGGGTTTCGGTCTGATCGAGAATGACACAGATGAGCTGGCAGCCATCCTGATCCTGTTCCGTATTCAGCGCTGCGATATACAGATCGCCAGTGAAGACGCTGCCGTTCTCGTTGAGAAAACTGATGGCGCGCCGGCAGATGCTGCCCCAGGGGTTGGCATGGGCCTCGGAAAAGGTCGCGCGGATCGTGCTGCGATCGGTTTCGACGACCAGATGGCCGAACAGGCGGCGGCGATGTCCAGGCGCATCGAGTTCAAAGCGCTGCAGGGCGGCATTGTTGGTATCGAGAATGCGCCCGTAGCGGTCCACCACCAGCGCCGCTACCGGTAATGCGGCGAACAGGGTGCTAAAACGCGCCAGCGCCTGCTCGCGACTGTGCTGGCTTTGCCGCAATTCTTCGTTCTGGATTTCCAGCTCGGCCTGATAGACGCGCAGATCCTCGACCAGTTGCGCCAGGCTGAGATCAGCCTGTGTCAGGGCCTCTTCCGCCCAGCGCAAATCGCCCTTGCGCAGGGCCTGCAGTGCCAGGGCGCGCAGGCGAGCGCTGTCTGCATCCGCTGGCGTGGAGACGGTGTCGAGACTGTCTTGGCATTTATCGGAGAGGGGTTGGTCGGGCGCCATGCCTGCGTACCTCGATACCGCCACGGTCTGGAGTCGGGGTCTGAAAGGGATTCTCCTTCCATCATAGCGCCGATGGCAGATCGCTGGCGACTGCGGATGCAGTTAGCGAACTAGAGGCCGCACGCTGGAAAAACCGCCATCCATCGCCCACACCTGACCGGTGATCCAGCCGGCCTGTTCCGACAGCAGCCAGGCTATCAGCCGCGCCAGATCGGCCGGGTCGCCGATGCCGGGGAGCGGATATTGCTTGGCGGCAGCAGTCCGGCCGGTTTCGTTGCCGATGATCCGCGCGACCGCCGGCGTGTCCAGAATGCCCGGCGCGACCGCGTTGACCCGAATCCGTGACGCCGCATACGTGGCCGCCGCGGAGCGCGTCAAGCCTTCGATGCCGGCCTTGGCCGCAGCGATCGCTTCGTGATTGGCCACGCCAATCCGTGCCACCACCGAGGACACCAGTACCGCCGCGCCCGGTTGCCGGGCCTCGCGCAGGGCATCGACAAAGGCGCCGAGGGTGAAAAAGGCGCTGTCGAGATTGGCGCTCAGACAGGCGCGATACTGCTCGGCTGGGGTGCGATGCAGCGGTGCCAGCAGCGTGGTTCCGGCGCAATGGGCCAGCGCGGTCGGCACGCCCAGTTCGCGCTGACACTGCGCCAGTGCCGCACCAGCGCCCCCGGGCGTGGACACGTCCGCCTCGATGCACAGTTCATCGGCGTTAAAGACCGCGCGCAACCGTTCCCGGTCGCGCCCAACCAGCGCTAGTTGCCAGCCGGCCTGACGCAGTTCCCGCGCCAGCGCTTGCCCGAGTCCGCCACTGGCGCCTGTCACCATCGCGATCGCTGTCATTGTTTTGCTCCTTTTGCCGTGCTGCTGCCAACAGTTGGATTTATCTTGTACAAATACTATCAATAATGTACAAGTAATGTCCAATATTTTAAGATCCGCCCCACAGCAGGAGACCATGTCCATGTCAGGACCGCTGGAGCGCTTTAAAACCATTTTTAATCAACTGAATCGGGACACGCTGACGCTGCTGGATGAGATCTACGCGCCGGACGTGCACTTCCGCGATCCGGTGCATGAACTGCACGGTCTGCCGGCGCTGCGCGATTACTACGGGCGGCTGTACGAGGGTGTGCGTTCCTGCCAGTTCAGCTTCGATGCCGAGGTGATTCAAGAGCAGCAGGGCATGCTGGTCTGGCTGATGCGCTTTGAGCATGCGCGCTTCCGGCCTGGCGAAACTCTGGAGCTGCGCGGCGTCAGTCATCTGCGCTTTGGCGATGACGGGCGCGTGCACCATCACCGTGATTATTTCGATATGGGTGAGTTCATCTACGAGCGGGTGCCCGTGCTCGGCAGCGTGATCCGCGCCATCAAGAACCGGCTTTAGAAAATCCAGGAATCGCCACCATGCGTATTGCCATCATCGGCACCGGCATCAGCGGCCTGAGTGCCGCCTGGGCCTTGCACCGCGACCATGCACTGACCCTGTTCGAGGCCGGCGACTACATCGGCGGCCACACCCACACCGTGGATGTCGAGGTGCAGGGGCGGCCCTATGCGGTGGACACCGGTTTCATCGTGTTCAACGACTGGACCTATCCGCAGTTCATCGAGCTGCTCGACCGGCTTCAGGTTGCCTCGCGGCCGACCCAGATGAGTTTCAGCGTGCGCTGCGCGCGCAGCGGTCTGGAGTACAACGGCGAGAATCTCAATACCCTGTTTGCCCAGCGGCGCAACCTGTTCCGGCCTGCGTTCCACCGCATGATCCGCGACATCCTGCGCTTCAACCGCGAGGCGCCGGCGCTGCTTGAACAGGAACAGGATTCCAGCCTCGATGACTGCCTGCGCGCCGGGCGCTACAGCCGTGAATTCATCGACCACTACATCCTGCCGATGGCGGCGGCGATCTGGTCCGCGGAACCGGCGATCATGGGCCAGATGCCGGCGCGCTTCTTCGTGCGTTTCTTCAAGAATCACGGCCTGCTCAGCGTCAAGGATCGGCCGCAATGGCGGGTGATCACCGGCGGTTCGCGCTGTTATGTCGAGGCGCTGGTGGCACCATTTCGCGAGCGCATCCGCCTGAACTGTCCGGTGGAATGGCTGCGCCGCCAGGCCGGCCAGGTCGAAATCAAGCCGGTTGGCGGGGCGGTGGAATACTTCGATCAGGTGATCATCGCCACCCACAGCGATCAGGCGCTGCGCCTGCTGGCCGATCCGAGTGCGCAGGAGCGGGAGATTCTCGGTGCGCTGCCCTATCAGGAAAACGATGTGGTGCTGCATACCGATACCCGATTGCTACCGCAGCGGCGACTGGCCTGGGCGGCCTGGAACTACCATCTGCCGGCGCAACCCCGTGATCGGGTCGCGGTCACTTACAACATGAACATCCTGCAAGGCCTGGAAGCGCCGCAAACCTTCTGCGTTACCCTCAACCGCAGCGACGCCATTGACCCGGCGCGCATGCTCTACCGCACCACCTATCACCACCCGGTATTCACCACCGCCGGTGTCCAGGCCCAGGCGCGCCGTGCCGAGATCAGCGGCGTCAACCGCACCTGGTATTGCGGGGCCTACTGGCGCAACGGCTTCCATGAAGACGGGGTGGACAGTGGCCTGGCGGTGGCGCGCGACCTGAGCGCCGGCTGGCAGGTAGCGGCATGAGCGGCCACAGTTGTCTCTATGTGGGCCATGTTCGCCATCGGCGCTTTTTCCCGCGCCGCCACGCCTTCCGCTACAGCCTGTTCATGGTCTATCTGGATCTGGCGGAACTGGACACGGTGTTTAAGGGCCGCTGGCTGTGGTCAACGCGGCGTCCGGCGCTGGCCTGGTTGCGCCGCGCTGATCATTTCGGCGATCCAGCCGTGCCGTTGGATACCCAGGTGCGTGATCTGGTCGAGCAACGCACCGGTCGCCGCCCGCAAGGCCCGATCCGCCTGCTGACCCATCTGCGCTATTTCGGTTATTGCGTCAACCCGATCAGCATCTATTACTGCTTCAAGCCCGATGGCGAAGCGCTGGATGCACTGGTCGCTGAGGTCACCAATACCCCCTGGGGCGAGAAGATCGCCTATGTGCTCGATGTAGCTGATCAGGATGATGGCCGGCAGCGGGCCGACTTCGCCAAGGCCCTGCACGTGTCGCCCTTCCTGCCCATGGATGTGCACTATGGCTGGCATTCCACCTCGCCGGGACCGCATCTGGCGGTGCATCTGGACGTGCTCAAGGGCCAGTCCCGTCTGCTCGATGCCACGCTCAGCCTGCGCCGCCGGCCGCTTGATGGCCGCGGCATGGCCGGCGTACTGGCACGCTTTCCGCTGATGACCCTGAAAGTGGTCGCCGCCATTCACTGGGAAGCGCTGCGTCTGTTGCTGAAGCGGATTCCGCTCTTCGCCCATCCGCCGGCATCCACCCAACCGATGGAGAGATAAGGTCATGTACCCCGAATCGACGATGTCCTCCCCGCTGGACGAATCGACGACCGCCACGCCGCCGCACTGGAGCGAACGCTGGCTGCGCCAGGCGGTGTTGCAGCGCCTGGCCAAGCTGGAATACGGCAGTCTGACGCTGGTGGATAGCGAAGGCACGCAGGTCTTTGGCTGCGCTGCGCCGGGCGAATTGCAGGCCACCGTGACCATCCACGATGCCAACGCCTATCGCCTGCTGGCCCTGCGCGGCAGCATTGGCGTCGGCGAAGGCTACATGGCGGGCGACTGGTCCTGTGATGATCTGCCGGCCCTGGTGCGCATCTTCGTGCGCAATCAGGACGCGCTGCTCGGTCTGGAACAGGGCCTGACCCGCTTGATGATGCCGCTGTTTCGGTTGTTCAACCGTGGGCGCGATAACAGCCGTCGCGGCAGCCGCACCAACATCGCTGCTCATTACGACCTGGGCAATGAGTTCTACCGGCTGTTCCTGGATGAAACCCTGATGTACTCGGCGGCGATCTTTCCCCATGCCGAAAGCAGCCTGCACGAGGCTTCGCTGGCCAAGATCGACCGCATTTGCCGCAAGCTGGCGCTGCAACCGGCAGATCATCTGCTGGAAATCGGCAGCGGCTGGGGTGGTTTTGCCCTGCATGCTGCGCAGCACTACGGCTGCCGGGTGACCACCACCACCATTTCCCAGGAGCAGTACCGGCTGACCCGTGAGCGGGTGCGTGCTGCCGGTCTGGAGGATCGGATTACGGTGCTGTGCGAGGACTACCGCGACCTGTGCGGCCAGTATGACAAGCTGGTATCGATCGAGATGATCGAGGCGGTTGGCGAACGTCATCTGGACAGCTATTTCCAGACCTGCGCCCGGCTGCTCAAGCCACAGGGGCTGATGCTGCTGCAGGCGATCACCATCGCCGATCAGAAGTACGACCAGTACCGCAGTGAAGTCGATTTCATCCGCCATTACATCTTTCCCGGCGGTTTTCTGCCCTCACTGACGCGCATGGCGCAGACCCTGACCCGCGTGACCGATCTGCGCATCTTCCACCTCGAAGACATCGGCGCACATTACGCCATCACCTTGCGCCACTGGCGGCAACGCTTCCTGGCCAACCGCGAGCGGGTGCGCAGCCTTGGATTTCCCGAGCGCTTCATCCGCATGTGGGAATACTACCTGTGCTACTGCGAGGGCGGTTTTCAGGAGCGCGCCATCGGTACGGTGCAACTGCTGCTGACCAAGCCCCAGTGCCGGCGTGAGCCGCTGCTGCCGGTGCTGAGCTGAGCGCCTGGACTCGGATGCAGGATATGGCGGAGGCGCTGCCATGCTGCTGAATATCATGGCCTTTCAGATCGGCTGGTTCGCTTGCGTGCTCGGTGGCGCACACGGCTGGCCGTGGCTGGGTCCGGTGGTGGCCGTGGCGGTGATTGCCCTGCATCTGTCTCGGGCGCCGCGCCCGGGCGCGGAACTGGCGCTGATCGCGCTGAGCGGTCTGCTGGGGTTTCTGGCCGATTCGCTGCTGACCGGTCTGGGTCTGCTGCGCTTTCCCTCCGGTCAGTGGCACGCGCAACTGGCGCCGTACTGGATGGTGGCGATGTGGATGCTGTTTGCCACCACGCTCAATGTCAGCCTGCGCTGGCTGCAGCCGCGCCTGGGTCTGGCCGCGCTGCTGGGCATGATCGCCGGGCCACTGGCCTATTACGCCGGTGCGCGGCTGGGTGGCGTCAGTTTCAGCGCACCGGCTGCGGCGCTGTGCGCAGTGGCCGCGGTGTGGACGCTGGTCCTGCCGATGCTGCTGATCATCGCCAGTCGCTGCCGTGGCCCGGCAGGAACAGTTCGCGCAGGGTGCGCGCCCGACAGGTCCGCGACAGCAGGTAAGCCAGAGTGACCACATTGCCGAGCAGGAACAGGGCGATGATCCACGCCGCCGCCGACCAGGGATTGGGCTCGACCAGGGCCAGCCAGATCGCGACGAACAACAGGCCAATCCCCAGGTCGAGCAGGGTGACCACGCCCCAGGGATCGGCGATCAGGTGGCGCAGGCCATCGAGGACATGGCTCTGGGCGCTGGCGTGCAGGATCGTAGCCACCAGCAGGCCCAACAGAAGTCCGCAGACAATGACGAAGGTACGCAGCATGAGGGGTTCCACAGCGGTGAAGGAGGTCTTTCCACCAGACCACGCCCGCTCCGGGAAGTGCGCCGCTGATCGGGCCTTGGGAGCGGGCGCTTGAGCGGTCTGGGGTTTTTCCTCGCCGGCTGGGCGGTGGCGGCGCTGCTGATGCTGGTCGCCTGGGTGGTGCAATGGCGCCGCCAGGATGCCGGCGTGGTTGATTTCACCTGGGCAGCCGGGATGGGGCTGCTGGCACTGGCCTATGCGCTGCTGGCTGAAGGCGATCCGCTGCGGCGTGGCCTGCTGGCGCTGCTGGCGGGCGGCTGGGCGTTGCGGCTGGCCAGTCATATCCTGTTCGATCGCCTGCTGGGCAAGGCCGAGGACGGCCGCTATCAGCGGCTGCGCGCCCACTGGCATACCCGAACCCAGTACAAATTTTTCGTCTTCTTTCAGGCCCAGGCCGTGCTGACCGCCGTGTTCGCCGTGCCGTTCCTGGTGGTGGCGACTACGCCCGGGCCGCTGCCGCTGCCGGCCCTGTTGGCTGCGCTGCTGATCGGGCTGCTGGCCATCGGTGGCGAGACCCTGGCCGATCGGCAACTGGCGGCATGGCGGGCCAATCCGGCCCATCGGGGTCGCAGTTGCCGTGCCGGCCTGTGGCGCTATTCACGCCATCCCAACTATTTCTGCGAATGGCTGCACTGGTGGAGCTATCCGCTGCTGGCCTGGGGTGCGGCATATGGCTGGCTGACCCTGCTCGGTCCGCTGCTGATGCTTTACACCCTGCTGCGCGTGACCGGCATTCCCTACACCGAGCAGCAGGCCCTGGCCAGTCGCGGCGACGATTACCGCGCCTACCAGCGCAGCACTTCGGCCTTCTTCCCCTGGTTTCCGAAAAAGGAGCATCTCCATGCTGGCGACCGCGATTGAATTGATGGAGCGGGGCTACGTTCCCGACTGGCTGACCCGGGTGGGCATTCGCCGGCTGCTGGCCGAACGCCTGCGCGGCGCCGGGCACGCAGCCGTGCGGGCGCGACTGGAGGCGGAACTGCGCGCCAGCCCGATCGCCCTGCACACTGGTGATGCAAATGCCCAGCATTACGAAGTGCCGGCGGCCTTTTTTGCCAAGGTGCTCGGGCCGCGCCTGAAATACAGTTCCTGCTGGTGGCCGGACGAGGTGCGCGATCTGGAAACCGCCGAGGCGGCGATGCTGACGCTGAGTTGCGAGCGCGCCGGGCTGGGATTCAATCAGGATATTCTCGAACTGGGCTGCGGCTGGGGTTCCCTGACGCTGTGGATGGCCGAGTTCTACCCTGATTCGCGCATCGTGGCGGTGTCGAATTCGGCGTCGCAGCGGGCTTTCATCGAAGCGCGCTGCCGGGAACGCGGCCTTGGCAATGTCCAGGTGATCACCGCCGACATGAACGATTTTTCCATCGACCGCCGTTTTGACCGGGTGGTGTCGGTGGAAATGTTCGAGCACATGCGCAACTACCCGGCGCTGTTCGAGCGCATCCACGCCTGGCTGAAACCGGGTGGCCAATTATTCGTACACATTTTCAGCCATCGCGAGCACGCCTATCCCTTCGAGACCGAGGGCGAGGATAACTGGATGGGGCGCTATTTCTTCACCGGTGGGCTGATGCCGGCGCGCGATCTGCTGCCGCGTTTTCAGGGCGAACTGCAACTGGACGCACAATGGCATCTCAACGGTTGCCACTACCAGCGCACTCTGGAAGCCTGGTTGCGCAATCAGGATCGGCACCGTGAAGAAATTCTGGCGCTGTTCAGCGAGACCTATGGGCCCGGGGAAGCGGCCCGCTGGTTCCAGCGCTGGCGGGTATTCTTCATGGCCTGCGCCGAACTGTTCGGCTATGCCGAAGGCGAGGAATGGGGCGTGTCACACTACCGCTGGCGCAAGCCGGCCTGATGCCTAGGCCCGCCGCAGCAGTACATACAGTGCGCCGCTGCCGCCATCGACCGGGCGCGCCGAGCAGAACGCCAGCACTTCATCACGCTGGCGCAGCCAGTGGTTCACCTTCTGCTTGAGCACCGGTCCGCGATGGCGCGAACCCTTGCCCTTACCGTGAATGATGCGCACACAGGTCTGGTGCTCGCGGCGCACATCCCGCAGGAACAGCGCCAGCGCTTCGCGGGCGGTGGTCACGGTCATGCCGTGCAGATCCAGCGCCGCACCAACCTGGAACTGGCCGCGGCGCAGCTTGCGTAGCACGGTCTGCTGCACGCCCTCGCGGCGGTAATACAGCTCCTCGCCGCTTTCCAGTTCAGCCGGCTCGAACTCCCCCGACAGCAGATCGATCAGGGCCTGGCGTTCGTCGGCATCGCTAAAGCGTGGAATCGGCGCCGGATGATAGGGCGTGGGTTCGATGCGGTCGCAGTGCAGCGGCTTGACCGGGCCGACCGCCTGACGGAACAGCGTCCGGTCCTGCGGATCCAGTGTGAACGACTTGGGCATGGGCGCCTCAGGAGCGGGGCGGGACAAGGGCCAACAGGCAACGCCTGTCATTTTAGCGTCAGCATGGGCGGCTATGATACGCTGCGCTGCCCGCTTACCTGGGCGCAATGCGAGTCCGCCCATGCACATACTGGTCAGCAATGATGATGGTTATCAGGCGCCGGGGCTGCTCCGGCTGGTGTCGGCGCTGCGTGAACTGGCCGAGGTCACCGTGGTTGCGCCCGACCGCGATCGCAGCGGTGCCAGCAATTCCCTGAGCCTGAAAAACCCGCTGTACGTTACCCGCCACGATAACGGCTTCTACAGCGTCGAGGGCACGCCCACCGACTGCGTGCATGTCGCCATCACCGGTCTGCTCGACCGTGAGCCGGACATGGTGGTTTCGGGCATCAACAATGGTGCCAACCTCGGCGACGACGTGATCTATTCCGGCACGGTGGCGGCGGCCATGGAAGGGCGTTTTCTTGGCCTGCCGGCGATCGCCCTGTCCCAGGCTGCACCGTGTCCGCAGCACTTCGACAGCGCGGCCCGGGTTGCAGTCTGGCTGGTGCGCCGCCTGCGTGAACGGCCCTTGCCGCCCGATACCATCCTGAATGTCAATGTCCCCGATCGGCCCTGGGAGCATCTGGCAGGTTTTCAGGCCACCCGCCTCGGCCATCGTCACAAGTCCGAACCGGTCATCAAGAGCGAAGATCCGCGCGGCCGGCCAATCTACTGGGTCGGTCCGGCGGGTCCCGAGCAGGACGCGGGACCGGGCACCGATTTCCACGCAGTGCGCGCCGGCCAGGTGTCCATCACCCCACTGCAGGTCGATCTCACCCGCCATGGTGCTCTGCCCGGATTGGCGGAATGGTTGCGCTGATCAAGTGTGAAAAATCATGGACGGAGTCTAATGTGTCATTTTTGAGTGACGTAATTACGCTAGACTTGCGTGGTTTATGAAGTTTATTATTGTCAAGCGCTTAATGTTCCGTGGCAGGGATGCACAAAGACGGCATGCAAGCGCGGGCCATCGCGGCGATGCACATCGGCACGACCGCACCCCGGCCCAGCCGCAACGATAAAAACAGAATGACCAGGCACGACCTGATTTCGGGTTGCTGCCGCGTGAAAGTCCACCAAGCGAAGAAAGTCGAGGAGGTCACCCCATGTCCCGACGGATGAACGCCTGTCTGGAAACGATCGTGTGCGAAAGTGATTTGCGCATCGACGATTCCCTGCTCGAAGACGAAAAGCTGGATGATGCCGACGAGGATGAAGCGGTCGCGGTAGACGCTAGTGCCCTGGGTACGGTGGAAAACACCTGGATAGCACCAGCAGCCCCGGCGCGGGAAGTCACCCAGGAGGAACTGGACGCTACCCGCATGTATTTGAGTGAGATCGGCTTTTCGCCCCTGCTCACTGCTCAGGAAGAAGTGTATTACGCCCGCCGCGTGCTGCAGGGCGATGCCGCCGCCCGCAATCGCATGGTCGAGAGCAACCTGCGTCTGGTGGTCAAGATCGCCCGCCGCTACATGAATCGTGGCCTGAGCCTGCTCGACCTGATCGAGGAGGGCAACCTGGGCCTGATCCACGCCGTCGAGAAGTTCGATCCCGAGCGCGGTTTCCGCTTTTCCACTTACGCGACCTGGTGGATTCGCCAGACCATCGAGCGGGCGCTGATGAATCAGACCCGCACCATTCGTCTGCCCATTCATATTATCAAGGAAATCAACGGCTATCTGCGCACCGCCCGCCATCTGACGCAGACGCTCGACCACGAACCGACCGCTGATGAGATCGCCCAGGCGATGGGTAAATCGGTAGCCGAGGTCAAGCGGATGCTGCAGCTCAATGAGCGCACCGCCTCGGTGGATACACCCATCGGCAAGGACGAGGATCGCTCGCTGCTCGATGCCATCCCCGATGACAACAATCCCGACCCGGCGCAATTGCTGCAGGACGCCGACCTTAACGAAAAGCTGGAGCTGTGGTTGGGTCAGCTCAACGACAAGCAGCGTATCGTAGTCGAACGGCGCTTTGGCCTGGGCGGTCAGGAAAAGGCAACCCTGGAGCAGGTCGGCAATGAAATTGGCGTCACCCGTGAGCGGGTGCGGCAGATTCAGATCGATGCACTGCGCCGCCTGCGCAAGATTCTGGAAAGTCAGGGCTTTTCCCGCGACTGTCTGTAAGGTCCACGCCCCGTAGCTGGAGTCGTGGCCGCGCCCTGCCGCGGTGCGCGACTTCAGCCGATCAGCCGATCAACAGCGCCGCTACCACCCGCCGGCCTTCCAGCATCAGAATGTTGTAGGTGCGGCAGGCGGCGGCGGTATTCATGATTTCGACCCCGACGCCGCGCGTGAGCAGTTCGCGGGTCAGGCGCGGATGCGGAAACCGCTGCTGCTCGCCGGTGCCCAGCAGCACGATCTCCGGTTCCAGGGCGGCGATCGTCGCAATATGCGTTTCGTCCAGCTCAGCCAGACATTGCGGTGGCCAGTCGGTGATCAGTTGTTCCGGAGCAAGGATCAGACTGCGGCGCAGCTCGCGCTCGTTGACGTTGACCCAGCCCGGACCATAGCTCTTGATGCTGTACTTGTTAATGTCGGTGTCGAGACTAAAACGCATGTAATCCCTCCTGATTCCTCTGGACGATTGAAGTCCGGCATGGCCGAATACCGGTATAGTCGGCCCTTGCAATTGTGAGCCGTCCACTTTGCCCAAGGTTCCACGCCAGCACCAGCCCCGCCTAGCCGCCGACCCGGAGAATACACCGATGAGCGACCATCCACCGTGCACCATCCACGCCCTGGAACTGGGGCGCATGGCCAACTTTATCTATGTGATTCACGATCACGCCAGCAATCGCGCCGCCGTGGTCGATCCGGCCTGGGATGTGCCGGCTATCTGGGCGGTGGCGGAGCGGCGCGGCCTGCGCATCACCGATATCCTGCTCACCCACAGCCATTTCGACCACATCAACGGTGTCGAGGCGCTGCTGAACCACAGCGATGCCCAGTTGCACCTGCTGCGCGCCGAGGCCGCGTTCTGGGATCGCTATCTGGATCTGCCGACCCTGCACGACGGGGGCGACCGCATTCAGCTCGGCGATACCGAGATCGAGATTCTGCACACACCCGGTCATACCCCAGGCTCGGCCTGCTACCGGGTGGGTCGGCAGGTGCTGACCGGCGATACCCTGTTCGTATTCGGTTGCGGACGCTGCGACCTGCGCGGCGGTGATCCAGAGCAGATGTACCACAGCCTGCGCCGGCTGGGCGAATACCTGCCCGCCGACACGCTGATCCGTCCTGGCCATAATTATGGCATCACCCCGGTTTCGACCCTGGCTGAGCAGTGCGACGGCAATCCATTCCTGCATTTCGACGACTGCCCCGGCTTTATCGAGTACCGCATGCACCTGCACGATCGCGAGGAGCCGTACCGGGCAGAGCCGCGCCGCGTCTGAATCCCGCGCCCGGCGACATGCCCCCACGGCTGCCGCCCGCTCCAGCGTTTTTGCTCGGAGCCGGGCGTTTTCCATCCGAAACCGCGTGAGTGAAACCATGATCGTCAATTGCAGCGCTTATGCCGATGGCCAACGGCTGCCAGCCTTTACCCTCGAGGATATTCCCCAACTGCGCGGCCAGCCCAATGCCTTCGTCTGGATCGGGCTGCGCGAGCCTGATGAAGCGCTGATGAGCCAGATCCAGACCTTGTTTGGCCTGCACGAACTGGCCACCGAGGATGCCCATCGCGCCCACCAGCGCCCCAAGGTCGAGTGGTATGGCAACAGCCTGTTCGTCGTGCTGCACACGGCCCAGATGCGCGACGGGCAGGTCGATTTTGGTGAAACGCATCTGTTCGTCGGGCCGGATTACCTGGTTTCGGTGCGCCACGGCGCCTCGCTGCCTTACACGCCGGTGCGGACCCGGTGCGAGGGCAGCCCGCACCTGCTGCGCAAGGGGCCGGGCTTCGTGCTTTACGCGATTCTTGATTTCGTGGTGGACCACTATTTTCCGATCCTCGATGAGATGGAGGATGCGGTCGATGCGCTGGAGGAACGCTTTTTCCAGGGTGAGTTCAATCCCGCCGACATCGCCCGGCTCTACGCACTGCGCCGCGAGCTGATCGAACTGCGCCGGGCTGCCGTGCCGCTGGCCGAGGTGTGCAGCAACCTGACCGATGCGCTCACCGTGCTGATTCCCGATGAGATCCGCCCCTATCTGCGCGATGTGCACGATCACGCCCTGCGCATCGGCGATACCCTGGATATCATCCGCGAGATGCTGGCCAATGCCCTGCAGTTCAGCCTGTCGCTGGGCGCGGCGCGACAGAATGAAGCGACCAAGAAACTGGCCGGCTGGGGTGCGCTGCTGGCGATTCCGACCATGATTTTCAGTATTTACGGCATGAATTTCGCGGTCATGCCGGAACTGCGCTGGGCCTATGGCTATCCGGCGCTGATGGGTGTGGTGGCGGTGATTTGCCTGCTGCTGTATCGCTCGCTCAAGAAATCCGGCTGGCTGTAGCGGATGTTCAGCTTCACGCCGGTTGGCTATATCCAGTCCTGCTTTCGCGAGAAATTCGGTATTCCCCGCCAGCCTGGTCTGGCACCGGCGGCGCGCGCGACCCTGGAACTGGTGCCGCCGTATGCCCGTGCGGAGATGGTGCGCGGCCTGGAGGGTTACTCGCATGTGTGGCTGCTGTTCGTTTTCCATGGCGTGCCGGCCGGGCGCTGGCAGCCGACGGTGCGACCGCCGCGTCTGGGCGGCAATCGCCGTCTGGGTGTGTTCGCCACCCGTTCGACCTTCCGGCCCAATCCACTGGGCCTGTCGGTGGTGGCCCTGGACGGTATCGGCAGTCACGCTGGCCGGGTGGTGCTGCACCTGAGCGGCGTCGATCTGCTCGATGGCACGCCGGTGCTGGATATCAAGCCCTATCTGCCCTATGCCGACAGCCTGCCGGAGGCACGCAGTGCGCTGGCGCCAGATGCGCCGTCCTGGCGACCGGTGCACTTCAGCGCAGCAGCAGCGGCGTTCTGCGCGCGGCAGCCGGAGGGCGCTGCGCTGCGCGAGCTGATCGAGCAGGTGCTGCGCCAGGGTCCGCAACCGGCCTATCAGCATGCGGCAACGGCGCGGCGCTATGGCATGCGCCTTTACGACTGCGATGTGCGCTGGGAACTGCGCGACGATGGCGCCTGGGTGATGGACATCGTGCCGGCGACCGATCAGGCCGGGAATCGACAAAATCCACAAAAAGCATAAAATCGGCAATCCTTGCCCCTGATTTGTGTGAGGTTGCCGATGAGCGGCCGGTATTTGACCACCCATGATGTTGCCCGCCTGCTGATGGTGTCGCCAGGCTCGGTGCGGCTCTGGTCGGAAAAGGGCTGGTTGCCGGCGCAGACCACGCCCGGTGGCCATCGCCGCTTTCTGCGGCGCGATGTCGAGCGTTTCGCCCGCGAGCGCGGACTGCATCTAATCGATGCCTCGCCGAGCGAACTGCGCGTGCTGATCGTCGATGATGAGGCTCCCCTGGTCGGCTTTCTGGCCGAACTGCTGCGCAACTGCGGCCAGCCGGTCGCGGTGGAAACCGCCAGCGATGGTTTCGAAGCCGGGCAGAAAATCCATGCCTTTCAGCCTCATGTGGTGCTGCTCGACCTGATGATGCCCGGGCTGGACGGCTTTCGCGCCTGTCAGCGCATCAAGCGCGATCCGGCCACCTACCATATTCGCGTGGTGGCGATGACCGGCTACTACTCCGAGGATAATCTGCGCGCCAGCCTGGATGCGGGCGCCGATGCCGTGCTGGCCAAGCCCTTCGAGCGGGACGCACTGCTGGCGGCGTTGCAACTGGATGTCGGCTGGCCGCTGCCGGTCAGGTCCAGCGCAGCGGAGGGGCCATGACCGACCATTTGATTTTGCACGATCTGGTGCGGCGCGCGCCGATTACCGTCAAGCCGGGCGATGCCATCGAAGTGGCGCTGGGGCTGATGGAGGCGCATCGGATTAGCGCGGTGATCGTAACCGCCGGGCGGCGTCCGGTTGGCATTTTTACCGAGCGCGACGCGGTGCGCCTGCTGCTGGGTCATGCGGACCGCGACCGCCTGCCGGTCGAGGCGCTGATGACACCGCGCCCGGTGACCGCGCCTGGCAGCATGGCCTTCCTCGAAGGCTACTACCGCATGACCGAGCACCGCATTCGGCACCTGATTCTGGTTGACGAGGCCGGCGATCTTGCGGGCATCGTCACCGAAACCGATTTCATGCGCCATCTGAAGCTTGATGCCTTCCTGGAGCCGCAGCGGGTCGAAGCGCTGATGACCCCGCAGCCGATCACCCTGGGGCCACAGGCCACGGTTGCCGAGGCGCTGACCCTGATGCACCAGCACCGCATCAGCTCGATCGTGGTCACGGGCGCTGGCTGCCCGATCGGTATTCTCAGCGAGCGTGATGCGGTGCGCCTGGCGCGGCAGGGTCTGGCGCTGAACCAGATCCCGCTGGGGGGGGTGATGAGCCGGCCGGTGCGCATCGTCAGCACCGAAACCCTGGCCCACGAGGCCAACGTGCGCATGAAGGAGGAGCGCATCCGCCACCTGGCCGTTGTCGATAGCGCCGGGCAACTGGCCGGCATTCTCACCGAACACGACATGGTCAAGGGCCTGCAGGGCCGCTACACCGAGTTCCTGCGCCGGGTGATCGAGCATCAGGGTCGCGAGCTGAACGAAGCCCGCCAGGTGCTCAGCGAGACCCTGGTGTTGGAACATATCCTGCGCGGCGCGCTGGACGTGGCCCTGGTCGCTGCCGACCGTGACCGGCGGGTGCATTACATCAATCCGGCGGCGGCGGCGCTGTTTGGCGTCGAGCGCGGTGCAGCGCGTGGCCAGAGTCTGGAAGCGCTGCACCATCTGGCCGGCCTCGACGAGGCACAGCTGGCCACCGGCCTGGCCGCTGCTGATGCCGGTGCCAGCCATGAATACCGCTGTGGCGGGCCCTCGACGGCCATGCTGCACACCTATCAGGGCCGCATCGCGCCGATCATCGACGAGGGCGGCCAGCATCTGGGCTATGTGCAGACTCTGCACGACATTACCGCTGAATTACGCCACCAGCAGGCTCGCGAACGCCTGGAGCGCGAACTGTTCCAGGCGCGCAAGATGGAAGCGATCGGTCAGTTGGCCGGCGGCATCGCCCATGATTTCAACAACATCCTGGCCACCGTGCTCGGCTATACCCAACTGGCGCTGGATTTATACGGCGACGCGGGCGGCAAGCTGCGCGATTACCTCGAGCAGGTGCAGGCCGCCGGCCGCCGCGCCCGGGCCCTGGTGCGGTCGATGCTGACCTTCAGCAGGGGCAGTGACGCGCCGCCACAGCCGCTGCAACCGCTGCCGCTGATCAAGGAAATCGTCAAGATGCTGCGCCCGACCCTGCCGTCCACCTATCGTCTGGAGCTGCACGGCGAGTCCGGCCTGCCCGAGGTGCTGATCGACCCGATCCGCCTGCAGCAGATGGTGCTGAACCTGGTGCTGAACGCCCGCGATGCCCTGGATGTGCATGGCCGCATCGAGGTGCGCCTGTACCGCGATCCGGCGATCAGCGGCGATTCGGCGGTTACCGGCCGGCCGCTGCAGGGCGACTGGCTAGTGCTGGCGGTGGCAGATAACGGCCATGGCATGACCCCCGAGGTGCTCGAACATGCTTTCGAGCCGTTTTTCACCACCAAGGCGATTGGCCAGGGCAGCGGCATGGGGCTGGCCGTGGTGCAGGGCATTGTCGCGACCGCCGCTGGCGATATTCTGGTCGATACCGCGCCTGGCCTGGGCACTACGGTACGCGTGCTGTTGCCCGTGGCGCCGGTGACCCGCATGCCGGTGGCCGGGCCGCTGCATCCAGTGACGGCGGCGGCGAAAATGCTGACTGGCTACCATCTGCTGGTGGTGGATGATGATCCCGGAGTCGCGGGCTATCTTGGCGAGCTGCTGGCGGTACGCGGCGCGCGGGTCACCCCGCTGTTGGATCCGCTGGAAGCACTGGCCTTGTTCGAACGCAATCCCTGCGCTTTCGAAGGCGCGGTCTGTGATCTGACCATGCCGGGCATGACCGGGATCGAGCTGGCTGAGCGCCTGCAGGCCTGCAGGCCGGGTCTGCCGGTGATCCTGGTCACCGGCTATGGCGAGCCGATGCCCGGTGGTCTGCCAGCTACGGCGATGCTGCTGACCAAACCGATTGATGTCGAAGCACTGGTAGCGGCCCTGGCGAGCGCGCTGCGTCCGGCAGGGATGAGTCATGGTTGACCGTGACCTGAACCATTACCCGAACCGGAAGCCGCGCCCGGTGGCAGAGTGCATAGCGGCGGCTGCCCCTGATCTGTTTGCATGCCTGTTCGAGCACATCGCGCAGGGCGCGCTGCTGCTCGATGCGCAGGGCATCATTCTGCGCGCCAATACCCCGGCGGCCTATCTACTGGACAGCAAGGCCGCCGAGTTGGCCGGTCAGCCGCTGGCGGCGTGCTTTGGCGCCAGCCACCGTGCCCGTGTGGAAACCCTGCTGGTTGCCGGCGCCGGCACGATGCCCGTGACCTTGCAGCCGGCGCCTGGTCGTAGCCAGCCGGCGCTGCTGCATCTGCGCCCGCTACCCCTGCCGATAGCCGGGACGCTGCGTCTGGCGCTATTTGATGAGCGCGTCGCCGGTGAAACGCCGCAGACCGAATCGCTCAGCCAGGCGATTTTCCATCACACTGCAGTGGCCCTGATGGTCTGCAGTCCGCAGGGCCGCATCCAGCGCGTCAATGACGCAGCGGTGGCGCTGCTCGGCAGCGGGCTGCTGTTTCGCGACCTCGAAAGCGCCTGCCCGCTGCGGATGGAGAGCACCGGCACAGCGCTGGATTGGGCGACACTGCGCGCCACGCCGGGCGTCGGCACGGTGATTCTGGACCGCGCCCCCGACCGGACACCGCTCAGACTGCACCTGTCTTGCGCTGATCTTGGCGAGGCGCACGGTGAGTGTCGCTATCTGCTAACCCTGTACGAAGACGGTGCTGCCGCACCCGACCGCATCAGCAATGCCCAGCGCGCGGCGCAACAGGCCCTGGTGGCCAGCGAGGGGCGGCTGCGTGCGGCGCAGGCCTTCGCGCATGTCGCCAACTGGGAACTGGATATCGCCACCAGTATCGTCCTGGTGTCCGAGGAATGGTTTCGGATCTGGGGCCAGGAACCGGGCACGGTCTCGCCGGTCGCCGTATTTCGCGAGACCGTGCATCCCGACGACCGCGAACGTGTCACAGCCGCCCTGCAGCGCACCATGCATGGCGTCGGCGACTATCAAGAGGAATACCGCATCCTGCGCCCCGACGGTGAGGAACGCATTCTGGTCAGCCGTGGCCGGCTGCTGCGCGATGTCGCCGGGCGTCCGCAGCGCGTGTTTGGCGTGGTGCAGGACATCACCGAGCAGAGCCGGGCGCAACGTGATCTGTTGCAGCAGAAGGACTTGCTCGATGCCATAGTGCACAGCATGCCCGACGCCGTCATCATTGCCGATGCCCAGCGCCACATCATGATGGTCAATCCTAGCCTGGAGCAGTTGTTTGGCTACACGCCCCAGCAGGTGATCGGCCAGAGCACCGCCCTGCTTTACGACGATGTAGCCGATTATGAGCAGCAGGGCCGGGTCCGTTTCCACGTCGCCGCGCCGATCCAGCCCAGCCGGCCCTATGTGGTGCGCTACCGGCGTTGCGATGGCAGTACTTTTCCCGGCGAGACCGTCGGTACCGCCATCCGCGACCGGCAGGGGCGCTTTCTGGGCTTTCTCGGCCTGATTCGCGATGTCAGCGAACGCTGGCAGCATCAGGAAAAGCTGGAGCTGTGGGAAACGGCACTGGCGAGCATCACCGAGGGTGTGCTGATCACCGACGCCAGCCAGAATATTCTCTCGATCAATCGCGCCTTCACCGACATCACCGGCTACACCGATGCCGAGGCTTGCGGACAAACGCCGCGGCTGCTGCGCTCGGGGCGTCACGACACGCTGTTTTATCAGCGCATGTGGCACGATATCAACCGGATCGGTCACTGGCGCGGCGAGATCTGGAACCGGCGCAAGGATGGCGATCTGTATCCCAACTGGCTGACCATCAATGCGATTCGTGGCTCTGACCGGCAGGTCAGGTACTACGTCGGCGTGTTTTCCGATCTGACCGCGATTCGCCGTTCGCAGGCCCAGGTTGAGCATCTGACCCATTACGACCCGCTGACCGATCTGCCCAATCGCCTGCTGCTGATGTCGCGCCTGCGCCATGCCCTGCGCCGCGCCGGCAATGAGGCGGTAGCGGTGCTGTTTATCGATCTGGACCACTTCGCGCGCCTCAATGAAAGCCTCGGCCAGCACAATGGCGATCGCCTGCTGGTGTGCATCGCCGAGCGCTGGCTGGAAAACCTGCCCTCGACCGTGACTCTGGCGCGGGTGAGCGCTGATGATTTTGTGGCGGTTCTGGAGGATGCCGAGGATGCCGAAGCGGCCCTGGCGATCGCCGAGTCACTGCTGGTGCAGACCTGCGAACCGCTGTTGCTTGATGCCAGCGCGCCGATCACCATCACCGCCAGCATCGGCATCGCCCTGTATCCGCAGGATGCTACCGATGCCGAGGTGCTCATTCGCAATGCGGAAACCGCTTTGCAGTGCGCCAAGAAGGCCGGTCGTAATCGCGCCTGCCTCTACGATACCCGGCACAGCGCCGATGCCATCGAACGTTTCCGGGTTGAGAATGCCCTGCGCCTGGCGCTGAGCGGTGACGAATTCTTTCTCGACTATCAGCCGCAGATCGAATTGGCCAGCGGGCGCATGATCGGCGTCGAGGCGCTGATCCGCTGGCGGCATAATGGCGCGGTGATGCCGCCGGGGCGCTTCATTCCGGTGGCGGAGGGCTGTGATCTGATCGAGTCGCTGGGGCGCTGGGTGCTGGAAAGCGCCTGCCATCAGGCCCGCATCTGGCTCGATCAGGGGCAGCCGTTGCGCGTAGCCGTGAATGTATCCTCGGGGCAGGTGGTCTCGGGCGCGCTGGCACGTGATGTCGGCATCGTGCTGGCCCGCAGCGGTCTGCCACCCGCGTTGCTGGAATTGGAGCTGGTGGAAACAACCCTGATCGAGCAACCCGATGCGGCAGCATCCGCCCTGCGCGCCCTCAAGACGCTGGGCGTGAGTCTGGCCCTGGACGATTTTGGCACCGGCTATTCCAGTCTGGGCTACCTCAAGCATTATCCGTTTGACGTACTCAAGATCGACCGGCTGTTCATTGGCAATCTGGAGCGCGAGCCAGCCGATGCCGCGATTGTCCGCGCCATCATCGATCTGGCGCATACCCTGGGCATGCAGGTTCTGGCCGAGGGTGTGGAAACCGCCGAGCAGTTGCGTTTCCTGGCCCGCTACGACTGCAATCTGGTGCAGGGTTTCCTGCTCAGTCGGCCCGTGTCGCCGGCCCGGATTGAAATGCTGCGACAGCAGGAACCGGATCTGGGCGCGCTGCTCGGTGAACCGCCCTTGAGTGCCGGGCAGGGGCAGGGGCAGGGGGAGAATAAATGTCCATGAGTGAAAGGGGTGTCGATCCGGTCGTGCCGGCTGGGGCGCTGTCTGATCTGTCTGGCGATACCGTAGCCCAGGAAACCCTGGCGCGTTTTACCGCTCTGGCCGGTAATCTGCCGCTGGGCCTGCTGATGGAGAATGCCGAGCGGCGCGTGCTGCATGTGAATGCGGCGTTTTGCGAGATGTTCGGGGTGCCGTCGCCAACCCTGCTGCTGGGCAACGATTGCGCCGCGGACGCTGAGCGCAGCAAGCACCTGTTTGCCGATCCCGAACGCTTTCTGACACGGGTGGCCGAACTGCTCAGTGCGGGGCGGCCGTCGCGTAATGAGGAATTGCGCCTGGCGGATGGCCGGGTGCTGCTGCGCGACTATGCCCCGGTGCGCGCTGCCGATGGCGCGCTGATCGGTCATTTGTGGCTCTATCTGGATATCACCGATAACAAGCGCACCGAGCGCGAGCTGGCACAGTCGCAGCGCGAACTGGAAAGCATTTTCGAGAACCTGCAGGACACCTATTACCGCACCGATCAGGCCGGGCGCATCCTGCGCGTTTCGCCCTCGGTGCAGCGCCTGTTCGGTTATGAACCGGCGGAGCTGATGGGTACGTCGCTGGACGATTACTACTGCGAACCGGTCGGGCGGCGCTCGTTTCTCGCTGCACTGGCAGCGGCGGGCGGTCATCTGCAGGGTTTTGAAGTCGCGATGCGCCACCGCGCGGGCTACACGGTGTGGGTGGCGGCCAGTTCCAGCTACTGGTACGACGGCAGCGGCGCGATTGGCGGCGTTGAAGGCATCGTCCGCGACATTACCGAGCGCCGCGAAAGTGCCCGGCAACTGGCCGAGAGCGAGGCCCGTTACAGCTCGGTGGTCAATCACATCCGTGAGGTGGTGTTCCAGACCGATGCCGCCGGCTTGTGGACCTTTCTCAATCCGGCCTGGGCCGAGATCACCGGTTTTGCCGTTGCCGACAGTCTAGGCCGCTGCTTTCTCGATTACATCCACCCCGATGACCGCGAGCGCAACGCCCGCCTGTTCCAGCCGCTGATCGAGCGGCGCAAGGACTATTGCCACCATCAGATCCGCTACCTGACCCGCGATGGCGGCTTTCGCTGGATCGAAGTGCATGCGCGCCTGACCCTGGACGCCGGCGATGCCATCATCGGCACCTCCGGCACGCTGCGCGATGTCACCGAGCAGCGCCGCGCCGAGGAATTGCAGCGCTTTAGCGCCTTCCAGGCCGGCATTGCTGAAATGAATACCTCAGTGCTGCACAATATCGGCAATGCCATCACGACCCTGGGCAATGACGCCGTGCTGCTCGGGCAGGCCTGCGCCGATCTGGACCGCATCGCCGCGCTGTTGCGCCAGCATGCCGCCCATACCGCTGCCGCCTTGCCTGAGGAGCCCCGGGTCGAGCGCAGTGTAGTTGACGGGCTGCTGGGATTGCAGCGCGAGGTGGCGGCGGTGCTGGAGCGTCTATGCCGCGACACGTTGGGCGAACGCAGCCAGCGTATCGGTGCCAGCGCCCAGCATATCACCGACATCGTGCGCATCCAGCAGAGCGCATCCCTGCCGGGTGGCCAGGCCAGCACCTTCAGCCTGCGCCAGGCCGTGGAGGATGCTCTGGCTCTGCAGGGTGAGTTCTTCGAGCGCCACCGGATTCAGGTTACGGTCCGTATCGACCCGGCCGCCGACGAAGTGACCCTGTCACGCAACCGCCTGTTGCAGGCGCTGATCAATCTGTTCAAGAACAGCGGCGAGGCGATCAGCGAGCGGCAGCACCAGGAACAATGTGCGGGCGGTCATCTCGAAGTGCGCGCTAAAGCGCTTGCTGAGGATCGCATGCAGCTGACGGTGAGCGATGACGGTATCGGGGTCGAGGCAGCCTATTTGCCCGAGGTCTTCCGTTTTGGCTTTTCCACCAAGGGGCGCGGCAGTGGCTTTGGCCTGCATGCCGTCGCCCTGTTCGTGCAGGAGGCGGACGGCCACATCGCCCTGCAGAGCGCCGGGCGTGGCCAGGGCGCGGCCGTGCTGCTGGAACTGCCGCGTCGGGTTACTGCCGCGCCTGGACCTGTCGCTGGCGGCACTTTGACTATTCCGCTTCACTTGTGATCCACAACGAGGCTACAACGGTGAACGCAGAAGCGTTTAATCGCCGGATTCTGGTGATCGACGATGATACCGCCATCCGCGAAACCTATCGCAGTATCCTGCAGCCGCAGCCGCTGGGATCGGCGCTGCTGCAGTCGCTGCTCAATCAGCAGGCCGCGCCGGTCCGCGAGGCGTTCGAGGTAGCCACTGCCGCCCAGGGCCAGGAAGGCGTGAGCCTGGCCGCCACTGCCTTGGCCCAGGGGCAGCCCTTTGCCTTGGCCTTCATCGACATGCGCATGCCGCCGGGCTGGAATGGCCTGCGCACTGCGGTGGCGCTGCGGGCGCTCGATCCGACCGTACATATCATTATCGCGACTGCCTACGCCGATCATGATCTCGATGAGATTCAGTCGGCGCTGGGCGACAATGTGGTGCTGCTACGCAAGCCGTTCAATCGCGATGAAGTCTTTGCGCTGGCCCGCACCCTGTGCCAGAGCTGGAGCACCCGCCTGCATCTGGATGCCCACGCCAGCTTCTTGGAATCGGTGGTCGAGCACCTGCCTGTGCCACTGTTGATCCTGGCTGCGGACAGCAGGCGCCTGGTGCGGGTTAACGCCGCCGCCGAACGTGTGCTGGGCCAGACGCGGCAGGCGCTGTGCGGGCAGGTCGCGGATGCAATACTGCCAGCACCCCTGGTCCAGACCCTGGACAATACGGGTGGTGATGACTGGCTGGCCATCGATGGTCATTGCTATGGCCTGCGGGCGCAGGCCTTTTCCAGCGGTGAACGCACACTGTGGCTGCTGGCGATCCTTGAAGTGGCCGGGTCAAAAGAACTGGATGGAAAAGCTGCCGGGTAATTTTTTAAATCTGCCTCTTGCCAAGCCGATCATCTTTCGTTAATCTCTCGCGCCTATCGCTTAGGCGCGTAGCTCAGTTGGTTAGAGCACCACCTTGACATGGTGGGGGTCGTTGGTTCGAGTCCAATCGCGCCTACCACATTTTTTGTTGAGTTGCGTAACAAACCGGTCTTCAAAAGGGCGCGCCTTCCTTCCAAAAGAAGGGTTTAATGGCGCGCCCTTTACTATTTGCCCCGGCGAAACGAACGGACCAAGAGAATTGCAGCGATGCCGATCATCACGCTCCCCGATGGCAGTCAGCGAGTCTTCGAGAATCCGGTCAGTGTCCGTGAGGTCGCTGCTGCGATCGGTCCGGGGCTGGCCAAGGCTGCGTTGGCCGGCAAGGTTGACGACCGCCTGGTCGATGCTGCGCATGTAATCACCGGGGACGCGCGGCTGGCCATCATCACCGAGCGTGATCCGGAAGGACTGGAGATCGTGCGCCATTCCAGTGCCCACCTGCTGGCGCACGCGGTCAAGCAGCTTTACCCGAGTGCGCAGGTGACCATCGGTCCGGTGATCGACAACGGCTTCTACTACGATTTCGCCTACGAGCGCCCCTTTACGCCCGACGATCTGGAACGGATTCAGGCGCGCATGGAGGAACTGGCGGCGCGCGACATCCCGGTGGCACGCACTCTGATGGCGCGTGACGAGGCGGTAGCCTTCTTCCTGGGCATGGGCGAGGACTACAAAGCGCAGATCATCGCCGATATTCCCGCCGATCAGGACATTTCCCTGTACCAGCAGGACGATTTCATCGACCTGTGCCGCGGCCCGCATGTGCCATCCACCGGCCGGCTGAAGGCCTTCAAGCTGATGAAGGTAGCCGGGGCCTACTGGCGCGGGGATTCGCGCAACGCCATGCTGCAGCGCATCTACGGCACGGCCTGGACCGATCAGAAGGCGCTGAAAGCCTATCTGCACCGCCTGGAAGAAGCGGAAAAGCGCGACCATCGCAAGATCGGCAAGGCGCTCGACCTGTTCCATACCCAGGAAGAAGCGCCGGGCATGGTGTTCTGGCATGACCGCGGCTGGCGGATCTATGTCGAGGTGCAGCACTACATCCGCCAGGTGCTGCGCGAGTGCGGCTATCAGGAAGTGCACACCCCGCAGATTGTCGACCGCAGTCTGTGGGAGCGCTCCGGACATTGGGAAAAATTCCGCGCCGACATGTTCACTACGGCTTCGGAAAACCGCGATTACGCGGTCAAGCCGATGAACTGTCCCTGCCACATCCAGATTTTCAATCAGGGGCTGCGCAGCTACCGCGACCTGCCCTTGCGCATGGCCGAGTTCGGTTCCTGCCATCGCAACGAACCGTCCGGCACCCTGCACGGGCTGATGCGGGTGCGCAACTTCGTCCAGGACGACGCCCACATCTTCTGCACCGAGGACCAGATCCAGGCCGAGGTTTCGTCGTTCATGGACCTGCTGTTCCGGGTCTATACCGATTTTGGCTTTAATGAGGTGCAACTGGCGCTGTCCACCCGGCCGGAAAAGCGCGTCGGCAGCGACGAGGTGTGGGACAAGGCCGAGCAGGCGCTGGAACTGGCACTGAATCGCTCCGGCCAGCCCTGGACCCTCAAGCCCGGCGAAGGCGCCTTTTACGGGCCGAAGATCGAATTCGTGCTGCGCGACTGCCTGGACCGGCTGTGGCAGTGCGGCACCATCCAGGTGGATTTTTCCATGCCCGGCCGCCTCGATGCCCACTATATCGCCGAGGACGGCAGCAAGCGGGTACCGGTGATGCTGCATCGCGCCATCCTCGGTTCGCTGGAGCGTTTTATCGGTATTCTGATCGAGCAGTACGCCGGCGCCCTGCCCGCCTGGCTGGCCCCGGTGCAGGTGGTGGTGCTCAATATTACCGACCATCAGGCCGATTACGTCGTCCGGGTCGAAAAAATCCTTATGCAACAAGGTTTCCGCAGCACGGTTGACTTGAGAAACGAGAAGATCGGCTTTAAAATCCGCGAGCACACCCTGCAGCGTGTTCCCTACCTGCTGGTCGTCGGCGACCGTGAGATGGAAACCGAGACCGTCGCTGTGCGCACCCGCGCCGGAAAGGACCTGGGCGTTATGAACCTGACCGCTTTCGCCGAGCTCCTGCAGGCCGATATTGCCCGGCGCGGACGAACTGAATCATGAGTGGAGGACAGCAACATCGCCGCGAACAATGAACTCCGGCTCAACGAGGAGATTACCGGGCGCGAAGTGCGCCTTATCGACCAGGACGGCGAGCAGGTAGGCGTCGTCTCTCTGATCCAGGCCCGACGGCTTGCCGAGGATGCCGAACTGGATCTGGTGGAAATTTCCCCGAACGCCAAACCGCCGGTCTGCCGCATCATGGATTATGGCAAGTACCGGTTTGAGCAGGCCAAGAAGCAGCAGGAAGCGAAGAAGAAGCAGAAGCAGATTCAGGTCAAGGAAGTCAAGTTTCGTCCGGGCACGGACGAGGGAGACTATCAGGTCAAACTACGCAACCTGATCCGTTTCCTGAGCGATGGCGATAAAGCCAAGGTGACGCTGCGGTTTCGGGGCCGCGAAATGGCGCACCAGGACCTAGGTATCAGCCTTCTCAAGCGCATCGAGGACGACCTTGCGCCCTACGGCTCGGTAGAGCAGCGGCCCAGGATGGAAGGGCGGCAGATGGTCATGACCATCGCGCCGGTCAAGAAGAAGTAATTCCCCTCCCAGTGGTTGGCGATCAACGGCCCGCGGCGGTTTGCCGAGGCGATACCCGAACTTACCCTTTTGAAATTGCGGAGTCATGCAATGCCCAAGATGAAAACCAATCGCGGCGCGGCCAAACGCTTTAGCCGCACCGGGTCCGGCCAGTACAAGAGCGCGCACGCGCATCACCGGCACATTCTGACCAAGAAAACCACCAAGCGGAAGCGGCAGCTGCGCGGTACTACCACCCTGGCAGCGGTGGATGTGCCAGCCGTGCGCCGGATGCTGCCCTACGATTGAAGTTGCTTGATGTCGCTGGACCTGGAGAGCTAGACCATGCCCCGAGTGAAACGTGGCGTCACCGCCCACGCCCGTCATAAGAAAGTCCTGAAGCAGGCCAAAGGTTACTACGGTGCCCGCAGTAAGGTATTCCGCGTTGCCAAGCAGGCCGTCATCAAGGCCGGCCAGTACGCCTATCGCGACCGCCGCGCCAAGAAGCGCGAGTTCCGCGCGCTGTGGATCGCCCGCATCAATGCCGGCGCCCGTGACAACGGCCTGTCCTACAGCCGTCTGATCAACGGCCTCAAGCAGGCCGCGATCGAGGTCGACCGCAAGGTGCTGGCTGATCTGGCAGTGTTCGACAAGCCGGCGTTCGCCGAGCTGGCCAACCGCGCCAAGACCGCGCTCGGCATCGCCTGAAGCATCCGCCGGATCGGGACGTCCGGTTCGGCGGCCTGCGGGGTTCCGGAAGGGGAAAGGCCGTGGTCTTTCCCTTTTTCATTGGTTCCCCTGAGCGGTTGCGGTCGGTCCCGCATGTTGCGCCCGCCATCTCGGGTGGGCCTGGCTTGAATCCAATGGAGACCATTTGGCGTGGAAGCGTTGCCCGAACTCATCCAGGCGGCTCAGGCCGCCATTGCCAGTGCCGGTGATCCCGCTGCCCTGGATCTGGTGCGCGTGCACTATCTGGGCAAGAAAGGTGTGCTGACCGAGCGCCTCAAGGAACTCGGACGCCTGCCGGCCGAAGATCGACGTAGCGCCGGCCAAGCGATCAATGAGGCCAAGCAGCTCCTGGAAGCGGCGCTGACCACGCGCAGGACCGTCCTGGAACAGGCCGCGCTGGATGCCCGCCTCAGCGGTGAAGCCCTTGATGTTACCCTGCCGGGCCGCGGCCAGCAGCCCGGTGGCCGCCATCCGCTCAGCCGCACCCTGGCGCGCATCGAAGCCTTCTTCGCCAGCATCGGCTTCACGGTCGCCGAAGGGCCGGAAGTCGAGGACGATTTTCATAACTTCGAAGCACTCAATATCCCGCCGCAGCATCCGGCGCGGGCGATGCACGATACCTTTTACTTCGACGACCGCACCCTGCTGCGCACCCACACCTCGCCGGTGCAGATCCGGGTCATGGAACAGCAGGCGCCGCCGGTACGGGTCATCGCCCCGGGGCGGGTCTACCGCTGCGACTCGGATGTCACCCACAGCCCGATGTTCCATCAGGTCGAAGGCCTGCTGGTGGACGAGGATGTCAGTTTCACCGACCTTAAGGGTGTGCTGGACGATTTCCTGCGCCACTTCTTCGAGCGCGATCTGGCGGTGCGTTTTCGCCCGTCCTACTTCCCGTTCACCGAACCCTCGGCCGAGGTCGATATCCAGTGCGTGATCTGCGGCGGCACGGGCTGTCGGGTGTGCAAGCACAGCGGCTGGCTGGAAGTGCTCGGTTGCGGCATGGTGCACCCGGCGGTGTTCGAGAAGGTCGGCATCGATCCTGAGCGCTACACCGGCTACGCCTTTGGCATGGGGGTCGAACGCCTGACCATGCTGCGCTATGGCGTTAATGATCTGCGGTTGTTCTTCGATAACGATCTGCGCTTCCTGCGGCAGTTCCAGTAAGGCGGCAGTGAGGAATTCAGCATGAAAGTCAGCGAACAATGGCTGCGGGACTGGGTCGATCCTGCAGTGTCCGGTGCCGAACTGGCGGCGCAACTGACCATGGCCGGTCTGGAGGTGGACAGCGTTGTCCCGGCTGCACCGCCGTTTGAAAAGGTGGTCGTCGGTCGGGTGGTGGGCCTGATCCAGCATCCCGACGCTGACCGGCTGCGGGTGGCGACCGTGGATGTGGGCGCCGCCGACCCGCTGCAGATCGTCTGCGGCGCGCCGAATATAGCCCTGGGCATGTGTGCGCCGACGGCCCTGGTCGGTGCGGTGCTGCCGGGGGGCTTCACCATCCGCAAGTCCAAACTGCGCGGCATCGAGTCGCACGGCATGCTCTGTTCGGCCAAGGAACTGGGTCTGGCGGAAAGCTCGGATGGCTTGCTGCCCCTGCCGCCGGACAGCCGACCCGGGCAGGATGTACGCGCGTTGCTGCAACTGGATGATCAGATCATCGAGATCGAGCTGACGCCTAATCGCGGCGACTGCCTGAGCGTGGAGGGCATCGCCCGCGAGGTAGCGACGCTCAACCGCTGTCCGCTGCACCTGTTGCCGGATGATCCGGTGCCGCCGCGGCTGGCAGTGACCTTTCCGGTGAGCCTGCAGGCACCGGCCGAGTGTCCGCGCTATGTAGGCCGGGTGATCTGCGGTGTCGATCCGACGGCCAGCACGCCCCTGTGGATGCAGGAACGCCTGCGCCGCGCCGGCGTGCGCAGTCTCGGCCCGCTGGTAGACATCACCAACTATGTGATGCTGGAACTGGGCCAGCCGATGCACGCCTTTGATCTGGACCGGCTCAGCGGTGGCATCGAGGTGCGCCGCGCCCGTCCCGGTGATCGCCTGGAACTGCTCAATGGCACGGTGGTGGAGCCGGATGCAGAAACCCTGCTGATCGCGGATCAGAACGGTCCGCTGGCCTTGGCCGGGATCATGGGCGGCGAGATCAGTGGCTGCAGTGCCGCGACCCGCAATGTATTCCTGGAAAGCGCGTTTTTCACCCCGGCTAGCATCGCCGGACGCGCCCGGCGCTATGGTCTGCAGACGGATTCTTCCTATCGCTTCGAGCGTGGTGTCGATTCGCAAGTGCAGCGCCGCGCCGCCGAGCGTGCTACCCGGCTGTTGCTGGAGATTGCTGGGGGCCAGCCCGGGCCGCTGATCGAGGCGGTGGCGCAGGAGCATCTGCCGGCGGAACCGGCGATCCGTCTGCGCCCGGCGCGCATCCGCACCCTGCTGGGTATGGAGATTCCGCTGATTCAGGTCGAGGATATCCTGCGCCGGCTGGGCATGGCGGTGGCCATCGAGGTCGATCACTGGCTGGTGGTGCCACCGAGCAGTCGCTTTGATATCCGCCTGGAAGTGGACCTGATCGAGGAAATCGCCCGTATCTATGGCTATGAGCGCCTGCCGGGCAAGCGGCCGCTGACCCGCATGGACATGCAGGCGCAGCCCGAAACGCAGGTGCCCGTGGACCGGTTGCGCGAAGTGCTGATCCAGCGCGGCTTTCAGGAGGCCATCACCTACAGCTTCGTCGATCCGGCTTTCCAGCGCCTGCTCGATCCGGATCGTGAAGCACTGGCGCTGGCCAACCCGATTTCCGCCGATCTGGCGGTGATGCGCACCAGTCTGTGGCCTGGTCTGCTCAAGGCGCTGATTCACAACCAGAAGCGTCAGCAGTCACGGGTGCGGCTGTTTGAGCAGGGTCTGACCTTCGTGCCCAGTGCGGAAGGTTTGCACCAGGCTGCGTATCTGGGCGGGGTGATCAGCGGCAGCGCGCTGCCTGAGCAATGGGGATTGCCGGCGCGCTCGGTGGATTTCTTCGATCTTAAGGCAGATGTCGAAGCGCTGCTGGCGCTGAGTGGCACCGCCGAGTCCTTCAGTTGGGTCGCGGCTGCGCATCCGGCCCTGCATCCTGGCCAGTGCGCACGCATCGAACGGGCGGGTAGCGCGATTGGCTGGCTCGGTGCCTTGCATCCCCGCATCGCTCACGCACTGGATGTGGAGGGTGAGGTATTCGTTTTTGAAGTGCAGGTGTCCGGCGTGCGCGCCGCACAACTGCCGGTATTCCAGGAGCTGTCCAAGTTTCCCGTCAGCCGCCGCGATCTGGCCATTGTGGTCGATGGGGCGGTTTCGGCGGCCGCGGTCGAGGCCTGCGTGCGCCGCTGCGGTGGTCCTTTGCTGCGTGAAGTCCGGCTGTTTGATATTTACAGCGGCAAGGGCGTGGCCCAGGGGCAGAAAAGTTTGGCTTTTGGATTGATTTTACAGGATTTTTCGCGCAATCTTACCGACAGTCTGGTCGAAGAGACCGTTTCCGGCATCATCGCGGGACTGGCGGAACAGTTCGGCGCAACGCTTAGGGTCTAGGAGCATGGCACTGACAAAAGCCGATATGGCGGAACGATTGTTCGAAGAACTGGGAATTAACAAACGGGAAGCCAAGGATTTGGTGGAAATCTTCTTCGAGGAGATTCGCAGCGCCCTGGAGCAGGGGCGGCAGGTCAAGTTGTCCGGATTTGGCAATTTTGATCTGCGGGATAAAAACCAGCGCCCGGGCCGCAATCCGAAAACCGGTGAGGAAATACCAATCACCGCGCGGCGTGTGGTTACCTTTCGCCCCGGGCAGAAGCTCAAGGCACGGGTTGATCTGTTCAAGGGTGAGGCCCAATAACCCCGGTGCCAGGTCGAGACTTGGCAACGACAATGGATTGGCTTAATATACGCAGCCTTAGCAGTCAACAGATGCTGCTAAGCTTCGGGGCGTAGCGCAGCCTGGTAGCGCACCTGCATGGGGTGCAGGTGGTCGGAGGTTCAAATCCTCTCGCCCCGACCAGTTAAAACGAAGAGTTAGGCCAAAAGCCTAACTCTTTTTTTGTTGGCCAGCTTTTATTGGCCTGCCGCAAGCGTTGTTGCGCAACAAGCAATTAAATGCGTAACGGTAGCTGGTTGACATCCGCCCCGCCCTGAGATGACGGGGCTTGTCGCGCAACGGGTCAGGGTCGTCTTCGCCACTGATCGGCTACTGCGGTGGCCGCGCCTAGATCGCATAGTCCGGCGGGGCGCCTGGAATTTCGATGGTCGACAGCTGATCACCATTGCACTGAACCGCAATCGCCTTGCCGACCCAGTCGTCATCGCCAAACAGCACGGTCAGGCCATCGGACAGCAGCCTGGCATCCGCCTGTAAGCGATGCAGCCCGCGCCCCGTATCCAGGATCAGAATGGCATGGCCTGCTTCGTGGGTTACATCGGCTATTGTTCCAGACAGATACAGCATGGTGTGCCCTCCAGCATTCATTCGGTTCCGGAAACCCGGCTACTTTAGCGGCGCTGGCCCGTCCCCTCAAGAAAAACGCCCGCGGGCGATTGCGCTCATTGCACGGGCCGCAAGGCGGAGTGCGCGGCGAGATTACTGCTATGCTTAATCCAAAATGCGGAAAAACGCGCGCCCATCTCGCGGGTGTTCCCGTGTGTCGCCACTCCTCGTAGCACTTAATAAGCTGATTTCAGCGCGATTATGTCCTTTGTTCTCATTGACTGGCTGTCAACGCTGGCAGGTCGTATGCGCTTGCTGGTGCTGATTGCGACCTTGCCGGCCCTGGCCCTGGTGGCGAACAAGGCGCTTGAGCAGCGCCAGAGCGCGGTTGACGAAGCGGAACAGCGGGCACTGAGAGCGGCCCGCCTGCTGGCTGCCGATCAGCAGCACCTGATCGCCCATACCCAACTGTTTCTGCAGGGACTGGCGCGCTTTCCGGAGGTACATGAACCGGATGCGCCGGCCTGTGCGCAGCTGCTGGCGCAACTGCTGCCGATGAATCCGGACTACGTCAATCTCGGCGTGCCACGTGCCGACGGCGAACTGCTGTGTAATGCCCGGCCACTGGCGCAGCGGGTTAATGTCGCTGATCGTCCCTATTTCCAGCGTGCCATCGCCCGCCGGGACTTTGCCATCAGCACCTTTCAACTGGATCGCGCCGCCGGAGTGACCAGTGTCAACTTTGCCTACCCGGTGCTCGATCCGGGTAGTGACCGGGTCATTGCCGTGGCCGTGGCGGTGTTATCCCTGAACAGCTGGAGTCGACGCCTGGCCGAATCGGATTTGCCGGAAGGGGCGGTGTCTGTGGTCATCGATACCCATGACACGGTGATCGCTCACTTTCCCGAGGCTGCCGATACCATCGGCCGTCCGCTGACCGCGCTGGGTCTGGATATCCTCACCGCGTCATCGGCGCGCAATGGCGAGGTTCTACTGCGGGACCATAGCCAGGGGCAGGACCGCTTGGTCATCCAGGTGCCGTTGTTTGAAATCGATGGCCTGTCCGCGGCCCGGGTCGGTATGGTGATCCCGCTGGATATCGTCTACGCCAGGGCTGATCGTCAGTTGATATACGACATTGCCCTGCTGCTGAGCGGGGCGATCTTCATCCTGCTGTTGGCCGACTGGGGCACGCGGCGGACCCTGAGCCGGCCGCTGGATAATCTGCTGCGCGCTACGCAAGCTCTGGCGACTGATCAGCCGCTGGCCAGTCCGCCGCCGGTGCCGGTCGCGGGTGGCCGGGAACTGGTGGAACTGGCCGAGTGCTTCAATATCATGGTGCGGATCCGCCACGAGGTCGAGGAATCGCTGCGCGAGAGCGAGCATAACTATCGCACCCTGGCCGATTCGGCCTCGGCGTTGATCTGGACCGCGGGCGTGGATGGCCTGTGCAATTATTTCAACCGGGGCTGGCTGGATTTCACGGGCCGCAGCCTGGGGCAGGAATACGGCATGGGTTGGGCCGAGGGCGTGCATCCAGACGATCTGGAACGCTGTACTGCGGTCTATCTGGGAGCTTTTGAGCGGCGTGAGCGCTTCAGCATGGATTATCGCCTGCGCCGTCATGATGGCGAATACCGCTGGATTCAGGATGACGGCTGTCCGCGCTATGACCTGTCTGGGCAGTTCGTCGGTTATATCGGCTATTGCCTGGATATCACCGTGCGCAAGCAGGCCGAGGACGAGGTCCGGCGCCTGAATGCCGAGTTGGAAGAACGGGTGCACGCGCGTACCGCCGAACTGATGGCGACCAACAAGGAGCTGGAAACCTTCAGCTATTCAGTGTCGCATGATCTCAAGGCGCCCCTGCGCGGTATCGACGGCTATAGCCAGTTGCTGCTGGCCGAGCACGCCGCGCAACTGGATGAGGAAGGCCGCCTATTCTTGGCGCGCATCCGCAACGGTGTCGGGCAGATGCGCGCGCTGATCGATGCCCTGCTGGATTATTCGCGCATGGAGCGCTGCCCATTGCAAGAAGGGGTGGCGGTGGATCTGCGGGCACGGGTCGATACCGTGCTGGCCGAGCGGCGCGATGAATGGATGGCGTGCGGTGCCGAAGTCAGCGTCGACATTCAGGTCGAGAGTGTGTGTGCCGATCCGGATGGTTTGGCGATGGTGCTGCGCAACCTGCTCGACAATGCCCTTAAATTCAGCGCTGGCCAGCGACCGCCGCGCATCAACATTCACGCCTGGAGCGAGGGCAAGCGGATCATGCTCAGCCTGAGCGACAACGGCATCGGCTTCGACATGCGCTTTCACGACCGGCTGTTTGAAATTTTCCAGCGCCTGCAGCGCGCCGAGGATTATCCGGGTACCGGTGTTGGCCTGGCTATTGTCCGCAAGGCCATGCAG
>OFRV01000013.1_pt1 | contig 35586 bp, 25 predicted proteins | sample 1543231 | NCBI WGS metagenome assembly OFRV01 (sample SAMN05442499, study PRJEB24371) | freshwater metagenome | isolation source: Freshwater Lake | place: Canada: Niagara | collected 2013-08-21 | reverse complement strand
CATTGATAGCGTTGCCGATGTTGTGCAGCAGCGTGGTGCTCATCTCCGCCAGTCCCGCCTGAAAGGAGGCATAGCTGAGGGCGGTCTGCATGTTGCGCCGCTCGGTGATGTTGCGACTGATGCCGACCACGCCACGCAGGCTGTTGCCCGGGCCATGAAAGGGCGCCTTGATGGTTTCAAAGTAATCGCAGCGGCCATCCTGGAAGGGGATAACCTCCTCGTGGCTGCAGGCGTGCCCGGCAGCCAGCGCTTCGCGGTCGCGGGTCTGATAAAGCGTGGCGATCTCGGGCGCGACAAAGGCATGATCGTCCAGACCGATGATCGTCGCCTCGGAACAACCGGTGTAGGCCTCGAAGGCCTTGTTGCAGCCGATATAGCGCGAGTCGCGATCCTTGAAAAAAATCAGATCAGGGCTAGCGTTCAGCACCGAGCGCAGCAGGCCCTGCTGTTCGGCCAGGCGCAACTCAACTTCCTTGTAGGCGCTAATATCCTGCAGTGTGCCCCGCGAGCGTGTGATGTGTCCCGGTTTATTGGGCTCGTACTCGCCGCGCTCGCAGACCCAGCGCACGACGCCATCGCCGCCGCGAATGATGCGGTATTCGATGGCATAGGGCGTGCCGCTGGCCAGCGCGGCCTGCGATGTCTGGCGCACCAGGGGCCGATCTTCGGGATGGATCCGATCGATAAAGGCCCTGTGTGGCAGACCCACGCTGCTTGCCGGCAGCCCAAAGATGCGGAACAGTTGCGCCGATCCGTGCAGGATATGATCGTGCCGGTCCAGCTCCCAGTCGCCCAGGCCGGCGATGCGCTGCGCTTCCTCCAGACGGCGATTGGCCTCGCGCAGGGCCAGCTCAGCCTGCTTGCGCTCGGTGATGTCGCGCGCCAGGCCGGTGGTACCGATACAGCGTCCCTGGTTATCGACAATCGGGGTTTTGAAGGTTTCGAACCAGCGGCTCCGGCCATGATCGGCGACCGGTTCCTCAACCCATTTCTGCCGGCCACTGGCGATCACTTCGCGATCATCAGCCCGATAACGCTCGGCCAGTTCGCGCGGCCAGATGTCCAGATCAGTCTTGCCGATCAGCGTGGTGCGGGAATGGCCGCAGGCATGGGCGAAGCGTTCGTTGACCGCCAGGAAGCGGCTTTCGGTGTCCTTCAGCCAGGCCAGGTGCGGGATATTGTCGAGAATGGCGCGCGCCCGGACCTGTTCCTGTCGCAGTCGGTCTTCGGCCTGCCGGCGGTCGCTGATGTCCTCCTGCAGGGCGAGCAGGTGGACCACCTGTCCGCGCGCGTCGGCGATGCCCTGGATGATGCAGGAGGCCCAGTACAGCTCGCCATTCTTGCGCCGGTTCTGGAGTGTGCCGCTCCAGATCGCGCCGCCGAGAATGGTGTTCCACAGATCGACATAGGTGGCGTGCGCGGTCAGGCCGGACTTGAGCAGGCGTGGATTGGCGCCGATAACATCGGCGGTGTCATAGCCGGTGAGCCGGGTGAAATACGGATTAACGTACTGAATGGCGCCGCAGATATCGGTGATGATCACCGAGATCGGGCTTTGCTCGATGGCCAGCGCCAGCAGCTGCACGCGCTCCGTGGCGCTCTGCTGGTTGGCCAGATCAGCCGCGATCCAATTCCAGACCGCGCTGTGACTTAGCCGGCGGCGCGAATCCTCGCCAGGGTCGCGCCCGCCCGCAGATGGAGGCATGGCGGGCGCTGGCTGCTTTTGTTGTCGTGATTCATTATCGGCCATGGTCGGTTGCGTATGTGAGTCATGATTTTGCAACCGATTATGCTAGCTTTTTTTGGGGCCTGCCTCACGGGAATTGTGGCCGGCGCTGGCAGCGACAGGTGCCGCTAAATCTGTAGCGTCAGGCTGGCCAAGGCCGCACCCAGCAGGATGCCGGCCAGCACATCGCTCGGATAATGCAGACCGAGCACCAGCCGCGACAGTGCTACCAGTACGGTGAACGGCAGCACCAGCCAGGCCAGCCCCGGGTAGTAGTACACGGCGATGATGCTGAACGACACCGCGTGCAGGGTGTGCCCGGACGGGAAGCTGTATTCATCCAGCGGTGCCACTGTGGCCCGGATGTGGTCATGACGGGCGCAGGGCCGTGGCCGGGTGGTGCGGGCCTTGAGCCATTTATACAGGATCAGGGACAGCGCGCCGGCCAGCAGCATCCGCCCGACCACCGGCAGCGCCGCCGGGCCCTGGGCCAGCAGCAGCGCCAGCATCAGCGTGTACCAGAACACGCCATCGCCCAGACGGCTGATCACCGTGAACAGGCGCTCCAGTTCACGTCGGTGACTGGCGCGATTGAAGTGCAGGCACCAGGCGATGTCGAGTTCTGCCAGCCGCCGCAGCGGGGCGATTTCAAGCACTCGATGCATATTCACTCTCCTTGCGGACCGTTTGCAGATACCAGCGCTCCAGTTGCTCATGGATGCGCTCCCAGTCAAACGCCATGATGGCCTGCCGGGCGCTTTGTCCCAGGGCGTGGATCAGGTCCGGTCGCTCGCCCAGATAGCGGGCAGCGGCGATGAAGCCGGCCCGGTCAGCACAGTCCACCAGCCAGCCGTCGTGACCGTGACGGATGTGGTGCCGTGCGGCGGCATAGTCGAAGGCCACTACCGCCAGCCCGCTGGCCATCGCTTCCAGCGTAACGTTGCCAAAGGTCTCGGTCAGGCTGGTAAACAGGAACAGATCGGCAGAGGCGTAATGCGCGGCCAGATCGGTGCCGGTGCGCATGCCGGCGAAGAGAATGTCGGGATGCCGGGCGCGCAGCCGTGCTGTCAGCGGTCCATCACCGACCAGCACCAGCCGTGCCGCTGGCCGGTGCTGGCGCAGCGCGGCGTGCGCATCCAGCACCAGTTGCAGGTTCTTTTCCGCTGCCAGCCGCCCGACCGATAGCACAACCGGATCATCCGGCCCGACCCCCCAGGCCCGGCGTAGGGCCGGATCACGGCGTTGCGGCGTGAACAGCGCGGTGTCGATGCCACGTCCCAGCACGCGCACCCGCTGAAAACCCAGCGTGCGCAGTTCATCAGCCAGCTGTCCGGTCGGAACCAGGGTGCAGTCGGCGCGGTTATGGAAGCGGCGCAGATAGGCAATGATCGCTTGTGCCAGCAGCCCGGCCCGGTAGTGGCGGCTGTAGCCGTGAAAGTTGGTGTGAAAGTCGGAGAACACCGGCAGACCCAGACGGCGGGCCACCTGCAGCGCCGAGCGGCTCAGCGGTCCTTCGGTGACCAGGTGCACGATGTCCGGTGGTGTCTGCTGCCAGCGGGCCAGCAGGTGCCGCCCGGCGGGCAGGCCCAGGCGCAGTTGTGGATAGAACGGCAGCGGTACACCCGGCAGCGGCACCACGTCCAGATCGCCTGTGTGCTGCGCCATGTCGCGATCGTGCTGGCGCGGTCGCAGCACCTGCACCGCATGACCACGCGCCAGCAGTCCATCGACCATCTGGCCAATGGTCATGGCCACGCCGTTGATTTCGGGCGGATAGGTTTCGGTGACCACGCTGATCCGCAGGCGGTGGCCGGCGAGCGCGTCGGGTGGCGCAGGGGTCGAGGTAGCAGGAATCGCAATCATGCCGGCACTATCGCCGGCAGATGCAAAATTACGATGAAGAACGCGTGATGGTCATATGACAGGCGGCGTATCGTTCCCGAAAACCGCGCTCAGGTCCGGCCCGGTGCAGTTTCGGTTTTGGCTTCGGTTTTGGCTTCGCTTTCCATCCACGCCCGGAAGCGGGTCAGCAGCCACAGCCCCGGCACGGTAGCGGCCATGCAGAACAGAAAGAACCCTTCCCAGCCCAGCCACTCGGCCAGATAACCGGTTGGCGTGTTGACGATCACCCGGGGCACGCCCATCAGGCTGCTGAGCAGGGCGTATTGGGTGGCGGTGAACTTGCGATTGGTCAGGGTGGCCATGAAGGCCACATAGGCCGTGGTGGCCATGCCGCTGAACAGGTTTTCGCTGCTGATCGCCAATGCCAGTGCCGGCAGGCTGTGGCCAAGCCGGGCCAGGATCACGAAGCCGAGCAGGCCGATCGCCTGCAGAACGCCAAAGGTCCACAGGGCGCGGTACAGGCCCATGCGCAACATCAGCACGCCACCGAGCAGCCCGCCAATCACCGTCGCCCAGAAGCCGAACAGTTTGACCACGGTGCCGATTTCGGTCTTGCTAAAGCCCAGATCCAGATAGAACGGCGTGGTCATCTGGCTGGCCATCATCTCGCCGACCTTGTACAGCAGCACGAACAGCAGAATCAGCAGCGCATCCTGACGGGAAAAGTATTCGGCGAAGGGTTGCACGACCGCCTCGCGCAGGCTGCGCGGCGTGCCCGCAGCCACCGGTGGCTCGACGCATAGCAGCGTGGTCAGCAGTCCGGGCAGCATCGCCAGGGCCATCACCGCGTACACCGCCGCGAACGGGATGAAATCGGCCAGAATCAGCCCGCCACCCGATGAGAGCAGCAGGCCGATCCGGTAGCCGTTGACATACAGCGATGCGCCCAGACCCTGCTCGGCATCGCTCAGCGACTCGCGGCGATAGGCATCGATCACGATGTCCTGCGAGGCCGAGAAGAATGCGACCAGGAATGCCGCCACGGTGATGCCGGGCAGGCTGATGAGCGGATCGGCCAGGCCCAGCCCGGCGATGGCCGCGATCAGCGCGATCTGGATCAGCAACAGCCAGCCGCGCCGCCGCCCCATGCCGCCAATGGGTGCGAAGCGATCCAGCAGCGGCGCCCAGAGGAATTTCAGGGTGTAGGGCAGGCCGACCAGCGCGAACAGGCCAATGGTGCCCAGATCAACCCCGGCCTCTCTCAGCCAGGCTTGCAGCACCGAGCCGGTCGCGAGCAGCAGCGGCAGGCCGGAGGAAAACCCCATCAGCAGCGCGGTGAGCATCCGCCCGCTACAGACCGTGCGCAGAATCCCGCGGCCGGCCTGGGCGAAGGTCTTAGAAGGCATAGTCATAATCCAGGGTCAGCGGTGCATGATCGGAAAAGCGCTGCTCGCGGTAGATAGAGGCGGCGCAAACTTTCTCCGCCAGGCCGGGCGTAATGATCTGATAATCAATCCGCCAGCCCACATTCTTTTCCCAGGCGCGGCCCCGGTTCGACCACCAGGTGTACTGCTCGGGATGAGGATTGACGACCCGGAAGGCGTCCACCCAGCCCAGCGCGCCGAACAGTTGATCCATCCAGGCCCTTTCTTCGGGCAGGAAGCCGGAGTGGTCGCGGTTGGCGCGCCAGTTCTTCAGGTCGATTTGCCGATGGGCAATATTCCAGTCGCCGCAGAGAATGCAGTCGCGGCCACTGGCGCGCAGCGCCCGCAGCGGTTCGAGCAGTCGTGCCAGGAAATCGAATTTCACCGCCTGCCGTTCCGGACTTGACGAACCGGATGGCAGATACAGCGACACCACGCTCAGCCGGCCAAAGCGCGCCTCCAGCCAGCGCCCTTCGTGGTCGCATTCCGGCCAGCCCAGCCCGGTCAGCACGGCATCCGGCTCCCGACGGGCATACAGCGCCACGCCGCTATAACCCTTGCGCGCGGCATCGTGGTAGTAAACGTGGTAGCCAGCCGGGGCGTAGAGATCGGCGGGTAACTGCTGTTCTTGGGCTTTGGTTTCCTGCAGACAGACCAGATCGGCGTTCTGCATGGCCAGCCAGTCGAGGAACCCCTTGCGGACCGCAGCGCGAATACCGTTGGCGTTGAAGGTGATGACCCGCATCGTTGTTCGTTTCAGTCCTGGTCGTGGTGGGATGAGGTATTCAAGCCCGGCTGGCGAAGCGGCTAGGCTATCATAACCCTGCTCAATCCCAACCCATCCTAGCCCGTGTCACCAGGGGGCCTCAGTACCATGCAGGACTATCAGCGGGAATTTCTCGATTTTGCCATCGGGCGCGGCGTGCTGCGCTTTGGTGAGTTCACTCTCAAGTCCGGGCGGGTCAGCCCGTATTTTTTCAATGCCGGCCTGTTCGACAGCGGCGCGGTGCTGGCGCGGCTAGGCCGCTATTACGCGGCGGCAATCACCGCCACCGAAATTCATTTCGATACCCTATTCGGCCCGGCCTACAAGGGCATTCCGCTGGTCGCAGCGACCGCCATTGCCCTGGCCGAGCATGAGGATCGCGATGCGCCCTGGTGCTTTAACCGCAAGGAAGTCAAGGATCATGGCGAGGGCGGGCGCTTGGTCGGCGCGCCTTTGCGGGGCCGGGTGCTGATCATCGACGATGTGATCACTGCGGGTACCGCCGTGCGTGAAACCCTGAACCTGCTGGCTGAATACTGCGCGACTCCGGCGGGCGTGCTGATTGCCCTGGATCGCCAGGAGCGTGGTCAGGGCGAACTGTCGGCAGTGCAGGAAGTGGAGCGCGCCTGTGGCATCAAGGTCACTGCCATCGTCACGCTGCATGATCTGTTGCAGTATCTGGGCGAGCGCCCGGAATACGCGGCACAGCGGGCGTTGATTCACGCCTATCAGGAACGCTACGGCATCGCTGCGGTTTGAGATCCTGCCCTCTCCTATGCACCGAGGGAGAGGGCAGGCACAGGCTGGGTAAGGCTGGGCTTCAGGTGATGAACGGCACCAGAATCAGCGACACCACCGATAGCAGCTTGATCAGGATATTCATGGCCGGGCCGCTGGTGTCCTTGAACGGATCGCCGACGGTATCGCCGATCACCGCCGCCGCGTGGGCATCGCCGCCCTTGCGTTCGCCGGCCAGTTCACCGGCCTCGATCGACTTCTTGGCGTTGTCCCAGGCGCCGCCGGCATTGGCCATCAGCAGAGCGAAGACCGTGCCGGTGAGCGTCGCGCCCAGCAGCATGCCGCCCAATGCCGTCGGGCCAAAGAAGAAGCCGACGATCACCGGCGCGATCACCGCCATCAGCCCCGGAGCGATCATTTCGCGCAGCGCTGCATCGGTGGAAATGGTCACGCAGCGCGCGGTATCCGGCTTGGCGGTGCCCTGCAGCAGACCGGGAATCTCGCGGAACTGGCGGCGAATCTCGGTCACCATCTCCATTGCCGCCCGGCCTACCGAACTCATGGTCATGGCCGCCGCCAACAGCACCACGATGCCGCCCAGGAACACCCCGACCACCACCAGCGGATCAGTGATGTCCATGGCAATGGGCTTGCCCATGGCCAATTCAACCGCCTGCTTGAAGGATACGAACAGCGCCAGCGCGGTCAGCGCCGCCGAGCCGATGGCAAAGCCCTTGCCGGTCGCGGCGGTGGTGTTGCCGATGGCATCCAGATGATCGGTGATCTTGCGCACCTCGGGCGGCTGGTGCGACATCTCGGCGATGCCGCCGGCGTTGTCGGAAATCGGCCCCGAGGCGTCGATGGTCATGGTCACGCCAGCCGTGGCCAGCATGCCAACGGCTGCGAGCGCGATGCCGTACTGACCGGCGGTCTGATGGGCGACGAAGATGGCAATGACGATGACCAAAATCGGCAGTGCGCAACTTTCCAGACCCACCGCCAGGCCGGTGATGATGTTGGTCGCCGGGCCAGTTTTGCAGGACTGGATGATGCGCGTCACGGGCTTGGATGAGGTGTAGTACCAGGCGGCGCGACCGATGGCGATACCGGCCAGATTGCCGGTCAGGATGGCGGCGAACAGTGCCCAGCCGTAGCCAAACAGCATCATCACGATCAGCGTCAGCAGCAGGAACAGACCCGCCGAGCTGAATTCGGCAATGGCCAGCGCCCGTTCCGGCCCGTATTTCTTGAAGGCGGACATGCTGTGGATGCCGACCAGTGAACAGCCCAGGCCAATGATCGCCAGCGTCAGCGGCAGTGCCAGCAGCATCGGCTTGGTGACGCCCTCGCCGAAGTATTGAACGATCTCATCGGCCTGGAGCGTTGCCGCCAGGGTGATGGCAGCGACCATCGCGCCGACATAGGATTCATAGATGTCCGCGCCCATGCCGGCGATGTCACCAACGTTGTCGCCGACGTTATCGGCGATCACGCCCGGGTTGCGCGGGTCGTCCTCGGGAATGCCGGCTTCCACCTTGCCGACCAGATCGGAGCCAACGTCTGCGGCCTTGGTGAAAATGCCGCCGCCGACGCGGGCGAACAGAGCGATGGACGAAGCGCCCATCGAGAAGCCCCAGATCACCGACGCCGATTCGGGATGGACCGCGAATTCGGCCGCCATGCCGGTAAAGAAGATGCCCAGGCCCAGCAGGCCAAAGCTGGCCACCGCCAGACCCATGACCGCGCCGCCGTTGAAGCCGACCAGCAGCGCCTCGCCAGCCCCCTGATCACGCGCAGCAGCGGTCACCCGGATGTTTGCCTTGGTTGCGGCCTTCATGCCGACCAGTCCGGCCAGCGCCGAGGTCAGCGCGCCGGTCAGGAATGCGATGGCGGTGCCGGGGCCCTGGTGCTCCGACACGAACAGCAGAGTCGCGACCACCAGGGCGAAAATGCCGATCTTGGTGTACTGGGCGCGCAGGTAGGTCATGGCGCCCAGGTGGATTTCATCGCCAATCGCGATCATCTGCGCATCCCCGCCGGGCCGACGCACGATCGATTTATAGAGCATCGCGGCTACCACCAGTCCAAGCAGGCCCGCGACTAGCGACAGGATTCCAACAATCATAAAGTTCCCCCACGGTTTACAGGAAATTGGCACGCCGCGCTGCGCGGTGGCCAAGCGTGGTCAATAATGGATCAGGTTGCCACTGGCCCGGCCCTTCTGATCATCCGGTCCGGGGCGGCGGCCATCATCACCAACACCACCGACATAACCCTAGTGGGAGAACACCAAAAATGAAATGCAAACACTACATGATGTCCGCGCCCACTGCCGTGCTCGACACCGCACCGCTGTCGGAAGCGGTGGCTGTCATGGTCCGCAAGCACATGCAGGATCTGATGGTGGTCAACGAGGCCGGCGAGTTCATCGGGACCATTACCTCCTTCGTGCTCAGCAAGATCCTGACCCCGACCGAGCCGCAAAGCGCTGAGCAGGCCGAGCGTGAAACCGCCGAAGATGTCGATAACCGCCTGATTCCGCACCTGCACCGCAAGGTGGTCGAGTTCGTCGATCCCGCTCATCCGGTAGTCAATCCGGAAGCGCCGCTGTCCGAGGCGCTGCACCTGTTCGCCGCCGGCTATTTGCGTCTGCCGGTGGTCGATGCCGATCGCAAGCTGGTCGGCGCGCTGTCTTCGCTGACCATTCTGCGCCGTTTCCGCTTCTAGAGTGTCGCGCGGCCGGGTTCAGACGCTGATTGGATCCGGCCGATGGTAACTTGTCGGCGGCGCACCGGTCTGATGGGAAATCCCGTTTCCGTTGCTGAGAGTACTGCCATGCTGATCAAGAAACCGGCCGATATCCGTCCCTCCGAAATCACGCCGCCGGCGCTGTATGTGCAGCGGCGCGCGTTCATGAAGGGTCTGCGGCGCTGGCTGGGGCGGCGCTGCTCGGTCCCGGCCTTGTCCGCGCGGCTGACGATGATCTCAAGCCGACGCCCTACAAGGACATCACCTCCTACAACAACTTCTACGAATTTGGCGCCAGCAAGACCGATCCGGCTGCGTATGCCGGACGCCTGAAAACCCGGCCGTGGACGGTGACCGTAGAGGGCCATTGCGAAAAACCCGGCCGGTATGCGCTGGAGGATATCCTGGCACCGCACACGCCCGAGGAGCGCATCTACCGCCTGCGCTGCGTCGAGGCCTGGTCGATGGTGGTGCCGTGGCTGGGCATTCCGCTGGGGAAAATCCTGGCGCGTTTCCAGCCCACCGCCAACGCCAAGTATGTCGAATTCACCACCCTGCTTGATCCAGCGCAGATGCCTGGACAAAAAACCCGGCTGCTGGATTGGCCCTATGTCGAAGGGTTGCGCATGGATGAGGCGCTGCATCCTTTGACCCTGTTCGCCACCGGGCTGTATGGCAAGGAACTGCCGAATCAGAATGGTGCGCCGCTGCGTCTGGTGGTGCCGTGGAAGTACGGCTTCAAGAGCATCAAGTCGATCGTGAAAATCCGCTTCAGCGAGCAGATGCCGCGCAGCAGTTGGGCACGCGAGAATCCAGCCGAGTACGGCTTTTACGCCAACGTGAATCCAGAGGTCGATCACCCGCGCTGGAGCCAGCGCAAGGAGCGGCGCGTTGGCGAATTCTTCCGCCGTGATACCCTGCCCTTCAACGGCTATGCCGCCGAGGTGGCCGGGCTGTATACCGGCATGGACCTGCACCGCTCTTTCTAGGGAGACCCGCTCGATGAATGATCGCGCCCATCTGAATATGCCCGGATCGGAATACAGCCTGCGTGAAGAGATCGTCCACGCCATCACCCATGGCATCGGCATTCTGCTCAGCATCGCCGGTCTGGCGGTGCTGGTGGCCTTCGCGGCCATTTACGGCGATGCCTGGCACGTGGTCAGTTGCAGCATCTACGGCGCGACTCTGATCGTGCTGTATACCGCGTCAACGCTGTACCACGGCATTCCCTCACCGCGGGCCAAGCCGCTGCTGCAACGCCTCGACCACGCAGCGATTTTCCTGCTGATCGCTGGCACCTACACACCGTTTACCCTGGTCAGCCTGCGCGGCAGCTGGGGCTGGACCCTGTTCGGGCTGGTGTGGGGCATTGCCATCATAGGCATGGTGCTGGAACTGGCGGTGCGCCGCCACATCAAGGGCCTGTCGATGAGCCTGTATCTGGGCATGGGCTGGCTGATCGTGATCGCCATCAAACCGATGCTGGCGCAGGTCGCGCCCGGCGGGCTGCTGCTGCTGCTGGCCGGTGGCCTGGCCTATTCGCTGGGGGTGATTTTCTATGTGCGCAAGCAGATAGCCTATCACCACGCCATCTGGCACCTGTTCGTGCTGGCCGGCAGCATCCTGCATTTCATGTCGGTGCTGTTCTATGTCATCCCTGGCGCTCAGCCCTGAGTGGCCGGCCAGAGCACTCAACGCGCCGTGAACTGGATATCGCCGTACCAGGCGCTGGCAGTCTGCCCGCTGCTGTCGCTGTCAGTCATCAGCGCCACGGCATCGAGGGCGTCGATGTCCTCGCCGAACAGACGGCGAAAATCGGCGCGCACGTCGCGTTTTTCCTCGACCCAGCGCCCGGCTTCGGCAGTACCGGAGCGCAGCGCCATCATGCGCACATTGTCGGTATAGGCACTGTTCCAGGTAGCGCCGACCGGCTGAGTGCTCGACCAGGCGTAGACCAGCGAGCGGGTTTTCCAGAACGCCGCACCGCCCGACACCACCACATAGACCCGCGCCGGGTAATCGTCGCCGGCCTTCTGGCGCTCGTCGATGTCGGTCAGTACCCGATCCACCCGCCAGGACCAGTTCAGCCACGGCGTGCGGTTCAGATCAATGCGGATTTCCCGATACAGGCCCGAGGCGGTGCCGCGACTGTCGGCGAACAGCGCTGGTCGGCCGCCGCGACTGTCGAAACTGTAGCGGGTTTCACCCTTGAACACCTTCTCCTGCCACTCCTGCCGATCCGCAGCGGAAAAGTGGCCGACCATCAGGGTCGGGGCATCGGCAGCCAGGGCTGGGTTCGCCGCCAGTGCCAGCAGCAGCACGATTCCGATCAATAGGCTCAGGATGCCCTGCATGTCTGGTGTCTCCACGAATAGTGTCAGTGTGGTAAGGGTTGGGACGCCACCGGCTGTGCGCTGGCACCCTTGATAATCATCCAGGTTGCCCGCATCTAAACTTGCAAATCCCTTTTGCCAGCCCTGTGAACGACCATGAGCGATTCTGAAGCCGAAGCCATTGAAGCGGAAATCGTGCGCGAAGATGATGACAGTTCCGGGAGCGCCGCGAACAACAACACCATCGTTGCCGCCGCCGACGTTCTGCCGACGACGTTGTACCTGCTGCCCCTGTCCGAACGGCCCTTCTTCCCGGCCCAGGCGCTGCCGCTGCTGCTCGCCGAGGAGCCGTGGCTGCCGACTATCGAAGCCGCAGCCAACCGCGAGCAGCGCGTGATCGGTCTGGTGCTGGTCAAGCCCGACAGCGCCGAAAAGGCTCATCATCCCGATGATTTTTATCCGATCGGCACGGCCGCACGTATGCACCAGTTGGCGCGCAGCGAAGGCCGCCTGCAGTTCATTGCCCAGGGCCTGAAGCGTTTTCGCATCGACCGCTGGCTGTCCAGTGAACCGCCCTATCACGTCCATGTGGAATACCTCAACGATGAAAGTGACCAGGCCGGACCCGATGAGTTGCGCGCCTATTCGCTGGCGGTGATCAATACCCTCAAGGAACTGATTCCGCTCAATCCGCTGTATTCCGAGGAACTGAAATTCTTCCTCAACCGCTTTAACACCCACGATCCCTCGCCGCTGGCCGATTTTGCCGCCAGCCTGACCACGGCAAGCAAGGAGGAACTGCAGGAGATTCTGGCCACCGCGCCGATTCTGGAGCGGCTGAAAAAGGTCATCGTGCTGATCAAGAAGGAACTGGAAGTCGCGCAACTGCAGACCCGGATTCGCAAGCAGGTCGAGGAGAAGATGAGCGAGCACCAGCGCAAGTTCTTCCTGCGCGAGCAGCTCAAGGCCATCCAGCAGGAACTGGGCATCGCCAAGGATGACCGCACCGCCGATATCGACCGCTTCCGCGAACGTCTGGACAGTCGCCGGGTGCCCGAGGCGGCGCTGAAACGGATCAACGAGGAACTGGATAAGCTGTCGATTCTCGAAACCGGCTCGCCTGAATATGCCGTGACCCGCAATTATCTGGACGTGATGACCGAACTGCCCTGGGGCGTGCATTCCAGCGATAACCTCGATCTGGCCCATGCCCGGGAAATTCTCAATCGCGACCATGACGGTCTGGACGACGTCAAGGACCGCATCATCGAGTTCCTAGCAGTGGGCGCGCTCAAGGGCCAGGTCGGCGGTTCGATCATTCTGCTGGTGGGGCCGCCGGGCGTGGGCAAGACCTCGATTGGCCGTTCGGTGGCGGCAGCGCTGGATCGCCGATTCTATCGGCTCAGCCTGGGCGGGATGCGTGACGAGGCCGAGATCAAGGGCCATCGCCGTACCTACATCGGCGCGCTGCCCGGCAAGTTCATTCAAGCGATTCGCGAGGCGCAGACCGCCAATCCGGTGATCATGCTCGACGAGATCGACAAGATCGGCGCGTCCTATCATGGCGATCCGGCCTCGGCGCTGCTGGAAGTGCTCGACCCGGAGCAGAACAGCGAGTTCCTCGATCACTATCTGGATGTGCGCTTCGATCTGTCCAAGGTGCTGTTCATCTGCACCGCCAACCAGCTCGACACCATTCCGGCCCCGCTGCTGGATCGCATGGAAACCATTCGCCTGTCCGGCTACATCACTGCCGAAAAGCTGCAGATCGCCCGTAATCACCTGTGGCCCAGGCTGCTGGAGCGCAGCGGTCTGGCGCGTGAGCGTATTCAGCTCAGTGAGGCGGCGCTAAGCCAGATGATCGAGGGTTACGCGCGTGAGGCCGGGGTGCGCAATCTGGAAAAGCAGCTTGGGCGGATTGTGCGCAAGAGCGCGGTCAGCATTGTCGAGCACCGTGCTGAAGAACCGATCAGGGTTGATGCGCCCGATCTGGAGCGCTATCTGGGCAAGCCGCCGTTCCGCGCCGAAACCTTGATGTCTGGGATTGGCGTGGTCACCGGGCTGGCCTGGACTGCGCTCGGCGGCGCCACGCTCAGCGTCGAGGCCAGTCTGGTGCACACCAAGAATCGCGGCTTCAAGCTCACCGGTCGCCTTGGCGAAGTGATGCAGGAATCGGCCAGCATCGCCTACAGCTATATCAGCGCCCATCTGGAGGATTATCAGGCCGATCCGAAATTCTTCGATGAGGCATTCGTGCATCTGCATGTGCCCGAGGGCGCTACGCCCAAGGATGGACCGAGCGCCGGCATTACCATGGCCACCGCGCTATTATCACTGGCGCGCGGGCAGATGCTGACACGGCCGCTGGCGATGACGGGCGAGCTGACCCTGACCGGACAGGTGCTGCCGGTGGGCGGCATTCGTGAGAAGCTGATCGCAGCGCGCCGCGCCGGGATTCATGAAATCCTGTTGCCCGAGGGCAATCGCGGCGATGTCGAGGAATTGCCCGAGCATATTCGCGAGGGTCTGAGCATCCATTTCGTCGGTCAGTTGCGCCAGGTGGTGGAACAGGTGTTCACGGTGGCAGAGCGGCATTAGCAAGACCGTTCTTGCGTTCTCCATCCGCACCCGATCTTTGGCCACCCTCTCCAGGCGGTTGAGAGTATGGCCGTTTCAACGTGAGGATTGAGTCGTGCTGATATCCCCTACGCGGCGCCGTGTTGTGCTGTTATCGCTGGCCCTGCTGGGCTTGGGCGATATGTTGCCGGTCGAGGCGGCGTGCGAGGATCCGCCAGCGCGGCGGGTCAACTGGCTGCACTGCGATAAGCAGGGCGTCGATCTGCACGATGCCGACCTGCGCGAAGCGGTGCTGACCCGCGCCAATCTGGCCCATGCCCGGCTGAACGGCGCGCGGCTCAGCGGTGCCGATCTGGGTAGCGCGGTGCTCAGCGGCGCCGATCTCAGCGGTGCGACCCTGCAGGGAGCCCGGCTGGTGTCGGCGCGACTGGAGGGGGCCATCTTCACCGGTGCCAACATGGCCGGGGCGCGGCTGGAACGGGCGGTACTGACCGGGGCGATGCTGCGCGACGCTGATCTGCGTGGCGCGGCGCTCTATCAGGCTGATCTCAGCGGTGCTGATCTCAGCGGCGCTGATCTCAGCCGGGCTAATCTGGCCCAGGCTCATCTGGATGCGGCCCGGCTGGTCAATGCCCTTCTCGAAGAGGCGGTGCTCAGTCGCGCCGTGCTTGAGGATGCGGTGCTCAGTGCTGCGCGCCTGCGCGGCGCCAGGCTGGACGGCGCGAATCTGCTCGGTGCCGATTTCCGTGGCGCCGATCTGAGTCAGGCCACGCTGGCCGAGGCGCGACTGGATGGCGCGCATTTTGATGGCGCCCGACTCGACAGCACCATTTGGAATACCCGCCAGCGTTGCCAGCCCGGATCGGTCGGCGTTTGCCGCTAGCCGCTTTCCCCGGGTGCTGCAGGATTCCTATAAGTGCACATGACACTTGTCCGGATCACAGGCTAGAATCGCAGCGATTTTCAATGCGCTAACCGGCTTCGCGCCTGCGCCGGTCCGTTGGTGTCGCCCCTGAAATACCCCGGTTCCGCCTCCTGCACGCGCCCCTGTTCTGATGGTCATGTCATGCTGAAATTCTGGAGATCGCGCGGCCAGCGCATATTGCCCGAGTCACAACTTGAGTTTTTACAGCTCATTACCTTATGCGGTGCAATTGCTGCGTTGATCTACGGCGCCCTGATCTGGCGTGCGACCCAGGATCTGGATAAGTCCTGGCATCTCCATCAGGATCAGGTTGTGCAGACCAGTGATGCGCTCAAGCGCCTGTACCAGTCTTTTGGCTATGGCGGCTTCATCCATCATTTCAAGAATTATGTCCTGCGCCGTGAGCCCCATTACTACGAGGATGCCGGCACGCGTCTGGACGAGATGGAAAAACTGCTCAGGGAATGCGAAGCGCTTGAGTTCAGCGACACCGACCGGCAGGCTCTGGTCTCGCTGCGCCAGGTCGAGCAGCGCTATCGTGCCGCCTATCAACGGGCAGCGCTGCCGGAAAACCAGACCCTGGATCCAATCGGCCTCGATCATATCGTGCGGGTCGATGACAGCGGGGCCTTTCGTGCCCTGGCCCAGATGGAACACAGCCTCCAGGAGCGTACCGACAAGTACCGGCAGGCTTCGCATCGGTCCGTTGAGCAGATCAAGAGTCTGACGCTGATTGGCGTGATTCTGGTGTTGCCCGTGGCGCTGCTCGTGGTCCTGACACTCGGCTATTACCTGCGGCGCATCACCCATCTGGCCGCTTCGCTCAGTGACAGCGAAAGCCGGGGTCGCAAGGAGCGCGATCGCGCCCAGCGCTATCTGGACATCGCCGCCACCATCATCGTGGTGCTGTCGCCGCAGGGTCAGGTAATGCTGATCAATCGCGCCGGCTGCGAGCTGCTCGGCTATCCCGAGGATGAAATCATCGGCTCCGACTGGTTCGCGCGTTTTGTGCCAGAGCGCGAACATGCGCGCCTGCAGTCTCTGTTCCAGGACCTGCTGCACAACCCGGATAACGACGCCCTGCTCGCGCAGCCGATCGAGAACTGGATCAATGTCCGGGTCGGCAGCGCGCGGCTGATCGAATGGCGCAATGCCCTGATCCGTGATGAGCAGGGCCAGCTATTGAGCACGATCAGCTCAGGTATCGACATCACCGAGCGCCGTAAGGCCGAGGACGAGGCGCGCCGCCTGACCCTGCACATGGAGCATTTGGTCGCGGAACGCACCGAGCAGTTGCGCACCGCCTATGATGATCTGATTTTGCAATCGCGGCGCCTGCGCATTCTCCGCGATATCGCTCTGCTGGCGCAGCGCGCCCGTCATGTCAACGATGTGTTGGAAACCGGCCTCAGTCTTCTGCACGACTATCTGGGCTGGCCGATCGGCCACCTGCACCTGCGTCAGTCCGGCCCGAACCCCTGGCGTCTAGCCGATACCTGGTGGCTGCGCGAGTTCGAGGAGCAGTCAAGCGCGCAGCACTATCCGCTCGATCCCCGTGTGCTGAAGGATATGCAGGCCTATGCCCTGCTCAACGAAGTCACCGGCAGTACCCGGCCCTTGTGGCTGGGGGATCTGGATGACGCAGCCGTGAGCTGTAGCTATGGACAGGCACTGCTTGCCACCGGTCTGCACAGCGGCTGTCTGTGCCCGGTGTGGATCGATGGTCAGGTGGTTGCGGTGCTGGCGCTGTTTACGGATACACCGGTGTCGCTGCTGACGGAAGTGCGCGATTTTCTTGAACAGGTCATCCTGCTGCTCAGCGTGGTAGCGCAGCAGATTCACGATCAGCAGGAGCTGGAACGGCTGGCACTGATCGTGCGTGAAACCGGTAACAGTATCATCGTCACCGACGCGCACGGGCAGATCGAGTGGGTCAATCCCAGTTTCACACGCATCAGCGGCTATACCCTCAGTGAATGCATTGGCTGCAAGCCGGGCGAGCTGCTGCAGGGCCCCGGCAGCGACCCGGACACCATACGCACGATCGCCAAAGCACTGCGTGACCGGCAGCCAATTCGCACCGAGATTCTCAATTACAACAAGGACGGCCAGCCCTACTGGCTGGAAGTGCTGATCCAGCCGCTGCTCGACCACCACGGTGCGGTCAGGAATTTCGTCTCGATCCAGATCGACATCACCGAGCGCAAGCGGCACGAGCAGGAGCTGGACCAGGCGCGCACCTTTTTGCAGACCGTGGTGGACAATATCCCGGTGGCGCTGCTGGTCAAGGATGGCCACGAGGGCCGCTTTGGCCGTTATCGACTGTGGAACCGGGTGGCTGAGCGTCTGCTGGGCTTACCGCCGGGCATGGCAGCGGATACCTGCACCGATGCTGATCTGATGCCGGCGGAGATTGCCCAGGATTGGCGGCGGCGGGATCTGGACGCCTTCTACCAGGGCATCACCACCGAAACCCCCGATGGCGGGATCGAACTGACCGGTCATGGCCGCCGGGTGCTGCGGACCCTGCGGGTGCCGCTGTTTGATGCCAACGGCCAACCCGACAATCTGCTGACCATCATCGAGGACATCACCGAGCGCCAGCGCTTCATCGCTGAATTGTCGCAGGCGCGCAAGACTGCCGAGTCCGCCAATCACGCCAAGTCAGCGTTCCTGGCGATGATGAGTCACGAGATCCGCACGCCCATTAATGGCATTGTCGGCATGAGCGACCTGCTGCGGGAAACCCCGCTGCAGCCCGAGCAGCGGCACATGCTGGACATCATACGCAGATCAACCACCACGCTGCGCGCCATCATCGATGACATTCTCGACTTCTCGAAAATCGAAGCGCGGCGGCTGACTCTGGAAGAGGTGCCGGTGACGATGGAACGCCTGCTGGAGGAGGTCGCCGGTACCCTGTCGCCCCAGGTGGCGCAGCGGCATCTGCGCTTTTTCATCGAGATGGCGCCGAATGTACCGCAGAACCTGCTCGGTGATCCGGTGCGTCTGCGCCAGATTCTGCTCAATCTAGGCAGCAACGCTATCAAATTCACCGGGCACGATTCGGGGCGCGTCGGCGAGATCCACATGCGTCTTGACTGGATACCCTCCCCGGAAGAACAGGGGCGGGCTGGGCTGTGCCTCGTGGTGCGCGATAATGGCATCGGCATCGATCCGCAGGCCCAGGCGCAACTGTTTGAGCCGTTCACCCAGGCTGAGAATTCGACCACGCGCCGCTTTGGCGGTACGGGTCTGGGTCTGGCGATCACCCGGCGATTGGTGCGGCTGATGGGCGGGACGATCGTGTTGCAATCACAGCCGGGGGTAGGTTCCGAGTTCAGCATCTGGCTGCCGCTGGTGCCGGCCATTCTGGCGCTGCCGGTACCGATGCCATCCCTGGCCGGTGTGCGCCTGCTGCTGGTGGTCGAGGATGCGGCGGTTGCCGCACATCTGGCCAACTGGCTGACGCCGCGCGAGGTTCAGATCCAGTCATGTGCCAGCGTGGCAGCGGCCCGCAGCGTTTTGACGGCGACGCTCGATGCAGAGGTGGTGCCCTGTGATGTGATGCTGGTCGATGCGGCGTTGCTGGCGACACTTGAGGAGCAGTGCCGCGCGCTGCCGTGCTGGGTGCGGGTGCCCCGGCTGGTGCTGGCACCCTGGCAGGAAAAGCAGGCGTGGACCGCTCAATTGTCGATGGTGCGCCTGCATCCGCTGCTGCCCTCGGAATTGCTGCGGGCGCTGGCGCACGCGACGGGTCGGGAAATGCGGGCCGTGGATGTGGAGATTTGCCGTCGTCGCGCGCCCTCGGTCGAGGAGGCCGAGCGTTCCGGCAGACTGATCCTGCTGGTCGAGGATAACGAGATCAATCAGGAGGTGATGCTGCGCCAGTTCGATCTGCTCGGCTATGTGGCGCGAGTGGCCAGTAATGGCTTGCAGGGACTGCGCCTGTGGCAGGAGCGCCGCTTTGGTCTGGTGCTCACCGATTGCTATATGCCAGAGATGGATGGCTTTGAATTCGCCAGGCGTCTGCGCGCGCTCGAAGCCGAGAGTAACCGGCGCACGCCGATTGTGGCCGTGACCGCCAATGCGCTGCATGAGGAAAAAGCCCGATGCCTGACCGCCGGCATGGATGATTTTCTGGCCAAGCCGGTTGAGTTGATTCAGTTGCAGCAGATGCTGGATAAATGGCTGGAAGGCGATCAAGGCGATGTAGGTGCCGCCGCAGAAGTGGAAGCGGCCGCGTGCGCTATGGTGCCGGAGGCAGTTCCAGCGCAAACACCGGCGGTTGATGCAGCAGTAGCAGCAGTGCCGGCGGTTGATGCAGCAGTGCCGCCGACTGATGCAGCAGTATCGGCGGAAATGCCAGCAGACGTGCCGGCGGTTGATGCAACAGTGCCGGTGGAAATGCCGGCAGACGTACCGCCGATCGATGCAGCGGCGCTGGCGCGCCTGATTGGCAATAATCCGGTGTTGCACCGGCATTTTATCGGCAAGTTCGTGATCCAGGCGCAAACCGCAGCTACCGAGATCGAAGCCGCGCTTGATCAGCGTCAGGCTTCGGTGCTGGTGGCCATCGCTCACAAGCTGAAGTCCTCGGCGCGATCGGTTGGTGCGCAACGGCTGGTGGGGCTGTGTCAGGCGTTGGAACAGGCCGGCCGCGCCGCGAAATGGGACACGCTGCCGGCCTTGTGTGCGGCGCTGATTGCTCAGGTAACGGCAATTGCCGAGTACGTTGAAACGATCGATCGAATGAGCGATTAACTTTGTGCGCCGGTATCCTGCGACAAGGCCGCTAGCGCCGGGGTGGATGGCATATCGGCCGGATGCGCTGCCGGATTCGGCCAGGGCAAGGTGACGGTAAAGCGACTGCCCTGATGCTGCCTGCTGCTGACCGTGAGTTGACCACCATGCAGGTCGATCAGACCGCGTGCCAGCGCCAGCCCCAGCCCGGTGCCGCCATATAGACGGTTCAGGCGATCATCGAGCTGAGTGAACGGTTCAGACAGCCGCGCCAGATCAGCCTCGCTGATGCCAATCCCGGTATCCCAGACGCTCAGGTGTGCCACGCGCGCCGCCGCATCGCCCCGCACCTCCAGGCCAATGCGCCCGCCTTCCGGGGTGAACTTGATGGCATTGTGCAGGAGAAGCAACAGAATCTGCCGCAGGCGCTGCATATCGGCCACCAACAGCAGATCGGGCGGATCAAGCAGCAGTTCCAGAGTTTGCCGTTTGTCCATGGCCTGGGCACGCACCCGGCTCAGGCAGCCCTGACAAAGCAGCCGGGCAGCGAAGGTATCGGTGAGCAGAACCAGGTGACCGGCTTCCAGGCGCGCCACATCCAGCAGATCGTTGAGCAGTGCCAGCAGTTGCTGCCCGCTGTGCTTGATGACCTGCAGCATCGAGGCCTGAGATGGACTCGGGGGTTCGCTGCTGCTGTACAGCATCGCCTCGGCCATGCCCAGGATGCTGGTCAGCGGCGTGCGCAGTTCGTGGTTCATATTGGCCAGGAACGCATTTTTCATGCGCGCGGCTCGGGCTATCTCGGCGGTGCGCATGGCAACCCGCTGTTCCAGTTCGGCGTTCAGGGCCGCCAGTTGCGCTTCGGCGCGCTTGCGCTCTTCAATATCTTCAACCATGCCGATCAGGAACAGGATGGCGCCCGCTGCATCGCGTACTGCCGAGACGGTCAGGCGCCCCCAGCGGATCACGCCATCCTTGCGCAGGTAGCGTTTTTCGATCTGGTAGTGGTGGCGCTGACCGGCCAGCAGCTCCTGAAACAGCGCCCAGTCCAGCGCAATATCATCCGGATGGGTGAAATCGGTAAACACCATGCCGCACAACTCATCGGCGCTATAGCCGAGCAGTTGCACCAGCGCCTGATTTACCGCCAGCGGCTGGCCGCTCAGGCTGACCGTGGCAATGCCAATGGCCGCCTCGGCAAAGACCACGCTGCCGGTGGTCAGTTGCTGCTCCAGTTGGGCCACGCGGACGCGTAATGCGGCATTTTCCGCGCGCAGGTCGGTTTCGGAGTCGGACATCGGCTTTTGCTTATCAAGGGAAATCATGGCGAAGTCTGCTGAATTTATGGGGTGTCCCGCCAGGTCAATGCGTGCAATGTATCCGAATGATTAATCCAGTTATGCTAAAAGGAAAATGCGGGGCCGGCATCACGCCGGCCGCGAAACGGGATGGGCCGGATAAGGCAGATAGAGAGTATGGCCGAGAAGACCAGCAACGGTAGCAACATCGATGTGCGGCGCAGGAAAAGTGAGCCAGGATCGGCGTCGCCGCCACGCTTCAATGGCTATGTCGTTGCCATCGGTGCCTCAGCCGGCGGCCTCGATGCCCTGGAGCGGCTGTTCGATGAGTTGCCACCGCATTCCGGCGGTGCCTTCGTCGTCATCCAGCACCTCTCGCCGGATCACAAGAGCATGATGGCCAACCTGCTGGCCCGGCACACGGCGATGCCCGTGATCACCGTCGAAAACGAGATGGAGATCGAGCCGGGCCATGTCTACCTGATTCCGCCGGGCAAGAATATGACCGTGTCCGGCAGCCAGTTGCGGCTCAGCCCGAAGAACCCGCGCGTGCTCAGTCTGCCGATCGACCTGTTTTTCACTTCGCTGGCGCAGACGTTTGGCAACCACTCGATCGGCGTCATTCTCTCCGGCACCGGTTCCGACGGCACCCGCGGTGCGGTGGCGATCAACGATGCCGGTGGTCTGCTGCTGGCCCAGGACCCGGAATCGGCCAAGTTCGACGGCATGCCGCGCAGCGTCATGGCCACCGGGCTGGTGGATTATGTCCTGCCGCCTGAGGCATTGGCTCGACAACTGGTCGCTCACTTTCAGCATGCGCCACCGCTGCGCCCGGTGAGCGAGCGCCCGAACACCGATGCCGATCACAACGCAACCCTGGATCAGTTGCTGCACCTCTTGCACCACGCCGGTGGCATCAATTTCAAGGATTATAAGCTGGCGACGGTGACGCGGCGCATCGAACGGCGCATGCAGGTGCGCCACGTTCAGGAATTGGAGCACTATGTGCGCCTGCTGGAAAATGATCGTGTTGAAATCAACGCTCTGCGGCGCGAATTGCTGATCCCGGTGACCTCGTTCTTCCGCGATGGCGAAGCCTTCGACACCCTGGCACACACCGCCATCACCACCCTTGTCGAGAGCCGCCTTGACCGGCAGCCGATCCGGGTCTGGGTGGCGGGCTGCGCTACGGGCGAGGAAGCCTATTCACTGGCGATCCTGTTCGCTGAGGTTTGCGACCAGCATAAGCGCTGGCCGCCGATCAAGATTTTCGCCACCGATGTCGAACAGCATTACATCGACACTGCAGGTTCTGGCGTGTTTTCCGAGGCGATCGCCAACGAGGTGGGCGCCGAGCGTCTGGAACGCTTTTTCGTCCGGAAGGGCAATCACTACATCATCCGCAACGAGGTGCGCCAGAACATCATTTTTGCCCGTCACAACCTGCTCGAAGACCCGCCCTTTACCCGCATCGACCTGCTGACCTGTCGCAATGTGATGATCTACTGGCAGCCGAACGCCCAGGATAAGGTACTGCGCCGCTTTCAATACGCGCTGGCACCGAATGCCTATTTGTTTCTAGGCTCCAGCGAATCGGTCAGTAACCTGCACAGCGATTTCAGCGCCATCAACGCCCGCCACAAGATCTATCGGATCGTGCGCCACATCGCCCTGCCACTGGATATGGACCGTTCGATCCTGCCGCGCAGCAGCGAACATCGTCGCCGCAGCGTCGAAGGTCGCCGCCGGCCGGCCTGGCCCTCCGATGCGGCGGTTATCGATGCCGGTCAGACCCTGCTGCTGCGCCAGTATGCGCCGCCATCGCTGCTGATCAATGAGCAGCGCGAGCTGATTCATGTGTTTGGCGATGCCAGCCGTTATCTGAGTATTCCCGAGGGCAGCATCAGTCTGGACATCGCTAAGCTGCTGCCGGAGCCGATGCGCCCGGTGGCGATGGCGCTGTTGCACAAGGCAGCGCGCGACAATACCCCGATGCGCTCGGATGCAGTGCAATTCAACAGCACTGAGGGTCGTAGCGAACGGGTGCGGCTGGTGATCGCGCCGGTCAGTCAGGAGCCCGTCAGCGAACGTTTCCTGCTGCTGTCCTTCGAGGCGGATATGCCGGTGGTGCCCTCCAGCGGCGAGCGAGCTTCGGTGATTGACGTGGCCGCTGAAACCACCGAACGGGTGCAGGTGCTGGAGCGCGAACTGGCCGCGACCCGGGACAGCCTGCAGGCGACCATCGAGGAGCTGGAAACCTCTAACGAAGAGTTGCAGGCCACCAACGAAGAACTGATGGCGTCCAACGAGGAATTGCAGAGTACCAACGAAGAGCTGCAATCGGTCAACGAAGAGTTGTACACGGTCAATTCCGAGTACCAGGAAAAGATCGAAATTCTCAACCGCCTCAATGCCGAACTGGATTACATGACCCGGGCGGTGTCGATTCCGACCCTGTTCCTGGATGCACAGTTGCAATTGACCCGCTTCACCGCCGAGGCCACCAGCCTGTTCAAGATTCGCGAGAGCGATATTGGCCGGCCGCTGGATGATTTCGCCAACTGCCTCGATTATCCGGACCTGATCGCCGACCTGCGGCGCACCATCAGCCAGCACGACAATATCGAACGCGAGGTGTCGACGCGTGATGGCCGCTGGTTTCTGACCCGCATCCTGCCGTATGTCGAGCAGCCGCATAGCCAGTGCGGTGCGGTGGCTACTTTCGTCGATGTCACGCACCTCAAGGATATGCAGCGCATGCAGGCGGTGCTCGATTCGCTGCCCGAGCACATCGCGGTGCTGGATGCAGATGGCGTCATTGTTAGAGTCAACCGCGCCTGGACCGATTTTGCCCGCCTGAATGGCGATCCGGGGCTAAGCCGTACCGGAATTGGCGTTCCTTATCTGAGTGCTTGCCAGCTCTCCGGGGTGTCGGGTCCTGGTCCGTTGCTGATGAATCAGGATGAGATCACGCAGATGGAAGAGGTCCGGCAGCATTTGTGTGAGGTGCTGGCCGGCAAGCGGAATACCTTTACCTATCAGTATCCCTGTCATTCGGACCGGGAGCAGCGCTGGTTCCTGATGCATGCTGCGCCCTTGCAGCAGGGTGGCGGCGCAGTGGTCAGCCATATCAACATCACCGCTTGGGTGGAGGGGACACTGGAGCAGCCCGGTTCCGCCTGATGCGCGCTGCGCCCATCCCTCTGTCATGGTTCTAACCGTTCTTTCTGGAGTAAGCCCCTGATGTCTGCTCAACCTCTGGTACTGATTGTCGATGATGATCCGGTGGTTGTCCTCACGCTGGAGGCACTGCTGTCGCAGGAGAACTATGATCTCGCGGTAGCGCGGGATGGGCACTCCGCGCTGCGTCTGGCCCGAACCCTGCCGCCGGATGTGATTCTGCTCGATGTGATGATGCCGGACATGGATGGCTTTGAGGTCTGCCGGCGCTTGCGCGCCGATCCGCTGCTTGGGGAAGTGCCGGTGGTGATGATCACGGCCCTCGATGAGCGTGAGGCACGCCTGGAGGGGCTGCGTGCCGGCGCCGACGATTTCCTGCTCAAGCCAGTCGACCGGCTGGAGCTGCAGGCGCGGCTGCGCACCATCACCCGGCTCAATCGCTACCAGCGCCTGCTCGCCGAGCGCGAACGGCTGAGCTGGGTGCTGGAGCAATCGCCGGATGGCTATGTGCTGCTCGATGGCATGGGCCGCATTGTCCGCGCCAACCCACGGGCACAACTGTATCTGGGGCTGGTGGAGGGTGCCGGCGCGGACCTGTTCCTGGACGTGGTCGATCGCCAGTACCGGCGCGAGCCGGAAAGCGCCTGGGCGGACTGGCCAGAACCGGGCACCGTGCCCCGCTATCTGGTGCGTGCCGAAACCGCGACTGCCACCGCTTTCTGGGTAGAGGTCACTCTGCTGCAACCACGGGGCAGCGGCGTGGAGTGCATCGTACAATTGCGCGATGTCACCGCGCGCATCCTCACCCGTCAGGATATGCGCGCCTTCCACAGCCTGATTTCGCACAAGCTGCGTACACCGCTGTTTGGCCTGCTTGGCGGGCTGGACATGCTCGCCGATCCGGATATGGAGCTTTCGGCAGCGGAAATGCGTGAGATGGCGACCGCTGCCCATGAGGGGGCCGAGCGGCTGCAGCAGGCGCTACAGGGCATCATGGCCTATATCGGTGCGTCGGTGCTGTGCGGTGATCGCAGTGGTTTTGCCCTGGCGGCCCTGCCGGGCCGGGTGGCCGAGGCCGCTGCGGCCTTGGAACTGGGCGGGGTGATGGTGCATCTGGCGCCCGGTGTGGAGGCGGTTCAGGTGGCGCTGTCGCCGCGCGCTCTGGATCTGGTGCTGCTGGAGCTGTTGGAGAATGCGCGTAAGTTTCATCCTACCTGTACGCCGCGCGTCCAGGTGCGCGCCGCCTTGGGCACTGCCGGAACGGTGCGGCTGACGGTGGAGGATGATGGCCTGAGCCTGTCGCCGGAACAGATTGCCCAGGCGTTCCTGCCCTATGTGCAGGGCGAAAAGTATTTCACCGGTGAGGCCGCCGGGCTGGGCCTGGGCTTGGCGCAGGTGGCGACCCTGGTGTGGGGTGTGGGGGGCAAGGCGCGGCTTTACAACCGTGTCGAGGGCAGCGGGGTGATCGTGGAACTCACCCTGCCCGGGCAGAGCGGCTGAAGTTTGCCGAATCCCTGAACAATCAGAACGGGCCCGCTCGAACCATGCGCTTATCTACCCATTATGTGTGCCTGTTGCTGGTGCTGGCCCTGATCGGCCTTGGTGCTTGCTCGCCCGCCGAGCACCCCTCGGTCGTGACCGTGGATTTCTGGGCAATGGGTCAGGAGGGCGAACAGCTGCGGGCGCTGCTGCCGGAATTCGAGCGCCGCCATCCCGGTATCCGCGTGCGTGTGCAGCAGGTGCCGTGGAGCGCCGCCCATGAAAAGCTGCTGACCGCCTATGCCGGCGGCGCCCTGCCCGACCTGTTCCAGCTTGGTAATACCTGGATTCCCGAATTCGTCGCCCTGGGTGCCCTCGCGCCGCTGGATGAACGGGTGCGCGCCTGGCCGGCGGCAGCCCTTGCCGACTATTTCCCCGGCATCCTCGCCACCAATCGCCTCGATGGCCGCTTGCACGCCCTGCCCTGGTATGTCGATACCCGGCTGTTTTTCTATCGGACTGATCTGCTGGCCGCCGCCGGTTTTGCCGCGCCGCCTGCGACTTGGGCGGAATGGCTGCGGGCCTTTGCTGCGCTCAGGCATCGCGATGGCGCGGACCGCTATGCACTGCTGCTGCCGATCAATGAATGGCAACTGCCGGTGATTCTGGCCCTGCAGCGTGGCGCGCCCCTGCTGCGTGATCAGGATCAATATGGCGATTTTCGCGAGCCGCGCTTTCGCGAAGCCTTCACCTTCTACCTGAGCCTGTTCGAGCAGGGACTGGCGCCGCCGGTTGGGAATACCCAGATGGCCAATCTCTATCAGGAATTCGCCCGCGGCTATTTTGCCGTCTATGCTAGCGGGCCGTGGAACATCGGCGAATTTCAGCGCCGCCTGCCGGCGGACCTGCAGGGGCACTGGAGCACCGCGCCGCTGCCGGGCTTTGACAGTGGGCCGGGCCTGTCGCTGGCCGGTGGTGCCAGTCTGGCGCTGAACCGTGCCTCGCCGCGTCAGGATGCCGCCTGGGCGCTGCTGGAATTCCTCGCCGAGCCGGCGTCGCAGGCGCGCTTTTACCAATTGACCGGCGATCTGCCGGCGCGGCAATCGGCCTGGAACGATCCGGCGCTGGTGGGCAATCGTCAGGCCGCCGCCTTTCGTGAGCAGTTGCGCGTTCTGCGCGCGACGCCGGCGATTCCGGAATGGGAGCGCATTGCCAGCCGCATCGCCTATTACGCCGAGCAGGCGGTGCGCGGTGCGCTGAGCGTCGATGCGGCACTGACCGCGCTGGACCGGGATGTCGATCGCATTCTGGAAAAGCGCCGCTGGCTGCTGGCCCGGAAAGTGGCGCCATGAACAGCTACGAGCACCAACTGGCGCGCAGCGGCTGGGCCTTCCTGGCGCCGGCGCTGCTGCTGATCGCGGTATTTTTCTTCCTGCCGGTGCTGGCGGCGCTGCTGCTGAGCTTCACCGATTTCGACATTTACGCCCTTGGCGATCTGCGCCGGCTGCGCTTTGTCGGTCTGGAGAATTACGCGCAGTTGCTGCAAAGCCCGCTGTTTTGGACCGCGCTGGGCAATACCGGCTATTTCGTGCTGATCGGCGGGCCGCTATCGGTGGCGGTATCGCTGGGCGCGGCGCTGCTGGTGAATGCGCGCCTGAACCGCTTTCCGGGCCTGTTTCGCACGGCGCTGTTCCTGCCGGTGGTGACCACGCTGGTGGCGGTGGCGGTGGTCTGGCGCTATCTCTATCACCCGCGCTACGGCCTGCTCAATTACGCTCTGAGCCTGTTTGGCATCGCGCCGATCGATTGGCTGGGCGATCCAAACTGGGCGCTGCCGGCGATCATCCTGATGGCGGTGTGGAAGAATTTTGGCTTCAACATGATCATCTTCATCGCCGGCCTGCAGAATATTCCCATGCAGCTCTATGAGGCGGCGCGCATCGATGGCGCCAGCGCCGGGCAGCAGTTCCGCCATATCACCCTGCCGCAACTCGGCCCGACCTTTCTGTTCGTGGCCCTGATGACCATGATCGGCTACTTCCAGGTGTTCGCCGAACCCTATGTGATGACCCAGGGCGGCCCGGCCAACCGTACCCTGAGCGTGGTGCTGCTGATGTACGAGGAAGGTTTTCGCTGGTGGAACATGGGCTATGCCTCGGCAATGGCCTTTGTGCTGTTCGCGCTGATCCTGGCCGGGACCGCGCTGCAACTGCTGCTGCGCCGCCACGTACGATAGGGAACGATTGCAAGCCGGGCGGCACATGTCAAAATGTGGCCAAAAAACGCCAGGATTGTAGACGAGGATTCCCGATGGAGAACACAGCGGCCACCGAACTGTACGCTCAGGTTTACCGGCAGTGGCAGGAGGTCGTCGAACTGGGCCTGCATGAATCCGAGGATATTGTCAGCGGCATCATGCCGCCGCTGGCGCGGGCGCTCAGTCTGGAGCCGGATTATCTGCCGGCCCTCGACCTGCTCAGTGACATGCTCATGGAGCTGGGCGCCTATGAGGAAGCGGTCGAACTGGTGGAAAAGATGCTGGGCCTGTGCCCGGACGATCCCGATTATCGCGGCAAGCGGGATGCGCTGGCTGAGGACGGCAACCGCCGGCGCAGTGTCCGCGCCTATTTGCACCAGAAGCGGCAGCAGCTCTTGAACCGGGTGGTGGCCCGCTAGTGCGCATTGCCTTATCAAGGAGATCAACGCGATGGCCCAGGACATCAGCGAATTATTTGCCCAGGCGCTGGATCGGCAGCGCAGCAGACAGGAGCAGGAGCAGACCCGCAATGACGATGGCCTGTCGGCTCTGGAACGCGATTTTGAGCGGGTCAAGGACGAGGTGCGCAAGCTTAAGCCGCTGATCGAGAGCCACCCCCGGGTGAACTATTTCTGGATCTTCACCGATAAGATCATCGTCGATCTGCGCACCGGACCGCGCCAGAACACTGTGCAACTGAAAGTGCAGCTCTATCACCCCGGCAACAGCCGTTTCAAGCGCGGCATCTACGGCTATCAGGCCTGTGGTTATGAGATGGCGCTGGCCAGCGTGGACGAAGCGGTGAGCTTTTTCGCCACCCAATGCGGCAAGCTGCTGGCCTGAACGGCGCCTGAGCACCCCGCAGCCGATGCCCCGGTGAGCAAAGACCCGCGCGACCACGTTCAGGACAATCCCGGCATCTATCGCAGCGGCCGCGATGGCCTGGGCAGCACGGAGCGCGCGCTGCGTTTCGATCGTGGCACGCTGCTGCTGGAAGGTGTCGCCGAACTGCCCGCCGCGCTCGCCTGCTGGTTCCAGTATGACCCGCGCGTTGCCGCCTACCGCGCCCCGGCGCACTGCTACAGCGACATCATCGGCCCGCTCAAGTCTGCACTGACCCGTAATCACGCCCCCCGCTATCAGCGGCGCGATCTGGATTGCGCGCTGCAGATGACGCCCTATCCGCATCAGCAGGAAGCGCTGGCCGCCTGGCAGGCTGCGCGCGGGCGTGGCGTGGTGGTGCTGCCAACGGGTGCCGGCAAAACCCTGCTCGGGCTGCTGGCGCTGAGCTGGGCATGCCGCGATGGCCTGATCCTGGTGCCGACTCTGGACCTGATGCAGCAGTGGTACGCGCTGCTGCGCGCCGCCTTCCCCGATCAGGAGATCGGCCTGATCGGTGGGGGCTATCACGAACCGCGCATGCTGACCATCGCGACCTATGATTCCGCCGCCCGTCATATCGAACGCCTCGGTGACCGCTTTGGCCTGCTGATCTTCGACGAGGCGCATCACTTGCCCTCGGAGTTCTATCGCAGCATTGCCGAATTCTCGCTGGCGCCGTATCGGCTCGGCCTGACCGCGACCCCGGAACGCAGCGATGGCCGTGACGCCGATCTGCTTGAGCTGATCGGCCCGGTGGTTTATCGGCGGCAACCGGAACAACTGGCCGGGGATGTGCTGGCAGCGTTTCAGATCCGCCCGGTCCATGTCGATCTCTCGCCCGGCGAGCGCGTCGCGTATCAGCAGGCCCTGGATGAGCGCAATGCCTTTCTGCAGGCGCAGCGCATCAGCCTGGGTACGCTGGAGGGCTGGAATCGCTTCGTGATGTGCTCAGCGCGCAGCAGTGCCGGGCGCCGCGCCATGCGTGCCCATCGTGATGCCCGGCGCATCGCCCATGCCACTCCGGCCAAGCTGCGCGTCCTGGGCATGATCCTCGCCAACCATCCGCAGGCGAAAACGGTGATCTTCACCGAGGACAACGCTACCGCCTATGAAGTCTCGCAGCGGTTTCTCATCCCCTGCCTGACCCATCAGACCCTGCTCAAGGAACGCCAGGACATCCTCGATCGTTTCAAGAGCAGCGCCTACTGCGCCATCGTCACCAGCAATGTGCTCAACGAAGGCGTGGATGTGCCCGACGCCTCAATCGGGGTGATCCTGTCTGGCAGCGCCTCGGCACGCGAATTCGTGCAGCGGCTCGGGCGCATCCTGCGCCGTGGCAATGGCAAGCAGGCGCTGCTGTACGAAGTGATCGCCCGCGAAACCGGTGAGGAACGGGTTGCCGGCCGTCGCCGCGCTGTGCCGCAGGCGCACCCATCGGCGCAACGGATCGCGGCCACACTGGCGTTGTTCGAGACGTCCGAACCGCCGGCCGATGCCGGCGAGCCCGACCGCTGATGCTGCCTTCCGAGCTGCTGTTTTCCCACCGGCGCGGCGCCCAGGTGTATCCACGCTTTCTGCGCCGCGAGCATCTGCCCTGGGCCGAACAGGTACTGGCACTGATCAGCGAGCACCAGCACCGCCGCCGCGGCGAACTGCAGGCGGCGCTGCGCGCGCTGGAAGGCGACTCGCCCGATTACCGGATCGTGCGTGGCTTTGCGCATCTGGCACTGAATGCCGCCGAGTTCACCCTCGCCACCGGCGACCTGCAACCGGAGGAACTGCGCCGCGAACTGTTCACTCTGGCGGCGGAACGCGGCGGCTATGGCGAAGGCGCTGCCCAGGCGATCCTCGATGCGGTTGCGCCCCGCTATCAACTCGATGCCGCCACCCTGCGCGAGGCGCTCTACGCCGACCTGCCCGAATACCACCTGCTCACCGTGCTGCCCGACTTCACCCCGGAGCGGCTGCTCGATCGCTACAACCTCGCCCAGGCGCAGGGCCTGCTGTATTCGGCGTTGTATCTGCGCCTGATCGCCCACCGCAACGTGCCCGGCGAATACCGGCGTCTGTTCCGTCAGCTCAAGTTCCATGGCCTGATGTACGCGGTCGAGGGTCATCTCGATGACGGCTATCAGATCTACGTCGATGGGCCGGCCAGCCTGTTCAGGCAGACCCGCAAATATGGCCTGCAGATGGCCATGTTCCTGCCAGCGCTGCTGCGGGTCAGCCGCTGGTCGATGGAAGCAGTGCTGCAGCGCGATGGCCAGGAATTGCGCTATGAGCTGGACTCAAGGTCACCGCTGCGAGCGCTGGACGCGCCACCGCCGGCCTATGACAGCCTGCTGGAGGAACGTTTTGCGCTGCGCTGGGATAAGCTGGGCACGCCCTGGACCTTGGAGCGCGAGGTGGAAATCGTCGATCTGAAAGGTACGGTGTTCGTGCCCGATTTCGCCCTGCGCCATACCGATGGCCGGGTTGCCTACATTGAAATCATGGGGTTCTGGCACCCGGACTATCTGCGTCGTAAGCTGGACAAGCTGCGCCGCGCCGCCATGCCGAATCTGATTGTTGCCGTTTCCGCGCGCCTGAATGCCGGTATGCAAGATTTTCGCGACATTCCCGGTCCGGTGATATTCTTTAAGGGTAAGCTGGAACCCCAACCCGTTCTCAATATTCTGGAGGGCCTGTAATTGCACATGCGATTTTATGCGGGCAGCAAACCGCTGGTGCTGTCCTTTGCGTTTCTTTTCGGCCTGCTGCTGAATGTAGCGACGCTGGCGGCACCCGAGGCCATCGGCACCCTGGCTGAGTCCCGGGGCAAGGTCGAGATCAACGGTGCCGCGGTCACGCCGGGCGCCGAGCTGCGCCTGGGCATGCGGGTCGCAACCGGCAGCAGCAGCCAGGCGGTGTTGAAGTTTGCCGATGGCCAAACCGTCGTTGTCGGTCCCGAGTCGGTGTTCTGGATCAAGGATTATCGCTACGCTGGCAACAAGCCGCAGGAGAACCGCTTCAGTGCGGAGCTGGTGGAGGGCGGGATGCGCTTCATTTCCGGGGCACTCGCCAAGGAAACTCCGCAGGCGGTGGAAGTCGATACCCCGGTCGCTACGATCGGTGTGCGTGGCACTGACTTCACTGCAGTTCTGGGCAGCCTGTGCATGATGGTGCGGGAAGGCAATGTCGTCGTGACCAGTGGTGGCCAGAGTATCGTCGCCGCGCCGGGTCAGATTCTGTTCGTACAGGACAAGCTCACGCCGCCGCGCTTCATTCCCGCGCCGGAGTTGCGCGCACCCTGCGCCGTCATTCAGGACAGCGCTACTGCGCCGCCCCGGGCAACCGCCAGTTGTGCCTGCGGTATTCTGACCCGGCAGAACGCCAGCGGGGTTTATGAGTTCTCGTTACCGGGTGCTGCTGGTGGAGCGGGTGCTGGTGGTGGAGCGGGTGCTGGTGGTGGAGCAGGCGCGGGTGGTGGTGCCGCAGCAGGCGCGGAAGCAGGTGCAGCCGGTGCAGCCGGTGCGGCTGGTGCAGGTGCAGCCGGTGCAGGTGCAGCCGGTGCAGGTGCAGCCGGTGCAGGTGCAGCCGGTGCAGTGGCCAGTGGCATCACCCTTGGCGGTGTCACCATCGGCACGACCACCGCTATCGTAGCCGGCGTGGCGGCGGCGGCGGCGGTTGGTGTAGCCGTCGAGAACAATAACAGCAAGGACAATCCGCCCGCCTCACCCTAAAGCGGTGTCCCCTCCTCACTTCGTCGTCAGGTCGAAAACGCCGTCCCAGTCCGCTTCGGGCGGGGCGGCGCGCAGGGCGACCGCCCGTTCCCAGTACAGCTCGTACAGAAGCGCTCCCGGCTGGCGTTCCAGCAGCCGGTCAAACGCCTGTTCCGCCTCTGGCCATTCGCCGGCGCGAAACAGCATCAGCGCCGCCATGTAGTCGTTCAATTCGTCAAGCTGGCGATCATCCAGCTCCTCAGCCAGGCCTAGCGGCTCGTAAATCGTCACCGGCTGGCTGCGTCCCTTTACCCGCACCCGGTCCAGTTCGCGGCATATGATTTCCGGTACCAGCACCCGGGTATATTCGCTCATGACAATCGGCACCCCGTACTGCTTGGCGGTGCCCTCCATGCGCGAGGCCAGATTCACCGCATCGCCCAGGACCGTATAGGACCGGCGGAACTCCGAACCCATGTTGCCTACGCTCATCATGCCGCTGTTGATGCCGATGCGCGCCCGCAGCAACGGCCAGCCCCGGGCACGCAATTCCGGTTCCATTGCCCGCAAGCGCGCCACCATCTCCAACGCCGCGCGTACTGCATGCCGGCCATGCTCGGTATCGGTCAGTGGCGCGCCCCAGAAGGCCATGATGGCATCGCCGATATACTTGTCGATGGTCCCGCGCTGCTCGTGGATGATGCGGGTCAGCGGCGTCAGGTAGAACTGCATCAGCCGGCTCAGCTCGCGCGGTTCCAGTTGTTCGGAGATGGAGGTAAAGCCTTCGATATCGCTGAACAGCACAGTCATCGCCCGGCTCTCGCCCTCCTGCGAGAAGCGGGTCTGGCCGCGACTCATTTCGGCAACGATCTCCCGTGGCACATACTGGCCAAACAGCCGGGTGATGTGCCGTTCGCGCCGCGCTTCGATGAAGACGTTGTAGCTGCTGTTCAGGACATACAGACTCAGCAGCAGTAGCAGGGGTGGCGCCAGCGCCACGATCAAACCCTGTGTTTGCCACAGTTCCAGATTGACCGCAGATAGCGCCAGCGCCGTGCCCGTGCTCAGCAGCAAGGCCCATAGCGGCGCCAATGAACCCGCCAGCGCCCCGAGCAGCCCGACCAGCAGCAGTTGCACCATATCCACTCCGGCCGCATAGGGTGGGCGGACGCGGAAATTCTGATCGAGCAGGCCCGCGATCAGGTTGGCGTTGACTTCGACGCCGGGATAGACGTTCTGCACCGGGGTGGCACGCAGGTCGAGCAGACCGGCTGCAGTGGTACCGACCAGGACCACGGCCCCGTTGAGCAGTTTGGGATCGGCGTGCCCGTGCAGCACATCGGCGGCGGCCACATAGGGAAAACTGCCCTGCCGGCCCCGATAGGGCACCTGCACCGCGCCCTCAGCATCCAGCGGCACCTGGAAACCGCCTAGGCGCAGTGCCTCCAGGCGCGCGTTCTGGCCGCCGTAACCGGTCGCGGTCACGAATTCCAGCGGCGGCTGGCCGAGCAAGGCGCGCACCACGGCCAGCGCCAGATGTTCATAAATCCCATCCTCATAGCGGGCCAGCAGCGGCACCCGCCGGAACACGCCATCGCTATCCACCAGTGGACTGTTGAAAAAGCCGCCGCCCAGCGCGCTGGTCTGCAGCAGTGGCAGATTGGCGCCATAACCGGATGCTGCGCGCAGTGCCGCGCCTGCGCCCGGCGGCAGATCGGACACCCGGGCCACCGGTGCAGGCAGTGCGCCAACGCGTGTCTGGGTGTCCGACGTGGTCTGGTTATCGAAGAAATAGCCCAGCACCACCGGCCGTTCGTCCAGAGCGGCGGCAAAGCGCCGGTCCGGGTCCAGTTCCTGGCGTAGCGTTTCCAGCGTGGCCCGCGGCGCGGCCTCGGCGCCCAGCGGCCCAGCAAGCAGGGTCCGGAACAGATCGTCCTGGCGATCGGCCTCGGCGAACACGACGTCGAAGCCCAGCACCGCGATCTGATAGCGTGTGAACAACTGCTCGACCAGCAGCGCCAGGCGATCACGCGACCAGGGCCATTGCCCTTCCTCGCGCAGGCTGCGCTCATCGATGTCGACAATCACGATGCGCGGATCGATGCCACCGGGCAGCAGCAGCCGTAGCCGGGCGTCATAGGCCAGATTCTCGACCTGTTGCAGGAAGGGCCAGGACAGCCAGCCGCCGGCGTTGAACATGAACAGCGCGATGATCGCCAGGTTCAAGGCCCACTTGATGCCGCCGTGCAGATTCATGAGGGCTACTGACGCGGACCGTCGGCAACTGCCACCAGGACATCGCCGTGAAAGATCAGGATTTGCAGGAAGGTGCCAGCGCCCAGGTTGTATTCCCAGCGATAAACCGGGATCAGGCGCCGGGTCTCGGTCTGCACGCCCGGCAGCGGCTGGCCTGGGTTGGGAACGAAGCCGTCGCTGCGGCGCACGGTTTGCTCGATGAAGCCATCCTGAAAGGCGCGCTGCGGTTCGCCGCAGACCTGCAGCACCCGCGATTGCGTATCGCCGATGCCGACCAGATAACTGCCGCAGCGCAGGCTGTCAGCCGCCCATGCCGCCGCGCTGCTCAGGGTAGTCAGACCCAGGGCCCACGCCCGCCATGCTTTCCGCTGATACTCCACGATGGCCTCCCCGGTTTGAATATTTGCAAACAGGCTGATTCAGTTTACTCCGGCCACCGCGAATCGCCCACGCTGCGCCGCGCCTGGTCTTTTTGTTTATCATGGCGGACCTTTTTTTCCACCGATGGCAATGGCGTAGCGATGATAGGCGAATTCTGGGTAAGCGCTTCGACAACTCTGGGTCTGGTGTTCCTGGCCGAGCTGGGCGACAAGACGCAGTTGGTGTGCATGACCCTGGCGGCCCGCCATCCCGCGCCGCCGGTGCTGCTGGGCGCGGTACTGGCCTTCATGGTGCTCAACCTGCTGGCGGTGCTGTTTGGTGCGGCGG